>ENA-OWNT01000386-OWNT01000386.1-seawater-metagenome-genome-assembly--contig:-NODE-386-length-108336-cov-11.199032_pt1 | contig 108336 bp, 78 predicted proteins | sample MGYA00238136_ERZ651165 | MGnify/ENA primary metagenome ERZ651165 (study PRJEB26861, sample SAMN08777766) | seawater metagenome | isolation source: coastal seawater | place: USA: Florida | collected...
GCGGGACGCGGGGTTGCCGGCGGACACCGAAAACCGGTCGATCGGGGCCTCGAGCAGGGGTTTCCGCGCCGAGGCGCCGTGACCCCTGCCGGCGTGGACCGGCGAACGCGTGACTGCGCGGCTGTCCGTGCTGTCCGTGGGAGGCTTGTCAGGTTCGACGGACAGTGGGATAGCGGCGACGGACACCACGGATAGCTGCCACGGATACCTCCACTATCCGTCTCGACCCCTCGACGGATACCGATTCTGAGCACTGAACGGTTGTTCCCGGATCTCCGGATTGCGATGATCGCGGGGCGACAGCGGAAGGAGGTGCGTGCAGTACGGAGATCAGTTCACCTTTGAGGGCCTCGAGCCCATCGAGCAGCGATTCCTGGCGCGCGCACACGGCGCCGCCTACCTCGTGGTCAAGGACCGGACGGTCAGCGAGCAGGAGGAGTCCCTCGGCCGCCTGGACCTGTGCGAAGCCGAGATCGCGCCCTACATGCCCGACGCCTTGTCCTCCATGCTGGACGACGGCAGCGGCTGGGCCGAAGACGAGCCGTCCTGGGACGACGAGGAGCGGTCCGACGAGGACGAGGCTCCCGAGTCGGAGCCCGCCACCCCCGGGATCAGCCCCACCGAGATGATGCGCGCCGCGCTCCGCTGGGTGCGGGAGGTCGCCATCCGCAACACGACCGGGGAGCAGTACCGGCGCTTCCGCGTGAAGCTCTACAGCCCCAAGGCGGTCGATGTGCTCGCCAGCGGCCAGTTCGTCTGCCGCAACGACCGCTTCGACCTGACCGAGTACGCCTCGCCGGCTACGCCGCCGCCGATCCCCACACCGACCTTCGACGAGGCCGCGCGCGCAGGGTCCGTGAAGGGGCTCAAGGCGCTCGGCGACTACTACGCCCAGTGGGGCGCGATCGTCCTCGGCTCGGTCGGCCAGCTCCAGGGCGTCAACAACGCGATGCTCGCGCGGCTGCACCGTCAGCTGCAGGAGAGCCGCGACCAGGTCGATCAGTTGGTCGCGTCCATCCTCGAGTTCCGGGTCAAGGAGATCGAGGTCCAGGAGGAGCGCCTCGCCGACGAGCGCGACGGGGACGCCCGCACGGAGCTCGCCCGCGAGGCCTTGGGCCAGCTCGGCGCCGCCGCCAACACGTTCCTCGCCGGCCGCGGGCTGACGCCCGATCTGCTCGAGGTGGCCACGCAGCTGGGCGGGAGCCCGGAGCTGATGGCCACGCTCAAGGAGCCGGCCGTGCGCGACCTGATGAAGGACCCCGACAACCTCAAGAGCCTGGCCGAGATGCTCCGCCAGGCCGGAGCCCACGCGCAGGCCGCGCAGCAGCCGTCCGCGCCCACCCCCAACGAGCCGGCCCCGTAGCCGCGCCCGAGACCCTGGAGAGAACGATGTCGAAGTTCCCGAAGGCCCGAGAGGCCAGCAAGTCCACGCCCGCCTGGATGCGGACCACCCGCGCGCTGTACGGCGCGGCGTTCGAGACGAAGAAGAAGGGCGAGCTCGCCGAGTCGATGGCCGACTGGTGCGAGATGTCCGAGGAGGAGCGCAGCTTCGTCGCGGCGCACCTGCAGTACCTGGGCCTCCAGGCGCAGCTGGCCACCCAGAAGATGCTGCGCGACCTGCGCGCGCTGTTCGAGGAGGTGGGCGACGAGGTGATCGAGGCGATCGAGGTCGCGCTGGAGGAGCAGGCCGCGGTCGAAGAGGAGGACACCGACGAGGACGTCGAGGCGGCCGCGCTCAGCGGACCGCAGCTGGAGCTGGTGGACGACGACAGTGCCGATGTCGAGGGCGAGCCTCGGCACATGCCGGTCGAGGCGGTGGCGCCGGAGCTCCTCCGGGACGCGGAAGACGAGCTCTCGCTCGACGACTACGAGTTCGAGGCTCCCGGCCTCGAGCCCGAGCCCGAGGGCGCGTGATGGGCGGCCAGGTGCAGCCCGCGGTGGACGAGTCCATCCGGGTGCTGGTGTCGGTGCCGATCACGCGGATCGGTGTGGGCGTCTTCTCGTTCGACCCCGTGGAGCAGCTGCTCGGCGCGCCGCTGGCGGACCTGCTCGAGCCGCTGCGAGTCGGGCCGGTCGAGCGGCGTCCGTCGAGCTCGGGCACGGCCGTCGAGGTTCACCCGCTCGCGTTGCCCGAGGGCGAGGGCCTGGCGATCCCGCTCGGGCAGTTCGGCGAGATCGGGTTGAAGAACGACCGCGGGCTCCTGGCACTGACGGTCCCGGCGGCGTGGGGGGAGCGGCTGGCTGGGAGGCTGGGGGCGGCGCTGGTACGCGGGCCCGTGCGCGGCCAGAGTCTCGACGGGGCCGCGGAGGTCGCGACGTGCTGGGCGCGGCTGCGGGCGGGGATGCGGGCGGCGCTGCCGCTGGGTGCGATGGGGGAGGTCGGGGTCGAAGCCGCGCCATGACCGGCCTGCGTCGGTCTTGGCCGGTTGATACGCTGCCCCGTCGCCGCATCCCGCGGCTTTGCGAGGCCGTGCGAATGCCGCTGGATTTCTCGAGCACCCTGGTCGTCGGGATCGCCTCGACGGCCCTGTTCGATCTCGCCGAAGCCGACCGCGTCTTTCGCGAGGAGGGCATGTCCGCGTACCGGCAGCACATGCTGGACAAGGAAGACGAGGTGCTCACCCCCGGCACGGCCTTTCCGCTCGCCAACGCCCTGCTTCGACTCAACCGCTACGCGCCGGACGGTGGCCCGCCGCTCGCTGAGGTCGTGGTGATGTCCCGCAACAGCCCCGAGACGGGCGTGGCGGTGATGAACTCGGTCCGAGCGCACTCGCTCCCGATCAGCCGGTTCGCGTTCACCGGCGGCGAACCGCTCGCTCCCTTTGTGGAGGCGTTCGAGATCGACCTCTTCCTCAGTCGCAACGAAGCGGACGTGCAGGCGGTGGTCGATGACCGGAGCTGCGCGGCTGCACAGCTCTACCCGCCGCCTGGGGGGGAGCCGCCGCCCAGCGACCAACTCCGGATTGCCTTCGATGCCGACGCCGTCCTCTTTTCGGATGAGAGCGAGCTGCTCTACAAGCAGCGGGGGCTGAAGGCGTTCCACGAGAACGAGGACTCCTCGAGCCACATCCCGATGCCGGAGGGGCCGTTCGCAACCTTCCTCAAGAAGCTGGCCCAGCTGCAGAAGCGACTGCCTGACCCCGTCGAGTACTCCGACGTGCGGCTCTCGATCGTGACCGCGCGGAACGCCCCCGCGGAGACGCGTGTGATCACGACGCTTCGGGCCTGGGACGTCTACGTGGATGCCGCCTTCTTCCTCGGCGGGCTCTCGAAGAAGCGGATCCTCGCCGCCCTCCGCCCCCACATCTTCTTCGACGATCAGGAGACGCACACCCTCCCCGCTTCGGTGGTGGTCGCCGCCGGGAAGGTGCCCTACGCCAGTTCATCCGCCCTTCACACCGGCGCACCGACGGCCGACCGCCGGGAAGAGGCGCGCGATGCAGTGCCGGTCAACCGCTCCCCGGCCGACACGCTGGACGAGGAGGACGAGCCGGGGCTCCGGGGCGGCTGAAGTCGTGACGCGTTGGGCGCCGCTGCGTGCAGGGAGGTGGGCGGCGCCGCCACTGGGGTCGCTTCCGAACCTTGGCGTCGAGGTCAGCCCTCCCTGACGTTGTACCTGGCTGTTACTCCGCCAGGACCGCGAGCTCATCGGTCGCCGACAGTCCCTGGGAGTCCTCGACATCGATCCGAAGCAGAATCTCCTGGTCCCGCACCGACGCGGGATCGTCAACGAGATTCCGCAGGCCCACCGCCACGAACGCTCCCCCCTCGTCCGATGGGGCCCCGGACCAGGCCGCTCCTCCGCCCAGGAACTCGCCATCGGGGTATGTCGCCGTCGCTCGGACGACCCAGGCATCCGGGTTCAGGCCGGTGCAGCGCGCGCTGGTATTGACGTGGAAGCCCCCCTGGGGACCGGCGTAGATCGTGACGGCGTCGCCGTCCTCGAGCGCAACGAACTCGTCGTCCCCGCCGCCGACCTCACAGGCCGGTCCGCCCGAAGGCGTCGGCGCGCACCCGGCGAGGCACGCCAAGACGATCCAGCACGGCACAACGCGCATCAGTCGATGCTGCCCATGTTGCACTCGGTCGCCAGCGCCTCCAGGGTCACCCGGCCGTCGCCCACGGCGAACGACTCTCTTGCCGAGCGCGTCACCATCAGCATGCCGCCCATCATTCCCGTGGAGGTCGGCAACAGGGACAACAGCTTCGCTGGGACCACGATCTCGCCGTCCTCGTCCGCCGCCGAGCAGGCCAGCGTCGTGCCGTTCGAGACGAGCTCCATGAAGACGTCGTGCCCCGGCTGGGGAGTCCAGCGCAGCGTGAACGGCTGCGAACGGTCCACATCGAGGGGCTGGTCGAGATCAGGCTCCTGCACGTCCAGCCGCGGCGGGGCGGTCAAGGCGCCGTCAAACGGCGGCACGTCTTCGCCCCCGCCGCCGACGAACTCGAGCGTGTCGTCCGCCTCGAAGAGGTCGCCGCCGCCGTCGTCCGTGGCGGAATAGCCCGCCCCGGTGAAGAGCAGATCAATGTCGGTCGAGCCTCCCCGGACCTCGATCTCGCCGGCATCCAGCTCGCCCGTCGGGGCTCCCATCGACATTGCATCGGCTTCGTAGACCGTGCATGAGCCGGCCGTGCCGAGCACCTCGGGCCCCTCGACCTCGCCCGGCTCCGAGAACCCCGCCGCCGCGGAGGACCCGGACGACCCCATCATGTGCATGAAGATCTCGCTGACCTGGACGGTCCCGGTGAACGTCGGGGAGGGCGGGAGGCCGTCGTCGTCGGCCGGGCCGGCCGGGTCCGCGCAGCCGGCGCAGAGGAGGACGAGGAGGGGGACGCAGATCAGATGGAGTCGAACGGAACGGTGGAACGGATGCATGGGCACTCCTGGTGCGGCTCGAAGGTGGATGGGCGCGATGTAGGAGCGGGGCGGGCTACTCATCGAGCACCCGCAGCACGGTCATCATCCCGCCATGAGCGTGCGGCAGGATGTGGCAGTGGGTCATCCAGTCGCCGGGGTTGTCGGCGATGAGTCGAAGGCGCAGGTCCTCCCGAATCCGTACGTTGATGGTGTCCTCGACCGTCCGTCGCGCGGGCGGCACCCCGCCCTCGCTGAGCACCTCGAAGCTGTGCCCGTGCAGGTGGAACGGGTGCTCCGTGGGCGACAGGTTCCGAACCGTGATGATCGCCTCGCTGCCCAGCGGCAGCTCCTGCACGGTCACGTCGGGGTAGGTCTCGCCGTTGATCAACCACTCTCCGGTCAGCGGGTCGCCGGCGAACACGTAGATGAGGTCGGTCCACGCAGGGTCTGGGGACACCTCGCCGCCGGGCCAGGACCAGTCCAGGCCCGCCGGTGCAGCCGCCCCGCCGACCGGATCAAGGGTGAGGAGGACCTTGTCGTCTCCTGGCGTCGTGCCCCCGGCCAGTGAGTATGGAGCGGTCTCGACCGGGATCGCTTCGGCCCCCAACAGGACCTCCGCCTCCGCCCGGTCACCCGGAGCGAGCACGATGGACGCCGGCTCGGCCAGCTGGGGCAGCAGGCCTTGATCCGAGGCGATCTGCCGCAGCCCCGGCCACCGGAGATCGAGGTAGGCGGTGTTGCTGGCGTTGAGCAGGCGGAGGCGGACGGTGGAGCCCGAATCCAACGCCGCGGACGGCTCGACGAGCCCGGTGACCACCCAGGGGTCTGGGGGCTCCGTGCCGTGGCCTCCCGAACCGCCATCTCCGTGGCGCTCCTCGTCCTCGTCGGGGTCCTCGTACTCGCCCCAGTCGTCGAAGATCAGCACGAGCTCGGCGTCAGCGAGCGGCTCGGCGGGGTCCTCGACGATCAACATGCCGTACAGGCCGCGATCGACCTGGCGAACCGTGTCGAAGTGGGGGTGGTACCAGAAGGTGCCGGCTTCGTTGAGCGTGAACTCGTACACGAAGGTCTCCCCCGGCCCGATGGGGTCGAACTGCCAGGTCACGCCGTCCATCGCGTAGGGCGCGTCCACGCCGTGCCAGTGGATCGTGGTGCCCGTGTCCAGCCGGTTCTCCAGCTCGACCCGGAGCGTGTCGCCGACCCGCGCTCGCAGCGTCGGGCCGGGGACCTGGCCGTTGTAGGCGAAGCCCTCGACGAGCTCGCCCCCGATGCTGAGCTCCGCCTCGTCCGCGACCAGATGGACCGAGAGCACGTCGTCGGCCGGGTCGAGATCCTCCGCCTCCTGGGGGTTCGCGAAGGCGGGTGCCACCCCCTCCTCCGGCGTTGGCGGCGGGCCTGGTGTCGGCTCACCGGGCTCCGGCTCGACGGAGACGCAGCCGGCGAGGAGGAGCAGCGACAGGAGGGCTCGCGCGGTCATCGCACCACCTCCACCATCACCGACTCGATGAGGTCCCAGCCGCGCTCGCGAGCGAGCGGGAGCGGGTAGGCCCGGTGGACCAGCGTGGCCTGGACGGTCGGCTCCGCGCAGGTCGCGGCGAAGCGGTGCACCGAGGTCCACTCCTGCTGCGGCAGCAGGCGGTTGTCGCTCAGCACGTCGACGGCGGCGAAGTGCGGCACCATGCGGGCGCCTCCGACTCCTCCCAGCACCCGCGCGAACCCGAAGCCGGGGGCTCCCGCTCGGGCGAGCGCGTCGTCCCCGTCGCTGGGATGGCCCGCGGGCTCGACGAGGTAGGCGATGTCGCCCTCGGGAAGCGGAACGTCGAACGTCACCAGGTCGCCGTCCACGGACTCGATCACGGACTCTCCGACGTACTGCTCGACCTCGACCCCCTTGGCGACCGCGTCGAACGTGCCGTCACCGAACGGGCCGTAGCCGGTGTAGTCGCGCCACGCGCCGGTCCGTTCGACCACGCGAACGATCTGCCCTGGCTCCGCTCCCGGCCAGAGCGACCAGTCTTCGGATGCCTCTTGGGTGGCGAGCGCTCCGCCGTAGTCCGGAACGACGTCCCCGCCGCTGGGCGCGAGGAGGTCGCCGTCGCAGCGCGCCTCCACGAGCAACAGCAGCGACCGCATCGGCTCTCCGGTGGGGATGGCGTGGCCGGGGCCGACGTTCTTCGTGGTCACCCTCGCGGTGAGCTCGCCGTTCGCGACCTCCTTGTCGATGAACAGGGACGCGGCCAGCTGCAGCATGCCGCTCTCGGGCTGCCGCGGGCCGTACCAGGCGTGCTTGCGAACCGCGCCGGGGGCGCGAAGCCAACCGGAGACGAACCCGACGGTGCCAGCATCGAAGATCTGCTGGTCGGCGGCGTTGGTCACGTTCGGATCGGGTGGCATGTGGCACGAATGGCACGGCGCTGCGGGGTTCATGGGTCCGTCCCGCCACTCGCTGTAGGTCGTGTGGATGGGAAGGCGTCCGTCGGGCCAACGGCTGGGGTCGGCGACCTCACCGGGGAGCAGGACGGGCTGCTCCTGCTCATGGCACCCGGCGCACAGAATCGCCTCGTGGAAGTGGGGTCGGGCGACGGCGCCCATGACCCCCGTAGGCACGTCGTCGAACGGGCCGAAGACCAGGGGCAGGAACGGCTGTCCGAATCCGCCGGGCTCAGAAGGTCGGACGAGGTGCAAGCGACCAGCGACCCCCGGCTCCGCTTCGAGATCGATGGACTCGATGCGGTGGCAGACGTCGCAGTGGACGCCCGATGTGTACGCGAAGCCGGTGGCGTCCAGCAGGTCGCGACCTCCGAGCTGGCCGTCGATGCCGGGCGCGTGGCAATCCGCGCACGCCCCGAACTCGGTCGCGACCCCGTCGCAGGGCTCCGTGTCACCGCAGTCGAGGTTCAAGGCGGGCAGCACGCCGTCGCCGAGGTAGCACCGCCCCACGGCAGCGCCCGTGCCCGGCTCCAGACCGACTCTCCAGTCGCCGCCGGCCTCGGCACACCCTCCCTCTGTGTCCAGGTCCGACCGGACGCCCGCGTAGAGGTCCTGCACGGTCGGGTTCGACGCCGTCGTCCGGTGGGGAGAGGCGCCCCAGAAGTCCGCGATGGTCTGGTGGCAGTGGTTGCACTGCGCCGTGGTCCCGGCCTCGCCCGGAATGCCGGGATCGCGGAACTCGTAGTCGGGGTTGTCGCTCGGATCGAAGCGGGTCAATTCGATGCGAACCGGCTCGGCGAGCCCATCGGCGGCGTCTTCGGGCACCTCAGCCCCGTTCTGGCGCGCGTCGGGGTGGGACGCGACGACCCAGTGCTCTGCGTCCAGGCTCGGGTCGATCACGACCTCGGCGAGGCCGTCGTCGTCGGTCTCCCATCGGTCCGGGAGGCCGCCCTGGCCCAGGCTCACGCCCGCGGCCGGCTCCCCGTCGAGGAGCACCAGGACGGGCAGCGGGAACGGCTCCAGCGACTCCTCGGGCGTGGGCTCCTCGGTTGGAGGCTCCGAGGTTGTGTCGTCATCGTCAGGTTCGGGTGCGCAGGACAGTCCGGCGACGGAGACCAGCAGGAGGAAGAGCGGGAGGGGCGCGCGGCGCGCGGATCGAGTCATCGGAGTCTCCATGCGAGGAGGAGGAGCGAACGGATCGGTTCGGACGACCTGCGAGGGCGCGCCCGGCGAAGAACGGGAGCACCCGCGCGTCGCCTAGATCAGGAACGCTGCATGGAGAACGAAGAGCTGCTTAGGCGGTGGGGATGGGGGAGGGCCTCGAGCCCAGGACGGGGGCGATGGAGGCGAAGCCTCGCGGCGGAACTCGGGCCCCTGGGAGGCCCCTCCGAGGACGACGGAGCCGACCGGGAGGGTGATCGCGCTGGGGATGGCCGCGCTGTCCGGCGGCTCGTCCTGCAGCTGCGGGGTGCAGCAGCACGCGTGGGCCGGGTCCCCATCGGCGGGACCGCAGCAGCACGCGTCGTGCACGGCGTCGTCCGACGCGCAGTAGAAGACCACCGCCGCGACGGCCGAGGCCGGCAAAGAGAGGACGGCGACCAACAAGACCGCGAGGTAGGAAGCTGCCCGATTCATCGACGTGCCCACGCTCGGCAAGGAGCACGCGATTGTTGCACGGCTTCGCGAGCCCCGGTCAAACCACTTCGTCCGCGCTGGGCCGCGGGCGCGCGCCTCGCCAGAGCAGGAACAGGACGGGGTAGACCGTGAGTTCGAGCACGAACGAGCTCGCCAGCCCCCCAACCATCGGGGCGGCGATGCGCTTCATGACGTCGGCGCCTGCCCCCATGCTCCACAGGATCGGTACGAGTCCGATCCCGGTCGTCAGGACCGTCATCAGCTTCGGCCGGATCCGTCGGGCTGCGCCCTCCACCACGGCCTCCCGTCGTTCCGCGGGCGTGGCGAGCCTGCCCTCGCGCTCCCGCTTCGCCCAGGCGAGCTTGAGGTACAGCAGCATCACCACGCCGGTCTCGGCGTCCAGCCCCGCGAGCGCGATGATCCCCACCCAGACCGCCACGCTGAGGTTGTAGTCGAGCAGGTAGAGCAGCCAGAAGGCGCCGATGAGCGAGAAGGGCACCGCCAGCAGGACGATCGCCGTCTCGATGGCCGAGCCGGTGTTCAGGTAGAGCAGCAGGACCACCAACAGGAGCGTGATGGGGACCACCTGCTTCAAGCGCGCGTTCGCCCGCTCCATGTTCTGGTACTGGCCAACCCAGGCGAGGCGGGTGCCCGCAGGCAGCGTCACCTGGTCGTCCACGAGCCTCCGGGCATCCTTGACGTAGTCACCGAGGGAGCGGCCGGCGACGTCCACGAACACGAAGCCGACGAGCCGGCCGTCCTCGCTGCGGATCATCGGGGGGCCCGTCGTGTGCTCGATCCGCGCGACGGTGCCCAGCGGGATCTGGGCGCCTGCCGGGCCGCGGATCATCAGGTCGGCGAGCAGCTCCGGCGAGTCGCGCCACTCCGGGGCGTACCGGACCGCTACACCGTACCGCTCCCGGCCCTCGACGGTCTCCGTGACGACCTTGCCCCCGATCGCCACCTCGACGGCTTCCAGGACCTGGCCCACCCGCAGTCCGTGGCGTGAGGCCGCGTCCCGGTCCACGTCGACGTCCACGTAGAAGCCGCCGGTCGAGCGCTCGGCGAAGGCGCTGCGGGTGCCGGGGAGGTCGGACAGGACGGACTCGATTCGCAACGCCGACCGCTCGATGGACTCCAGATCGTCGCCGAAGATCTGCACCGCGACGGGGCTGCGTACGCCGGTCGCGAGCATCTGCGTCCGGGTCTGGATCGGCATCCACCAGATGTTCGGCATGCCGGGCACCCGCAGGGCCGCGTCCATCTCCGCGACGAGGCCGTCCCAGGTCAGGCCCTCGCGCCACTGCGAGCGCTCCTTGAGTTGGATGGTCGTCTCGATCATGCCGATGGGCGCGGGATCGGTCGCCGTGCGAGCGCGGCCCATCTTGCCGAACACCGACTCCACCTCGGGGAACGCGCGGAGCGCACGATCCGTCGCCTGCAGCGCCTGCGAAGCCTCGGTTGCGCCCATGCCCGGGGGTGAGGTGGGCATGTAGAGGATCACGCCCTCGTTCAGCGGCGGCATGAACTCGGACCCGAGCCGACCGACCACGGGCACCGTCGCGGCCATCGCCGCCACCGCCAGAAGGAGCACGACCACCGGCCAGCGCAGGACGAGGCGCACGACGGGCTCGTAGATCCTCACCAGAAGTCGATTCAGCGGGTGCCGGTCTTCGGGGTGGATGCGGCCGCGGATCAGCAGCGCAGCCAGGGCGGGCGTCGCGGTGACGGCCAGCAGCGCGGAGAAGCCCATCGACCAGGTCTTCGTCCAGGCCAGCGGCTTGAACAGCCGTCCCTCGATCCCCTGGAGGCTGAACACCGGGAGGAACGAGACCGTGATGACGAGCAGGGAGAAGAACAGGGAGGGACCGACCTCCTGCAGCGCAGAGATGACGATGCTCCGTCGGCTTCCAGGGCTCCCCTCCTGCTGCCACTCCTCCAGGCGCCGGTGCACGTTCTCGACGCCGACGATGGACGCATCGACCATCGCGCCGATCGCCACGGCGATGCCGCCGAGCGACATGATGTTCGCCCCGAGCCCCTGGGCGCTCATCGGGATGAACGCCAGCAGCACGCCGATGGGCAGGGTGAGGATGGCGACGAGCGCCGACCGAGCGTGGAGCAGGAACAGGAAGATGATGATGGCGACCACCACCATCTCCTCGATCAGCGTGTGGCGCAGCGTGCCGATGGCCTCGCGGATGAGGCGCGAGCGGTCGTAGGTGACGACGAGCTCGACCCCTTCGGGGAGCCCCGCGCGCACGTCGTCGAGCCGGTCCTTCACCCGCTCGATCACCTCCAGGGCGTCCTCGCCGTAGCGCATCACGACGATGCCGCCGACCGCCTCGCCTTCGCCGTTCAGCTCCGCGAGCCCCCGGCGGGGCGCCGGGCCGATCGTGACCTGGGCGACGTCCCCCACCGTCACGGGAACGCCGGAGTCGGTGGCGCGCAGCGGGATTGATGCCAGATCCGAGACATCGCGCAGGTAGCCCCGGCCCCGCAGGACGTGCTCGTGGCCGGCGATCTCCATCGTGCGGCCGCCGACGTCCTCGTTGGACTCGCCCACCGCGCGGGCGACCTCTCCGACCGACAGGTCGTAGCCGCGCAGCCGGACCGGATCGACGAGCACCTGGTACTCCTTGACGAACCCGCCCACGGAGGCCACCTCGGCCACGCCGGGGACCGCTTCCAAGGCCAGCCGGACGTTCCAGTCCTGCAGGGAGCGGAGCTGCTGCAGGTCGAGCCCGCCGCTGCGGTCGACCAGGGCGTACTGGAAGACCCAGCCGACGCCAGTCGCGTCCGACCCGAGCGTCGGCGTGACGCCCGCTGGCAGTCGAGCACGGGCCTGTTCCATGTACTCCAGCACCCGCGTCCGGGCCCAGTACATGTCGGTGCCGTCCTCGAAGATGACGTAGACGAAGGACAGGCCGAAGAAGGACTGGCCCCGCACGAACTTCACCTGCGGCGCGGCCAGCAGCGCGGTGGAGATCGGGAACGTGAGCTGGTCCTCGACGAGGTCCGGTCCGCGCCCCGGCCACTCGGTCAGGACGATGACCTGGGTGTCGCTCAGATCGGGGATGGCGTCGAGCGGCACGGCGCCCATCGACCGCCAACCGACGACCGCCAGCGCCGCGACGACGAGCAGGGTCAGCACCGGCCGGGTGGCGCTCTGGGCGATGATCCGGGCGAGCAGGCCGGGCTTGGCTGCATCTGGTGGGAGGGACTCACCCATCGTGGGTCCAGAAGCCGGCTGCGTCGCGGACCCGGCTCTCCGCGGCGAGCAGGAAGGTCCCGGCTGAGGCGACGACATCGCCTGCCTCGAGGCCCGAGACGATCTCGACGTTGTCTCCCTGCCGATGGCCGGTCACGACGTCCCTCGGATCGAGCCGCCCCTCGCCCCGATCCAGGAACACGATCCGGCGCGGTCCGGTGTAGAGGACCGCGGACGCGGGGACCTGGAGCCGGGGCGGCAGCTCGCGGCGCAGCACCACGTCCACCAGAGCGCCGGGATGAAGCGCGCCGTCCGGATTCGGAACGACGATGCGGACCCGGCCCGTCCGGGTCGCCGGATCGACCTCGGGGTAGACGTAGTCGACGACGGCCTGCCGGGCTTGCGCTCCTGCTGGGGCGTCCGCAGGTCGGAGAGCGACTTCCTGGCCCACCTCCACCAGGGTGAGGTCCCGCTCCAGGATGTGCGCGTCCACCCAGAGGCGGTCCGCGCCGGCGATTCGGAGCGCCAGATCGCCGGGATGGACCGAGGCGCCTTGCGTGACCAGGCGCTCGATGAGGACTCCGCTGGTGGGGGCGAGGATCTCGACCTCTTCGACCGCCACGCCGGCCTCCGCGATCGCGTCGAGCTGGCCGTTGGTCAGTCCCCACAGCCGCATGCGCTCCCTCGTCGCCGTGAGCAGGGCCGAGTCGCCGTCGGCCAGCGCGGCGAGCCGAAGCCAGTCCTGCTGAGCTGCGAGCAGATCGGGGCTGTAGATGCGGAAGAGTGGCTGTCCCCGCCGAACGACATCACCGATGCGGTTGGCGTGGAGCTTCGTCACCCAGCCCTCGACCCGGACCTCGACGTCGACGAGCTCGTCTTCGGCCCAGGTCGCTTCGCCGTAGGTCCTCAGCTCCAGCGTCATGGGCGCGATCTCTGCGACGGCCGTGCGGATCCCGAGCTGACGGCGCCGGCCGGGCTCGACGGTGATCGAGGCCGGCGCAGCGTCCGCCTCGGCCCGGACCGGCGTCAGATCCATGCTGCAGATGGGGCAGGTGTCGCCCTCGTGGCCGCGAACCGAGGGGTGCATCGAGCACGTCCAGTAGTCGGCTTCGTCGTGGACGTGGCCTGCCTGCCGCTCGGCTTCGTAGTCCGCGGGCGGATCCAGCGCCCCGGAGTCGCCCGAGCCGTCGCCGTCGATCTGCCAATCCGCCTCCGAACCACAGGTCAGCATTCGCTGGCCCATGTAGGGGTTGTCGGCCCCCTCGGTCGGCTGCGCCCACCGCTGGAAGCCCTTCGCCATCGGGCACGAGTAGACGTGCAGACCCTCCCCCAGACGCGGGTCGAGCCCCACGAGACCAACCAGCGCGCGGGAGACCTCCCCGAAGGCGAGGCGGGCTTCGTCCCCAGATCGGAGGAGGCGCCGAGACGGTCGGCCGAGGACTGCGCGGCGGCGACGAGCGCGGTGACGTCCTCGCGGCCCGCGGGGATGAGGGGGATGGCGCGGCCGAGTGCATCGGCCAGGCGCGAAGAGACAGCTGCGAGCCCTTCAAGTTGATCCAGCGCCAACGCGGCGCGGGCCTGCTCGTAGGCGGGCAGCGCTTCCCTCAGCGCTGTCAGAGCGGGATCGGGCAGGGGAGGCTTGGATCGGTTCGCCGCCGCCGGCGGGGTCTCCGTTCCGCCGCCGGACGGCGCGGAGGGGCTGGAGCAGCCGAGTACGGTCAGGGCGAGGGCAAGTGCGATGAAGGCAGTGGGGCGAGTCATGGTGATGTCTCCTGGGCGCGACGTTGAAGCGCCCGTCGGTCGATCTTTCCGTTGCGAGTCAGAGGGAGGCTCGGGATGCACGACGCTGCGTTGACGCTCCAGGCTGCAGGCAGGTGGGTCGCGCAGTGGCGGCGCAGCTCGAGCAAGGGAAGAGCGTCGCCCCGCGCGACCACGAAGGCGTGCAGGCGGAGGGTGTCTCCGCGACCGATGGGAACGACCGCGCATTCGCGGACCTCGGGGTGTTCGAGAAGCGTGGCCTCGATCTCACCGAGTTCGACACGCTGGCCTCGAACCTTGAGCATCCGGTCTCGCCGGCCCACGTACTCGAAGCCGCCGTCTTCGAGTACGCGAACGATGTCCCCCGTTCGATAGGGGGCGCCGTCTACGGGAGGATGTCCCCAATAGCCGAGCATCACGGTGGGACCGGTCGCGACGAGTTCTCCCTCTTCCCCCGATTGCGCGATCGTTCCATCGGGTCGCTCTGCCCACACGTGATCGCCACTGGCGGCGGTGCCGATTGGAACCGGGTCTCGCCGCGAGGGGTCGATCGCCTTCACCTCGTAGCTGGTGCACACGTTGGTCTCGGTCGGCCCGTAAAAGTTGAACAGCCGGGCGTTCGGCCACGCTGCTCGAAGTGCGCGCAAAGGAGGCAGTGCGAAGGGCTCGCCCGCGAACACGACGGTGCGTACGGCGAGGCCGGGAGTCGTGAGCAGTCCGCCGTCATCGATCATCAAGGTGAGGATCGACGGCACGGCGTAGACGATCGTGATCTGCCGATGTTCGAGAAACTCGACCAAGGCAGTGGGAACGTAAGACAGCAGCTCGGGGAGTAGGTGGACGGACGCGCCGCAATGGAACGCGCCGTAGATGTCGAGTACGGAGAGGTCGAAGTGGAGCGGTGCGTGGTTGGCCAGACGGTCGTCGCAGGAGAGCCCGAGGTGGTCGACGGCCCAGTTCACGAACGCGAGTGCGTTGCGATGGCTGATGCACACCCCTTTGGGGATTCCGGTGGAGCCGGACGTGAACAGGATGTAGGCAAGCGACTGCTCGTCGGCGTCGATCGGCGGGAGTTCGGAGCTCTCGAGGGTCTCCAGTTCGTCTGCGTGACACCCGCTCGGGCACAGGGTGGCGATGGACGCGAAGCGTTGGGCATGGTCATCCGAGGTGACGACCAGGCGAAGCTGTGCTTCACGGGTGATCTTGACGGTTCGCTCGAGAGGGCCGCGGGGATCGAGGGGGACATAGGCGGCGCCGAGCCGTTCGAGCGAGCGCACCCATCGCGGACGGGCCTCGGCCACTTCGCGCAACAAGGCCGCCACGCGCCCGAGAACGGTCTGGCCACCCAACCCGGTGACCCGAACATCCAGCAGCCCGGACACATTCAATGTGCCCGCGAACACAGGCGCCCCCGGTGCCACATCCTCGGGCCGGCTCTCGCCTGTGATGGGGGCCTGGTCGACCGCACCATGGCCTGACACCACCTCGCCGTCGACGGCAATCACCTGCCCGGGACGCACCCGAACCCGGTCGCCCACCGCCAACGAATCGACCGGAACAGCCGTCTCTACGTCATCTTCGCCCACACGGACCGCCTGCCGGGCTTCCAGGCGCTGCAGGCCGGCGATGGCAGCCTGGGCGCCCAGCGAGGTGCGCTCTTCGAACAGTCGGCCGATGTCGAGGATGAGGGGCACCAAGGTTGCGGTGACGAAGGCCCCTTGCGCCCACGCGGCCAACACGGCCAGCGACACTAGCTGGTCGGTGGTGGCCCGCGGCTTGAGCGCGACGAGGGCCGGCAGCCCACGCACCAGCACAGGAACCCCCACCACCAGCGCCGCGATGCCTTGCACTGCGGCCGCGATGCGGAGCTGGTCGGGGCGCCACAGCTCGAGGGCCAGCCCCACCAACAGCAAGCCACCGCCGGCGAGGTCGCCCGCCAGCCGAAGGCCCACCGAACGCCGTTCTTCCGCGGTCATGACCGCTTCCGTGCGCGCCCTACTCATTGCGCCCTCCGGCCCGCGGTGCTCGGCCCGTGGGCACGGTCAGGCGGGTGCCGGGGTACCGAGCCCCGGGCGGCGGCGGCACGAAGTCCACCTTGCCCGCATCGCGAAGCACGGCCTCGATGCCCTCCCGGTACAGCCGCTCGCGCACCACGGTGGGGTCTTTGCGGTGTTCTTCGGCGATGGCCACAAAGGCCTCGGCCTCGGAGCGCGCTTGCTGGACGCGCTCGAGGGCGTCGGTCTCGGCGGCCTGGACCGCCCGCCGCTTGTCGGTCCGGGCCTTGGGCAGCTGAACCGCACGGTACTCTTCGGCCGAACGCACGCGGGTCTCGGCTTCGATGGCGGCCGTCTGCACATCACGGAATGCTTCCTTGACCTGCTGCGGCGGTGCGAGGTCGACCAGCTCGAGAGACACGATGGACACCCCTGCTTGCCAGGCATCGAGCGAAGCCTGGGCATCGCGGGTGAGGGTCTCGACGAGCTGCTGGCGGCCGTCGGACAGCACAGTGTCGACGGGAAGCCCTCCGAGCGCCGCCACCGCAGCCTGGTGAACCGCTACCCGCAGCTGATTCTCGGGGTCGTGGACCGCTCGGGACCACGCGATGGGGTCGCCCACCTGCCAGCGCGCGACCATCGCCAGGTGGACAATGTTCTGGTCGCCCGTGAGGGCGTAGCCTGTGCGCTCGGGGTCGAGCGTGGCCCGGTTGGTGACCAGGTAGCGGGTGACTTTGTCGGCCCCTTCGGTGAAGTGGAGGGCACGCAGCTCGGTCTCGAACACCCGCGCCACAGGCACACGCTCCACGCGGTCGATGGGACGCGGCAGCGCGATGAGCAGCCCCGGCGGCTGGATGGCACCGGCCCCCTCACCCACCAACGCACCGAAGCGGTAGGTGAGGGCCACCTCATCGGGCTGGACAAGCGTGATGCCCGACGCGGCGTAGGCCACCAACAAGACCGCCAGCCACCAGTGCAGGCGCTCCACGGCAACCAATGCGGCGCGTCCGACGGGTTCGAGCAGTGTCGACAGCTCGGCTGCGAGGGTGGCAGGGCGGTCGGACACTCAGCGCCCCTCGCTCGTGAGGAGTCGAAACGGCGGGCTGTCGGTGCGCAAGATGACGGTGGTGTCGTTGCCGACGACGTCGTCGAGGGCGTCGAGGGAGCGGACGAAGCGGTAGAGGTCGGGGTCGGTGCGGTGGGCGTCGGCGTAGATGCGGGCGGCCTCGGCTTCGGCTTCGCCACGGATGCGGGCGGCGGCCTCGGCACCTTCGGCTCGGATGCGAGCGGCCTCGAGGTCGGTCTCGGAGCGGATGCGCGCGGCATCTTCGGCACCTTCGGCCTCGTAGCGGGCGGCGAACTGGCGGCGCTCGGCACGCATCTGCTTGAACACCGCGGCCACGTTGTCTTCGGGCAGCCCCAGCCGCTGGAAGCCCACGGTGAGGATGTCGATGCCGTAGCGTTCTTTGGCGATGCCCACGGTGGCGGCCAGCAGCTCGGTCTCGATCTCGGCGGTGCGGAGGTTGTCGGGGTTGGTGGAGGTGAGCGCGGCGAGGTCGAACCGTCCCAGCACGCCGATCTGGGCGTTGGTGATGAGGCCATCGAGCTTTTCTTCGGCGTCGTCCACCGACCCCACGCTCTTGTGGAAGCGGAGGGGGTCGGAGACCCGCCAGATGGCAAAGCCCACCAGCACCACATTCTTGCGGTCGCGGGTGAGCATTTCGGCGTGCCCGGTCTCGAAGGTGCGCCGCCGAAGGTCGACCCGCGCGACGTCGTCGATGGGCCACGGGGCCTTCCAGTGCAGGCCGGCGTCTTCGAGCACGCGGACGGGGTCGCCAAAACGTGTGACCACAGCGGCTTCGCCCTCGGCGACCTGGACCCCGGTGGCCGACAGCGCGATGCCCACCACAGCGGCGAGGCCGGTGCTCACCCGCAGCCAGTCGAGTGCTCGCGGAGGGGTGGGGGTGGGGTCGGACATGGGGGCTCCCACCCAACGCGTGTGTCGGGCGCCGGGCGCACGGAGCCTAACGAGCCGGTCGGTGCCAGACCGAACGCAAGCCCCTGTCGATGCTGCGAGGGAAGCGGTAGAGTGGCCCCAGCCGACCCCGCCCGGGAGACGGAATGCAGCCCCGTACCGTCCACTTCGCGTTCGCGTGCACGTTGTTGATCGGGTGCAAGGGCCCGCCCGATGCCCCGCGCGAGCTCGAAGAACTCACCACATTCCTGTTCGACCAGACCCGCGACGGCACCGACGAAGCGCTGGCCGACGGCCTCGAAGACCTCCAGGGGTGGCTGGACAACGGCTATGCCGAGGCTTCGGAAGGCTACCGGGTCACCGGGCTGTCCAGGACCAGCGTGAACGCCCTCGACCACCGCACCTTCAACATCGACGGCCTGGTGGGCGCCGCCGTGGCCACCCGCATCGGCCACAAGATCAAGCCGGTGGTGGATGTGGTGGCGATGGGCGACGCCACCCGCGTGTACGGCAACACGTACATCGAGTACGACCGCACCTGGGACACCGATGGTCGGTGCCATGTGGAGCGGGACTGCCTGTGGGGGGCCGCCGACATCGAGGCACTGGCCGACTACGGGCTGGCGAAGGTGGAGTCGTCGTACCGCAGCGAGTACCGGTGGGTGGAGACCGCCAACGGATGGGCACACCTGCAGCGCACCTGGCTGCTCGCCCCCATCGAAGCGCTGGGAATCGAGACCAACGCATCGTTCTACCTGGCGGTGAGCCTGTCCGACGGGCACCGCACCGAGCGCCTGCAAGCCAGCTGGCTGGCGGTCCAGACCGACCTCCCCATCTCCGAAGACAGCGCGCTGAACCAGACCATCAAGAGCCTCATCGACACCGAAGAGGACATCGACCTCTGGCTGGATTGAGGTCCTACCGGCCGGGCTCGAGCCACACCGCCAGGCCATCTCGCTCGAGGCGGTGGTCGAGCACCACCACACGGCGGTCGGTGAGGTTCTTCTCCAGGGCTTCCATTCGGCGGCGGAAGCGGTAGTCGGCTTCGGCCGTGCGCACCCTCGCCCGCAGCCCCAGGAATGCCTCGGCTTCTCCCACCGCCCGTGCTCGGCGCTCGGCTGCGAAGGACCGGGCGAGGGAGTCGTCACGGTCGACCTCGCGACGGGCCTCGGACAGGCGGCCGGTGCGGTAGGCATCGGCGGCGATGCGCTCGGTGTCGCGCTTGATCTGGGCGCTCACCACGGCCTGGTAGTCCTCGGCCACGCTCACGGGGGGATGGAGCGCACCGAGCGTGACGTCGACCACCTCGACACCGAGCTTGTGGAGGTCGGCTTCGGCCTGGATGCGCACCTCGAGGTCGGCGGCGAGCTGGGCGAAGTCCTGGCCGAGGGCATCGTCGAGGGTCTGGGCGATGATGCGCTCCATCACCGCCCGGTAGGCCAGGCTGCGGAGGGCGGCCTCGGGGTTCTGCATGCCGTAGAGCCAGGCACGCGGGTCATGGACCCGGTAGTGCAGCAAGCCATCGATGGTGACGAGGTCGCGGCCATCTCCGAGCAGCAGGGTGTATTCCTCGTCGGCGTGCTGGCGGGCCCACAGCCGGCTCTCGGGTTCGTCGGTCTTGGCGTCCTGGAGGGCGTCTTCGTCGCCAAGGTCGTCGGCGTCGCCAGGGTCGAGGGCGGCGAGGAGCGCGTCGGGAACCGGTTCGTCCTCTTCTTCGTGCCCGATGACCAGGATGCGCACCCGCTCGGTAGACACGCGCCGGACTTGATCGACGGGCCACGGGAAGATGACGTGCAGCCCCGGGCCGAGCACCTCGCTGTCGGCGGCGCGGCCGAAGCGCTCCCGGACGGCGTGTTCGTCGGTGTCGACCATCACCAGCCCGGTGGTGAGCCACCCGAGTACCAGGACAGCCACGATGGCGGGCTCGATGGCGCGCCGGACGAACGACAGGGCCCAGCTCGACCGGATGTCGATGCCCAGGGTGTTGTCGAGGACCGCGAACACGCTCCGGATGGGGTTGGGTTCGGAGAAGAACAGCCGGATGACGAAGGCGTTGGCGGCCGGAAGGTGCGTGGGCCGCTGCGCATCGCGAAGGTTCCACCATGACCACACCGACGGCGCCGTGCGCACCAAGGGCTCGACAGCGCTGGCGAGCACCCCCACGAACAGTGCCAACCCGAGCGCCTCGACCAGGCCGGTGCCGGCGAGGGCCGGGATGATGGTGCCGAGATCGGCGACCGCAGGCTGGTCGAGGGTGTCGAGCGCCAGCCCTGCGAGGGCCACCCCACACATGCCCACCACGCTGCGGGCCCAGGCGTGGAGTCCGGGGCCTTCGTGCAGAGTGCGACCGGGCGCGCGGGTGTAGTGCCCCACCAGGAGGGCGAGCCCGGCGCCGAGCGCCACGACCACGGCCACACCGACACGCTCGGCATTGGTGAAGTCGACCGCAGGCAGGACGTAGAGCAGGCCGCCGAGCGCCACCAGCACGGCCAGGCTGGCGGGCAAGAGCACCGACGCAGCCGCCCCTTCGAGCCGAGGGACCCGCTTTCGAGGCGTGCCGGGTTCCGGCGGCGCAGGGGGCTCGGGCACAGGCTCCGCCGGATCCCGACGGCGGGCGACAATGGCGGTGCCGAGCACCACGCCTGCAAAGAGCAGCCCCTGCGCGGCGACAGCAAACAGGATGCTCTGCCAGAACACCCGCGCCACCAACCCCACAACGGCCACCCACAACAGGATGGCCAGGCCGGTCCACCACAGAAGGCGGGGGCGGGGGTCGGGCGTGGAGGGTGTCACCTGCCGGGCTTAACGGGCGCTCCCCCGTGTGGTGGACCATGGCGCTGGCGACCGGGCGCCTTGCCCTTGGGACCATGCTTGCCCGGGCCCACGAGATCCTGGAGGCCGGGAAGGGGCTGGAGGGTGATGGTGAGGTCGGCCTGGTCGGCGGATGTGGAGACCGGCCCGTCGAGGCGTCCCACCCCACCCGACCCGCTGGCGGGCTTTCCGGGCTCGGGGGTGCCGGCGTCGAGCGATGCGAACAGCAGCACCTGACCAAGGGCCGGGACCTCGAGCTCGAAGGGCTGGGCCTGTGTTCCCGAGGGCACCATGCGCACCTCGGCGAGCGGCGAGGCCCCCGGGCGCACCTGCGTGCCTTGGCCATCACTCACTGAAAACGCCGTGACATAGACCGCTTTGCCCGACAGGGCGTCGGTGTTCCGCACGGTGCCGCGGAAGGTGACGGTGTCGAGCACGGACACGGCGTCGGGGACGGGCGACACGGTGGGTCGGGCACACCGCACGCCGGTGCGCGAGCCTGCCACGAGCGTGGACATGCGGTTGGTGGCCCGCATGTTGGTGGAGAAGGTGTCGAAGGCTCCGCCACGGATGACGCCGGGACCGTCGCCCGCTGGACCCCCCGGATCCGTGCGGGGCTCGCCAGAGCCGTAGGTGGTGGGGTGCCAGACGTCGGCGACGGGCTCCCACAGGTTGCCGGCGAGGTGGACGTGGCCGTAGGGTCCGGCGCCCTTCTCCAGGCTGTCTGCCGCCATGGGGGCACCCGTGCAGGGCTGGGGTCCGCCGATGGCCACGCGGGCGTGGTTGGCGCGGTCGCAGGACGGACTCGCGGCGCCCCAGGGGTAGCGCCGGAGGTCGTCGTTGTCGCAGGCATCGGGATCTGCGCCGAGCTCGCAGCCGCCGCGGGCCGCTTTCTCCCACTGCGCTTCGGTGGGGAGGACCTTCCCGGAGGCAGCGCAGTAGGCCCGGGCCTGGTCGGGGGAGAGCTCGGCGGCCAGGGTATCGTCGGCACCAGCGGTCCAGCCATCGATGGCCCGAGCGGCCACCTGCGCATTCGAGGCTTCGGTGCGGTCGAGGCAGTAGCCCGCGAGCGTGACCACGTGGACGGGGCCTTCGTCGTGGCCGGCGTCGTCGCCCCCCTGTCCCATCAGGAACGGACCGGGGCGCACCCACCGTTCTGTGGTGGGGGTGACGGAGGGGTCGGTGTCGTCGCAGTCGAGCCGCTCCACGGCGCCGTCCGGACACGCACGGGCATCGATGAAGCCGTCGCCGTCGTCGTCTTTCTCGACGCAGGAGGCCGGGGCGGGCACGGGAGCGGCCAGGCGGGCGTCCCATTCGGTGCGGGCGACCTTGGACGGGCTGGGTGCCAGCCGCGCAGACTCCGGCACCGAGGGAGGGCTGGACGGGGGCTCGGAGGCGGGAGGGTCGGCACATCCCGAGACAAGCCAGGCGGCGAGTGCCGCAACACTGACGCGGCACAAGGGGTGCGAGCGAATCGGCGATTGGTGGGTCCACTTCATGGCGCTTCGATCCGTATCCATCGGTGGTGGTGGTCGTCCCCGAGCACCGACCGGTGTTCAGCGGCACGGGACGACCGAGCCGGGTGCGTAGCCCTGTCGCAGCCGGTAGCCCCCCTGTCCCTCGAGGTCCGAATGAAGGCATCCCCGATCGATCGACTGCCCGTCGAGATGTATGAGGACATCCAGGGCTCCACGCCCGTGGCCAAGCTCGACATCTGGACGTACGGCCCGGAGCTTCTGCTGGTGATGGTGGCGCTGCTGGCGGTGGGGCTCGCACTGGGTGCGTTCTCCCCGCTGACCGGCGTGGCTTTGCTGAGCGGCGCGACCGGTGCAGTGCTCGTGACATCGATCTTCGAGACACCCCGGGTGTCCATCGCAGAGCGCTTCGGGGGGAAGTGAGCCCTCACGTTCCCCCCACCCAACGTCCGACCCGGCGCGCCCGTGCGGGCCATCCCAACGCCCCCCAGGTGGTGATGGCCACACGGGCCGCTTTCCGTCCGAGGTCGGTGGCGCCCACCCCCATCGCTTCACGGGCCAGCTTCTCGGCCTGTTCGGCGACTTCGGGGTCGGGACCGCGGCTTCGGAAGTCGAGCAGAGCGCGTGCGCCCTCCGGGTTGCCTTCGGCGAGACAGACGCGCGCTTCGATGACGCGTGCGAAGTCGAGGAGGTCGTGCGGTCGACCGTCGATGGCCTCCCGAGCCCCTCGGCCATCCCGCCGGTCGAGACGGACCGCGGCCTCCCACCACGGCAGCCGGATGGGACCGGGGTGACCGATGTGCTGAAAGCGCTCTCGAGCTGCGCGATACCACCGCACGGCCTCGGCGCTGCGGCCGGCCATCCGGGCCACGTCTCCCAGGCCCACCCGGGTGTGGGCCGGCTCCTGGACAGCCAGGCACCGGCGGAGCGCGCGTCGGGCGGCCCGTAGGAGTGGCTCGGCATCGCCCGGACGGAGCTCCCGGTGTCGCACCAGCGCCCGCGCGCGGATGCAGTCGGCCGCACCGAAGGTCTCGCCCACCTGCTCGAAGGTGGCCTGGGCACCCGCGAGGATGCCATCTACCTCGGACAGACGCGCGCCCGCTCTCACGCGCAGCAGGCCGTAGTCGCGGCGACACCAGGCGAGCGCCTCACTGTCGCCACGCTGCCGAGCGAGCGAAAGCGCCACCCGAGCGTGGTCCATGGCTGCGGCGGGCTGTCCTTGAAGCTGCGCGAGTCGTCCCGCCTCACGGTGGGCCTGGCTTGCGAGGTCGGTCCAGGCACCCGAGCCCTGGCCGCGCTGCACGGAGGGGTCGCGCGAGGCCGAGAGCAACGCCCTGGTGGCGTCTTGTGCGCGTTCGAGGTCGCCACGGCGACGGGCGACCCGGGCCCGCATCAGCCAGCCCTGGCCTCGCCGGAGGTCTGCAGGGGGTGCGTTCAGGGCGTCGAGGGCAGCGGCGCGGTCGTCGAGGCCCCGCTCGGCGAGCAGGTACTCGCTGTCGCGCACGGCCGCCCAGGCGCCGGTCCCGAGCGGCTCCACGGCACCGGCAGGGTCGCCAAGAGCCACCCGATGGTGCCCCAGTCGCAGCGCAGCACGGGGGTTCTTGTGCACGCGTCGGGCCAGCATCGCGGCACAGGCCTCGTGCCACCGGACCGCCCGACCTTCTTCTTCGGCCGACCGCAGCAAGCTCTCCCGAAGCATGCCGTGCACGAAGCCCCAGCCGTGCTCCAGGCCGAGGGGGTCGGGCTGGGCGAGGCCGGCAGCGAGCAGGTCGTCGACGAGCCCCCCCGACGGCATCAGCCCACCGATGAGACAGGCATCCTCCCACTCCTGTTGGTCGATGTAGGTGCCCAGGATCGCGGCCAGTTCGATGGACTGACGCTCTCCGGGCGACCGACGGACCAAGGCGCGCGCCAGGCGTCGCTGCCAGACATCGTGGAGGTTGGCCGGCATCTCGGCGTCGGACCCCGGACGCAACGTGAGGCCATCGGGCCCCGGAACGAGCAGGCCGCGCTCCACCCAGTCTCCGAGCAGCTGCACCGTGAAGAGGGGGTTGCCGCCAGCGCGGGTCTCGAGGCGCCGGGCGAGGTCGGCTTCCACGGGAATGAGCGACTGGATGAGGGCCGTGCGCCAGCCGGGCGGCAGCAAGCCGACCGACACCCGCTCGGTGCCGCGTGCGGCGAGGATGCGGTCGAACAAGGCGCCTGTGGTGGTGCCCGCGGGCACGGGGCGGGCGGTCATGAGCACGAGCACCCGTGGCCGCAGGGCCGGAGGGCGGTCGAGCAGCTGCGCCACGAAGGCCAGGGAGTCGGGTCCCCAGTGCACGTCGTCGAGGCACAGGGCGACGGGGCGTTCCTTGCCCATGTGCTCGAGGAGAGCGATGAGCAAGCTGTTTCGACGCACACCCACCGGCGCGCGACGGGGAGAGTGCCGTGGCAGGAGGATGGCTTCGAGGTCGGCCAGCACAGTCTTCGACAGAGACCAGCGGCGGGCCAGGGCATCGAGTCGTCCGGCAGCGAGCTCGGCCGCGCCCCCCACCAGCCCGAGCGCTCGGCAGATGGCTGGCAGCAGGCCGTCTCCGCGCCCCGGTTCTTCGCCGTGGCGAGCCGAGATGACCGTGGCTGTGCCCGTTCCGTGGGCGGCTTCGGCAAGCCAGCCCACGATGCGGCTCTTTCCAGCACCCGCAGGCCCCTGCAACAGCACGGCCCGCGCCTCGCCCGAGTGGACCGTACGCAAGGCCTCCCAGAGGAGCTCGCGTGTGGGGTCGCGGCCGACGATGGGGGGACGCCGCAGACCGAACAGCCGCAAGCCGGCGCCGATCAGCTCGGGGGCACGGTCGCGCCGACGGATGCGGGCCGGCCACCGCTCGGGCATGGGTGGCACCTGGACCACCATGGGCACGGTGCGCCCGGCGGCGGGCACATCACCAACCGCCACCGCATCGAGGCCCAGCCGCGCATCGGCAGCAAAGCGGTAGCGGTCGAGGGGGTCTTTTTCGAGCAGCCGGCGCAGCCAGGCCTCGAGGCCGGGCGGCGTCCACATGCGGGGTCGGAGCACCGGGAGGGGGGTGTTGGCGTGGGCGTGGTGCAGCTCGAGGTGGGGTCGGCGCTGGCCGTAGGGCGCCTGTCCGGTGAGCAGCGCCCACACCATGCAGCCCAGCTCGTAGAGGTCGGTCCACGGACCATAGGAGGCGTCGTGGGCCTCGAACTGTTCGGGGGCCATGTAGGCGGAGGTGCCCACCACCAGGCCGTCGTGGGTCTCGTCGGGCTCGCCGTCGAGCTCGCGCGCCAGGCCGAAGTCCACCAACACAGCGCGCTCGCCATGCACCAGAACATTGGCGGGCTTCAGGTCGCGGTGGAGCAGACCGCGGGCATGGGCGTGGCCGAGCCCCGCGAGCAGGTCGCGCAGCCAGGGCAGCAGCTGTTCCCACGTGGCGCGCCCTTTGAACCGGGTGAGCGGCACACCGGGCAGGCGCTCCATGGCCAGCCAGGCACTGCCCGCGCCCATCTCGGGTTGGTCGGCGGGGAAGGTGCGGGCGTCGTCCACGCCCACCACACCGTGGTCGAGGATGGTGACGATGTTGGGGTGGTCGAGCCGAGCCACCGCGCGGACCTCGCCCGCGAACGATGAACGGAACCAGGTGTCCTGAGCGAAGCGGGCGTGGAGCACCTTCATCGCCACCGGCACCCGGCGTGCCATGTGCATGCCGGCCCACACCGAGCCCATCCCCCCACGTCCGAGCCGTTCCGTCAGCTCGAACGGACCGATGCGAAAAGCCGTCACGTCCACTCCTGCGTCCGAGCGGAGGCTACCGCACCCCCATGTTCCACGCGGTCAGCGGACGTCCGGGTGGGCATGAAATGTGTGTCAGCCCCCCGCTCCCGGCGGACGGGCACCGTTGGGCGGGCCGTGACGCTGGCCGGGCGCCTTTCCGTGGGGACGACCGCCAGGAGGCGCACCACCACCGGCCTTCGACGGTCCTTGCGGGGGCTTGGTGGGGTCGACATAGCCCAGCATCTCGAGCCTCTTGGCTTCGTCGTCGGGCACGGTCCGCACCGGCGCTTCCACCTGTGCAGAAGCCCAGCGTTCGATGGCGGTGTCCCACGTGGAACGTGCGCCCTGGAGGGCGTGGTCGGCCGGGAGGGGGGTGGGCCTCGACTCGCGGGGGTCGGTGAGCAGGTCGAACCACTCCGGGGTCGTGGTGTCGGGGCGGTCGATGCGCTTGTGTCCGGAGAGGCGCGCCGCAAACCAGGCGCTGCCCACCCAGGGGTCGGTGATGGCCAGCTGGGGCACGGGATGGGTGGCAGGGTCGACGGTGCCCAGGTCGCGGCCGGCCATGCGGGTGTCGGCGGGCAAGTGGGCGGCGGACAGCACGGTTCGGGCGACGTCGACCAGTCCCACCCCGCCTTCCACGACCGCTCCGGCCGGTCGGTCGAGGCCGCGAATCACCAACGGGACCCGCATCACGTCGTCCCAGAGCACACCCCGGTGGTTGAACCAGTAGTTGTGTCCAAAGCTCTCACCATGGTCGGCAGTGACCACCACCACGGCATCTTCGGGAATCGCTGCCACCAGTGGGGCCAGGTCGGCGTCGAGCGCGCTCACCTCACCGGCGTACAGAGCTTCGATGTGGGCCACGTCGCGGGCAGAGGGGGTGCGGTCCCCGTCCCGGTAGGGTCGGAGGGTGGCGTCGGAGCCGTCGAGCGCCCCCGTGTAGTCGGGGTCGTAGCGGACATCCCAAGGTGCGGGTGGGGTGTAGGGGAAGTGGGCGTCGAAGTAGTGGACGAACAGGAAGAAGGGCTGGTCCTGGCCGTTCATCCACTGGACCGCACGCTGGGTGACGTCGTGGGCGGGGCGCCGCATGTCGGTGGGGTCGAAGGCGAATTGGTCGTCGTAGTGGTCGAAGCCGCGGGACAGACCACACGCCTTGTCCTGGAGCGTGACGCCGCCGATGACCGCGCCGGTGGCGTAGCCGGACTTCTGGGCGACCTCGGCGACCGTGGGGCCCGTGTACCGGGAGCCGGCGTGGGCGGGCGCGTTGCCGTGGGCTTCCGGGTAGACGCCCGAGAGCATGGTCCAGTGCGACAGGCAGGTCTCGGGGAAGTGTGTGGCGGCGTCGGCGAAGCGGGTGCCCTCAGCGGCGAGCCGGGCCACGACCGGGGTCTCGGCGGGCCCACCGTAGAGCGAGAGAATGGGCGCGGACACGGTGTCGAGGCTGATGATGACGATGCTGCGCTGCGGTCCGTCGGGCGGTGCCTCGAGCTGGAAGTCGGGCGTGGCGTGGAAGGCCTGAGCCGGCGGGGGACCCGGGACCTGCGGCGTGGGGGCCGGCTCGGGCGCCGAAGGAGGGGTGGAGCCACAGCCCATCAGGCCGACCAGGACACAGACCGTTCGGTGCGACATCACGAGGCTCCCGGCGCGAGACGGGCGTAGTAGACCTCGTTGCTGCCTCGCACGCCTTGGTTCCAGACCACATGGAAGGCTCCGTCCGGACCCGCGACCAGGCTGGCGAGCCCGGGCTTGCCCGAGCCGAGAGACGCCACACGCTTCGGGGTGGACCAGCGGCCGTCGGGGGACCGGATGGCGTACACCAGCTCGGCCTCGCTGCCGGCGTCCCAGCCCCACACCAGACACACCCGGCCCGCGCTGTCGGCGGCGATTTCGGGGTCGAAGTGGAAGCCGCCATAGCCCTTCGACGGCTCTTCGGGCTGGCCCCATCGTCCGGGAGCGCCCGTGCGGGTGTAGACGTGAACCGGCTTGCCGGCCACCTTGTGGAAGTACGTGACGTGGTCGACGAACCCACCGTTCCCATCGGCCACGAACGCAAAGTGCGGGCGCTCCCCCGGCCCGCCCGTGGCCGTGAGGTTTTCCAGCGGGCTGAAGCGACCGTTGCGCCCCTCTGCGATGTAGAGGGTGGTCTCGGCGCCGCCCGTGCCGATGTCGAAGCCCACCAGCATGCTGCCGTCGGGGCGTCGCTCGACGTTGGTGTGCCAGGCGTCGGCCGAGCCGTCGGACAGCGCGATGGGGTCCTGCCAGGAGCCATCGACCGACCACCGCGACCACGCCCGGAACCGGTGCGCCATCCCCACCTTCTTTCCGATCCAGACGTACGCGAGGCTGTCCCCGGCACCATCCGCCACATGGCCCGAGCCGACTTCGCCATCGGGGTCGGCCGACGTGAGGGGGACGGGGTCGGACCAGCTGCCTGCAGTCCACTCGGTGAAGTAGCCCTGGCTCGCGGGTCCGGGGTCGGCCAGGTCGAAGACCACCGACACCCGCCCATCTCCCCGAACGACGAGGTCGGGGCCCCAGTTGCGTCCTTTGGAGAAGCCGGGACGGGCGACCGGTCCAAACGAGGACGCCCCCGGCGCCAACACACGGTGCACCATCAGGTCGCCCGCATCTTCGCGGCTGTAGAACAGCACATGGGCCGTTCCATCGGCCCCCACGGCCACCTGGGGTCGGTAGCCGCCCCCGGCCCCCGACGACAGCTTCACCGGCGCGGACCAGCTGCCCGTGCCCTGAATTGCGGGGCCGGCGGGAGCGGGCCAGGCATGGAATTCAGGGAAGCCAGAGGGGTCTTGCAGCGCCGCGCCCGATGCTCCGGGTGGTGGGGGTCCTTGCGGGCCACCGGCCTTGGCGTGGTGGCGCTTCTGGGGTGCGGGCGGCCCACCGCGCTGTGGTCCGCGAGGCTGGGCAGGCGCGGTGGTGGACGGCTGGGTGGGGGCTTCGGCGACCGGGGCCTCCGACCCACACGCGGTACCGATGAGCAAGAGACCAACGACACACATGCGCAGCAGGGACATTCGGGGACCCGGGGAGGCGAGATCGAATTGGGGCCGGTTCGCGGTGCGAGACCCGGCCTCCGCACGACAGAACAGATAGCTCTCCCGCGATGTTGCCACCCACTCGCCCTTCCACGCCACCCGTGGCCACCGGCATCGCCGGCCGCTCCGCCCTCGGTCCGCTCGTCGCGGCCATCGTCGTGGGCGGGATCTCGGTCCCCTCCCCTGCGACGGCCGACCCGCCGGCAGATGCGGTGGTCATCCCGGCCGGTACCTTTCAACAGGGCAGCGCGCGCGAGCCCGACGCCCCCGAGCGCACCGTGCAGCTGCCGGCCTACCGCATCGGCCGCACCGAGGTCTCGGTGGACGAGTACGCTGCCTTCGTGGCCGCCGGGGGCTACACCGCTCCCCGCTGGTGGACCGACGACGGCCGCACCTGGCTCGCGGCCAACCCGGGGGGCGCTGGCGCAGAACACCGTGCAGCCGGCCGTTCCGGGGACCACCCGGTGGTGGCCGTCACCCGCTTCGAGGCCGAAGCATACTGCGCCTGGTCGGGCGGACGGCTGCCCACCGAAGCCGAGTGGGAACGGGCAGCATGTGGCACCGACGACCGGCGCTTTCCTTGGGGCGACGACGAATCGGCCGATGCCCGTTGGTACGCCGGGGGCAAATTCGGCGCGCTCACCCGGGTGGAGACCGCTCCAGCCGGTGAGCAAGATGCGGCGCTGGCCAGCCCTTCGGGCACGCTGCACATGGCGGGCAATGTGTGGGAGTGGACGGCCGACCGCTACCACGCGCGCGCATGGGGCGGCACGGGCACCACCGCTCCCCTGTCCACGGCCAACACACCCTGGAACACCCTCCGCGGCGGCTCTTTCATGAACCTCCCGAGCTACTGCAGCTGCCAGCATCGGGAGCCAGCCCGACCCGAGCGGGTGGCGTACACAGTGGGCTTTCGCTGTGTGTGGGAGGCGCCATGAGGGAGGGCGATGCCGGAGCGCAAGCCGAGGGGCCCCGTCCGTCGGCTGCACCGACACCTCCCCCTGAAGGGGGAGGACGAGATGAGTGGCGCGTGGGTGGCTGGGGTCCTCCCTATGGTGGCCCGATGGTCCGGAGCGGGCCCCTCGTTGCCCTCGTGCTCCTCCTGTCCGCCTGCCCCACCCCACCCGAGGCCGAGCCCACCGCCGCTCCGGTCGCCCAACCACAGCCCACCACCCCCGTCCAGACCCGCCGACCGGGCAAGAACGGCAAGGTGCCCGGCACACCCGGCGGCCCACAGCAGGGGCGCCGTCCCGACCGCGACCAGCCCTCCGGCCCCGAGCCCACCGTCTACACCCGCGACGGCATGGTGTACGTCACCGGCAGCTGGCTGGTCTTCGGGCCTCGCACACCCCCTCCGGTGGCCAATTTCGAGGCTCCGGCCCCGACCGCTCCCCCCCCGGCAGACGGCGGAGCAGCCGACCACGGTGCGGGCGGTGCGGCCCGAGCAGCCGGCGGACCACCGGGCGAGACCCACGCCCGCGAGCTTGCTGGCGTGCCCGACAACCCCGTCCCCTGGGAGTTTCACGGGGGCAACGGCATCGACCACACCGACGTGTGGGTCGATGCATTCTGGATGGACCGCGACGAGGTCACCCGCGCCGACTATGCGCGCTTCATCGCCGAGTCCGGCTATCGCCCGCCCCATGTGTCGGAGTCCTGGGCCGACGACGGCTGGAACTGGGCCAACGGTGCACCACCCACAGGGACCGAGCAGCACCCGGTCGTGCTCGTGAGCTGGTACGACGCCCGGGAGTTCTGCGCGTGGGCGGGCAAGCGCCTGCCCACAGAAGCCGAGTGGCAGCTGGCGGCCCTGGGGCCCTGGGGTCAGTCCCGCGACTACCCGTGGGGCAACACCTATGCCGACAGCCACCTCAACCACGGCCAGATGGCCCCGCCCAACTTCGACGACTCCGACGGCTTCCTCACCACCGCTCCCGTGGGCGCATTCCCCTCCGGCAACAGCCCCTTCGGCGCCCGCGACATGTTCGGCAACGCCTGGGAGTACACGGCCGACCAGCGGGTGGACACCTGGTCGCTGATGACGGCCACCGAGGCCGCCACCACCGCCCATCCGGCGGGCAAGCGCCAGGTCCGCGCCCCCGAGCCCGGCCTGTACGTGGCAGTGCGCGGCGGCAGCTACTTCTTCGACCTGCGCCCCAACCCCGGGGGCGAGCGGCACCGGTTCCTCACCGAGATTCGTCGAAAGACCTCCGGCTTCCGCTGCGCCAAGGACAACGACTCGTGAGCCGCCTCTCGTCCCCCACCCGCCGCGAGCTGGTCTCCGGCCTCGCCAGCCTCTGGGCCGTGGGCTGTGGCTCCCCCACCCCATCCAGCAGCCTGGCGCCCTCCGACCGGTCGGCCACAGACTTCTCCTTCGACGGCGCCCGCCCCGACCTCGACAAAGGCCAGAAGGCCCCGCCCCTCCCGCCCGACCTCGAGGTGTGGGCGTGGGATGCCGGCGGCTTTGTGGGCGATGCCGTCTGGTATGGCGAGCACGACTGGGACGGCGTGCGGATGCGCCTCATGGGTCACCTGGCCTGGCTCGGTCGAGACCGGGCCCGCCTCGCAGCCGCCAGCGGCGACCTCCCCGGAGCCCGCGCCGCGCTGGTCGCCACCTCGCGCGACCTCTCCAAGGCCAGCCCCAAACGCCGGGGCGGTGTGGCCATGGGGCTCCACAACGCCCTCACACGGGCCATTCAGCGCGACACGGCCCTCTTCGACGCCCTACAGGGCACCCCCATCCAGGCCGGCGCAGATGCCGTGGGTGTGGTGGCCGCCCTCCTCCAGGGTCAGGACCCCACTCCTGTCCTGTCGCGCCTCGAGGCCCCTCCCGAGGCCCTCGACATCGACCAGTTCCGCAATTTCGACGAACGGCACGCGCTCCGGGTCGACCAGTGGGCCGCCTGGGGCACCATCGCCGACCCCCTCGGCCTCACCCCATCCTGGGGCTACTTCGACCAAGCCGCCTGGAAGCGCCACCACGCCGCACTCACCGAGCGTGTGGCCGCCGCCCGCTCCGCCGGCACCCCCAAGGGCATGCTGCTCGCCCTGGCCACCACCCGCGCCGCCACCCCCGTCCCCATCCGGGTCGACGACCTCGTGGCTTTGCCCACCGGCGACAGCTTCATCGACACCGCAGCCTCCCCGGGGCCGCGCGCCATCGGCGTGTTGTGGATGATGGGCGCCGACGACCGCGCCTTTGTGGACTGGGCTGGCCAGCTCGCCGACCAGCTGTCTCGCCTCGCCGACACCGACCCCGACGGCGCGCTCCGGGCCATCCGCGCAGCAGTCTCCGCAGTGAACCAGCACGCCCACGGCAGCCGGTTCTACAACGTGAAGCAGCTCCGGAACGCCGGCGTGCGCATCCTGGCGAGCCGAGGCCATGGCCGACAGGCAGCCCAGCTCCTGGCCGACCAGCGCCCCCTCCACAACCAGGACTGGGCGTGCCCCAACCGGGCCGGCATCTTGCGGGGACTGGAAGGCCGCCTGGCCTTGGCATCCGGCGACACCACCACCGCCCGCACAGCGCTGGACGACGCAACCGACCTGTCCCGAGCGTTCCTGGCAGACGTCGCGAAAGCGGAACGCGACCCGAGCCACGGCCTCCGCCCACCCGGCTTCGGTCCGCCCCCCGGCCAGAAGCCCAAGGGACAACAGGGGCCTCCGCCCAAGCGCCGGTAGGCTTTTTCACCGAGGAGACGCAGGCTCCGAGGTCCCGGCGAGACCTTGGCTCGCCGGGCCGGGCGCGACCTTGGGCGCGACCGGTCCCCACATCCGCTCAGAACATGTCGCGGAGGTAGGCGGTCCGTCGGGGGAAGACGCGGGCCCAGGCTTCGGAGGGAGCGCCGTCGAGCAGGTCGAGGACCGGCAGCTGGAGCGGACTCACGCGCCCCGAGAGCAGCGCGGTGAGGCCCCGTGGACCGAGGGTGGGGCCGCCGCCACGAGAGGGCTCGAGGGTGCCGCGCCCATCCCGGACGCGGAGGGTGTAGGCGCCGTCGTGCTGTGGGAAGCGGGGGTCGGACCACGTGAACGACGCAGTGGCGGTGGTGTTCGGGAATCCCCAGCGGGCGACTGCGCGGAGGGGGTCGAGCACCCGGACGAGGAAGGCGTCGGTGGAGACGGGGGTGGCGCGGGGGTGCTGGAGGTGCCACCACAGGGGGTCGTCGGGGGCGATGGCGGTGTGGATGCTGGAGACGGTGGCTTCGAGCTGGGCGAGCACGCCACGGAGGGCAGCGGCGGACGCGGCGGTGGTGGCGACGACATCGCCGAGGCGCGCGGTGAGACCCGGGAGGCGGCCGTCGGTGGTCCAGGCGGCGTACCCCGTGAGGTGGCCACGGGAGTCGCGGGTGGCCACACACCACGCACTCCCCCCCCGATCCAGCGCGAGGGCACGCTGCCAGCGGAGGTCGGAGCGGAGCAAAGCGCCGTCGCGGTGCGGGAGGACAGCGCTGTTGTAGAGGGCCTTGAGGGCTGCATGGCCGTCGGGGCCGACCCGCTCGACCGTGCATGCGCGGGGGTCGCCGGTGAGGTCGCGGGGGTGGAAGGACACCACCTGGCGCAGGCCGGCGTGCTCGAAGCCGAGCTTTCGGTACAGGGCGTGGTTGGACGCGTGGAGGACGGCCAGCGGCGTGCCAGCCGACCGGAATTCGTCGAGAACGGCGGTGAGGAGGCGGGTTGCCACGCCGCGCCGACGCATGGTGGGGTCGATGGCCACCCCTCCGATGCACACAGCGGGGACCACCCGACCGCCCCAGGACTGGCCCTGGGGGTCGGCGAACAAGCCGCCGAGCACGCGGCCTTCATCGACGAAGACCCGCACACGGTCGGGGAAGTGGCGCTCGACCAGTGCTTCACAGAAGGCCTGGTCGAGGCCGAATGACTGCCACAGAAGCTCGGCGTAGGCTTCGGCCTCACCCAGCCCCGGCTCGCGGATCTCAGCCACCGGGAGGGGGGTCCTGCATCTCGGGGGGCGGGCCGGCTTCGCCGGGCGTGGGGGCGACGGCGGGGGGAGCGCCATCCGCGGGAACTGCACCGGGCGAGGAGCCATCGGGGGCACCGCCGGCGGGGGGTGTGCCGTCGGGGGTGGCGCCGGGGGTGGGGTCGGACGGCATGGGCTGGCCGCTTCCATCCATGGCGGGTTGGTCGGGGAAGACACCGACGGTGAGCTCGATGCCGCTCACGCCACCCTTCACCTTGGTGGGGCCACCCGAGGCGATGCCCATGCGCTCGTTGGCGCTGGGCTTGCCGTTGCCGTCGGCGTCGTCGACCACCTGGAGCACGACGGAGTCGTAGTCGGCCGGAATCTTGAGCTCGAAGTCGCCCGCAGCATCGAAGGACATCGTGGTGATGAGGTGGATTTCCTCATCGACCCCACCCTGGTCGGGGGGCGGCGGGAGCACGCGGATGAGGATCTTTCCGGCGCAGTCGGGGCAGATGGTGGTGCCCTTGACCACATGGCCGCCGGTGATGCTGTCTTGTTCGTAGCGGGGGTCGAGCTCGGCGTCGGGGACCATCGAGCCGAAGGTGCCTGCTGCCGGCACTTCCACGCCATTGGGGAGCTGGCCGCCGTCGGTTGCTGCGGTGCCGCCGCCTTGTTGGGTGCCGGGCGCCGATGCGCCACCACCGGGGGTGGGGGGGGCGCCTGCTTGACCACCGCCAGCTCCGCCGCCACCGGGCGTGCCAGCGTTCTGCGCACCGCCAGCGCCGGGGGTCATGGTGGCTTCGGAGGAGGCCACGGGCTCGGGGCAAGCCGTGAGAAACAACGTGAGGAGGAGAGCGCGACGCATGAAGGGGACTCCAGGACATCGGGAGGGACCGGGTGGGGCACCCGAGCCGATTCGACGACGCGCCGTATAGCAGCCTGTGGCGCGATTTCGTGAGGAAAAAGAGCGTACGCCAGGGGGCCGGAGGGGTCAAAACGGCGAGGGACCGGGCTGGATGACGAGGGCGGAAACGCCGAGGTGGTCGTCCCGAGCATCTAGTCCTGGAGGACGGGGGCGCGCATGAGTACGGTGGGGAGGTCGGCGGGGTCTTCGGGGGCCACGACGGGAACTTCCGCCGATGGCTCTTCGCGAGAGGGGTCGACCACGAGCCCACCGGCCAGCTCCAACACACGGGCTTCCAGGTAGCGCGCACCGGCAGCCCGGGCGTGGCGGGCCACCCGGTCGAGGAGCTGGCGGGCATCGGGGAGCGGCATCCGGGCGAGACCGGCTTCGACGGCGTCTTGGATGTGCCCGCTGGCCGCGGTGATGTCGCGGTCTTCGGCCGCCCAGATGGCGGAGAGCAAGGCCACGAAGATGCGCACCCAGTGGCTGGAGTCGGTGCCGACGAGCTCGGCGGCGGCACGGTGCTCGCAGCGCGCCTGTGTGTCGTCGGAGCCGAGGTGCAACAGAGCCAGGTTGAGGTGCGCCACAGCGGCGGCGGGCCCCCACTTCTTGCGGCGGGCGATGCGGGCGGCCTTGACGTACCGTTGCTTGGCAGCACCGAGGTCGCCGACCTGGCGGGCAATCTCGCCGAGGACGTTGTGACACTGCACCTGGAAGCGGTCGTCGCCGGTGGTGGCGGCCAGCGCGAGGGCTGTGCGGAGGTGGCGCTCGCCGGGCTGCGGCTCGCCTTCGACGAGGTGGAGGAGCCCGCTGGCAAAGGAGGACAGGGCGATGCTGCGGGTGTCCTGGCTCTGTCGGGCGGCTTCTTGGAGGCGGGGACGGTCGCGCGCAGCACGGGCGACTCGGCCCGCGGCAACCAGACACTGCAGCCGGCCCGCAAAGGCCTCGACCCGTTCGTTGAGCTCGTGGTCGCGGGTGAGGCGGAGCACGCGGGTGTAGCGCTCGGCGGCGCGCATGGGGTGGCCGCGCAGACGCCTGAGAGCGGCCTGCTGTTGAGCGGTCTCGACCATCCCCGAGCGGTCGCGGGTGGCTTCGTACGCGGCGGCGGCCCGGTCGAGGAGGGCTTCGGCCTGGTCGAGGTCGCCGGTCTCCATCGCCGCGCGGGCCCGCAGGACGCTGTCGCGTGCGCGAGAACGGCGGTCCATGCGCCACTCTCCGCCTTCGGAAGACAACAGGGCGGCGGCGGCTTCGGGTTGGTCTTCTTCGAGGAGGGCCGCAGCCATCTGCTGGCGGGCTTCGACACGGGCCATCTGGCGGTCGGTGGCGGTGGCGGCCACGAGGGCGAGCCGGCCGGCGAACAGGGCCATGTGCGGCCGACCGGAGCGGCGGTTGGACCGTGCGGCGCGAAGGAGCGGGACGACGGCGTCGGCGTGTGCCCCGGCCCCCAGGCGGTGGCGTCCCACGCTCAGATCGACGTTGGCGCCGGCGGTCTCGCCCACTTCGGACCAGGCATCGGCGAGGCGCCTGTGGACGTCGGCGCGGTCGGCCTGGGCATTGGCGCGTCGGACGACCACATCGCGGATGACGCGGGCCTCGAAGACCAGGCGAAAGCCCCGCTGCGAGACGAGGCCGGTGCCGAGGAGGAGGTCGAGGGCTTCGCCGCTGGCCGCGCGGACGACCATAGCGGGTGGTGCCTGGCCGGCGAGGGCGGCGGTGGCGAGCGCGCGGGCGCAGCCGGCGGGGTCTTCGGTGGACGCGATGGCGCCGTCGACCCGGCGGGCGGCGAGGTCGTCGAGGGTGGACGGGACCAGGAGGTCGACGTCGGGTTGGTCGTCGGCGAGCACGAGGCAGCCGTCGTCGCGTCGTTGGAGGAGTCCGCGGACGGCCAGGTCGCGAATGAGGAGCGTGGCGAAGGTGGGGCTGCCGGCACAGCGCACCGCCAGCTCCGCGGCGAGCCCGGTGTCGACCTGCAGAGACGCGTGGAGGAACTCGGCCATGGAGCTGTCGTCGAGGCGGTCGACGTCGACCCGAACCGCTCCGAGCTCCACCAGCTCGGCGACATCCGCAGCCAGCTCGGGGTCGTCGAGGGCGGCCCGAGACAGGGTGGCGATGGCCAGCAAAGGCCGCACGCCCACGGCCTCTTCGAGCAGCGCCCGACAGATGTGGAGGCCCTCGGCCCCACCCTTGGCGTGGTGGGCGTCTTGGATGATGAGCGCCGAACCGCCCCGCCAGCCGCGCGCATCGAGGTGGCGCAGCAGGTAGGCGAGGCCCAGGCCCGCGTTGAGGGGGGGCTCGCGGGGCGTGCGGTACCCACACCAGCGCGCCAGGGCTTCGGCTTCGTCTTCAACCACCTCACGGCCCACGCCGCGGTCGCGTGCAAGCCAGCCGGTGATGCGGTGGATGGCCTCTTCGCGGGCATCGTTCCAGGGCGCCAGCAGCTCGAGGGCCGCACCCCGGAAGCCATCGTCGACTTCTGGGGGGTCGTGGTACCGCAGCGTGACCGACTCCATGAACCCACCGGCATCGAGCAGCTCGGCGGTGGTGTCGGCGAGGCGCCCCTTTCCGCTGCCGTCGCGGCCCACCAGCAGGAGCACGCGGGGACGCGCCTGGTCGATGACGGCGCGCACCGACTCCCAGATGACCGACTGGACATGCGGACGGGGGGGCGGGGGTGGGTCGCGCAGCGAGTAGACGCCCAGGGCGTGGGTGGGGGCGCCGATGCCGGGATGGGCGGGGACGGTGTCGAAGAGCGGACCGGGCGGCACGCGGTTCCAAGCGGGCGGTGCCGAGCCGGCGGATGCACCTTCGGGGAGCAGGTTGGCCACGGTGGCGATGCCGCGCTGGGTGAGCGGCATCGGGAACGTGGTGGTGGTGGTGGGGAGCAGGGTGGTGGCGACGGTGCGGGACTCGGCCCCGGGCGACATCTCGGCGCGGGCGGCATGGAGGGCCCGGCGGACGTCGGCGGCGCGGTCGTAGCGCTGGCGGGGGTCGACGTGCAGGAGGTTGCACACCACGCGGGCGAGGCGCTCGGAGACGGAGTCGGGCAGCACGACCGAACCCGGCTGGAAGCGCCCGTTGGCCGAGCGCTTGAGCCGGACAGGCTTTCCACCCAGGGCCACATTGAGCACCAACCCAACCGCGTAGAGGTCGGTCCAGGGGCCGAGCTCCTGCACACGACCGGCGGCTTGTTCGGGTGCCATCCACTCGCGGGTGCCTGCGACCGACTCCCCGGTAAAGGCCACTTCGGTGCGGGCTCCGGCGAGCCCGAAGTCGGCCACCCAGGCCTGGGCTCGAGAGCCGGGAACAGCCTTGAGCAGGACATTTTCCGGCTTGATGTCGCGGTGGACCAGCCCGCGGGCGTGGAGGTGTCCGAGGGCATCGAGGACGTCGTCGATCCAATCCAAGAGACGCCCGAGCGGAAGCTCTTCGGCCAGGCGCTCGGAGAGGGAGCCCGAGTCGGCGTAGTCCATCACAACATAGGGCTGTCCGGACTCGAGGCGCCCGAAGTCGCGCACCGGAACAATGTTGGGGTGCACCAGGCTCGCTGAGAGTGCCACCTCGCGGGCGAAGCGGGCACGAAAGCGGTCGAGGATGGAGAGGTGCGGGCGGACCACCTTGATGGCCGCAGGTTCGTCGGCCTCGATGTCGTGGACCCGGTACACCACCCCGGTCGCGCCCTCCCCGACGAGGGATGGGGCCCGGTAGCGTGGTGGCAGCTGGACGTCCGACATGCGGCGCTCCCTATCACCGCACACCGGCTCCCCACCAGAATGCACACAATCGCGGCTTGTCGAGAACCGACGGACCCGACCTGCGCGCTGCTTCCGCCGTCCGCCCCGGTGGTCCGGCTGAGACGACCGCGTCGGCGTTGCCGCCGGTCATCTAGGCCAGGGAGAAGGCCACGTCGTCGCCAACCTTCTGCGAGAACAGTCGCCCAAGCACCGTGAGCATGGGCTCTTGGGTGTCTCGTTCCACCCATTCCCCGCCGATGAGCCGGAAGTGCCAGGCGGTGAGGTTGGCCGACAGCCACAGCTCGTGGGTTGGGGTCTGTTGGGACAGCACAAACGTGCTGCCGTCGTCTTCAAAGACCACCTGCAAGTTGCCTGGCGTGATCCGGGGATCGAGGTCGAAGTCGATCTCGTCTACTTGATCCAACAGTTCACGGAGAACGTGTTCCACCGTGACTCGGAATGCGGAGTCGTCGGCAAAGCGCCCAACCGGGGAAGTCATCGAAGCGGCCACGGTCACCTCCGTTCGACTGGGCATCGTCGCGGCGAACGGGCGCTAACCCGCAGGGCAGGCCCGTCGAATCCGGTGTGCAAAGGGCTCAGAGGCCCCGCAGCGCTGCACCGAGACGCTCGATTGCACCGTCGATGTCGTCGATCCCCACGGCACCCACGCTCATGCGGAACCAGCCGGAGTCTTCCTTCATGTCGAAGGCCTGGAAGGGCACCACCGCCACACCCGCGGCGTCGAGAACCCACTTGCGGATGGCGTCGTTGGTGTCGAAGCCCTTGCCGATGAGGTCGACCCGGAAGCTCAGGTAGATGCCACCTTGCGGCGCGATGGCGTCGACCGGCAGCCCTTCGTCACGCAATGCAGCGATGCCTGCGTACAGTCGGTCGAGACGGGCAGCCACCTGTGCGTTGAGGTCGGTGAGCCAGGCTTGCAGGGCGTCGGGGTCGTCCATCAACGCGGCGGCGGCCAGCTGCTCGGGACGGGGTGCCCATGCGCCCATATGCCCGATGAGGGCCTTCATCTTGCCCTGAAGGTAGGGGGGGAGGACGGCCCAACCCACCCGAAGACCGGTGGCACACATCCACTTGCTGATGGCGTCGACGTGGATGACGTACGGTGTGCACTCGGGCACGAGGACACAGGGGTTGGCGTGGGCCCGGCCTTCGGCGGTGATGGCCCAGTACACCTGATCGTAGAGCAGCATGCAGGGACGCTCGCGGCCGGCGTTCTCTTCGACGAGCGCCTGAGCGATTCCCTTGAGGACCTCTGCGTCGATCATCGTGCCCGTGGGGTTCAGCGGGCTGTTGATGATGACGAGACGCGCGCCCTTGATGGCTTCCCGCACCTGGTCGACCGTGGGGAAGAAGCCGGTCTCGGCAGAGGTGGGCACGAAGGTGTGGTCGGCGCCGGTGAAATGTGCGTAGTAGCCCACATTCCACATGGGCAGGAAGCTGACGGTGCGGTCGCCCGGCTCCACGAACAAGCGCCACGACGCGTAGATGGGCGGACGGGCACCGCTGCCCACACACACCCAGTCGGGCCCTACTTCCATCCCCCACTCACGACTCACCAACCGTGCGACCGCAGCCTTGAGCTCGGGCACGCCATCGGCGGGTGGGTAGTTCGTGTGGCCAGCTTCCAGGTTGCGCTGTGCGCCCTCGGTGAGGGCTGCCGGCACCCGGAACTGGGCCGGGCGGAAGTCGCCCACCGTAAAGTTGGCGATGGTGCGCCCCTGCGCCTGAAGTGCGCGGACCTCGCCGGCGATCTTCAGGATCATCGAGCCCTTCATCTCGGCTGCCACGGGCGTGACGGCGGCCTCCATGGCGGCTTGGTGGTCGGCGGGGAGGTAGTCGGAGAGGCGTGTGGGTTCCATGCGCGCCCCCTACCACCCTTCTTCAGGGGGATGCACGCCGAATTCGGGCGCCTCGGGGCCTCGTCACACCACAGCCACCTCAAGACGCCGTGAGACGCCATCCTGACCGGTGTGCAAGAACGCAAACACCGGAGTCGGGAGACTCCGGTGTGGGGACGTGGCGGGCCCGAAGGCCTGCGGGCTCAGACGAGCGCGCGGCCCAGGTGCGTGATGCTGCCGATGCGACCACCGGGAGCGATGGTCTCGAGCGAACCCATGGCACGCATGGCGGCCTTGGCGACGTCGTCGGCGAAGAGCACCCACACGTCTTCCGAGCCAACCACCGAGATGGAGTAGGCCTGGCTGGTGGGGGTGTCGGCCTCGACGAGCGCCTCGACGGGGGCGGCTTCGACGGGGGCGGCCTCGACGACAGCCGCTTCCACGGGAGCGGTCTCGACGGGAGCGACCTCGACCGGAGCGGCGACCTCGACCGCTGCTGCAGCCACTGCTGCGGGGGCGTCGGCCTTGCGACGGCCACCACGGTATTCCGCCTTGATGCCGTGACGGGACCGGTATGCACGCACGTTTTCGGGCGTGACGCCAGCCTTGGCGGCGACTTCGGCGTCGGGAACCTTGCCCAGCTCGTCGAAGTAGGGGTCGAGACGGGACTTGCGACGAGACGGCTTGCGCTTCTTCTTCTGCACGGCCTTTTTCTCCACGTTGAGTTCAATCCCACGACGGCGGCGGTACATCCGAACGGCTTCGGTGGACACACCGGCCAGCTCAGCGACTTCCTTGTCGGGAATGGCGCCGACCTGGTCGTGGAAGGGCGTGATCTTGGACTTCCGGCCGGGGGTGGCCGGTTCATCTGCTGCGGGTTCGGCGACCGGTTCGGGGGCGGCGGCAGCCTCTTCAACGACGGGAGCAGCCTGCTCTGCGCCATCTTCGGGCTTCTTGACGCCAGTTCCGAACTTGTAGCCATCGTACGCGTCGATCTTCAGCGAGCGCCGGTAGCGGCCCACGATGGATGCGCTGGTTCCGGCTCGTGCGGCCACCTCGTGGTCGGGGACTTTGCCCAAGAGATGGCGTAGAGCTTCGAGTTCAGGGTACGACTTGCGTTTCCGCGGCATTGGTGGTCTCCGAGAATCACGCGAAAGCAGCTTGCGCTGCCGAGTTGAATTGAGCTGCCGGGGCATTGAAGGGTGACGGTGCTGTGGTGCCAGACCATGAAAGCCACCTCCGAAGCCGACTGTCGCAATGCGACCGGCCAGCAAGGAGGCACTCCAATGTTGGTCTGTTCACCACGGGCGAACCGACAGCCCGGCAAGCGCCGGCACATTGACATGCATTCCGCATTGTCTCCGTGTGCAAGCCCGACTCATCCGCACCCTCAGGGTTTGTCGAATCGATGGCCCGTACACATAGACGCGACGGAGTATGCACGCTCCAAGTACGTCGAGTGCGATTGTGTGTCAACACAATGGCGTCAGTTCGCCAACACTTCCCGTGAAATGCCCTCGATAGGTCGGTGTCCCCCCCTATTTGCGGGCACCGGCACAGCGTTGCCTTCACCCCACCGAGCGTGCATTTCGGACCGGATGTCTCGACTTGCAACACTGAATGGAGCGTGTTGACAGCCATCCACCGATAACGACTGTTCGGTCGACACCGATCCGAACGGCCTCATGTGCGTCGTCTTGGTCACTCCCGCCGCTGTCGTGTTGGGACACCCGTCACCTACTCCCGCCATGGCCCAATGTAGCGTTCCGCGACACCGCATGCCCCCGGGGCTATACAGTGCTCCAACACTCCGATTCAGGGGTTTCCCTTACCTGCTGCCGCGAGTGTGGCAGAGCGCTCCACCACCACCCGCCACGGGTGGATCCGAAACGCAGCGCGGGCCTCGCCCTCCAAGCTTGCTTCAAGCGCACCGAGCCCCTTTCGAGCAATCTCGACCACTTCGATGCGCTCATCGTCGCGGAGCACCCCGGCTTCGAGCAGCGCCGCACACGCACGCACACGCACACGCGGCCGCGCCGATCGCGCCACCCCACGCGCCCGGGCCACGAGCACCCGGGTCTCGACCGCCGGGCGGGCATCCTTCATGAGCAAGGCTTCGATGCGACACAACGCGATGTCGTCGGCGTGCGGACCGGGCTCGAGATCGGCCGCCAGGCGGGCTGCTTCATCGAGTGAGGCCACCGCTTCGTCGAGTCGGTGGTGTCGCATGAGGGCCCGTCCGAGGAGCGCACGCGCCCGGGCTTCTTCGATGCGAAGCCCCAGGCGGGCGGCCATGTCGGCACAGTCGCGCAAGGTGGACACCGAGCGCTGGACGGCACCAGAGAGCTCGAGGAGGAGGCCGTCGAACCGCGCCCGACGGACCCGAAACCACGGCAGTCCGCGCAAGCCCGCCGCACGGCTCTCTTCGAGGAGGTCGCGTGCCTCACCCAGCTGGAACAGCGCAATTCGCGCACCCACGGCCTCTGCGAGCAACAAGGCGTGGGCCACGGGGTCTCCCCACACCCGGACGTTGGCCAGGGCGGGGCTCACGACGTCGTCCATCATGGTGGACCACCGCTCCTGTTGGCCCAGCGCTGCACCACGAGCGGCGGCCACTTCGCTGCGGAGCCTCGGACTGGCCCAGCGGAGGTCGTCGGAGCGGGCGTCGAGCACAGCCAGAGCGGTCGAGCCATCGCCTCGCAGAGTGCACAGACGGGCTCGGGCCACCGCCAGTCGCAGCGCCAGCTCGCCATCGCGGGTGTGGCGAGTGTGGGACTCGATGCGGTCCAAGGCGGTCTCGGCAGCCGAGAAGCGTCCGGCACCCAACGCATCGGTGGCTTCTGCGAGCCCGATGCCCATCAACGCTGGAAGGTCGTCGGCCTGGCGAGCTAGACCGTGGGCGAGCTCGAGCTGACGAGAGGCACGGTCGAGGTCGGGGCGCCAGCGGAGGTGGCGGGCATACAAAAAGGCCGCAGCCGCGCGGGGCACATCGGGGCGTTGTCGCACCGCTTCCAACACTTCGGACGTGCGCGACCCACCCGGCTCGAGGTCGACACGAGCGGTGGCCTGGAGCTGGAGGAGGGGACCGGGACACCCGATGCCGTCGTCGCCTTGCTGCCAGGCATGGACCACACGCCCCACCACCGGGGCCACCACATCCGACCGCCCCCGCTCCAGCTCGGTGGTGCCCCAACGAACCGCCACACGCGACGCCTCGGCGAGCTGGCCGGCTTCAAGCAACAGCCGCACCAGCCCGGGACCGGGTGTGGCACGCGCCAGAGCCGTGGCGAGCGTGCGCACCAACACATCTCGGCGTGTGGTGCGCAGCCCTGCCCGAACCACCTCGCCCAAGAGCTCGAGTGGGAGCCGCCATGCAGCGCCCCGGGCCACCGACTCGACCATGCCGGCCTGTTCCAGCTCGCCCAGCACCGATGTGGCCTCGAGCGCGGCGCATCCGATGACCTCGGCCACGACATCGGCACCGACGGACTCGCCCGCCAGCGCGAGAACCTGGAGCACCCGCAGTGACCGGGTGGACACCCCACGGAGCTGGCGGCGCAGGGTGGTGGCAACGGCCGGCGGAAGCGGGATGCGGCCGCCCGAGAGGTCGATGGGTTGGGTGCGTTCGTCGGCGCCGGTGAGGCCCTCGGACTGCATCGCGTGCATGACCTCGACCACAAAGCCGGCCCGTCCTCCGGTGGCTTCGTGGACCCGCTCGACGAGACGCGGTGGAGGAGAGCGGATGCCCAACACATCGCCCACCAGGCGGTAGCAGTCCGCGCGTCCGAGCGGCGCCATGCACTCCCAGCGGGCGTGGGGCAGCGCGGTGGAGAAGGTGGTGCGCAGGGTGGGGTCGTCTGCGGCGATGGTGCCCACCATGGCGACGTCGGCGCCGCATCCACACACCCGATTCAAGATGGCCAACACATCCGGGGAGGCGTCGTCGAGGCCCCGGACGGTGAGCAGAATCGGCCGCCCCCGTCGCTCGAACGCTCGCTGGAGCACACGCACGAGGCGGTCGGGCGTCTCGACGGTGGGCGCATTGGGGCTGGGTGGACGCGTGACTGCGGCCAACACAAAGCCGAGCTCGGGGTCGGCCCGCACGCCTCCCCACCGGCACACCGCGCGCACCAGACCTGCGAGACCTCGAATGCCCGGCACTGGCGTGAGGGCGGTGTGCACGACCGTCCAGCCGAGGCCTTCGGCGTCGACCTGGACCTGGCGCAGCACGCGAGCAGCGCCCACACCGGCCGGTCCACCCACGACCACCACCTGTCCACGGACCTCGGCGGCCCGCCCCAGCCATGCGCGCATGCGGTCGACAATGCCCGCGTGACCGGCGATGTCGGGTTCGGGAAGGGAGGTGTTGCGGGGCCGGTCCCCGGAGTGGCGCTCGAGGGCCTGCACCACCTGTGCGGCCGAGTGCGGTCGTTCGTCGGGCACCTTCTGCAGCAGGTGCATCACCACGTCGCCCACTTCGGATGGGACGCCGGGAACCCGCTGGCACGGGTTGAGTGGGACCTCGTGTGTGTGCAGGCGCCGGAGCTCTTCGGGGTCGTCGCTGTCGAAAGGACGGTGGCCAGTGAGCAGTCGATAGAACAGCACGCCCAGGGAGTAGAGGTCGGTGCGGGCGTCGACACCACCCCCATTGAACTGTTCGGGCGCCGCATAGGCATAGGTGCCCACAAACTCCCCATGGCGGGTGATGGCCTCGGCGGCGTCGGCCAGTCGGGCCGTGCCGAAGTCGAGGACCTTCACGCGGCCGTCGCGCAGCACCAACACATTGGACGACTTGAGGTCGCGGTGGACGATGCCCCGACTGTGCAAGTAGGCCAGCGCCCGTGCCACTTCGCCGATGATGCGCACCGCCTCGCGGCTTCGTTCAGGGGTGCCGGGGCGACCACGGCGCTTGGCATGGACCTGCGCGGGCACACCGTCGAGCAGCTCCATGGTGAGGAAGGGCGTGCCGTCGTCGGCCACACCGAAGCGATAGACACGCACGATGTTGGGGTGGTCGAGGCGCGTGAGGGCCCGGTACTCACGGCCGAAGCGGTGGTGCCCACGGAAGCGCCGCTCGAGGAGCTTGAGGGCGAGATGCCGCCCGGTGTCGGGTTCTACGACCTCGTAGACCGCTGCCATTCCGCCGCGCGCCACGGGACGGACCACTCGGTAGGGTCCGATGAATTCCGGGTGCGCGGCAGGCTCATTCACGCGGCGAGCATATCCAGATCGGGAGGGGGGGGTCATGGTGGACGGACATGAACCCGATCCCCGGGACAGAAGCGACGAGAGGTCGCGGTCCTCGGTGCGGCGCGGGGACCATGGAGAGGAAGCATGTCCCGAGCACGCGTTGCGGCAGCCCTTGCGATTGTGTCCATGCCATCCGTCGCAGCAGCGGCCGAGGTGACGGTCACGGTCAATCCCGATGGCGGCGCCGACTACACCAGCCTCCAAGAGGCCATCGACCTCACCAGCCCCGACGACCAGGTCACCATCCAGATCGCGCCGGGCGTGTACCCGCCGGCTGCCATCGCCCGCTCGGGTCCCATCGCCATCACATCCCAGAACAGCCTCGACGACACCTTCCTCCGCGGCATCCGTGTCACCGACGCCGGCGCCGACGTGGTGGTCATCCAGGTCCAGATCACCGACGAGGGGGCTTCGGTCGAGCGCGGCAGCCTCGCCCTCGAAGACCTCCGCATCTCCAACCCGGGCTCCACCGGCGCGCCGGCCGTCCGCGTTGGGCCGGGCGCCACCAGCATCCTCGACACCGTGCTCATCGAGGGCTGGCGAGACGCCGAAGCGCCGGTCCAGCTCGGCCCCGGAGCCACCGCCGACTTCGACATGGTGGGCATCTTCAACTGTGAAGGGTCCCGCGCGGGCGCCATCTGGAGCCGCGGCGCCGACGCCAACTTCGCCACCCTCTTCACCGCCGACACGCAGGCAGGCAGCGGCGCCGGGTCGGTCAACATCGAAGGCGGGTCGGCCATCTTCACCGACAGCAGCATCGAAGGCGCATCCGGCACCCGCGGCGGCGGCATCCGCATCGCTGGCGACGCAAACGTGGCTGCCACCGACATCGCCTTCGCCGACAACGAGGCCCCGGAGGGCGGCCACGTGCGCCTGGAGTCCGGCACGCTCTCCATGGTCCGCTCCACCGCCATCGGTGGCGACGCCCAGTACGGCGGCGTCTTCTGGCAGGGCGGCGGCAGCGCAGACATCCGCAACGCTGCGTGGGACGACAACCACGCCCTCCAGGCAGGCGCCGCCATCTACCAGCAGGAAGGCGGCCTCGAGGTGGCGTTCTCCACGTTCACGCGGATGGCCTCGGCCCAAGGAACGTCGGCCCACAACGGCCCGGCTGCAGCCACCTACAACGGCGTCATCATCGCCGACACGCAGGGTCCGGCGCTGGCCGTGAGCCCCCAGTCCACCGTGAGCTACCGCGAGGGGCTCATCTGGGCGGTCGACGCTGCTGAGGCCATCGAAGGGACGCCCACCTACGACCCCAACGAGGTCTTCGCACCGCCCCGCTTCGCGGACGCCGACGCCGGAGACTACGCCCTGACCGCCATCTCGGCCGGCCTCGACCTGGGTGTGGACGACGAGCTCGACCCCGACGGCACCGCAGCCGACGCCGGCATGTATGGCGGTGGGACCGCGTGGGCCTTGCCCGACCGCGATGGGGACGGCTTCGTGCACGGCCGAGACTGCGTGGACGTCAACGCCGACATCCACGAGGGTGCGGTGGACGTGTTCTACGACGGCATCGACGCCAACTGCGACTACGAGAGCGACTACGACCAGGACGGCGACGGCTTCGACGCCACGCTGTACGCCGGCGGTGACTGCGACGACACGAACGCCGCCATCTACCCCGATGCCGTCGAGTCCGGTGGCGATGCCATCGACGTGGACTGTGACGGCTTCGACTACCCCGACAGCGATGCGGACGGCTGGCCGGCCGACCTGGACTGCGACGACGGGGCTGCCGATGTGGCGCCCGACGCCGAGGACGACTGGTACGACGGCATCGACTCCGACTGTGCCGGCAACGACGACTTCGACCAGGACGGGGATGGCTACGCTGCGGCGGCCTACGGCGGCCGAGACTGCGACGACACCGACGCCCACCGCCACCCGATGTACCCCGACTACGCGGGCGACGGCATCGACCAGGACTGTGATGGTCGCGACGCGGTGGCCGAGGATGCCCCCGAAGACGAGGTCACGAAGCTCTCGCCGGCTCCCGAGCCCGAGTCCGCGCTGGCCCCCGCCGCCATGGGCTCCGAGCCCGAGGTTGCCAGCGGAACGGTCTCCAGCGGCTGCAGCGTGACGGCCGCTTCCGGCTCCGGCGCCTTCGGCCTGCTCGGCCTGGTGAGCCTCGTCGGCCTCATCGGTCGTCGACGGGAGTAGGGTCTGGCGGTTCGGCGGCTGGCAGGTGCGCCGAACCGCTACAGCGACCGGTGACCCTCGGCGGTCGGACGGAAGGCCTTCACCCAATCGAACGACCCTCCCACCACCACTGGCGGGGGGGTTGTGTGGTTCAGCCAGCTGCTGGCTTCGTCGAGTGTGCGGGCGCGGAGGACACGGACATCGGGGAAGGCGCCGTGTGCGGCCACGTCGAGGTCTGGCTGGCGAGGAAGGTCGACCATCCACCCGGGCGCGTCCGTGTCCGCCAGGTTGACGATGAGCACGGTGGTCCCGCCGCCATCCACCCGGAGCTGGGCGTGTGGGTCGAGGCCATGTTGGCGCGCAGACAGCACCACCGCTCCAGGCTCCAGGCCCACCGGATCTCCGAACCAGGCCGCTTCTACCTGCACGGGTTCGTCGACTGTGGCCAGCACGGCTCCGACCGCATCGACCCCCCGCACCCCACCATCGGGGGCCGGCGGAGCCACCCAGCGAATTCCGCCCACCACGAGCGCAGCGCCAACCCCAACCACCAGCCACGGTCGAAGGCCCACCGACACACCGAGCGCGACCGCGAGCAGCGGCATCACCGCCCGCAGGTGGTACGGGCGGAAGCCCTGGATGGTGAGGCCGAGGACGATGACGCCCAGCCCGCCCAGGAGAGCAAGCAGGCCAGGCACCCTTGACCGCCGGTCGAGCAGCGCGACACCAATGCCACCGGCCAGCACAGCCGCCGCACCCGGGTGCGTCTCGACCACGAACCGGTCCCAGAACGCCCGCTTCAGCATGGTCCAGCGGTCGACATCGGGCTCTGCGCTGCCGGTGGCCACGGTCCCCAGGCACTCGGTGAGCCCAGCGCCACACTGCCCCAGCGACCACAGCCAGTGCAGCCTCGGCAGCGCTGCAAGCACACCCAGGCCGAGCGCCCACAGCCACTCGTCCTTCTTCCAGCGCCCCACGAGCCCCACCAGTCCCAGGCCAAGCCCTGTGGCCATCGGGTGCTGGCCGGTGGCTGCCACTGCGGCCGCTGCACAGATGCCTGCGCCCGCCCGACCGCCCACCCCCGCAGCCAACACGGCAAGCGCCACCAGCTCGGGCGCACCATAGCCGCGGAAGGAGACCACGAGGGTGTCGACGAGGCCGGGGTCCCAGGCCAGCACCAGCCCGGTCGTGGCGCCAGCAACCCAGCGATGCCAGCCTTGCGGGGACCACACTGCCGCCGCCCACGCACCGAGCGGCGCCACCAGCGCACCGATGGCGAAGCGCACCGCGAACACGCCTTCGAGAGAAGGGCCGAGCAGGACACACGGCAGGCCCAGCACCCACAGGCTGTGGCCCCCTTCCGGGTTGGGCGGGACGGGCGAGCCGCCGGACAGGACGGTCCATGCTGCGAGGAACTGTCCCAGGGCGTCGCTGCCGAGCGTGACCTCGTGCAGGTGTGCCCACCGGATGGCGGTGGCGAGGGCCCACAAGACAAGCAACCCGGCGACCGCGAGGCCCCGGGTGGTGGACTTGGAGAGCGAGCGGGCCATGGCGGCACTCTACCGCTCGGCTGATCCCGGAGCGGGTTCAGGCTTCGTCGAGGCCCAGCTTGTCGGCCACGGTGTCGGCCATGCGGCCATGGATGGCCCGAGCCAGGTCGCGCTCGATGCGACGCTGTGCGAACGGTGCGGTGAGCTGGTCGAGGCGGTCGCCGAGGTCTTGGATGCGTCGCCGGTCGGTGCCTGCGAGGGCTGCTTCCAGGTCGTCGGCCAGCGTGGAGAATGCGCCGGCTTCTTCGCCTTCGAGCAGGTCGCTGTCGGTGGCGAGGGCCTTGCGCAGCGAGTGCAGGATCTGCTCGCCTTCGATGCGGGCGTCGATGAGGAGCCGCTCGTCGATGTCTTCTTCGGCGTGGTCGATGGCGTCGTCGAGCATCTGCTCCACTTCGTCGTCGGAGAGGCCGTAGGAGGGCTGGACGTCGACGGTGGCGGCAGCGCCGGTGTGCTCTTCTTCGGCCGAGACCTTCAAGATGCCGTCGGCGTCGACGGAAAACTCGACCCGCACCCGCGGCATGCCAGCGGGCATGGGCGGGATGCCCAGCTTGAAGTGCGCCAGGGAACGGTTGTCTTTGGCCAGCTCGCGCTCGCCTTGCACCACGTGGACCGAGACGTGGGTCTGGTCGTCGACGTGGGTGGTGAAGGTCTGGGAGGCGGTGGCGGGGATGCTGGTGGTGCGCGGGATGATGCGCTCGGTGGTGCCGCCCATCATCTCGATGCCGAGGGACAGGGGCAGGACGTCGACCAGCAGGAGGTCGTCGGCGAGGTCGGACGAGCCGGAGAGGAGGTCGGCTTGGATGGCGGCGCCCAGGGCCACGACCTTGTCGGGGTCGAGCTCGGCGTGCGGGGGACGCCCGAACAGCTCACCCACAAACCGACGAACGAGGGGCACGCGGGTGGAGCCGCCGACCAGGACCACTTCGTCGATGTCGGCCGGTGTGAGCTCGGCGTCTTCGAGGGCTTGCAGGCAGGCCCCGCGGGTGCGCTCGACGATGGGTGTGATGAGCTGCTCGAAGGTGCCGCGGTCGAGGCCGGCTTCGATCTTCTGCCCGCCGAGCTCGACCTGGATGAGGGTGTGGTCGGTGTCGGTGAGGGCCCGCTTGGCGGCTTCGGCAGCGCGCACGGCGGTGCGGAAGGTGGGGCCGTCGGCGTTGGTCTGGCCAGCCTGGTTGAGCAGGAGGCGGGCCAGGGCCTGGTCGAAGTCGTCGCCGCCGAGCTTGGTGTCGCCGGCGGTGGACAGCACCTGGAAGAAGCCGTCGGAGAGCTCGAGGATGCTGATGTCGAAGGTGCCGCCACCGAGGTCGTAGACGGCCACGCGCTGGCCATCCTGGGCCTTGTCGAGGCCGTAGGCGAGGGCAGCGGCGGTGGGTTCGTTGAGCAGGCGAAGCACCGGAATGCCGGCGAGCCGGGCCGCATCGCGGGTGGCCTGACGCTGGGCGTCGTCGAAGTAGGCGGGCACCGTGATGACCGCCCCATCGGGTCGGGCGAACAGGCACTCTTCGGCCCGCGCATGGAGCAGGCGGAGCACGAAGCTGGACAGCTCGACGGGGTTGATGGTGCGGGGGCCCACCTGGAAGCGCACCATGCCCTGGTCGTCGTCGACGAGCTGGTAGCGGAACAGCGCGGCTTCGGCGGCGACATCTGCTGCGCCGCGTCCCATGAAGCGCTTGAAGCTGGTGAAGGTGGTGCCGCCTGGCTCGCTCGCGCTGGCGAGGGCGGGGTAGCCCACGGACTTGGGGACTCCATCGTCGCCCACCCGCACCGCCGAAGGCAGCAGGGACCGCTCGTCGTCGTCGAGCAGCACGCGGGGAGTGCCGGACAGCACCACGGCCACGAGGGAGTGGGTGGTGCCAAGGTCGATGCCGATGTTGGCCATCGGGTCTCCTAGGAGTTCTGTGCGGCCTCTCGGGCGAGTCCGCGGGCGGTGCGCAGGTAGCGCAACCGAGCGATGAGGGCCGGCACTTCGTCGAGGGTGCCGGTGCCACTGTCCCAGGCCGTCAGAGCGGCTTCGAGGGCGGCCTGTTGTTCGCTGGCGAGGGCCTCGACCCGCTCGGCGACGCCGTCTTCACCGAAACGCGCCGCCATCTGGAGCTCGAAGGCGGTCTCGAGGAAGGCCGGCCCCACATCCGGGCCGCCCTGTTCGGGGAGGTCGGGTGTGCCGGTGGCCAGGTAGAGGGCGCGGCGGTGGGGGTCTTTGAGGACCGTGCGGGCGTCTTGGGCTCGGGCAGTCCACTGCTGGGCCATCCGCCGTTCCACCGCGCGTCGTCCGGCGAAGCGGTCGGGGTGTGTGGTGCGGGCCAGCTTGCGCCAGGCGACCTCGACCGCCTTCTTCTCGATGCCCCAGCGACGCTCGAGCCCCAGGAGGGCGAAGTGGTCGACCTTGGGCGGTGGCTGGAGCTTGTCGCAGCCCGGACAGACCGCGCCCCCGACGGGTTCACGGCAATTCCAACAGACCACGGTGGGGCGAGGCATGGCGGGGTCAACTCGTTGAAGACGGCGCAACGCCCGGTCCCACGAGGGGTTCCGGGCGTACAGAGGAAGCGGTGGCGGCTCAGAGGGTGAAGGAGTCCCCGCAGGAGCACGACCGGTTGGACAGCGGGTTGCGGAACACGAAGCCCGTCTTCACCATGGTCTTTTCGAAGTCGAGCTCCGAACCATTGATGAAGAGGTAGCTCTTGCGGTCGACGGCCACCGTGACCTCCTGGTCTTCGAACGCAAAGATCTTGTCCTTGGGCTCGGGCGCGTCCACGAGGTCCATGAAGTAGGTGAGCCCGGAGCATCCACCACCGCGCACCCCGACACGGAGCACGGCCTCGGGGGTCTGGCGCTTCTTCTTGATGGTGCGCACGCGCTGGGCGGCGGCGCTGCTGATGGTGATGGCCATGGGGGCTCCAGATACAGACCCGTGGGTGGGCGGCGGGCTCAGGCGTCGGCGTGCTTCTTTCGGTAGTCGGCGATGGCGGCCTTGATGGCGTCTTCGGCGAGCACGGAACAGTGGATCTTCACGGGGGGAAGGGCGAGTTCACGGGCGATTTCCGCATTGCTCACCTGCTCGGCCTCGGTGACCGACTTGCCCTTCACCATGGTGGTGACGAGCGAGCTGGATGCGATGGCGGAGCCGCAGCCGAAGGTCTTGAACTTGGCATCTTCGATGATGCCGTCGTCGTTGATCTTCAGCTGGAGCTTCATCACGTCGCCGCAGGCGGGGGCACCCACCAGGCCGGTTCCGACCTGGGGGTCGGCCTTGTCCATGCTGCCGACGTTTTGCGGGTTCTCGTAGTGGTCGATGACCTTCTGGCTGTACGCCATGGGAGACCTCCGGGGTTGGCTGTTTTCTTGAAAGTGACGAAGATTCGGGATCAGTGGGCGGTCCACTGGATGGACTTGAGGTCGATGCCCTCTTTGACCATCTCGTAGAGCGGGCTCATCTCGCGCAGGAAGCGCACCTTCTCGGTGATGAGCTCGAGGGCGTGGTCGACCTCGGCTTCGGTGTTGAAGCGGCCGAGCCCGAAGCGGATCGAGGTGTGGGCCAGCTCGACGTCGACGCCCATGGCGCGCAGCACGTACGAGGGCTCGAGGCTGGCCGAGGTGCAGGCCGAGCCCGACGAGCAGGCAATCTGCTTGATGCCCATCATCATGGCCTCGCCTTCCACGTAGGCGAAGCTGACGTTGAGGTTGTTGGGCAGGCGGTGTTCCCACGAGCCGTTGAGGTACAGCTCGTCGAGGTTTTCCTGCAGCCCGGCCCACAGGCGGTCGCGGAGGGCGCGGATCTGGTCGACCTCGCCGCTTTCGATGGCGAGACGGGCGAGCTCGGCGGCCTTGCCGAGGCCCACGAGCTGGTGCGTGGGGAGGGTGCCGGAGCGAATGCCGCGCTCGTGACCACCACCGTCGATGATGGGCTGCACCCGCACCCGCGGACGGCCGCGGCGCACGAACAGCGCGCCCACACCCTTGGGCCCGTACATCTTGTGGGCGGTGATGCTGAGGAGGTCGATGTTCATCGCCTTGACGTCGATGGGGACGTAGGCGAGGGCCTGGACGGCGTCGCAGTGGAAGAGCACGCCGCTCTCACGGCAGATGGCGCCAATCTCGGCGATGGGCTGGACCACGCCGATCTCGTTGTTGGCGAACATGACCGACACGAGGGTGGTGTCGGGGCGGATGGCCGCACGCAGTTCGTCGAGCGAGATGAGGCCTTCGGCATCGACGCCCAGGTAGGTGACCTCGAAGCCTTCGCGCTCGAGGGCGTGGCAGCTGTCGAGGATGGCCTTGTGCTCGGTGGCCACCGTGATGATGTGCTTGCCCTTCTTGGCGTTGTACCGAGCGACACCCTTGATGGCGAGGTTGTTCGACTCGGTGGCGCCCGAGGTGAACACGATTTCCTTGGGCGACGCACCGATGAGCTCGGCGACCTGCTCGCGGGCAATCTCGACGGCTTCCTTGGCGGCCCAGCCGTACGCGTGGCTGCGGCTGGCGGGGTTGCCGAAGTGCTCGAAGAGGTACGGCACCATGGCCTCCACGACGCGGGGGTCGCAGGGGGTGGTGGCGTTGTTGTCGAAGTAGAGGGGCAGTCGCAGGTCGCTGCTCATGGGAACTCCGGCGGCAGTGCCGCGAGGTGGATTCAGCCGGGGCCGTGAACGGCGGCCACGAGGGCGGGCTGGGGCCGCTCCTGGTGGGCTTCGTCGTTGCAGGAGCGGCAGGCAGTGCGGAGGGTGTCGGGAGCGCAGGTGGAGCAGGCCGACAGGTAGCCGAGGCTTTCCTGCAGCTCGGACTCGAGGGCCTTCATGCGCAGGATGGCTTGACGGGTTTCGATGAGCTTGCGGCTGTAGAAGGCCCGCAGAGACTCCATGGCCGCCGGGCCGTGGTCTTCTTCGCGAAGCGCCGACAGGAACTCACCGATCTCGGGAAGAGAAAAGCCGAGCTCCTGGAGACGGTCGATCCAGTAGACCCGGACCAGCGCGGTGCGGTCGTATTGGCGGAAGCCACCCTTGGTGCGGCGGACCGGAACGAGCAGCCCGAGCTCTTCGTAGAACCGGAGCGCACGTGTGGTCTTGCCGGTCTGGCGGGCGATTTCACCGACGCGCAGCAGCGGCCCCTCACCCGGCCCGGGAGCCTTCGAGACCTGTGCCGTACCCGGCGCGATGCGCAGGGAAGAGGGGGTCTTTTTCGTGGGGGCGTTCGTGCTCATGCCCGGACGGTAACTCAACCTTTCCGTGAACGTAAGCTTTGGTCAGACAATTCTTTCCGTTCACGTAAAGGTCGCTTTGCCCAACACGACAGTCAGGCGACCCGGTCTGATTAGTGCCCTACGGCGGCCGCGGACGCCACTGGAACGGCTGCACGGTCTGGTAGCCACGGTCGTGCGACCAGTGCTCGACCTGCAAAGCATCGGGCTCGACGCGAATCCGCAGGGTTCCATCGACGTCGGTGCGCACGACCTTCCGGCCGCGCCAGTGGGCCAGGGTTCGTGGATGGGGGTGGCCATACCGGTTGGCCACACCACACGACATGACCACCCACTCCGGATCGGTGGCGACCACCAGGCCATCGCTCGACGACGACCGGCTGCCGTGGTGGGGAGCCTGGACAACGTCGACGGTGGGCAGCGAGTGCTCGAGCCAGCCTTCTGCCGGCCGCTCGATGTCGCCCGTGAGCAGAATCCTCTTGCCTGCGTGTTCGAGCAAGAGGACCAGACTGTCGTCGTTGTCTCGGGGGCGACGGGTTGCACCGGCTGCGGTTCGCCAGCCTTCGACCGGGTGGAGGAGCTGTCCCACCGGTCCGACATCGGCCTCCACATCGTCTACCGGAATGCCGCGCTGAAAGAGCGTGCGCCACACGCGACCGTAGGTGAGCTCGTCGGTGCGAGGGGGCCGCGCCGTGATGAATCGACCGATGGACAGGCTGTTCACGACCGGCTCGAGGCCGCCGAGGTGGTCGGAGTCGGGGTGGGTGAGGAAGACCGCATCGAGGTGGGTGTGCCCTTCTCTCCGCAGCCACTCCAGGACGCGGTTGGAGGGGGGACCGCCGTCGATCAACCACCGCTGGCCGTCGGGCAGCTCGACGAAGACCGCGTCGCCCTGTCCCACCGACAGAAAGGTGACCTCGAGGGTGGGAGAAGGGGCCGGTCGAACGGTCCCGAGCGCCAACACCGTCGCCCCCAGCGCCCAGATGGTCCGCCGACGAACCAGCAGGGCCAGCCCCAGACATCCCGCCCCGGCCGGCCCCACCGCAGGCGCCCACGGAGCGATGTCGACCAGCTCCAGGGCAAAGACGGCAACCGACACCGCCGTGCTGCCCACCCCCAGGGCCACACCGTGCAGCACCTCTGGACCGTGCGCTGCGAACAGGGCTGCGGGCACAGCCAGACCACCCACCAGAGGCCCCGCCACCAGGTTCGCCACCGGGCTGAGCGGCGACACGGACTGGAACCACCACGCGGTCAGGGGCAGGGTGCCTGCCATGGCACCCACCGACACCGCCAGCCCCTCGGCCCCCTTCTGCACCAGCCAGGGCAGGTCGGGCGGCAGCCACCGAAGCACCCGCGGCGTGACTCCCAAGATCCCCACCACCGCACCAAAGCTGAGCCCAAAGCCCAGGCCCGCGACCGCATCCGGGTCCGCGCACACCACAAAGATGGCAGCGAGCCCGAGCGCCGACCATGGGCTCGAAGGTCGTCGAGACACCCGCGCCAGCGCGACCACCACGCCCATCACCACCGCACGCCGGGCAGACACCGGCCACCCCACCAGGTCGGCATAGGCGACCGCCGCACCAACCCCCGCCACCGCGGCCACCCACAAGAGCCGCCCCGGCCAGCGACCCGCCGGATGAAGCCATGCGACACCGCGCACGAGCAGCCCAACCAGCCCCCAGCCCAGCGCACCCACCAGACCGATGTGCAGCCCGCTGATGGACAACAGGTGGGCGGTCCCGGTGCGTCGGAGGAGGTCCACCAGCTGGGTGTCCAGGGTGTGCCTCCGCCCGGTGGCCAGCGTCCAGAGCAGCGTGCCATGGGTCGTCTTCGCGAAGGAATCGGGCATTTCCTCCCGCGGGGCTTCGGCTCCGAGCACCACATGGTCCACCACCCGTCGTGTCGGTCGGCCGGTGCGACGGTCTGCAAGCCCCCCATCCGGTGCGCCCGGCAGGCGGGGTCGTGCGGCCACCGGTCGGGTCCGCGCCGAGACCGTCGAGCCAATCGCCGGAACCGTATCTGGAAACCACAACCGTACAGAGCCGTCCGGTGTGTCGACCACCGCGCTCGACCCGGTCACCGACAACACCTCTCCTTGAACCACCGAGTCCCGCACGGCCGAAGGCGCTTGCGGTGCGCCCAGTGCACCTCCCCACACCACCGCCGCGACCACCAACGCGACCCCACTGCACCGACTCGCCCCCCCGAGCGCACCCACCGCCATCAACGCCACGGCCCCCACCCACAGGGCAGCCGGGCAGGTCACCAGCGGTCCGACGACGGCCACTCCCACCACCAGACCCACCGCCAACCAGGGCACGGGCTCCACCCCGAACCTCGGAAAACCACCGCGCACTGTGGGTGCCATGCCCATGCCACTCGCCCCGACGTCGATCGACGGCGAGCGCCAAGCACAGCCCATGCCAGCACAACTGCCCACCGGGCGGGACGGGGGGGGGCCAGTGCCGGTGACCAGTGTCCGTCAGTCGTCGGTCGGTCCGAAGCCCCCGCCGCCGGGGGTGTCGATGCGCAAGAGGTCGCCAGGCTGGGCTTGGAAGACCGACGGGGCAGCCTGCCAACGGTCTCCGCGCTTCCAGAGGTCTCGTCCGGGGGCACCGGCACCGCCCCCCGCCAGCCCGGGTGCGCCCGCGGTCCGTCTGCCCGCCAGGAGCGCCACTTCGGACGGGGCCAGGAATCGCCACACCTTGGTGATGCCGTCGCCGCCCCGATGCCGCCCCGCTCCGCCACTGTTCCAGCGACGGGCCCAGCGCTCCACCCGCACCGGAAAGCGCCGCTCGAGGGCTTCCACGTCGGTGGCACGGGTGTTGGTCATGTGGACCTGCACCGCGCTCGCCCCAGGACCTTCGTCGGTGGCGCCCGCACCTCCGCCGATGGTCTCGTAGAACGCGCCGGCGGGTGTACCGACCGTGAGGTTGTTCATCGTCCCCTGCCCTGCGGCCCCGGCTCCAAGGGCGACAAACAGGGCGTCTACGAGCCTCTGGGAGGTCTCGACGTTGCCCCCCGCGACGGCCCGCGGCGGCCCCGGATCAAAGAGACCGCCCGGGTTCACCGTGATGCGAACCCGGTCGAGAACGCCCTCGTTGAGCGGCACCGGGGTGCCCACCAGACACCGCAGGACGTACAGCACCGCGGCGCGCGCGACGGCTCCGGGCGCGTTGAGGTTGCCTGGATGGGCCGGTGCGTCGATGTGGACGTGCACCCGAGCACCATCCTCGGTGAGCTCGACGTTCACGCGCAGCGGGGTGCCATCGTCGAACACCTCCATGGCGGCCACTCGCCCGTCGCGCCCGCGAAGCGCCTCACACACCGCATCTGCAGCCACGGCCTGGAGGTGCCCGAGCTGCGCCCGCACCCCCGCCGGCCCGAGCTCGGTCGCGAGCGCCTCGACACCCCGTGCGCCCACCGCACAGGCTGCAGCCTGGGCAAGCAGGTCCGCAGCCACATCATGGGGCTGGCGACAGCCTGGAAGCGGCGGAAGGTGCACTTCACCGAGTGCGTCCACGAGCAAGGCAAGGCCGATGACCACCCCTTCTTCGTCGATGGTGCGGGCGTCTGGCGGCATCGAGCCCGGCCGGATGCCGCCGACATCCACGTGGTGTCCCCGACAGGCCACGAAGGCCAGCAGGTCACCCGACTTCGTGAAAACAGGCCGCATCACGGTGATGTCGGGGAGATGTGAACCCCCGGCATAGGGGTCATTGGTCACCCACACCTGGCCGGGCTGCAGTGTGTCGCGCCGCCGATGGAGCAGAGTGCGGACGGTCTCGCCCATGGCGCCCAGGTGGACAGGCACATGGGGTGCATTGACGGCCAGCCGCCCGTCGCGGTCGAAGACTGCACACGAGAAGTCCCGTCGCTCGCGGATGCTCACCGACCGTGCCAGGCGGGCCAGCGTCTCGCCCATGGCTTCGGCCGTGCCTGCGAGCCGCGCGCCGAACACCGCGGTGTGCACGGGGTGCCGTTCGGTGGTCGACGGTACCTCGTGCGCAGACCGGTCGACCAGGACCAGGTGGTCACCAGCACTCCGAGCGGTCCACCCAGCGTCGACCACCACCGTGGCACCGGGAAGCAGCACAAGGGCGGGGCCGGTCAGGTCGAGGACGTCTGTGGAGCCATGGCGCACCAGAGGGACCGCGCGCCACCGGCCGTCAAACCAGGCCCGCGCGGTGTTTCCCTCCCCTTTCGGAGCAGCCACCACCACCGGTGGGAGGTGGGGCGCATCGCCTTCCACCACCACCCGCACCGCCACGGCCTCCACCGCCAGCTCGGGCCGCACGAAGCCATGAAGGCGCTTGTGCTCGGTGTCAAAGGCCGCGCGGAGGTCCCCTTCCAGCAGCAGGCGCGTCACACCCGAGACCGAGCGCTCCACCCGACCCGCCGCATCCGCCCGGTGCGCCTCGGCGAGGGTCAGCGGCAGCTCCAAGAGCCCCATCGTACCGACCGGCCGAGCCATCAATGTGAGCGTCTCGGTGCCCGTCTCCTTCGCAGCCGCGCGCGCCCGTGCCACAGCCTCCACCACCGAGCCCTGGACCGCCTCCCGCCGCTCCACGCGGGACCGCGCCATCCCGATGCCCACCGCCGACCACACCCCCGCGAGCACCGGCACGTGCACCTCGCGAATGCCCAGCTCGCGCGCCACACCGCAAGCATGGGCAGGGCCGGCTCCTCCGAAGGCCACCAGGATGTGGTCGGCCGGGTTGGCGGCATCCTCGGCCGCAATGCGCCGAACCGCACCGGCCATCCGGCTGTGCGCCACGCGTCGGAAGCCGGCAGCCACCGCCTCCACCGGTTGGTCGCCCGCGAATTCCAGCATCCGGTCGACCGACGCCTGGACGTCGAGGGGGGCGTCTCGAGCGGGACCGGCGATGGGGGGAAAGTCTGGCAGCCGCCCCAGGATGGCCTCTACATCGGTGAGGGCCAGAGGTCCGCCGCGACCGTAGCAGGCCGGTCCGGGGGTCGAGCCCGCGCTCTGAGGTCCCACGGTGAACACACCTCCTTGGGCCCCCAACACACTGCCTCCGCCGGCCGCGATGGTGTCCACCCGCACCGACGGCGTCGCCAGCACCAGCCCGTCCACCTCGAGCTGGTCGACCGTGGCCACCTGCCCACCCGGCGCCACCCGACACACATCCGACGAGGTTCCGCCCATGTCGAGGCCGATGAACCCGCACGCTCGACCCGTCCGACGCGCGTGTGCCGCGGTGGACACCACGCCTCCGGCCGGTCCGGAGAGCACCGCCCGACTCCCCCGCCACTCGGGGCTGTCGTGGCCGGCGAGCCCACCGTCGGAACACATCCACCAGCCCGCCATCCTCGGCAGGAGCGGTGTGAGCGCGGCGTCGAGGACCGTGGTGCGCATCCGGTCGAAGAAGCCGGCTGTGGGCGCCACCTCGGGCCCGGTGGTGACGTGGGAGGCGCCGAGGCTGCGGCAGTGGTCGGCCACCTTGGCCACCTGGTCGGGCGCGCGCGGACCATGGGGGGTGACCACCGCGAGCGGTCGGTGGGCCACATCCGCCGGCAGGAGCGACGCGAGCTCATCGAGGGCAAACGCCGCTTCCACCGACCCATCCGGACCGAGCCGCCCGGGGAGCGGGACCACCAGGGGTGCGAGCGGGCGTGTGCGTCGGACGGTGCGTGCAAACAGCTCGGGCCGGACCTGGTCGCCAAAGTCGACCGCATCCGTGAAGCCGGGGTGGGTCAGCAGCACCACAGGCTCGAACGACCGCTCCAGCAGCGCATTCGTGGCGACCGTGGTGCCCCGCCGAACATCGGCCGCTCCCTCCGCGAGCGCGTGGAGATCGGCGTGGTCAGACGGGACCTTCCGCACACGCCAGGTGCCCGAGGCGTCCACCGTCACGACATCGGTGAACGTGCCTCCCTGGTCCATCCAGGCGTGGCGCACGGAGCTGGCTCGGAGAGCGGGTGCGGCTCAGGGCGCGTAGGAGCCGGTGGCTTCCGCGGACTCGTTGCCTTCCATGTCGACCAGAATCACGCCCAGGTCGTAGGTGACCTCGGCGTCGATGGAGCCGAGAACCATGACGACAGCACCGGAGTCGGGGTCGATGAAGGCGTCGGACGCGCCACCTGTGGCCGAGCCGATGCTCGCGGTGATTTCTTCCGGCTCGGAGCCCTCACCGGAGACCGACAGGATGACGGAGCCGCCAGCGCCGGACTCGGTGTCGAAGACATCTTCGTCGGCGTCGGTGTACTCGATCTCGACCCGCAGGACGTCGCCGAGGCTGGCGTAGTCGTCGTAGATGACGTCGAGTGCGGTGATCTCGGGGGGCGAGCCGGTGCCGCCGCCGTCGTCGGAGCCGCCCGGATATCCGGGTTCGTCGGCCTTCTCACCGCCAGCACCAAGGCCGGCGGGGTCGGAGCCACCGGCACCACACGCTACGCCGAACACCAGAACCATGCTCGTCAACAGTCCACGCATCATCGTCGATTCCTCCCGTGCCACATCCTCGGGTCGTGGCGGGCACGCATCTCAATCGAGACTATACGGCACCGACACGACTCTAGGGTGTCCAAGCACCCGGGAAATCGTCCGTCGCCGGAGTGAGGGTTGATGAGAAAGCTCGTTGTGGTGGTGTTGTTGCCGTGCTTGTTCGTGGTGGTCACGGGGGTGGGGCTGTGGTGGTGGGAGCATGGCGCTCCGCCCGGATTCCGCCCCGAAGTGGTGGACGTGACGGTGGACTCGATCACGAAAGACCATCGCGGCGTGCGCATCCGGGGCACCGCTCACCTGGGGCCCAAGCTCAAGCAGACCGCCGCGGAGACCGACACCGTGTGGTGGGTCTACCCGCTCACCAACGAAGGCCAGACCCAGGAACGCCTGGTGCAAGTGGTGGTCCGCACCACCCGCGCACCCGACCCCCTCCTCGGCTTCGAGGACCGGACCGTCGAAGGCTTCGCGCGCCCGCCCGGTCGACTGCTGCCGCGCGACGCCCGCAGCGCCCTGAAGAAGCAGGGCTACGAGCTCGACGACGACCTCATGCTCATCGAGGAATGGGTGGACTGACCGCTCAGCCCAGCACTTCGCCGGCGAGCGCCACCAAAAAGGCGTTCTCTTCGGGCGTGCCAACGGTGAGACGGAAGTATTCGTCGTAGTTCTGGTCGGCGAAGGCGTCGAACTTCTTGATCAGCACCCCACGCTTCTCGAGCTCTGCGCGCAGCCAGGCGCCGGTGCGGCCATCGGTGAAGCGGCCCAGGACGAAGTTGGTCTGGCTGGGGAACATCTCCACACCGTCGAAGCGCGAGAAGCCCTGGATGAGCACCGAGCGGGCCTCGGCACAGCGCTCCCAGAGGTCGGGGAGGTGCTGTTCGTCCTGGATGGCGGCGATGCCCAGCTCTTCGTGGAGCGTGCCCACCCGGTAGTTGGTGAGCTGGGCGTTGAGCGCGGTGACGAGAGCCTTGTCGGCGAGCAGGTAGCCCAGGCGCAGGCCGGCCATGCCGTAGGCGAAGGAGAATGTGCGGCCCACCATCACGTTGGGGAGCTTGCCGGCGAGCGGAGCGACGTAGTCGTGCTTCGCGGGATCGACGTACTGGACGTACGCTTCGTCGATCCAGAAGATGGACTTGGGGTAGGCGCGGGCCAGCCGTTCCACGTCGGCCTTCGTGATGAGCACGTTGCCGGTGGGGTTGTTGGGGCTGCAGATGTAGACGAAGCTGTCGCGCTTGCGGACGGCGGCTTCGATGTGGGCGGGGTCGAGGGTGAAGCCGGTCTCGGGCTCGAGGGGCACCATCTCGATGGTGAGGCCTGCGGCAGCCCCCTTCTTTGGCACCTTGGAGTAGGTGTGGCGCGGGGTGACCAGGGGGTAGCCCTTCTTCACGGTGAGGTGCTTGATGATGCGCACCGGCGACCGCTTGATCTCGCGGCTGACGAGGAAGGGCACGACCATCTTGAGGATGGGGCCCGAGCCGTTGTGCAGGAAGACGTTGTCGGGGTGCACGCCGTCTTTCTCGGCGATGGCTTGCCGGAGCCTCAGGTTGGAGCCTTCGGTGTAGTTGCGCAGGCCGGTCCGGGTGGCGAGCCGCACCATGGTGTCGGCCACCGCTTGGGGGCAGTAGGTGCCGTCGTTGAGGCCCAGGTTGATGGGCAAGGTGGCGCCTGCGGGGGGCTTCGGCCCGGCGGTCATGTCGTCTCCTGCATGGTGGCCGCGCAGGAAGTTTGTGCACTTCCAGCGAGACCCCGGCGTGTGATAGCCGCGGGAAGATAGCGGGTCGGTGGGGTCGGATGCACCCCGGGGAGTGACGTTCATGCCGCTTGTTCCAGACTTCCACGGCCAGACCGTGTGGATCACCGGTGCGTCGGCGGGCATCGGAGAAGCCCTCGCCCACGCCTTTGCCGAAGCCGGCGCCAGGCTCGTGCTCTCTGCACGACGGGCCGAGGCCCTGGAAGAGGTTGCCGTGGCCTGTCGGCAGGAAGGCGGACCGGAACATGTGGTCCTGCCGCTCGACCTGGCCGCCCCCGACACCTTCGACGACGCCGTCGCGCAGGTGGAAGCCCTCGGCGGAGCCACTGTCCTGGTGCACAACGCCGGGGTGGGACAGCGGGCGAGCGCCCTCGGCACGTCCGCCGAACAAGAGCGGGCCATCATGGAGGTCAACTTCTTCGGGCCGGCCAACCTCACCCGCGCCGTGCTGCCGGGCATGATCTCGCGCGGTGGGGGCCAGCTGGTGGTCATCAGCAGCATCGCTGGTCGGGTCGCCCCCGCGTACCGCACCGCCTACGCCGCCTCGAAGCACGCGGTGATGGGCTGGTTCGAAGCTCTCCGCGCCGAACACGCCGACGACAACATCCACATCACCGTGGCCATGCCGTCGTACGTGTCCACCGACTTCGGTCGCAACGCACCCGCGTCCACCGAAGACGAAGGCCGCAACCTCGACACCAAGGACGGCCGGCTCACCCCCGAGTGGGTGGCGCAGCGTGTGGTGCTGGCCACGGCCTGGAAGCAGATGGAGGTCATCATCGCCGGCAAGGAGCGCCTGGCACTGTGGCTCCGCCCCTTCATGCCGCGTGTGATGCACAACGTGCTCGCCCGCCGTGCGCGCCGCCTTCGCTTGTCGCGGGCCAAGGCGCTGACGGGCCCCGCACCGGAACCCGTCGACGACGCCTGAGGCTCAGCTCGTGCGGATGACCCGCTCGCCGGCGTAGACCGCGCAGTCTTCCAGCTCTTCGGCAATCCGCAGCAGCTGGTTGTACTTGGCCACCCGCTCAGAGCGGCACGGCGCGCCGGTCTTGATCTGGCCGGCGTTCGTGGCAACGGCGAGGTCGGCGATGAAGGTGTCTTCGGTCTCGCCCGAGCGGTGCGAGATGACGCTCGTGAAGCCGGCGCGGTGGGCCGTGCGGATGGCGTCGAGCGTCTCGGTCAGCGTGCCGATCTGGTTGACCTTGATGAGAATGCTGTTGGCGGCGCGCTGTTCGATGCCCCGCGACAGGCGGACGGTGTTGGTGACGAAGAGGTCGTCGCCGACGAGCTGGACGGAGTCGCCGAGGCGTTCGGTGAGGAGCTTCCAGCCCTCCCAGTCGTTTTCGTCGAGGCCGTCTTCGATGCTGTAGAGGGGGTAGCGCTCGCACAGATCGGCGTAGAAGTCGACCATCTGGGCAGAAGACAGGCGGTCGGCGCCCATCTTGTAGGTGCCATCGCTGTACAGCTCGCTGGCTGCCACATCGAGGGCCAGCCGGATGTCGGTGCCAGCGGTGTAGCCGGCGGCCTCGATGGCCTCGACCAGCAGGGCCAGCGCTTCTTCGTTGCTGCCCAGGTTGGGCGCGAACCCGCCTTCATCGCCCACAGAGGTGGCGAGCCCGCGCTTCTTGAGCACGGACTTCAGCGCGTGGAAGGTCTCGGTGCCCATCCGGAGCGCCTCGGCGAAGGACTCGGCGCCCACCGGAGCGATCATGAACTCCTGGATGTCGACGTTGTTGTCGGCGTGCGCGCCACCGTTGAGCACGTTGAGCATGGGGACGGGCAGGACGTGGGCGCCGACACCACCGATGTGCCGGTAGAGCGGGATGTCGAGCGACCGGGCTGCGGCGCGGGCGACCGCCAGGGACACGCCGAGGATGGCGTTGGCACCGAGGCGACCCTTGTTGTCGGAGCCGTCGAGGTCGATCATCAGGCGGTCGATGGCACGTTGGTCCTGCACATCGAGCCCCACGAGGTGCTCGGCGATACGGTTTACGTTCTCGAGGGCACGCGACACCCCCTTGCCCCGCCAGCGGTCGGCGTCGCCATCGCGCAGCTCCACCGCTTCGTGTTCACCGGTGCTCGCACCGCTGGGCACGGCCGCGCGGCCCACCTCACCATCCTCGGTGACCACCTCCACCTCGACGGTGGGGTTGCCCCGCGAGTCGAGGATCATGCGTCCGAAAACCTCGAAGATTGCCGCCATCACCAGCCTCCCGGGTTGGGTGCCGCGGGCTATCGCCGAGGTTGACCGACGGCAAGCCACCTCCAACCAGAAGCCCCCCGGGTCGTTGCCCCCCGAGACCTCCGAAGATACGGCGGCCCGTCCATTCGCACGGGACCGTTTCTTGCGGGTCCCGCGTCATGTATCGTCCCGGTCCTCGGCGGCCCCCGGCCAGCCGACCCGACCCCCCGCAACGAGGAAGCCCATGCGGCGAGCCATCCTGCGCACCTTGATCGTCTCTTCCCTCGGCGTCGTCGCGATGCCTGCTTTCGGCGCGAAGAAGCCGAAGGTCATCGAACTCGACGCCGGCACGCTGGACATCCAAGGGAACGTCGAGGTCCCGCTCTACGACGTCCCCGGGTACGAGATGGTGCCCGTCGTCGCCGCTCAGGTGGGCGAGACACGTCTGTTCCTGGCGCTTCTTCCCGGTGTCGACGAAATCGCCCTCACCGGCCCCGGTGCCGCGGCACTTGGTCTCGAAGCCAAGGAAGTGGAAGAGGGCATCAACGTCGCCACGGTCGAGACCCTCCAGGTGGGCGAGCTCACCATCTCGGGCGCCGAGGTCTTCACCACCGGTGGCGAGTCCATCGCGCGGTGGAACTCCAACGCCTCCATCGGTCGCCCCAACGTGCTGAGCATCGACGGCTACATCGGCCTCGATGCCTACCCCGCACTCGCCTGGGCCGTCGTGCCGTCTGCGGGTGTGGTGCGGTTTGCGCGGGGTGATGGCGGAGATGCGCTGGTGTCGGGAGTGCACACGCCCTTCGCACCGACCAGCGACATGGCGGCGCAGGAGGTTCCGGCGTCCTACTTCAATCCTTCCATCGTGATGAAGCAAGGGAAGTCGTACCAGCTGTCCCGGGCCAATGTTCAGACAGTAGGAACAGTCGAAGGCGCGCTCTCGACTGTCACCATCGACTACCAGACTCTCTTCAGCAGCGTCGCCCGGTCCATGGTCCCCGCCGACCTCGACACGATGCCCCGCGAAGGCATGAAGACCGGCATGCTCACCCTCGGCCTCGGCCAGGACAGCTTCCCGGTCCGCGCCATCGTGGACGGTGGCCCCGACATCTGGGACTCGGTCGACAGTGATGAACTGACGGCAAAGGTCTCCCTCGGCCGCAACGTCATCGGCCGCTACGACATCGCCCGCAACAACAAGACCGGCGCCATCGCCTTCAAGCGGGTCGAGAAGCCCCGCCGCAACGACCCCGTGCCGCTCATGCTGGCCGACGCCGAAGCGGCTCTGAAGAAGTCGATGGAAGCGCCCACCGACGCCGTCGCCGAGGTCCAGAAGGACACCACCCTTCCCAAGGGAACCGCTGCCGCCTGGAAGGCCGTGGCCAAGGCCCGCGAAGCCGCCGGCGACTACGAAGGCTCCCTCGAAGCGTGGCACACCGCAGCCAAGTTCGAGCCCAACGGCTGCCAAGGCTGGATGGAGTACGGCGCCCGTGTCCTCGACTACGGCAAGCCCGCCACCGCCACCGACGCCCTCACCAAGGCCTCGTCGCTGTACCACTCCTGGTGGGACTGGACCCCCGAAGTGCGCGCCGAGCTCGGCGAGATCCTCGAGAAGGCCGACGAAGAGGGCCAGGACTACTACTTCCAGCCCGAAGACATCGGCTTCGTCGAAGTGCAGGGCATCCGTGAACACGACGTCGCCATGGGTGCCCCCGCTCCCAAGGTCCCCGAGACCGGCGCGCTGGTGAAGAAGCAGCCCGACAGCTGCGACGCCGCCGACGGCTACCTCGCCCGCATCGAGCTGCTCAAGGGCAACTTCGACGCCGTCGAGAAGCTCTACCGCGACACCTTCGACCTCGACCCCTACGTCGCCGACATCCAAGGCACCGCAGCAGTCGTGAAGGGCGCCCCGCAGCTCGCCGACGAAGCCTTCCGTCAGGCCATCATCCGCGAGTGGCACACCGGCCCCGACCCCATCCGCCGCGCCGCCCTCGCCCAGGCCTACATCGCCCGTGAAGACCGCGCGTCGGCCGACAAGCTGCTCACCCGCGGCCTCGAGCTGTCGTCCAACCTCACGCTGCACGACCAATGGGCCGAGAACTCCCTCGCCCTCCGCGAGCTGGGTCCCACCATCCGGCTGGCCAAGGCACGTGCCGAAGCCAACCCGAACGACCCCTTCGCGCAGCTGGCCGCGGCCAAGCTCGCCATCGATGCCGGCCGCGAAGGTCAAGCCAAGCCCGACCTCGACCGGGCCCGTGCTGCACTCGACTTCGCACAGGCCTACTTCCGCACCCGCGGCAGCACCTACGTGGCGCTCGCTCGCTACAACGTGCTGACGGGCAACCTGCCGATGGCGATGGAGCACGCCAAGAAGGCCATCGAGCTGGCCCCCGAAGCCGGCACCTCCTGGGCCATCGGTGCAGAGGTGGCGGAAGCACAGGGCGATGCCACCCAGGCGCAGGTCTACCGCAAGAAGGCCGTGCAGGTCTCGCCCACCGTGGTGCCCTTCGCCAAGGTGCTCGCCTCGGCCGAGTAGCCCCCACCGGTCCTTCATCCAGACCCCTGGCCAGCCGCCGGGGGTTTGTCGTTCTCAGCTGGCCAGGAGGCGGTCGACCACCGGGAGCAGCAGCATCCCGTAGAAGTCGGTGGTGGTGAACAGCACGATCTGCACCACCAGCGACACAATCGTGAACACCATCGCCCACAGCGCAACCTTGCGGATGCGGGCCAGGCGGTCCGCAGCCGGCCCTTCGGGGTACCGTCCAGCGTCGACCAGAGCCTGTTCATTGTCGGCAGACAGGTACACCCACAAGGTGAGCAGCGCGCCCGGAACCCCGGTGAAGCAGGTGATGCCGAGCAGGTCGAGGGGGATGGCCACCACCAGCAGCACCACCATCCGACGAAGCCGTGGGCCGGGGTCGAGGAGCGGGAGCGCCGGCTCGCCGCCAAACAGAGCGTCGACTTTGGGGAAGGGACGCGTGTCGTCCGGGTCGGTCACACGAGGAATCCGTGGAGGAGGCGCCGGTAGGAGGCCACCGCGGCGTCGTCGAGCTCGACGCCAGACCCATCCGACCGCGGCACCGCGATGCCATCCTCACGGAAGGCCTTCCACGCATTCTTCAGGTTGACGATGGACAGGGCTTCGGGCCGGAGCAGCTCATCGGCGCCGAGGCGCGGCCGTCCCCAGGCCTGGATCTGCTTCACGAAGTCTTTCCGGGTGGCGTCCCGCTCGCGAAGCGCGCTCAGCGCCCGCAGCACCAGGTGGTAGCTCTCGACAAAGTTCCGCGTGAGCTCAGCCAGCTCATCGAGCCACGCGGCGTTGGCCACCGCCCACTCGCCGTCGTCGGAGCGACGGATGGCGCCGTACTCGAGGAGGTCTTCGAGCGCGACCTCACCCAGGTCGTCGAGCGACGCTTCGGGGTCGAAGGGCAGCTCGTAGCGCAGCAGGAAGACGAGGGTCTGGAACTGCAGCACAATCTCGGCGCGGTCGAGGGTGCCCCGGCGCAGCGCTGCCCGGACACATGCCGCCAAGAGGCTGGCCGGCGCGAGGAAGTGGATGGTGGCGTTCTTGTAGTACTCGAGCGAGATGCGGCTGTCGGGCGACACCCGAAGGCGTGGGATGCCGTCGACCTCCACCCTCTGCACGTACCGACTCCGCACGAAGCGGTTGAGGGCAGAGGTGAGCACTTCGTCGGCCAGGAGGTCGCGGTCGCAGCCCGGCGCTCCCTTGCGGCGCAACAGCTCGAGGAAGCGGCCCCCGCGAGGGCGCACCTCATCCGACCGGAGCATGGGCCGGCTCTGCGCGAGGAGCACTGTGGCGAGAAGCCCGGTGGGCAGCACAATCATCTTCTCGGCGATGCGGTACATCAGCCGCTCGCCCGTGCGCTGCAGAGCTTCGCGCCGCGCTTCTTTCGGGAGCGCCTTCCAGTCGTCGGGCTGGGCGTCGAACACCTCGCGGGCCGACAGCGGCTCCCCCACCCGCAGGTACACCTTGCCGTACCGCTGGCGGAGCACACTGCCCGCCTTCACCACCTGGCCGATGTCTTCGGCCTTCTTCTCTTCGCCGGACAGCTCGCGCGCGTAGGCGCTGGCCTCGGCGATCTGTTCGTAGCAGATGGCCATCGGGAGGAAGGTGACGTCGCGGTCGCGGCGCAGGTTGGATGCGGCGTCGAGCACCATGCTGAGAACGCCGTGCCGGGCTGGCAAGAGCTTGCCCGTGCGGCTGCGCCCCCCCTCCAGGTAGAACTCGATGGGGAAGCCGTCGCGGATGAGCTGCCGCATGTACCGCTCGAACACCACCGGAAAGAGCCGCTCGCCCTTGAAGCTGCGCTTGATGTAGAAGCCACCCACACGCCGGAGGATGGCACCGAGCGGCCAGAACGACAGGTTGTCGCCGGCACACACGTGCGGGATGTGGAGGTCGTGCTGCCAGAACACCCACGAGATGAGGATGTAGTCGAGGTGGGAGCGGTGGCACGGCACGATGATGGGCGTGCCCGCGCGCAGGGCTTCGCGCACCCGCTCGGCGTCCTCGGGGCGCATGTCGACGCCGTTGAAGATGCGCGTGAACAGGAACCGGCAGAAGTGGTCGGCGAAGCGCACGAACGGGAACGACATCCGCGCCGACATCTTGTCGAGCATGCGCTCCACTTGCGACTGCACGGCGGCGGGTGACTTGCCGGTCTCGGCCGCCTCGACGCGCACCACCTCTTTCACTTCGGGCGACGACAGCACATTGCGCCGCACCCAGCTGTAGGGGCGAATGCGCGGACCGCGGATGGTGTGGCTCTCGCGCCACAGGTACCGACGGAGCAGGAGCCGGGCCGCACGAGACTGGCGGCGGGGCGGTTCGTCCTGGAGGCGGTCGAGCAGCTCTTGCATGTTGACCGGCTGACCGGCCTGCACGATGGCGTCGCCGGAGCGAGAAGCCACCATGGCGAGCTTCTGGAGCGGCCCGGGTTCGTCTTCTGCACCCAGCACGAACCGCTCCACCTCACTGCGCGCGGCCTGGGGACGGCGCTTCCAGATCACCACAACGGGCACGACCTGGATGGAGCGGTCGGAGCGACGCTGGGCCTCGAGGAGGGCATCGATGGGGTCGGGGCCTGCGGTCTCGCGACCTGTGCGCAGCAGGTGGGGGCGGACCGCGAACATGCAGGTGGTCATGCCGCTGGCGAGCGCTTCGGTGAGCCAACCAGACTCGAGGGGGTCGGGCTCGGGACCGTTGCGCAGCCGCCGCTGGATCGCCGCACCCCAGGTGGAGAGGGCCTGGACGACCGGCTGAAACAGCGTGGTGCGCACGCCATGGGTGAACCGCGCCAGGGGCAGCCGGCGGCTGTTGAGCATCTTGTTGAGCGCGACCCAGTCCAGCAACGACCGGGTGTGCAGCATGTACACGACCGTGCCCGCCTGCGACGCACGGCGGATGTTCTCCGCGCTGTGCTCTTCCAGGCGCAGGCGCCGCATGAGGAAGCCCAGGCCCGACAGGTGGTAGAGCGCTCCGAACCGGCGGACCATGGACGACCGATGCCGTGCCTCGACCGAGGACATGCGGTCGAACGCGAGCTTGTGCGGGATGACGGGGGCCTCCGAGGGGCCCGGGGCGTCTGTGGACGGGGGGGCTTCGGCCCCGGACCCATCCGAAGAAGGTGCCGTAGACATGGCGCGCGTCTAACCGAACCCGCCGAAGTCGGCGTGGTCCTGTGCGGCAAGACATGGGGATAGACACGTGACCGAACGGAGGAAACCACCATGCCCATCGTCTCGCTCGCACCCCATCACGCCACCGCTCTGCACGTCTTCCTGGCCGACTTCGCGCAAGCCGGCGAAGACCGCATCCCGGCGTTCTTTCCGCCCAAGAACACCCCCCACGACCAGGCGGTGGCGAGCCTGGCAGCCTGGTCCCGTGGCGAGCGCCTCCAGCCCGGCTGGGTCCCGTGCACCACCGCCTTCTTCGAAGAAAACGGCGTGCTCAAGGGTGTGGTCAACGTCCGCCACCACCTCGACGACACCCTTCGCAAGCGCGGCGGGCATGTCGGCTACAGCGTCGCGCCCACCCATCGAGGACAGGGGGTCGCCAGGACCATGCTGCGCTGGGCCCTCCACACCTGCCGAAGCCACGGCGTAGACGTCGCCCTCGTCACCACCCACCCCGACAACATCGCCTCACAGAAGGTCATCGAGGCATGCGGGGGCGTCCTGGTGCGCCAGATTGTGCATCCAGATGGCAACCCCGTGCTGCACTACGACGTGCCCACACCGCCCATCAGTTGACGGTACGCACCAGCCGGAAGCCCCGCCAGGGCACCACCTGCGTGCCGTCTTCGCCCACGCGAGCCGTGACCACGGCGCGGTCGGCCACCTCGAAGATGCTCCCGCCGCGCACCACCCGCTCGGCCGCGGAGTTGTCGCCCACGGGGTCGGTCTGGGCTTCCGAGGAGTAGGCCGCGTAGCCGTCGTGCACCCACTCGGAGACGTTGCCCGAGAGGTCGTACACGCCGAGGGAGGTGGGCTGGAGGGCGCCGACCGGACAGGGCCTGCCGACAGCTTCGGCGGTCCAGGCCACCAGCTCGAAGTCGTCGTTGCCCGCAAAGGTGGTGCTGTCGACCGCAGCGGCAGACTCCCACTCGGCTTCGGTGGGCAGCCGCCAGCCCTCGCAGGCGTAGGGGTCGGTGGGGGCGGTGCACTCGGTGTCTGCGCCTTCGCCCGAGCAGACGTAGCAGGTGGCCAGGCCATCGCTGGTGGACAGCGCATCGGCGAACGCGGCCGCCTCGTGCCACGTGACCTGTTCGACCGGACAGTCGGCGCAGGTGTTGTTCTGGCTGGGGTTGGGAAAGCCCAGGCTGGTCCATTGGCCTTGGGTGACCTCCGTGACCGACATCAGGAAGCGCCGCGTGAGGGAGACATCGTGTTCGGGGGAGGCGTCGGGGTCGTCGGTGGTGCCCATGATGAACGGGCCGTTGGCGTGCCGGGCCGTGACCAAGGGCAGCTCGGAGGCCCCCGCCAGGCCAGACTCCGGGCAGTCGCCCACATCGATCGACCGGACGTCGTCTCCGCCACCGCCCGTGCCCCCGTCGGTACCAGAGTCCCCCGAGTCCTTCGAGTCGACACAGCCGACCGCACCCACGAGTATCAGCGCGAGTCGCAGGTTCCCCAGCGTTGTCATTCCACCCTCCATGCCATGCCCGGTCATCCTAACGTGGCCTGAAGGCGACCGCGTCCCCCTGCGAGGTGCGGGAAAGTCGGATACCCTGCCCGTCAGACGGGGACATGGAGGTTGCATGGACCCACGAAAGCATGGTTGGGGGGTTGGCAGGCTGCCACTGGGCGGGCTTGTCTTGGGCATCGTGTCTGCGTGTGCGCCCCCGTCCCTCCGTCACGCCCACTCGCTCGACCAGGGCAAGGTGGCCATCGAGCTTGCGGGGGGCATCAACACCACCGCCGTCGATGCCGAGCTGTACGGGGCCGATGGCGACTACACCGTGTCGTCCGCCGACGACCTCCCCGACCAACTCACCGGTGATGTCGTCGTCCGGGTGGGTCTGGGGTACGGCTTCGAGCTCGGCGCGTCGCCCATCGCGGGCCACGTCAAGTACAGCGCGCTCGACGAACGGCGCCACCCCGACGCCCCCTTCAGCCTGGCCCTCACGGCGCAGGGTGGCGTGCGGTACGCGGGGGGAGGCCTCCTGCTCAGCCGACAGCTCGGCGATGGTCCAGTCAAGCTCCGTCCGGTGGCCAACGTCTGGTACCAGGTCCATCAGATGCCGCTCGACTGGGTGCTTCCGGCCGAACTGGTCGAAGAAGACATCGACGTCGTCAACCCGGGCGTCACCGGAGACGAAAACGAAGGCGCGCTGGGCACCGGCCTCTACGCCACGGTCACCATCGAAGAGGTGGCCATCCCCATCGGTCTCGAAGTGCCCATCAACGTGCACGAAGACTGGGACCTCGTCCCGTTCTTCGCCTACACCGTCTCCATCCCCACCTACGGTTCCTTCGGCAATGTGCAGTGTGTGGACTGCTTTGCCGGCCTGGCCGACATGAACGTCGCCCAGCGCAGCCAGATCTGGATCGGGCTGAAGCTCCTGCCGCCGCTCGTGCGCCCCACCCAATTCGCCAAGGACTCCCCATGAACGCCCTCCGCACCGCCGCTCTCGGCCTGCTCGCGTCCCTGGCACCCGTCTCTGCACACGCTGCTGGCGCGTTCGTCACAGGCGACGGCAGCTTCGTCGGCGCACCCACGGGGGATGGAGAGGTCGCCAGCGTCCGGGCGTTGCTCTTCCAACAGGGCGACGAGGTCACCGCCGTCCTCCAGACTGCCGCCGACAGCGGACAGAACGTGGGCGGCGCCTGGATTCTCCCCATCCCCGGCGACATCCTCCTCGAGCCCGTCACCGCCGACCCCGCCCTGCTCGATGAGCTGCTGCGGGTGTCCGACCCCATCTACGAACCCATCGAAGGCTGCGGAGGCTCGGGCTGTGGCGCTGCCGTCGGCGACACCGGCGCGCTCGCCGAAGTGCGCTTCTTCGACGAGACCAAAGCCAGCGCCAACTGGACCCGCTTCGGCCCGGGGGCAGTGCAGTCCGCCGTGGCGTCGCTCGAGTCCAGCGGCTTCACCGTCCCCACCGGCGTGGTCGACGGCCTCTACGACCACGCCGCAGACGGCGGCAGCTTCGTGGTGATGTGGTTCACCGGCGACCGGGTGGGCACCGCGTCCCCTGCCCTCGTCGTCCGCTACCAGGCCACCGACCTCGTCCTCCCGCAGGCCATCACCGCCCACACGGCCGCCGGCGAGGTCCAGACCGCCGTTCTCACCATCACCGACACCGCCACCGGTCCCGAAGGCGTGGCCCGCACCACCCCCAAGCTCGGCATCCCGCTCTACGAGCCCAACCGCACGCCCGAGTTCTACCAGGCCCGGGTACGCGTGGCGCTCGAAGAAGCCGGCGGCGATGCCTGGGTGCTCGAGTACTCCAACCAGCTCGACACCCTCGAGCCCCGAAAGCACCTCCTGGTCGATGCCTCCATCCTATGGGACGAAACCTCCAAGGTGCCGTGGTCGGGCCTCAACGCCCTCGTGCGCAAGGGCATGCTCAACGACTTCAACCCGAGCGAGGTGTGGATCACCCGGTGGCGCACATTCCAGAAGGCCCACCACCTGCGCGACCAGCGGTTCATCCCCGACAGCTCGGTGCCCGCCTACGAGGTGTACGTCACCGCCGACCAATTCGGAGCAGCCGCCTGGGTGTGGACCGTCCCGTTCCTGCTGGGTGGATGGGCCATGCGCAGGCGTCGGCGCCGCGACTGACCCTCACACCTTTGCGAGAATGCCCTCTACCTCGTCGTCGGTGAGGGTGTGGTCGTTGGACTTGGCGTACTTGAAGATGGCCTCGACCCGCTCGTGCGTGGGCTCGTAGCCGCGCTTGCCCAGCCAGTAGATGATGTTCGACCGACCGCTGTAGTGCCCAATCTCAATGGACTGCTCGCGCCCATACCGGCGGGCCTGCACCGACGAATACACCTTGTCGGCGAGCGCCAGGTTGCCGGTCTTTTCGGCCTTGATGATGGCGGCTGCGTGCACGCCCGTGGCCGTGCGGAACGCATCCCGACCCGACAGGGGGTAGCTGGGGTGGATGGGAACCTCGGTGTACTCGGACGCCTTCTCCACGTACTCCACCAGGCAGGAGAGGTCGTGCCGGTCGGGGTCGAGCAGGCCCAGCATGTCGAGGTTGAGCAGCATCAGGTCCATCGACGCATTGCCCACCCGCTCGCCCACACCCAGCGCACAGCCATGGGCGCGGTCGACCCCATGTTCCAGCGCCATGAGCGCCAGCGGCAGGGCGTGGCCGCGGTCGTTGTGGCCGTGCCAGTCGAGCAGCACGCGGTCTTCCACGCCCATCGCCCGCAGCAGGCCCTTCGTGAAGTGCAGCAGGTTGGCGAGGCCGTCGGGGGTGGCGTGGCCCACCGTGTCGCACAGCACGAGGCGGGTGGCGCCGTGGTCGATGGCCGCCCGGAACAGAGTGTCGAGCGTGCGGGGGTGCGAGCGGGTGGTGTCTTCCGTGACGAACGACGCCGGCAGGTTGTTGGCCACGATGAGGTCCATGGCCTCGACGGTGTGGCGAGTCATGCGCTCCACCGGCCAGTTCTCCACCTGGGCCCGGATCGGCGAGGACCCGATGAAGGCCGTGACCTCGATGGGCACACCCACCTTCTGCGAGATGTCGATGATGGGCTGGATGTCGCGGGCCACCGTACGCGCTGCGCAATTCGCCTGAATCGAGAGGCCTTCGTCGACGATCATTCGGAGGAGTCGCTCGACATCATCCTGCGCCCGCTTTCCGGCCCCCGGCAGCCCGAGGTTGACCACATGGATGCCCAGACGGTCCATCAGCCGCACCAGCTCCATCTTCTGTTCGATGGAGGGGTCGCGCACCGACGGGCTCTGGATGCCATCGCGGATGGTCTCGTCGACGAACTTGGGGGGCTGCCGCAGGATGGGGCCGCGGCGGTCCAGCTCGTTCCAGTCGTAGATGAGGCCAGCAGAGTCTTGGGCAGGGGAGTTCACGGGCGACACTCCAGAAATCGGTGGGACGCGGACTCGGGGAGCGTGGGTAACCCGCGACAACTCCCTGGCGGTCGGGGATCGACACGGCGGTCGGTGGGTCGCAAGCGAGACCTGTATCAATCCGGAGACGGCTCAACCGTGTCCTGAATCGCCATAGATCCAGCATTTTCGCGGTCTCAGACCTGGCACGCGGAATGCATTGACTCCTGGCGTCCTCACGCCGGAGTCCACCATGACCGCAGTCGCCCCCCGACCCAACCGTTCCGCCGCGACCCCGACCTCCGAGATCACCGACACCAACACCCTGGTCATGACGCACCTGCCGCTCATCCAGACCATCGCGAAGCGTCTGGTGAAGCGCCTGCCACCATCGGTCGAGGTCGACGAGCTCATCAACATCGGTGTCATCGGCCTGCTCGATGCCTGGGACCGCTTCGACTCCTCCAAGGGCGTCCCCTTCCGCGCCTACGCCGAGATGCGCATCAAGGGCCAGATCATCGACGCCCTCCGCGCCGACGACATCGTGCCCCGGTCGGTCCGCCGCAAGCACAACCGCCTCGAGCAGGAACGCTCCGCCCTCACCCACCGCCTCGGCCGCGCCCCCACCCATGAAGAGCTCCGCGGCCAGTTCGACATGAACCCCCGGGCCTTCGAGCGCTACGTCTCCGACAGCCGCATCGCCAAGGTGCTCTCGCTGGACGCCCCCACCGGCGATGACGACGACTCCTGCCTGCTCGTCGAGAACCTCAGCGCGCTCGGCGACACCGCCGAAGACACCCTCGGCAACAAGGAACTGCGCAAGGCCGTCGCCGAAGCCGTCCAGTACCTGCCCGAGAAGGAACGCTTCGCCGTCACCGAGTACTACATCTTCCGCCGCACGCTCAAGTCCATCGGGTCCGACCTCGGCGTCACCGAGTCCCGCGCGTGCCAGCTCCGCGGCCAAGGCGTCAAGCGCCTCCGCTTCCGCCTGCGCGCCCTCATCGGCTGAGCAGTCATCTGGACCCGGTCGCGTCTGCGTCGCGCCCGGCCCGGTGAGCCCTGCGGTCTCCCCGGGGCTCCGGAGCCCTGCGGTCTCCTCCGCGAAAACAGCCCCGGCCGGGGCTGTTCGTGGTTCTCGGGTCAGGTGGGGTCCGCACGTTCCGAGCGGTCGGGCCGGCGAACGCCCACCGCCTCCAGAGTGTCGTCCCACCGCTGCGCTTGCCACTCCGCCCGCACGGCGTCATCGGGCTCGCGCCACATTCCCTCATCGTGAAATGGGCTGCGCATCTCGGCGGGGAAGCGCTTGGCCAACGTGGCTGCCAGGCCCGCCGTCGCGAGCCCCCAGATCACCACGAAGCCCTTGAAAAAGCCCGAGGACAGCTCGAGCTCACCCCAGTGCAGCCGCAGTGCAGTGCTCCCGCTGAAGACGGCCAGAGTGAGCCCTCCGGCGATGGCCGTGCACAGCCCCAGCCGCTTGCGACGTCGCTCGTCGTCGAGGTCGGCGAGCATCTGCCGGACGTCTTGGTTGTCCAGGTCGAGCAGCGGTTCCTCGACACACTCTGTGCAGTCTCCCGGTCGAGCAAAGCTGCGGAGACATCGCTCGCAGAAGTAGCGTTGAAGCGTGGTGTAGATCGTCCACCTCCCTTGCTGCAGTCTCCTACGGATGGGTGTGGAGACGAAAGTGTGATCAACCCATGGAGCGTCGGCCGACCGGCTCAGTCATCCGCCTCGCAGTCGCCGGCCCCGGTGCCCACACACGGGCCCTCGCATACATCGTCCACCACGCCATCCTCGAGAAAGGCGCGGACCTGGTCCTGGGCGCGGGCGTCGCGTCGCACGCACAGGTGGGTGTCGGTGTCGCGGGAGTTGGGCGTGGCCCCCACCATGTCGGAGGAGCCATCGGAGTAGGTCCACTCGACCAGCGTGGAGCCGGTGCCAGGGGTCTCGACGGTGCTGACCCCCACGATGTCGCGGTGGGCGTGCAGCTGGGTTGCTCCCAGAGCCCGCGCCAGGTTGTGGGCGCCCACCGGGGCCACCTGTGCGTCGCCCACGCCGGTCTGCAGCAGCATCGGTTGGGTCATGGCCCCCACCCAGCCACCCGCTTCGGCGGGGTCCCAGAGGGTCTGGAGGGCAGCCGTCGCCACCGCGCGGTCGACGGTGTCCGGGTAGCGGTCGGTGAGGATGGGGAGGATGGGCTCGAAGTGGATGCTGCGGGGCAGCAACGTGGTGAACGGTCCGCCCGACACGTTGATGGCCGCGCGGTCGAGGTGGTCGGCGCCGGCCACGTAGGCGGTTCCGAGGAGGCCCCCCATCGAGATGCCCCAGAAGCCCATGCGCTCGGAGTCGATGAGCGCCTGGTCGTCGAGCATGAAGGCAGGGTCGGAGGCGAACTCGCTGCGAACGAGCCGTGCGAGGGCGTCCTGATGGACGAAGCCTTGGAGGGTGCGCTCGGGAATCACCGGGAAGTCGGAGAGGTCGGCGCCGAGCATGTTGGTGATGGTCACCACGTCGTCGCGTCCCATGCCCGCCCAGTCGGTGGCCACGCTCACCCAGCCGTGTCGGTCGAGCATCTCACCGAGCCAGTCTTGTGTGGACTCGTCGCGGGAGCCGAACAGGCCGTGTCCGAACTGCAGGACGAACGCTGGCGAGGATGCGGCCATGACCGAGCACGGGATCTGGGCGACAAAGCGCGCGGAGCCGGTACCTTGGAGGGCGGGAAGCCCGTCTGAGCCACGCACGAGGCGTGCGCCAGGACCATCGCTGTCGGTGAAGCGGGGGGCTTCGAACGTGCCGCGGATGATGCGGCCGACATGGACGTCGGGGTCGGAGCAGTCGGCATCCTCGGCGGTGTCGATGCGGTAGCTCGGGGTGGGCTCGGCCAGCGCGGTGGTGCGCATCGTCCGACCGTCGAGCTCGGCGTCTGCTGTGGACGCGACCACAACATCCCACGCGAGCTGCAGCGAGGCGCGCTCAAAGCCCGCCGCTTCGAGGACGGAGAGCACCTCGGCCTCGAAGCGCTCTCCTCTCTCACCACCACCGGCACGAATCGACGCGAACGGCTCGGGTGCGGGGACAGCGGCACCGGTGGCATCCGTGAGCCCGCGCAATGCGACCACATGGCGGCCACCTGGACGCATCGGGGAACCCAGCCGGATGACCAGGACCGAGGGGTCGTCGGCCTCGGGCTCGACCCAGGCGGGGATGCGCTCGCCGGAGTCGGCGTCGATGACCACCACCTGTGCGTCGGCCCCCAGCGAGTCGGCGAGGGCGTCGAGACCGGGCGCGCCAGCCGCAGTCGCGCCGGGCAGCATCGCCACGAAAGGCCCCCAGCCCGACACGCCATCGCGGCGGTTGAAGGCGTCGGGCTGGAAGGGCACACCGTCGATGTCGTCCGGCAGCCCGTCCACAGGAACCGCGTTGCGCCAGCCCGACGCTGTGGAGGCATCCGGCTCCTGGATGGCCGTCGACGGGAACGGCAATGTGCACGCCGCCTCGACCAGGCCCGCGCAGCTGTCGCCAGCCGCCGAGTCGGCGTTCTCCTTCTCCGCATCCGCCCCGGCACAACCGGCGAGGACCACGACAGCAAGGGCTACCAGCCCCACTCCAGCGAACGGCGGGATCTGTGAGGTCATGGGACTGTCGCTCCTGGTCGTTCAGAGGTCGGGACAAGACCGCATCGTCGTGGCCCCCCTTACCAAGGTGTGGGGTGTGTGGGGCGTCAGGTGTTGCTTGTTGCGCCCCGGTGCCAGGTGTTGCGTGTTGCGCCAAACCACGCAACCACACCCAGGACTACACCCTACACCGAGCCTCAGCCGCGCTCAAGCGGCCCTGGTCGGCGGTTCGTCACGCCGAATCGTCTCCCAGACTGCGAGGAAGCCCCGCAATCCATACGTAAAACCACGTCATCCAGCGCAACACGCAACACCTGACACGCCGACGCAACACGCAACACCTGACACCGGCCCCGGCCCGAGCCGCCGAAGCAGCCCTCGAAGTCCACCAGAGCGACGTGCTACCGTCGCATCCGGGAGGACCCATGCACCCCGCCACCACCCGCGCCACCCTCGCGCTCGCATTCATGATCGGCTGCAGCACCGACAACACCGCCAAGCAAGCGGATGTCGGCACCACCGACCCCACCGGCACCACGGCCACAGCCGAGAGCACGCCCGCGCCTGCCCTCGACGACCTGCCCGCAGCCCTCACCGACGCCCCCATCGAAGGCGCCCACAACGCGCCTCCCATCCGCTACAACCCCGACCGCCACGACGCCCTCACCGCACGCGCCGACTGCACCTCGCTCGTGTCGGCCTGCCTGGCAGCCACCGACGGCGACTTCCAGACCTGCGTGGCCAGCGCGCCCACCTGCGACGACCCCACCGTCCTCCCCACGGCCGCCGCACCCTGCTGTCCCGAAGCCTGTGCAGACACCTTCGCTGACGCCGTTTCCGCTGGCGCCCATCCTGCCGACGCCTACGTGCGCACCTTCGCCATCGACCCTGCCTGCTTCAGCGGCTGGGAGGGCCTGTGAGCATCCTCCACCTCCTGCTGGCAGCTCAGCCGGCCCTCGCCTGGAATTCCCACGCCGACGGCGAAGTCGGACCGCTCGCCGCCCGCGAGGTCTGGACCGACGAACACCGCGACATCTACGCCATCGCCCTCGCAGCGTACGGCGTGGACACCGAGGTCACCGAAGTCGACGTCTACACCGACGGCTCCGAGCTGTCCGCCTGGTGGGCCGGCCACATCGGCGACTTCGACACCGTGGCCCCCGCCGCCGACTGGGCCGACGTCCAGGCCGTCCAGACCCGCCCCTTCGAGCTGGCCATGTACGCCGACCTCCCCGACTTCGCGTGGTCGCTGGCTGGCTGGGCTGGCGGCAACGAATCCTGCCCCATCGACGGTGCCTCCGAGCCCACGTGCTGGGGCCCGCTCTCCGAGACCCTCGTGAGCTGGCTGGTCGCCGGCCTCAACAGCACCCACTTCCTGCCCCAGTCCGGCGCCGCCTACGGCTGGTACCACCAGCTCGCCCTCGACACCGCCGACCGCTGCGCCGCCATGCACAGCAGCCTCCACGCCCTGTCCACCGCCGACGATGAAGCCATCGAAGCCGTCGTGCGCCAGTGCGAACAAGAGGCCTACATGTTCGAAGGTGTGGCCCAGCACTACCTCCAGGACTCCTGGAGCTCGGGCCACATGTGGCAGCGCTGGGGCTCTCCCTCCCGCGCGGACTGGCCTGGCGACAGCGACCTCGCCGCCTTCGGCCACGCAGCCGCGGTGGGGGCCATCTCCGGCCTCATCCACGGCACAGAAGAAGACCCCCTCTGCGCCCCCAACCACGACGTCCACTTCGTCCCCGGCGACGGCTCCGCACCCATCCCCGGCATCGGCGACCTCTCCCTCGAGCTGCTCATCAGCGGCGCCTCACCAGCCCCGGAGCAGGACGTCCTCATGTGGTCGTGCGTGCTGGGCAGCGTCGACGAGGTGGTGACCCGCCTTCCCGGCGTCCTGGGCGGCGAGAGCACGGGCCTCACCTTCCCCGGCGACACCGACTGCTTCGGTCAGCGGGTCACCAACGAGGCCATCTCCAACACCACGGGCTTTGCACTGGTCGACGGCCACGCTCTCGCGCTGCGGTGGCTGTCCCGCCTCGAGCTTGCGTTCGACCTGGTGGGCGCTCTGGTCGACCTCGCCGACGCCGACGCCGAGAACATCAACGACCAGTTCCGCGAGAGCCTCGTCGAGCTGGCCATCCTCCACGACGCCGCCAAGTACACCGCCGCCAACGACCCCCTCGGCACCAACCTCGCCGACGGCATCTACCGCATGGAAGACGGCTCCGAGTACGAAGTCCAGATGATGGGCATGCGACCCAACGGCGCCTACATCGACCGCATGACCGACGGCCTGTCCACCTACGACCCCTCCGTCGAGGTCCAGACCGGCGACGCCACCGACTCCACCGAGCGCGAGGCCCAAGCCGAGGTCCTCCGCCGCGCACTGCCGGCCGCCCACGTCGACACCTGGTGCGAAGATGGCCTCGCCGACGCCGTCGACACCCTCGGCACCGCCTGTCGGACCACCATCGCCGACGACGACGCGGAAGACGGTGTGGCCGACGCCCAGTGCGGAGCGTGTGCTGAGCTGGGCACCTGGCTGCGCGTGGCCGGCGCGGTGGGCGATGACGCGCTGCCCGCCGAGGTCTGCGACGCCTTCCCGTCCACCGACTCACGCTCGCTGTACCTGCCCGACTGGGTGGACCCGAACGCCGACAGCAGCACCGAGCGCGTCGAGGCCTGGTGCCGAGCCGGCTGCGCCACCATCCTCGCCACCACAGCCGTCAACGCCACCGACGCCGACGTGGACTTCGACGACGTGCTCAGCACCTACTTCACCGAGATCGAAGCCAAGATCATCGCCAACCAGGCCATGGCCAGCTCCATGCTGAGCATGGGCCAGTGGTCGGCCGCCGAGTACTACCAGCAGGTCGCCACCAACCAGACCAACGACCTCCTGGCCGTCGCTTCCTTGCTCGGCGCCGCACGCTTCCCCGAAAACGGCCTGGCCCGCTGGGAAGGTGGGGCGACGGTGGACGACTTCGAAGGCACGCTGCAGGGCCTCATCGCCGTCTCCGAGCACGCCGTCGGCCACGCACGCACCGATCTCACCGACCTCCCCGAACAGAACGTGGTGCTCGCCCTCGAATCTGCAGACACGTTCCCCTTCCTGTTCAACGCCAAGGCCAAGCCCCGCGTCGACGCCGACACCGGGGCCATCACGCTGCTGCTGTCCGACGCCCTGTTCATTGTCACGCCGTATCTGCAGAACGCCACCCTCGACGTCCGACTCGACGAAACCAGCGTGGGCACGCTCACCAACATCACCACCCACAGCAGCACGCTGGAGCTGCCCCTCACGCCGGGCGAGACACACCGCCTCAGCTTCGACGTGGGTGGCTACGGCCTCGACGACAGCTCGCTGTACGCCACCGACTACACCCAGTGGCTCGAGTTCCGCATCCTCGCCATGGACCTCTACGCCCTCACCGGCAACAGCCAGTCCTGCGGACTCATCGAGCCGTAGGTTCGCTGCACAGAATCGCAACGCAGACGCGAACGCACTGCAACCCTCCGGCACACCCCCAACACTACGGTGGAGGTGCTCGGAGGTGTCCATGTCCCCCGTCCTTCGTCGCTGGCGACGTTCCATGTTTGCGCTCCTGGCGCTCGGCGGCACCCTCCTCTCGGTCCGCCTCGCTCTGCCCGCACTCGCCCCCTCTCCCGACGTCCGACTCGACGCCCTCCAAGCCGACTGGGCGCAGGGCCTCCCCGGTGAACGGGTGGTCGCCATGCGGTCGCTCAACCCCGAATACGACTTCATGTCGCGCACCTTCCTCGTGCTGGCCCTGGCCGACCGAGCCATCGCCGAGCCCACGCTCGCCCACGACCACCTGCGCACCATAGACGCCATCATCGACGACACGCTCGAAGCGGAAGCACGCCACGGCCAGGACCACTGGCTCATGAGCTACTGGCAGCCCGACGCCACCGTGGGGACCGGTCGGAGCCTGTTCGTCGATGGCGAGGTGCTGGTGATGGTCACCGCCCGCCGGATGGTCCGCGACGACCGACCCGAGCTCAAGGACGAAACCACACGTCGGGCCCGCCTCGTCACCCACAACCTCGGCAGCGGCGGCGACCTGCCCTTCGCCGAGTCCTACGCCGACGAAGGCTGGCTCTTCTGCCACGCGATGGCCATGCTCGGCCTCCGGGCGCAGGAGCAGCTCGACGGCGTCGACCACAGCGTCCTCTTCACCGACTTCGAGCGGGCGGTCCGGTCCACGCTCATCGACCCACACACCGGCATGCTCGCCAGCGAGTTCACGATGGAGGGTGCCACCATGGACGGCCCCGAAGGCAGCTCCATCTGGTTCGTGGTGAGCGCGCTGGATGTGGTGGCCCCCGAGCTGGCCGAAGAACAGTACGGCCTCGCGAGACAGGCCCTCGGCAGGTCTGTCCTGGGGCTTGGCTACTCCCGGGAGTGGCCCACCGGCGCCGAGGCCTTCCAAGACGTCGACAGCGGCCCCATCATCCCCATTCTCGACGCCAGCACCAGCGCGTCCGGCTTCGCCATCGCCGCTGCACGGGTGCACGACGACCACCGCTTCAGCGCCCAGCTCTCCGACGCGCTGGGCGCCGCCGAGGCCATCCTCCAGCTGAGTCCGCAGCTCGCCGAGATCGCCGGGAACCCCGTGGCCGACGCCGTCATCGTGTGGGGTCAGGGCGTGGGTCCGCTGTTCGACCGCCTCCGTGAAGCCCCTCCCAGCCGAGGCACCTGAACGGGGCGCACTACGGCTCGCCCACCACCTCGGCCGGGTCGAGGAAGCTGGCCAGTTCGCGGTTCACGAGCACCTCGACGTCCGCTGCTCCCAAGTCGACCACGCCGTGGGCCGTCCCGCGCACATACGGCTGCAGAGTCGCACCGCCGTAGACCGTTCCCCGAACCGACCACCCGCCAGCCGCCAGGTCAGTCCGCAGAGACGACATGCAGAATGCGGAGTCCTCGACCGTCCCCTCCCCTTCCACCCGTGTCTGCAGCAACACAAAGCCCGTCTCTGCACGCGCCGCCTGCACCCTCGCCCGTTCATCCGCATCGAGGGTGAGCCACATGAAGGTCTGGAAGTTGTGGGGTGCGGGGTCGTAGAGGTGCACGGCGAGAACCCGGCCATCGGCGCCATCACCGAGGAGCACGAAGGTGTGGGGCGTGCGGGCGACCGGCTGCTTTGGCAGCTTGAAGTTGCGTGGACAGCGGTGGTCGGCAGCGGTGGACACGGCTTCGGCGTGCGCGTGGTCGGGGCGACCCGCTGTGTCTGCGGGTTCGTCGGGACGAAGGGGCGCGTGGGTGAGGCGGTCGCGCAGCTCGGGGTGCGCAGCCACGTTTCGACGCAATGCATCGGGGTCGACGTAGGCCGGAAGGTAGCGGTGCAGCACGAGCTCCACATCGGAGCGTTCGAGCTCGAAGCCGCCCCCGTGCACCACATTCTCGCCAATCTTGAAGAGGGCCTCGTGCTGGGCGTTCGCCAACAGAGATGCATGGATGGGGAACAGCGGTGCAAACGCATCATCCCGACGGGCCAGCCGTCCCACCATCTGTTCCTGTTCGTGGAGACAGAAGAACGTGCGGTTCAGCTGCCTTCCCGTCTCGGCGTATTGGATGGTGGTGAACGCCGGCAGTGTGGACGACCGCGCAGCCACCTGCTCGTAAAAGGCCATCTCATCGGGGTCGAGGCGCACCCGCCAGATGAACTGGAAGTTGTGCGGCGGCGTGCCCGAGCGGTGGGCACCCCAGATGTGCTCCGGACCATCCTTGCCGAGGATGACGAAGGTGTGCGAGCCGAGGCGCGCGGTGTCGTCGGGCAGGAGGTAGTTCGGCCCACAGTCCACCTGGCCGGCGACTGTCTTCCGCACCACACCCGCAGGCGCACTTCCGTGGCCCGCGTGTTCCGACCCGAGCCACCCTGCGACCAGCATCCATGCCCACACCATCGCGCTCTCCCTACGGCATCCACCGATACCCAGAAGGCGCGCGCGCGTCGACTCAGAAGGCCTTCCCCACGAGTGCCTCGATGGCGACACCCCCGGAGCCCCCATCGGTGACGGTCCGTCCAGGGCCAATTCCGAAGGACACGTGCCAGCCCGACTCCCACCCGTGGGCCAGGAATGGGTAGACCCCGACCGTGAGAGTCTTGGACGCCTCGACGTCGAGGCTGGACTGTTGGGGCGGGGTGACGAGCCCGAGGGCCTGGGAGCCGAACCCGAACCCGAGCCCCGGCGTCGCCAGCTGGCCCACCAGCCAATACCGAAGGTGCGCGGTGCCGACGAGGGTGAAGTCGTAGTACCCGTAGGCCGCCCCTGCCCCGAGCTTCAGGGTGACCCGGGGCGCCAACGCAGTCTCCAAGCCCACCCCCATGCCGAAGAGTGGAATCGAGGGCACCAGCCCGAACACCACCTGGTCGGGCCTCTCCAGCGCTTCCCGCTTCGACGACGACTCTGCAGGCTCTGTGGTCTCGGCCGACCAGGCAGCACCACTCAGAACAGCCGCGACAAGGGCACCGTGGAGCATCGTTCCTCCCATCCGTTGGGTGCGCCACCGAGCCGCTTCCGAGCGTCGACAGGCCGGGGAGCCGCTTCCACCGCGACATACCCCGTCGCACGCAGGCAGGAAGCGGACCGACGGCCGCACCCCCACTTCGCGCTCAGAAGCTCCAGCCGAGGCCGATGTCGCCGAACGGCGCGACCGGCGGCAGCAGCCGCGGGAAGTCATCGACCTTCTCGAGGTCGTTCTGGGTGAGCTGGGCGTCGGTGAGGTAGTGGTAGCCCACGCCGCCCAGCACCTGCAGCGTGAGGCCCGGCGACAGGATGAGCTTGTACCCCACGTGAGGCCCGGCCACGACGGAGTACAGGTAGCCCTCGTAGAACCCCTCCCCCTCGATTTCCGTGGTGTAGCTGGCACGTGCCACCCGTCCGCTGAGCCCCACCATCATGCCGTGGTGGAAGTCGCCCACGGCGTACCAGGAGGTGCGCGCACCGAAGCGCCAGTGGTCGAAGGTGAGCTGGTAGGCCGGGGTGTCGCGGATGAAGTACCGAAAGAGCACGGGGTCGAAGCGCCCGCCGGACACGAAGCCCGCAACGCCGAAGCGCGGGACCACCTTGTGCTCGTACTCCACGCCAAACGCGGGCCAGAACGCCCGCGGGATGGAGATGGTGCCCGAGCCCATGATGTCTTCTTTCTCCCGCTTGGACAATGGGCCGAAGCCCACCAGCAAGCTCGAGACCAGGGCCAGAATCCACTTGTGCACGCACGCCTCCTGTCGTCGCGGGGGTGGTGTGCCGCGAGCCGGCGGATTCTGGCACAGCAGGCCGGGTCGAATGCCGACGCGCCACGGGCCCCAGACAACTTGTGACACGAGAACACCCACAACCTGGGCACTTTGAGCCACACACCCCGGTCCGCCACACGACGAACCCACCGCCTGCATCGGTGCCCGGGCCATGGGGGGGGAGTCACTGTGCCGCGGTCGCCACCCACTCCCCACAGCATCCCTGACCCGCGTCCGGATGCGCCCGGAATCCACCACCACCTCCCCCCCCTCAGAGATACGAACCCCTCCCCGAGCGGAGGTTGGCATGATGCGCACCGCCGGTGCCTTGGCATGTTCGCTGGCAATGTTGGGTTGCCGACCCGTCACCCTGTTCCTGGTGGCCGAGTCGTCCGACCCCAACCTACACCTGGAGCGCGTGTACCTCGACGTGGAGCGCGTGCGGTTCCAGTTCTGCCTCGACGATGAGGAAGACCAGATCTATTGGGTGGACGAGACCTTCAACCTGATGAGCCCCAGGGGCATCCGCGTGAAGGGCGGCACCCCCTGTGTCATCGACATCTTCTCGCCCAAAGACAACGACCAGCACCCGTTCCGGGTCACGGGCACGTACGCCCCCGACACCACCTTCCACCTGCAGTACCGCCTGCGCAGCATCACCGCGGGCGGCACCGAACTGGAAGACGGCGACTACGTGCTCACCACCGACGTCGCGCGGCTCTTCTCGCAGAGCTTCATCCAGCGCGAGCTCCACCAGCCCAACCACCTCCATCCCTACACCGGGGCGCCCATCATCGAGCCGCCCTTCGCCAATGCCACAGACCTCCGCGAGAGCGGCGACCTCATCCGCACCGCCGAGCTCACCCTGTTTGCCGCCAAAGACGTCGACAAGCCCACCCGCAAGAAGCTCCGCGACGCCCGCTCCAAGCGCGGCAAGCTCCGCAGCTCCCGCCCCGGCTGCGACAACGACGGCCCCGGCTGCGACGACTCCCCGGTCGACACCAGCGCACTCGACACCGCCCCACCCGCAGACTCGGGCGGCGGTGCAGACACGGGCCAACCCAAGAAGAGCTGTGCCGAAGGCTGTGCCGACGGCTGCACTGGCTCCGACGACTCGGGGGTCGCGGTCGACTCCGGCTGGGCGCTGCCAGGGTTCCTCGGCCTGTTCGCGTGGGCCCGGCGCCGGCGGACCACCCCCGAAACGCAGAGCGGGTGAGACCCTTGGGGCTCACCCGCTTGAGGCGAGACCCGTCAGGGGCTCGCCGAACCGCCGGAGGAGACCGCGTGCGGGCTCCGGAGCGGCCATGAATCGGTGCTTCAGCCGTCGGTGCGCACGTACTCGAACTCGACGGCCTGGCGGTTGATGCCACGCTTGGGTGCGGCGATCCAGTTGGCCATCTTCCCGGGCTCGTGGACGGGCTTCATCAGCGACTTGACGTAGGCGCGGTCGTCGGCGCTGGGCAGCCAGCCGTCCTTCTGGGCGTTCCACTGGTCGTCGGTGAGGGGGTTGCCGTCGGGGTCGAAGTGGGCGTTCGAGTAGATGCCCTGGCGACGGTGGAACTTGCGGTTGGGCAGCTTGACGCGGAAGTCGGTGTCCATCTTGGACAGCACGCGGTTCCACTTGCTGACCACGCGCTCGCAGTCGGCGACGTACTCATCGCGCAGCACTTCGTTCATGGCGTTGCGCAGGGGCACGTCGGTGTCGACGAGCTTGCCGTCCTGGAGCTGCTGGATGGTCTTGGACTGGCCGAGGGCGGTGTGTTCGTCGTAGCGCTTGGCTTCCTGCCACCGACCCTTCAGACCCGACGCGAAGTAGTCCGCGGCGTTGGTGCTGATCTCGGCCCCGAAGAGGTCGAGCGAGTAGGTGTACCAGTGGTTGATCCACTTCTGGATGGTGGGGAAGTCGATGCCACCGAGCTCGCGGGCGTCGCCGTTGGGCGCTTCCTTGGACAGCTCCACCGCGCGCCGCATGATGCGTTCCATGCCGGTCTCGCCCACGAACATGTGGTGGGCTTCTTCGGTGAGCATGAAGCGGCAGGTGCGGGAGAGGGGGTCGAAGGCCGACTCGGCGAGGGAGCCGAGCTGGTACTTGCCGTCGCGGTCGGTGAACGTGGTGAAGCAGAAGAAGGTGAGCCAGTCTTCGCAGGGCTGGTTGAAGGCATCGAGGATGCGGGGGGTGTCCTCGTTGCCCGACCGGCGCTGGAGGAGTGCATCCGCCTCTTCCCGACCGTCGCGGCCGAAGTAGGCCTGCAGCAGGTAGACCATGGCCCACAGGTGGCGGCCTTCTTCCACGTTGACCTGGAAGAGGTTGCGGCAGTCGTAGAGCGACGGCGCGGTGTCGGCGAGCCAGCGCTGCTGTTCGACGGATGCAGGCTCGGTGTCGGCCTGCACCACGATGATGCGCTTCAGGGCGTTGCGGTACTCACCGGGGACTTCCTGCCAGACGGGCTTGCCGGCGTGGTCGCCCCCGGGGATGACGCGGCCCTCTTCGGGCGCCGAGAGGAAGATGCCCCACCGGTAGTCGGGCATCCGAACATGACCAAACTGCGACCAGCCACCCGGTTCGGTCGACACGGCGGTGCGCAGGTACACTTCCTTGTTGGAGAAGACCTGCGGGCCCACGCTCTTCCACCAGTCGAGGAAGGCGGGCTGCCACTTCTCCAGCGCCTTCTTGAGGCGTCGGTCGCTGGAGAGGTCGACGTTGTTGGGGATTCGCTCGTCGTAGTTGATGCTCATGTTCAGGTCCTCCGGAAGTCGAAGACGGGTCGCTCGGGGTGGCCGTAGAGGGTGAGGGCGCCGCGCTGGCCGACGGCGTTGGGCCGCTGGAAGATCCAGTTCTGCCACGCGGAAAGGCGCCCGTAGATGCGGGTCTCGGCGGACTCGAGGCCGGGGAAGCGGAGGTTCTGCTCCATGCCGGTGAGCGCATCGGGGGAGAGGCTGACGCGCTCTTCGATGGCGATGCGGACTTCGTCCTCGTAGTCGATGTCGTCGAGAGAGATGGTGACCAGGCCGTACTCCTCGAAGGCGTCTTCGGCCTCGAGGTCGTCGCCGATGGCGCCCTTGGCCTTCTCGATGAGCTCGGGCTCACCGGGGAAGCGGGCCTGCAGGCGGGTGCAGCCGGCGGCCATGGGGAACGGGCCGAAGCTGGCGGCGGACAGCTGGATGCTGTTTTCGCCGTCGTCGTCCATGAACATGTAGGAGCGGTCGGCGGCGAGGGCGAGCTCGAACAGCGTGCCCACGAAGCAGTGGCCTTCTTCGATGAGCACGAAGACGCTCTTGGCCATGTTGTCGACCTTGCGGAGGACGCGGGCCTGGTAGGCGCGGACTTCGTGGAAGAAGAAGTCGTCGGACTGCAGGTTTTCGTTGAGCCAGGCCTCGTGGGCCAGCACAGCGCCCTGGTCGCCTTCGGTCTTCACGATGAGGACGCCCACCTCGAGGTGGTTGAGACGGAGCCGCAGCAGGGCATCTTCGAGCTCGCGGAAGGCGCGCAGGCCCCAGGTGTCGGCGGAGCGCGAGGGCTCGGTGTCGGGGCCCTTCATGGTGATGTGGGCGATGCGGCCGTCGATGCGCACGGAGACGGAGGGGTACGACCAGCCGTCGTCGGCGTGGGTGATGGCCACACCGGGCAGCTTCACGGCGTCGCCCGACTTGGGCATGGCGGCGGCGGCTTCGTCGGCGATGCGACCGGCTTCGGACTCGATGCCGGCGTTCCACTTGGAGCGGGGGAACGAGCCATCGATGAGGCGGAACTTCTTGGCGTCGCGGGCGCGGAAGCCTTCAGCCTTGGTGCAGAACACATCGGAGACGTCGCGGCGGACCTTGCGCTTGTCGGTGAGGCGGGTGAGGCCGCCGGTGCCGGGAAGCACGCCGAGCAGGGGTACCTCGGGAAGCGACACAGCCGCGTTGCCGTCGTCGATGAGGTAGATGTGCTCACAGGCGAGGGCGAGCTCGTAGCCACCGCCCGACGCCGTGCCGTTGAGGGCGGCGATGTAGACCTGACCGGCCTGTTCGCTCGACTCTTCGATCATGCAGCGCGTTTCGTTGGTGTACTTGCAGAAGTTCACCTTGAAGGCGTGGGGCGACATGCCGAGCATCCGGATGTTGGCGCCGGCGCAGAAGATTTTGTCGTAGCCACCGGTGACCACCACCGCGCGGACTTCGGGGTGCTCGAAGCGCAGGCGGGTGACGGCATCGTTGAGCTCGATGTCGACGCCGAGGTCGTAGCTGTTGAGCTTGAGGTCGTACTTGCCATCCCACAGCGGCGCGCTTTCCTGGATCTGCATCGTGAGCGTGGCGACAGCGCCGTTGTACTCGAGCTTCCAGTGCTTGTACCGGTCGGGGTGGGTGGTGAAGTCGACGGCGGGGTAGTCGAACTCGGCCATGGCGGCTCCGTGGGATCAGGATGGGGTGAGGCGGCGCAATCATGCCACGCGGAACGCTCTGGCGAATGTCCGCCCGGCAGGCCCGCGACCCGCTGATTTTCTCGCAGTATAGTGCGCAAGATCAGCACTGCAAGCATTTCGACACGCACTATAGTGCACCACTTTCCGACCCACGCGCGGTGTAGGGTGCCCCATGCCCACGCTCGAACTCCGCCGTCCGACTCCCCTCACCCGCCGTGAGCGCTCGCTGCTGCCGGGTGGCCTCGACCTCATCGACGATGAACCGCCCGTGCTGGCGCGCATTCAGCTGTTTGTGCCGCTGCCCAGGTTCATCGAGGTGGCGGTGGCTCTGGCCCGCGCAGTGCCCGATGCCGATGTGCGGGTGGTGGAAGAAGCGGGCGCCCCCGCCACGGCTCTGCCGGCCACGCCGCCGAAAGACCGCACGTCTGAGAAGGCCCACCGGGCGTTGATTCCCAAGAAACGTACGTTCGACGACCACGGCATGGAAGAAGACGATCCCGACAACCCGTGGTCGGCGCTCGACCTGTCCGACGTCGACCGGGCAGCGGCGCGCTTCGAAGGGCACAAGCTCGACAGCAACGGCCGCGACCGGGTGCGCCAGATGCTGCGGTCCACCGACCCCAAGGAGCTGGCCGCCGGCTGTCGCATCGCGCGGGTCACCGCCTGGCGGTCGATGGCCCAGACCATCAAGCGCAACGTCCGCCACGCCGACACCCGGGTGCGCCTGGAAGCCGTGCAGGCCCTGGCTGCCCTCGGCGGACCGTCGATGAGCCTGGCCGTGCGCCCCCTGCTCGACGACCCGGCCCCGGAAGTGCGGGAAGCGGCCGCAGCGGCGATGGACGTGTGGGCCTGACTGTTTTGGTGGCCTCCCGCGTCTGGCGCCGCGTCCGGCCCGGTGAGCCCGCAGGCGGTCTCCCCGGGGCCTCGGAGCCCGCAGGCGGTCTCCTCGGCAGGGCCCCCTCCGCCGGCTTCGCCGCCACCTCCCCCTGAAGGGGGAGGACTTCGAGCCCCAGAGTCCTCCCCCTTCAGGGGTCTCCTACCCGCACAAGGTGTGCGTTCCTCGTTCCTCCAACCGAACGACTTCAGGTGAGAACGACGATGTCCTCCCCCTTCAGGGGGAGGTGCCGAGCGCAGCGAGGCGGAGGGGGCCCACCAGAGTGCCCTCCACCGCGAAGTCCTCCCCCTTCAGGTATGCGTTCCTCGTTCCTCCAACCGAACGACTTCAGGTGAGAACGACGATGTCCTCCCCCTTCAGGGGTCTCCTACCCGCACAAGTCGTGCGTTCCACCGACAGAACACAGTGTCCTCGGTTGAGGTTGGCTCCGGGCTGACTGCTCGTGCATCAGCGGGGGACTCCGTCCCCCGAACACCCCCTGTTTTCCGGGGAGAACTCCGTCCTCCCCGGACCCCTCCGGCCGGGGGACTACTCCGTACGTCCCCCTGGACCCCCTATGCGGGCCCGGTGCCGACAAACCATGCATCGCAGGGTTCGAAGCCTGGCGCCTGATCCCGGGCCGGCTGTCGAGTCTGGGGTTCGATGAGCTCGGGGGACGACGAATCCATGGGTGGGTGCCAGATTCGTCGCTTTGTTCGCTGACGCTCACGCTCCGAACGACTCGGTCGAGACTGCTCGAGCTCGTGGGCACTACAATCCTCCGTCCAGCGAAGAACGCCCGCTCTCAGGCCCTATGGACACTTGTTCGGGTACACTGTGAGAACAACGATGTCCTCCCCCTTCAGGGGGAGGTGGCCGCGAAGCGGTCGGAGGGGGCCCCACATCGTGCGCGCCCGTGTCGTCCACCAGCCGGGTGAGGAAGTCCTGGACGTCGTGCCAGCTCACCTGCTCGACCGGACGCTGCCCACCCTCGAAGGCGCTGGGGTTGTCGCCCATCACCGCGGTCCACAGCGCCTGGGTGACCGGCGTGTCGCCCAGCCAGAAGCCGCGCGACAGTGTCGTCTCGTGGAAGGGCTCCGACGCGATGTGGCCCACCTGTCGCGGAGGCGACCCCATCCAGAACGTGCCGGGCGGAACCCAGCGCATCCGCTGACACACTCCCGAGATGGTCCAGTCAGCCCAGCGCCCGTGGGCATCGGACCCCGTGTCGGTGGCCCAAGATGGCGTGTCCATGGTCGTCCTGTGGGTGGTTGCCACAGCCTACCCCGCGTCGAAGCCCGCGTCGGCATCCACCCACGTCCACTCTTCCTTGGGCCGGTCTTCCGTGCCTGCATGAACGCCCATCCACTGCATCGCCTCCACCGCACAGTCTTCCGCGTGCAGCGCAATCCAGGGCCCCATCGACTCCGCCGGGAGACGCCGCAGCAGCCCAAAGGCCGCAATCTCGTGCGGTCCGAGCATCGGAAGGTCGGGGACATCCGTGCTCGAGATGGGCGTCGTGCAGGTGTGGGTGGTGCGGTACATCCGGTCGTGGGTCTGGCCGTCGAGCAGCTCCAGCCGCAGCACAGTCTCCAGCGCCGGCAGACCGCTGTCCACCACGAACCCATGGTCCACCACCGTCACGTGGAGGGGATGGTCACCGTCCTCCCGAACCTCGAAAGGCAGCGCGTAGGTCGAGGCTCCCGTCGCCAGACCCGCCTCCACAGCCGCCCGAACCGCCTTGGAGTCCGCGCTCTTCGAGAGCTTCGCTTCGATCTTCTCGGCCTGCTCGAACAGCACCACCCCCGCCACCAGCTGGCTGATGCCCACCGCCGGGTTGCTCGTGTCGCCCGCCGCTTCCATCGCCGGCACCCGAACCGAGGCGGTCCCGTCCACCGTGGTGACCACCCGCACCGAGCCCATGCCCGGAGCGGTCCGACGGTAGCGACCATGGCATGCGGTGGCGAGGGTGGCGGTGGTGAGGACGAAGGCGAGGCGAACGTTCACGGGCACTCCTTGGTGGGGTGCGCGCGCGACGGACCGGCGGCGGATGTCTTCACTGCGAACTGTGTCCACACCGTCGCCAGGGTGGCTCTCGGGAATACGACGCTACCGTGGCTCGAGACGCCACGTCTCCGCATTCCACCACACCGTGTCTGCCCCGGCCACGGGGTCCCAGCCCGTCAGACCCGGAGCGTGGAGGCTCCCCACCGGGCCGAAGGTGAGGGGGATGGTGGGCAGCAGCTCGGCGTGCCGGTGCTGGAGGCGCTTCGCGATGACCTGGCGCCGCTCATCGTAGAGCGTGTGAGACCACGCCTGGACCAGCTCCAGAGCGTCGTTGTCGTAGACCCGCGCGGGGGCTTCGAGGTGCCAGGCGTTGTCGATGTAGGGCACGTTCCAGAACGAACCCAGCTCGAAGGTGCGCTTGTTGTAGACCAGCAGGCTGCCGTGGGTGCCCGACAGGTAGTCGCGGAACACGCTGCCATCCACGAGGTCGAGGGTGACGTCGAAGCCGCCGGCCCGGAGGTGCTCTGCGACCGCCTCGATGGCCGCTTCTTCGTTGGAGCCGGCCACCCGCCGCATGGCCCGCACGCGGAGGGGCACGGGCAGGGTGTAGCCGGCCCGGGTGAGGATTCTGCGGGCCTCGGCAGCACCACCGTCGTAGCGGAGGAGCCCCTTGGCATGGGCGGGGTCGTGGGGCGGCAGGTAGCTGTCCGCGGCGATGCCGGGCGTGCCGAACATCGTGGTGGCCACCGCCTGTCGGTCGATGGCGTGGGCGACGGCCTTGCGAACCTCGAGGTCGTCGAGTGGGGCCTGCGTGAGGTCGGGCTGGAGGAAGTACTGGAAGGCGCTCGGGTCGCGGCGTTCGATGTAGGTGCCGAGCTCGGCGATGCGCTTGAGCGAGCGGTCGCTCACGAGGGGGCTCAGGTCGACGTCGCCAGTTGCTGCGACCTCGGGCAGGGGGCGCTTGTTGCGGCGGATGATGAGGCGCTCGATGGCGGGGCGGTGGCCAGCGAAGTGGGGGTTGCGCACGAACACCGCCTGGCGGCCCTTTTCGAATGACTCGAGCACATAGGGGCCGTCGAGGGGCGGTGGACTGTGGTTGAGGTGGTCCCAGACGGCGTCGGCACCGCCTTCCTCGGCGATGGCGGCGAGCGTGTGGGCCGGGAGGACGCTGAAGGGCTGCAGGCCGTCGAACCGGCGCTTCAGGTGGTGGACATCGATGGTGAGGTGGTCGACACGGGTGACCGCACCGCGCTCGGGGTCGTCGCTCAGAGTGGCGCTGAACAGGAGGTCGTCGGCGGTGATGGGCTGGCCGTCGCCCCACTTCAGGCCGGGACGCAGCCGCCACCGCACGGTCATCCCACCGTCTGCATCGAAGCGCACCAGGTGGTTGGTGAAGTCGGGCACCTCGGCCACGAGAAAGGGCACACGACGGCCGTCTTCCACGGTGTGGACCAGCCCGCGCCGGAGCAGACCCTTGTCGATGCCCAGCACCGACAGGCCGTTGATGGCGCCCACCGAGACCCGCAAGGTGTCTTCGGGACTCTCCGCGACCGGGCGGGTGTCGAGCGGCTCGGCATGGGCCACGAGGTCGAGCTGGGGACCATTGTGCGGAGGGGTGGCGAAGCAGTACACGCCGAGGGCCAGCGCAAGCGTGATGAACACGGCCGCGCCAGAGGCGTCCACCTTGAAGGCGAGGTCGGGGCGCCTGCGGTGGATGCGGTGGCCCACCACGGTGGTGGCGAGCGCGAACAAGACCAGGAAGTAGCTTCCGAGGAACAGCTGGTCGGCGGTGACCATGTACGGCACGGCCGGAAGGCTGTCGGCCTGCGTGAAGTGGAAGGCCACGCACGACAGCAGGCACGACGTGGCCAGCCCTGCCCGCACCTCGAGCTCCTTGAGCCGCACCGCGAAGATGAGCGCACACGCGCCCAGGATGACGTAGAGCGGCAGCAGGAACTTGACGACGTACGGTGCCAGGGGCCGGGCGAGCGTGAGCACGAACGAGACGGTGTGGACCCGCCGGGCGCGGCCCTCGTGCGTGATGCTGCCGAAGTCGGTGTGGAAGACACGGGCGCCCGTGTGGGCCTCGAAGTACCGCTCGTACAGCCAGCCGGTGATGCTGAAGGTGTCGACCATGCCGCTGCCGGCGAGGTCGGGGACCAGCGTGCCCTGCTCTTCGGGGAGGTCGACCTCGATGGTGAGGTACTGCTTGTCGCGGGGGAAGTCGTGCAGCGGGAAGGTGCCGCGGAAGGTGCCCTGGACCCGCCAGCGCGCGCTGTGCCAGTCGCCGTCGGACTCGCGGGCCACGAGGGTCATCTCGTCGACTTCGGCGTTGCCCAGTGTGATGGGCGGGACGTCGACGGTGCCACCAGAGCTGTCGGCCAGCCACTTGCACCAGAGCTGGAGGTCGGCGCGGAACCGGCCGTCTTTGAGGTCGAAGCCGGAGAGGTCGTCGAGGTGGATGCCCACGTACACCCGTGGTTCATCCGGGGGCCGCGGTTCCGCCGAGCCGTGGCCCGCGATGGCGGACCAGACAGTGAGCAGCAGGAGCAGGAGTGAGGGCATCGACCAGGACTGTCAGGACGCGGGCGGGATGGCGTAGAGCACGGTCTCTTCGTGGTGGATGGTGTGGTGGTCCAGGTAGAAGGTGTAGTCGGGGCGGATGGCCTGGATGAGCATGGGCAGCACGAAGAGGTCGTCGGGGCGGTGGTACGCGGAGATGGACAGTCGCGGCCCGAAGCGACGGATGGTGCGCACGGCCCCGCGCAGTGCGGCGTACTCGGCGCCCTCGATGTCCATCTTGATGACGTCCACCTTGGGCAGCTTCATCACGTGCACCACGTCGTCGATGGAGCGGGTCTCGGCGCGGTGCTTGCCCTTGGCGGTGGTGCGCGTGGAGGTGGCCATGTCGTCGAAGGAGACGCTCTGGCCGCTCTTCTCGCCCAGCGGATGGGTGATGATCTTCACCCGGTTGCGCATCTCTTCGTTCATCACGAAGTGCTGGCGGATGGCGCTCACGTTGGAGGGCGTGAACTCGAAGCCCACCACCAGGCCGTCGGGCCCCACCTTGCGGCCGAACAGCATCGAGGTGTCGCCCCAGCCCGCGCCGCAGTCCAGCACCACATCCCCTTCGCGCGGACCGGTGGAGACCCCCGGGCGCTCGAGGAAATACTGCCGGTTGTGCATCACGTTGATGAAGAAGCCGTCGGACGTGACCAGCTTGAGGTCGTCTTCGAGCAGGTGGTGCATGTGCAGGTGCTTGTGGCGGATGGGCCGCACGTTGCGCTGGAGCATCGGGAAGGCGGGGTGGCCGGCCTCGGATGCGAGCGCCTTGACGAAGTCCTGGTACTCGGGGGTGTTCTTGGCACGACGGACCATGCGCCAGCCGAAGGCATTGAACGTGAGGCACTCGAGCAGGACCGCACGGCTGGCGTCGTCGGCGAGGAGGTCCCAGGTCCCGGCGAACCGGTCCATGTGTTCGTCGATGATCTGGCGCCAGCGGTTGAGCGCGTAGGTGCGGTCGGGCGCGCTCGGACCGAAGCGGTACCGGGCGAAGTTGTCGGTGCCCTGCGCGTGTTGGTCGCGGTCGGGGCCCATCAGCTCGAAGACTCTCTGCTGCCAGGCTTGGCGGAGCGGGTGCACGGTGCCTCCAGTGTCGTGGCGGCTGTACCCCTTTCCGGCCATCCACGCTCCCCGTCCCACCGGTCCTGCGGGCCGTTCCGCACGACCCCATTGGCAATTGTCCGAAAGGATGCACACTGAAGGCACGAGACCCCGTCCCGTCGACCCCGCCCCCACACGGAGGTCCCCATGATGCGCGTGTTGCTCCCCATCTTGCTCATTGGCTGTGTCGGTGCCGGACGGAAGGCTCCCGAACGCGCGGCCCACCCCTCCGCCGGCGACCCCTCCGACCATGCCGAACCCGGTCAGACCGCCTGTGAAGCCGCCACGCGCAGCTGGCCGTCTCTTCCCGACCTCGACCGCACCATCGAAGCCAAGATGGCCGCCGGGAACCTTCCGGGCCTGGCCGCCTGCATCGTCAAAGACGGCGACATCGCCTGGTGTGGGGCATACGGCACCACCTCGGTCTCCGACGGAACGCCCGTCACCACCGACACCCCGTTCCTCCAGGCGTCGGTCTCCAAGCTCCTGACCGCCACCGCCGTGGGAATGCTGGCCCACGACGGTGCCCTCGCGCTCGACGACCGGGTCGACCAACACCTCGCCTACGCCATCGACCACCCCGGCGACCCGAGCCAGCCCATCCGCACCCGCGCCGTGCTGGCCCACGCCGGAGGCATCGCCGACAACGACCCCGTGATGGACACCTACGTCGCCACCGACACCGACCCCACCCTCTCCCTCGCCGAGGTGGCCGAGCGCTACTTCTCCACCGAAGGCGTCGACTACTCCGCCCGGGACAACTTCCTCGGCGGCGGCCCCGAGCGCCGCAACGCCTACAGCAACATGGGCTACGCGCTGCTCGGCCATCAGGTGGAAGCCGCCACCGGTCGGGGCTTTGCCGACTACACGCGCACCGCCATCTTCGAGCCGTTGGGCATGACCCACACCGGCTGGCACCTGGCCGACTTCGACCGCGCCGACCTCGCCGAGCCCACCGCCTGGCGTGGCGGCGACTACGCACCCCGGGGCCACACCACCTACGCCGACTACCCGAACGGCGGGCTCCGCAGCAGCGCCCACGACATGGCCTGCTTCCTCGCCATGGCCACCCGCGGCGGCACGCTGTACGGCGTGGAGGTGCTGCCTTCCGACGTCCTGGTGGAGATGATGGCGCCCGCATACCCCGACCTCGACCCCGACCAGGGCCTGGGCTGGTACTACGAAGACCTCGGCGAGCGCGACCTGTGGGTGGGCCACAGCGGCGGCGAGACCGGCGTGGCCACCGACCTCTTCCTGCGCCAGGACGGCAGCTTGGGGCTGGTGCTGATGGCCAACGGCGACTGGGGACGTGAAGTGCCCATCCTCGACATCGAAGACGCCCTCATCGCCGCCACTTCGGGCTTGTAGGCGCTCAGAACGGTGGGTCGCGCACCCAGTCCACCACCACCGGAGCCGAGCCCACAACCGCCACCACCACGGCGGCACCCACCCGGCGAAGGCGCCCTCCCGGAACCCCCACCGTCGCCAGCACAGCGAGCGGGACCACCACCCAGCCCGACAGGTCCGACCACAGCACACCCTGCATCCAGCCAAACGCCAGCACCAGCGCCACCGCCGACAAGGTGCGAGCATCGAGCCGCGTGCCCCAGAGCGCCAGCAGCGGAAGGAGCGGCCGAAGCCCTTCCCCAGCCACCCGCACACTCCCCGTGAGCGCCACGAGCAGGGCACCACAGAGCATCGCCACCAAGACCACCCCAACCCCAGAGTCCTCCCCAACCCCAGAGTCCTCCCCAACCCCAGAGTCCTCCCCCTTCAGGGGGAGGTGGTCCGAAGGACCGGAGGGGGCCCCAGAGCCCTCCCCAACCCCAGAGCCCCCCTGCCAAACCGACTCCAAAGAACCAGACGAGACCCCCCACCGAACCACCTCCACCGCCACAACCCCCACCACCGCCGTCAACACCCCCCAGCCCACCTTCTTCTCAACCGGCCACCCCACCATCGCCACACATCCACCCCCCGCAACCACAGCCGCCAGCCACCACACCCACCGCGGCCACCACCGCGACACCACCAAAGCCCCCACCACCACAGGCACCACCAGCCCACGCCGACCCCAATCCGCCCACTGCGCATCCACCGCCCACACAGCCGCCAGCCCCACCACAAACCCCACCCCCGGCCACCGCCGCAGCACTCCCGCAACCCCGCCGCCCAGCCCCCACCCGACCGCACTCACCCGCGGGCCTCCGGGTAGCCAAAGGCCGCCACAAACGGCGCCAAGGTAGGCAGGATGGGGGCCATCGCATCCGGGAAGTGGCGCCACCGGCCGATGCGTGTCGTCGTGACCGGCTTGGCGATGGCCGCGAAGCTCGGTGTGCGGACCGTCTGGCGGGCCAGGTGCGCGCGGTAGTCGGCCACATCGTCGTGCCAGGGCAGGCCGGTCGCCGCCACCAGCGCCCGCGCCCCCACCTGCACGTCCGCCACGATGTCTTCGTACTTCAGCTCCGTGAAGCGCAGGCCCGGCAGCGCGCGTGCCCGCAGCCACACCGCCATCGTCGTGGCGTAGAGCCGCGCCGTGCCCTCCAGCGACGTCGTGTTCATCATCGCCGCGTTGGGCGAGAACGCCTGCACAAAGGCGCTCCACACACAGTCTCGGGGGTCGCGGAGCATCACCAGGATGGGGGCGTCCGGAAACACGCGCCGCACCAACGCGGTGTGCACGATGTTCAGCGGAATCTTGTCGATGACCCGGCGGCCGTCCGGCACCCATCTGCGGGCGCTGTCGGCGTAGGCCGTGCGCAGGGAGACCACCTCCGCATCGGTGAGCCGGGCGGGGTCCTTGCCGCCCAGGTCGCGGTCGACACGAGCCAGCACCGCACCCAGCACATTGCGTTCATCCGTGGCGGCCAGCTGCGGATGGGCGCCCAGGATGTGCTCCACGAGCGTGGTCCCGGAGCGCGGGAAGCCGAAGATGAACACCGGCGGTGCGCCTGCGAGCGGCCAGCCCTCGGGGACCGACGTGGGCCAGCCCCCCACCTCCGACCACACCGGCGCCTCGGCCGCCAGCCGGTCCATGCGCCGGGCCACGTCGCGCAGAAACCCGTCGGCATCCGCGGCACGGGCCATCGCGGCGCGGGCCAGGGATGCCTGTCCGGCGGCCAGGTCGGAATAGGCTTCGGGGAACCGCTGCTGGGCCTCGCGCACCAGCCCGCGCTGCACATAGGCTCGGCCCAGGGCGTCGGGGGGCACGCGGTCGGCGGCGTCGATGATGTGGTCGAGGTCGGTGTGGGCGCCGTCGAGGTCGTTGTGCTTCGTGCGGATGCGGGCCCGCACCAGGCGGGCGTGGCAGTCGCTCGGATGGGTGGTCAGCACGTGCTCGGCGTCTTCCAGAGCACCGGCATCATCGCGGCTGCGGGTGCGGTACTCGGCCCGGAGGGCGCGCGCCGCGACATGGCCCGGGTCGGCGTCGAGGGCCGCGTCCAGATGGGCCATGGCATCGGGCACATCGCCGGACAGGTAGCGGGCGCGTGCCGCCGAGAACCGAACGCCAGCATGACGGGGAAAGCGCTGCAGCGCACTGTCCACCGCCCGGTTGAGCACCCGCAGCGCCCCCAGCGCATAGAGAACTTCGAGCAGGCGCTCCGTGAGGTCGACCCGCGCCGGGTTGCGCAAGACACCCCGCTGGAGCACCTCTGCAGCACGCGCCAGGTCGCCGCCGTCCACCAGGAGCTCCGCGAGCTGCAGCCAGGCCGCAGACAGCGAGGGGTCGAGCTGGGTGGCACGCGTGAGGGCTTGCTCGGCCGAAGGCACCGACCCCGCCGCCTTGAACAACCGTCCCGCCAGGTGCCAGGTGGGAGCCGATGATGGCGCCAGCTGCAGCGCCGCCTGCACCGTCTGCAGAGCGGTGGGGAGCGCGCCCAGAGCCAGCGTGGCCTCTCCCACCAGCCGGAGTGCCCGGGCTCGGGTGGCTGGCTGCGGATGGGCGAGGTGGGGCCGGCAGAGCTGCACCACATCGTGAAAGCGGCGGTGGGCCAGGGCCACTTCGGCCACGCGGAGGGGATCGGAGGCATCCATGCGTTCCCCCTATTCCACCGGTGTTGGTAAGTGAGCACTCACTTTATACGCCAGATCGCTCCACCTGTCTTGACCGCCACCCACGAGTCGGTGAGGAGAGGAGCCGACTTGGTAAGTGATTGGTCGCTTACTTTCTCCCGAGAGGCTGGTCCATGGTTCGACCGCGCCAATTCACCGACCGCGAGCTGCTCGATGCCGCCCGCGACGTGTTCCTCGAGCACGGCCCCGGTGTGTCCACCACACTCATCGCCGAAGCTGCGGGTGTGTCCCAAGCCACCCTGTTCAAGCGCTTCGGCACCAAGAAGGCCCTGATGGTGCGGGCTCTGCTGCCCAACCAGGAAGGCCCCCACTTCCAGGTGCTGCTCGCCCCGCCCGACCACCGCCCCATCCCCGAACAGCTCGAAGAGAAGGGCCTGCACATCCTGGCCTTCTTCAACCACATGCAGCCCTGCATCGCCATGCTGCGGGCCGACGGCGCAGAGATGCTCCAGAAGCTCCACGCCGACGGGCAAACGCCCCCGCCCGTCCGCGGCCTGCGCGCGATGCAGCACTTCTTCGACCAGCTCATCGCCGATGGCCGGATGAAGCCTGTCCCCACCGAAGCCCTCGCGCTCACCTGGCTCGGCGCGCTGCGCAACCGGTCGTTCTTCCGACACCTGCTGCCCAGCCTCGAGCTCGAAGGCGACGACGCCACCTATGTGCGCGCCTTCACCCAGATGCTCTGGCACGGCCTCGCGCCCGCCGAGGTGCCGCAATGAACCGCCTGCTCCTGCTCGCCGCCCTGGCCAGCGCTCCCGCCTTCGCCGAGACCGGGGAAGACGTCGCCCGCGGTGCCCTCGGAGGCCAGTCCGCCTTCACCACCGAGCGCACCGGTCCCGTCTCCGACCGCCCCTGGTGGCTGTCCTTCGACGACCCCGCCCTCGACACCCTCGTCCGCCGGGCCATGGCCGACAGCCCCGACGTCGCCGCCCAGGTCGCCCTCGCCGAACAGGGCCGGATGAACGCCCTCACCGCCGCATCCCCGCTCCTGCCCTCCATCTCCTTCGACGCCAGCGTGTCCGGCTCGCCCACCGATGCCCTCGGCTTCCAGTTCGGCGGCTTCGGCGGACCCTCCACCGTCGACGTGCTCGTGGGCATGGACACCCTCCAAGACGTCGACGGAGACGGTATTCCCGACGTCGCCTTCGGCCCCGTCTACGAGACCTTCGAGCTCGAGACCGACGACGCCGACATCGCCGACATCACCTGGAACGGCTCGGCCCTGTTCAACGCCCGCTGGAACCTCGATGTCTTCGGCAACCAGGTCCAGTCCTGGCAAGCCAGCCGCCACGCCGCCAAGGCCGCCCTCGGAGACCGCGACGCCGTGGCCCTCACCGTCGCCACCACCGTCGCCACCGCCTGGTACGACCTCGTCCTGGCCCGCGCCCGGCTCACCGTCGTCGAAGAACAGCTCCAGGCCAACCAACAGCTGATGGAGCTCGTCCAGCTGCGGTACGAGGCCGGGTCCGCCAGCGGCCTCGAGGTCCTCCAGCAGCGCCAACAGCTCGCCGCCACCGAAGCCCTGCTGCCCGCCGCACAGCACGGCATCCGCCGCACCACCTACCGCCTCGCGGTCCTCATCGGCGCCAACCCCGCCGAGCTGGCCAACACCCTCACCGCCGGCGACACCCTCCCCGCGGTCCCGGCCCCCCCCACCGTGGGCACCCCCGCCGACCTCCTCCGCCACCGCCCCGACGTCGCCGCCGCCGCCGCCCGCGTCGATGCCGCCGCCCACACCCGAAAGGGCGCCTGGCGCGACTCTCTGCCCACCCTCGGCGTGTCGGCCAACGCCGGCTGGCAGTACTTCTCCCAGGGCGAGTGGGACTCCACCGACATCTGGGGCATCGGCGCCAGCGCATCCGTCCCCCTGTTCAATGGCGGCCGCGTCTACAGCCAGGGAAGGGCCGCCCAGTCCGCCGAGCGCGCCGCCGTCGAGTCCGCCCGCCGCGCGGTCCTCACCGCGGTCCAAGAGGTCGAAGACGCCCTGCTCTACGAAGACCAGACCGCAGCCGAGCTCGTCGCCACCAAGGCCCGCCGCGAGGCCGCCCGCATGGCCTACGAAGACGCCCGCGACCGCTACGTCGCCGGCCTCACCGACCTCACCACCGTTCTCACCACGCTCACCGCTTGGCAGTCCGCCGAGCTGTCCCTCCTCCAGAGCCAGCGCACGCGCATCGCCGCGCGCATCCTGCTCCACGACGCCCTCGGTGGCCCGTGGACCCGCTCCCTCGCCTCCTCGGGAGAGCTCCGATGAGCCAGTCCGACATCCCCGTCCGCGACCTCGAAGCGATGGCCTACGCCATCCCCTGGTACATCCGCATCTTCATCCTGCCCATGGGCGTCATCATGGCCGCCGGGGCCGCGGTGGGCGTGCTGGTGGCCGCCTCCGGTGGGGCCGAGTCCGCGCCGCCCGAAGAAAGCGTGCTGCCCGTCGAGGTGCTCTCGGTCGCCGCCGACAACGGCCCCTCCACCATCGTCGCCACCGGCACCGTCGTCCCCGCCCAGCAGGTCGTGCTGATGCCCGAAGTCGGCGGCAAGCTGCGCGAGGTGTCCGCCCGGCTCGTGCCCGGTGGTCGCTTCGAGAAGGGGGAGCTGCTCGCCCGCATCGACGCCACCAACTACGTCGCCGGCCTCCGCTCCGCCGAACAAGCCCTCGAAGCCGCCCGCCTCGAGCTGCGCCTCGAAGAAGGCCGGGCCGTCGTCGCCCAGAAGGAATGGGCTCTGCTCGCCCCCGCCGACAAGTCCGGCCGCGACCCCGAGCTCGCCCTCCGCAAGCCCCAGCTGGCCGTCGCCCGCGCGCAGGTCCGTGCCGCCGAAGCCTCCCTCGCCCGCGCCCGCATGGACGTCGGCCGCACCCGCCTCGTCGCCCCCTTCGACGCCGTGGTGGTGAGCGAGTCGGTCGATGTGGGCCAGGTGGTCGGCGCCGCCACACAGGTCGCCACCCTCGTCGGCGCCAGCGATGCCCGCGTCACCGTCTCCGTCCCCGTCGACCAGCTCGATGTCGTCGAGGTCGCCGGCCAGCCCGGACGCACCGGGGCCATCGCCGACCGGGGCAGCCGTGCCTCCGTCACCCAGACCCTCACCGATGGCTCCACCGTCGTTCGAGAAGGCGAAGTCGTCGGCATCTCCGGCCAGCTCGACCCCCAGACCCGCACCGCCCAGCTCACCGTCGACATCCCCGGCGCCCTCGACCCCGCCATGGGCAGCCGGCCCCTCCTCCCCGGCGCCTTCGTGTCCGTCGAGCTCGAAGGTGCCGGCATCGGGCCCTCCTTCCGCCTGCCCCGCACCGCCCTGTCCGACGGCGACACCGTCTGGGTGGTCGACGCCGAGTCCACCCTCCAGCGCCGCGAAGTCACCGTCGCCTGGTCGCTCCCCGACGCCGTGGTGCTCCGCGACGGCATCACAGCCGGCGACCGCGTGGTGGTCTCGGCCATGTCCAACCCCCTGGTCGGCCAGCGCGTGTCGGTCCAGGCCGCCGCCGACAACGGCTAGGAGGCCCCCATGGACAACGACAAGGTGCGCCTCGGCAAGCACCTCCTCACCGGCCCCATCAGCTGGATGGCCCGCAACACCGTGGCGTCCAACCTGTTGATGCTGGTGGTGCTCGTGCTCGGCCTGGTGGGCGTGTTCAGCATCAAGCAGGAGATCTTCCCCGACTTCCAGCTCGACATGGTCACCGTCTCGGTGCCCTACCCCGGAGCCAGCCCCGAAGAGGTCGAGCAGGGCATCATCCTCGCCGTCGAAGAAGAGGTCCGTGGCCTCGACGGCGTCAAGCGCGTCACCTCCACCGCTGCCGAGGGCGCCGGCACCGTCGCCGTCGAGCTCATGCTCGGTCAGGACAACAACGCCATCCTCGCCGACGTCAAGTCCGCCGTCGACCGCATCTCCACCTTCCCCGAAGACGCCGAAGAGCCCATCGTCTCCTTGGCATCCAACAAGCGCGAGGTCGTCAGCCTCATCCTGTCCGGCGACCAGGACCTCGCCTCCCTGCACAACTCCGCCGAGGACGCCCGTCGCCGCCTGCTCGCCGACGACCGCGTCACGCAGGTCGAGCTCTTCGGCGTCCCCCCGCTCGAGGTCGCCATCGAGGTCTCGCGCGCCCGCCTCGAAGCCCTCGGCCTGTCCCTCGACGACGTCGCCCGCCAGATCACCCTCGCATCCCTCGAGCTCCCCGGCGGTGAGGTCGAGAGCAGCAGCGGCGAGTTCCTGGTCCGTGTGTCCGACCGCAAGCGCAGCGCCGCCGAATTCGCCGACATCGTCCTCCGCGGCACGCAGTCGGGCGGTCAGGTGCGCCTCGCCGACGTCGCCACCGTGCGCGACTCCTACCAGGACACCGACCTCGCCTACTTCTTCGACGGACAGCCCGCCGTCAAGCTCACCGCCTACCGGGTGGGCGACGAGACCCCCGCCGACGTCGCCGAAGCCACCCGCGAGCTGGCCGACGTCCTCCGCGGCGAGCTCCCCGGCACCGTCGCCGTCCACATCTGGGACGACGACAGCGTCATGCTCGCCGAGCGCATCGACCTCCTCGCCCGCAACGGCATCATGGGACTCATCCTCGTGGTGCTCGTGCTGGCGCTGTTCCTCGACCTCCGGCTCGCCTTCTGGGTGGCCCTCGGCATCCCCCTGTCGTTCGCCGGCGCCTTCATCCTGGCGCCCATCTGGGGCGTGTCCATCAACATGGTGAGCCTCTTCGCGCTCATCGTCGTGCTCGGCCTCGTCGTCGACGACGCCATCGTGGTCGGCGAGAACATCTACGAGCTCGAACAGCAGGGCCACACCCGCATGGAAGCCTCCATCGTGGGCGCCCGCCAGATGGCCGTGCCGGTCACCTTCGCCGTCCTCACCAGCGTGGCCGCCTTCTCGCCGCTCCTCTTCGTGCCCGGCGTGATGGGCAAGATCTTCGGCGTCATCCCGGTCATCGTCATCTCGGTGCTCCTGTTCAGCCTGCTGGAGGGCTTCTTCATCCTCCCGGCGCACCTCTCCCACGCCGCCAACAAGAAGCCCAGCCCTCTGGTCGCCGGCATCCAGTTCGTCATCGACCACACCCACGGCCCCGTCCGCGCCTGGTTCGCCGAGCGCCTCGAGCGCTTCACCGAAGGCCCCTACCATCGCCTCGTCCGGGCCCTCATCGCCGGCCGCTACACCACCATGGGCATCGCCATCGCCACGATGATTGTCACCATCGGCCTGCTCAAGGCCCAGGTCGTGCCCTTCTCCTTCTTCCCCAAGCTCGAAGGCAACAACGTCTCGGTCAACGTCCGCCTGCCGTACGGTGCGCCCGAAGCCTCCGCCCGTCAGGTCCGCGCCACCCTCGAGCGTTCCCTCGCCGACGTCACGGAAGAATTCGGTGGAGATGCCGTCGTGCACGGTGTCATGACCCGTGTGGGCGAGGGGTCGGCCACCTTCGGGCCCGGCGGTGGTCCCGGCGCCACCGGCTCGCACCTCCTCAGCATCGGCGTCGAGCTGGTCCCCACCTCCCAGCGCGACTTCACGGCCAAGGAGTTCACCGACGCCTGGCAGGCCAAGGTCCCCCCGCTCCCCGGCGTCGACACCCTCACCTTCGTGTCCTCCTCCGGGCCCGGTGCCGGTGCCGCCGTCGACGTCCAGCTGTCCCACCCCGACACCGACGTCCTCGCCCGCGCCTCCGGCGAAGTCGCCGACAAGCTGCGTGGCTACGCCGACCTCAAAGACATCGAGAACACCTACGCCTCCGGCAAGCCCCAGCTCGACTTCACCCTGCAGCCCAACGCCCGCACCCTCGGCCTCACCACCAACGACATCGCCCGCCAGCTCCGCGCCAGCTTCTACGGCAGCGAAGCCCTCCGCGAGCAGCGAGGCCGCAACGAAGTCCGCGTGATGGTGCGCCTTCCCGAAGCGGAGCGCCTCTCCGAGTTCGACGTCGAGCAGCTCCGCGTCAAGGCCTCCACAGGCGCCTTCGTCCCCTTGGGCAGCGTCGCCCGGTTCGAGCGCTCCCGGGCCCCCACCACCATCGAGCGCGAGAGCGGCCAGCGCGTCGTCAACGTCAAGGCCGACCTCTCCGCCACCGCCAAGTCCTCCCAGAACGTCGTCACCGACCTCCGCGACACCTACTTCGCCAGCCTCGCCGCCCGCTACCCCGGCCTCCAGGTCGACCTCGTCGGCGAACAGCGCGACCAGCAGGAGTCCCTCTCCAGCCTCGGCCGCAACTTCCTCGTGGCCCTGTTCGTCATGTACGCCCTGCTGGCCATCCCGTTCCGCAGCTACGTCCAGCCGCTCATCATCATGTCGGCCATCCCCTTCGGCTTCGTGGGCGCCGTCGTCGGCCACCTCGTCATGGGCTTCGAGCTCTCCATCATCAGCATGATGGGCATCATCGCCCTGTCCGGCGTCGTCGTGAACGACTCCCTCGTCCTCATCGACGCCGCCAACCAGTTCCGCGCCGAAGGCCTGGGCCCCGTCGACGCCGTCGTCAAAGCCGGCCGCCGCCGCATGCGCCCCATCCTGCTCACCTCCTTCACCACCTTCTTCGGCCTCATGCCGATGATCTGGGAGACCAGCCCGCAGGCCCGCTTCCTCATCCCGATGGCCATCTCGCTGGGCTTCGGCGTGCTCTTCGCCACCCTCATCGTCCTCCTGCTCGTCCCCGCCCTCTACATCATCATCGAAGACCTCAAGGCCGTCGTCGCCTTCCTGTTGCGGTGGATGACCGGCAACCAGACGCCCGCACCCGTCGTGGTCGAAGAGGAGGCCGCCGCACGTTGATGGGCGTCCGCGGCGGGGCCGCTCCCGGCCCGGCGAGCCAAGGTCTCGCCGGGGGCTCGGAGCCCGCAGGCGGTCTCCTCGCCGACAGAGTCCTCCCCGTTTGGAGGGGGCCCCATACCAGTCACCCGACTCGAACAGTCCAGCCGCTTCCTCACCCGGGGGGCAGGCCCCCCGACACCCCCCGGTGTCCGAGAGACGCTCCGCTCTCTCGGGCTCTCTCGGCCG
>ENA-OWNT01000389-OWNT01000389.1-seawater-metagenome-genome-assembly--contig:-NODE-389-length-107897-cov-6.383278_pt1 | contig 107897 bp, 108 predicted proteins | sample MGYA00238136_ERZ651165 | MGnify/ENA primary metagenome ERZ651165 (study PRJEB26861, sample SAMN08777766) | seawater metagenome | isolation source: coastal seawater | place: USA: Florida | collected...
ACTCTGCAACTCGAGTGCATGAAGTTGGAATCGCTAGTAATCGCAGATCAGCATGCTGCGGTGAATACGTTCCCGGGCCTTGTACACACTGCCCGTCACGCCATGGGAATTGGTTTTACCCGAAGTTGGTGAGCTAACGTAAGAGGCAGCTAACCACGGTAGAATCAGTGACTGGGGTGAAGTCGTAACAAGGTAGCCGTAGGGGAACCTGCGGCTGGATTACCTCCTTTAAAGACTAAAATGAATAATGCTTGCATTATTCCAGTCATACGATATGCATATCACTACCTTTACCTAATCGCTTGATATAACTTTGTATATTCAGAATTTAAGCCTGGCTACATCATGAGGTGTTTGCCTATATTGATAGGCTTTTATTTCTACGTCTTTGTATCCAAACTTAATTTTTGATTTTATTTTGCAATGATTATATTGCTAAATGATATTATATTTTTAACTAAAAAAACTGGTTATTATGCTTAAAAAATACGTATTAAAAGCTGCTTTGGCTGCTATAAATGCTCATGCATCGGAAGTAGATAAGAAATTCTATATTGCTGGGGAATATGGTGCTTTCAGGCCCCTTTCAAAGAAGTTTAAAATAGATGATGTTAAAGTTAAAGCTCAAACTAATTCAGGAGTGGTTGGAGCAAGAATTGGGTACCAATTTCATCCAGATATGTTTTTAGATTTTTCCTGGACAAGAAGAGATAATGTCAAAATGTCTGCTGCTCTCGATAAAGGCCTTCCTCCATTAGTAAAACTTGCTTGGGGTTCAGCCAAGATAAAATATGAGAGCTATATTCTATCTGTTAAATATATGATGCCAAAAGAAGATTCAAAATTTACTCCCTATTTAGGAGCAGGTCTTGGAATTGCAAAAATTGGTGTTAGAAAGCAGGATACAGTTAGTGTTAATATTCCACCATTTAATTTTAATGGCATAACTTTAGCTCATAATGGACCATCCGGCAGGGTGCTTAAGGGGAGCAAAACCACTCCAGCTGTGAGGCTTTTTGGAGGTGTTGATGCCGAAATCACTAAATCCTTTTCTATCTACTTAGATGGTAGAGTTGAAGTTACAAAGAAAGTTCCTATAAGATTTGAGATAGATAATCCGTTTACACAAGGTATTGATCAGACAAAAAAGCTTAAGACACGTATGGGCGTTAGTGAAGCTGTAATTGGCTTGAAATTCTCATTCTAGTCTTTCTTGTGAAAAATGCCAATTAGTGCAAAAATTTCAGGTATCTACGATGCTCACGTACTTTAGTACGCTGCGCTTCTCGAACCTTCATTTTCTACTACTTGACTATTTTTGACAAGAAAGAGTAGGGTATAGAAAAATGCCATTTTACACCCATTGTCATGCCGGAATTTTGCTTGCAAAATATCCGGTATCCATCCTCACTTCTAGCCTCAAGAACCAATGCAGGTGCAAGAGCAAAGGCGCCCTTCTTATATTAGTTTCTTAGTTGCCCTACTTCTTTAGTCAATTCGTGTCTCCTGAATAGCCTCTTGCTCACTCTTCTTCGTAACTCGTGATGCAAAAGATCCCCTTCTTTTAGGTGCTGTTTGGGGCCTGCCACATGGCTCTTTAGGTAGCTGAGATTGATTAGGCATGGGTTTTGAGACAGCAGGATTATGATCAAAGACCGGCTCGTCATATACTTCTTGTATCGGAGCTTTTCTCCCAGTGCGACGGGGAGATCTTTTAAAAAGTCCGGCAATAGCTTTTCCTACCTTACCTATCCCTTTGCTCACATCCTTTACTCTTTCAGGAACATTCATTAAATAAAACGGTGTGCCAACCGCTATTCCTATAACCCCATTAGCAAGGTACATGGCTCTGTCGAGAAGAGGTGTTTCCTCTGTAGAAAAGGCTCCTTTAAATGCGGGTATTGCTATATGTTGTAAGAGCTTTTTACCGGGGTCACTTAGTGCGCTTTTAATTCTGTTTCTCAGTTTGTCTCCTAGGCCCATAATAATCTCCAATATTTACATTGCATTTACTTAGAAATTATACAATTTAATAGATTGTAGGAGAAGGCAAATTTATTAAAAATAGTAAAAAAATTATACTATAGTAACAAAAAAGCATGGTATTTGGAGGAAATTATTCTTCCTTTTGCTTTTCAATAAGTGTTTTACCATTCATATAAGGCATTAAGGCATGTGGAATTCTAATAGAGCCATCAGGATTTTGATAATTCTCCATTATAGCTATTATAGTTCTCCCAATAGCAAGCCCTGACCCATTCAGTGTATGCAAGTATGTAGTTTCTTTTTGCAGAAATTCTTTATATCTAGCCTTCATCCTTCTAGCTTGGAAGTCCCCGCAATTTGATACTGATGAGATTTCTCTATACTTATTTTGTCCCGGCATCCAGGCTTCTATATCATAGGTTTTTTTCGATGCAAAACCTATGTCACCTGAACATAAAAGCATAATTCTATAAGGTATTTCAAGCCTTTGTAGAATAGTTTCAGAGGCTTTGAGCATATGCTGATGCTCATCTTCAGACTCATCTGGAGTAGATATAGTTACAAGCTCAACTTTTGTGAATTGGTGAACTCTGAGCATGCCATGAGTGTCACGCCCTGCGGATCCTGCTTCTGACCTAAAACAAGGAGTATGTGCAGTAAACCTCATAGGTAAATCTTCCCTTGCTGCAATAGTATTTGCTACCATGTTAGTAAGAGGCACTTCGCCTGTTGGGATGAGCCTATAATTATTTGTTGTTTCAAAAGAATCTTCAGCTAAGTTTGGTAATTGTCCGGTATTATACATTGCTTCAGGTCTTACTAATGCCGGTGGGGACATTTCTTGAAATCCGAATTCAGATGTATGTATATCTAGCATAAAGCTTACCAATGCGCGCTCTAGTCTTGCTAAATCGCCTTTAAGTGTTACAAACCTTGAGCCAGACATTTGTACAGTTTTCTCAAAATCCATCATGCCCAATTCTTCCCCAAGCTGATAATGTTCTTTAGGGGAGTCTATAATAGTAGGCTCTAAGTGGGTTTTGATAAGCTTATTATCTTCCTCATCTTTACCAAAAGGTACTTGGCTGTCAAGGATATTGGGCAGATGATCAAGAATTGATTTGAGCTCTTCTTCGGTCTTTGTATCGTCTTGTAAAATAGACAAATCTTTTTTGATAGTTTCAGCTTCTTTTCTTACGCTCGCAAATTCTTCTCCCTTCTTGTCCGGGATATTTCCTAGCTTTTTTGCGATTTCATTACGCTTATGCTGAAGTTCCTGAATCTTGCTGATCTTTTTTCTGTTATTTTCATCTAGTGCAAGGATTTTCTTGGAAATAGGATCAATGCCTCTTTTCTCGAGGGATGCATCAAATTCTTGCGCGTTGTCTCTTACCCATTTTATATCAATCATTTTTGTTTCCTATTTTCAATATATTTAGTAGCTACTATTCCGATTTCATACAATAGAAGCATAGGAATTGCAAGAGCTATTTGGCTTAAAATATCTGGGGGGGTTATAAAACCGGCAATAATAAAGATTATTACTATTGCAATTCGTCTTTTTGAAGATAGGGTCTTGGAGCTAATTAACCCAAAGAGGCTAAGGATCACTATAATAATAGGCATTTGAAAGGCAAGGCCAAAAGCTAGTATTAATTTCGTTATTAGTGATAAATATTCACTGATTCTGGCTTCCAAGATCAGGGGAATGGATAGGTCTTTTGCTTCAAAGCTTGTAAAAAAATGCCAAGCCTTGGGCATTACAAAATAATAAACAAAAAGAGCGCCTACTAAAAACAATAATGGTGCAAAAAATAATATAATTGCAGCAAAAATTCTTTCAAAATTATACAGTCCCGGTCTTATAAAAAGGTAAGTTTGGAGAGCGATCAAGGGGGTGGATAGGCAAAATGCTGCAAAAGCGCTTAGATTTAAATATGTAAAAAAAGCTTCTGTAAGGCCGGTATATATCATTCTTCTTGTCTCACCTTCAAAGAGGTTGGCAAGAGGGGCTAAAAGTAGTGTGAAAATCTCTTCACTGAAATAGTAGGAGATACAGAATGCTACAAAAAAGAATATAGTAAGAAACAATATTCTGGATTTGAGTTCCCTTAAATGGTCTGTGAAACTATATTTTTGTAGGTCCATCTTTTTAACATTTCAACAACTTAAGCATTGCAATATAATATAGTTTGAAAGTCAAAAGACTCAAGAAAAAGTTAATATTACTAGCGCCAATCTCTTGTTAGTCAAAAATCTTTGCTCGTGTAAATCCAATCACGCCAATGATCATACCAATAATCATTACACCAAAAGCGCATCTATAAGCCACTGAATCATATATTAGGTCAGTATATGAGCTCGATTCAAAAAATGTATGCAATATGTAGCCGATAGAGAAAGTATATATAAATCCAAATGACATTATAATCATATTGACAAGAGCTCTTGCCAGAGAAACAATATTTTCATTTGAGTTTCTGGTAAGTGTTACAAATACACAAATTTCATGAGTGGTAAGCATCCCTATGAAGAAACACAAATAGAAGATAGTCTGTATGGATAAACGTATGTCGCTAAATAATATGGTAAAAATGATAACGTTTGAAATACCTAGCAAAATTGCTATTTTCCTTGGCTTAATGAAGTTCGTTAAAAAACCAAATGTTGGGAAACCTATCGCGGCACCAATCAAAATCAGGTTAATGCAGTAATTTGCCTGGAATTCTCTTAAATTATATATTTGGGTCAGAAACTTTATACCCCATATTCCTGCAAAAGTCTCAAGGGGGCCCAGAAGAAGCCCTCCTACTAGCCCTAAAATCCATAAATCCTTGTTGCTAAGCACTTTGCACAAGGCGTCTTTGATATTGTAGCTCTCCTTTGCCTGATTTTTAGGCGTCGCATTATAGGCCGCCCAGATAGATGCAGCTAAGATAATGGCTACAAGCACAAGTGCCTGCATTGCTTGTCTTGGAGAAGAGTTAATCAGCAGATCCGCTATAGGTGAGGCTCCATATATAGCTCCTAAGAATCCAATCGATATACTCAATCCTAGCATCAAACCAAACCTCTTAGGATAAAATTCTCCGGTAACTTTAGCTGCTCCTAAAAAACCTGCTACGGAGCCAGCCCCTATAATGAATCTTGATAAATATACATCAAAAGGCACTTTGGCTGCAGTCATGAGGTATATTCCGTAAATACATAATCCTATGCTGAGCATAATTGTATATTTGGGGCGAAATTTATCTAATGCAATGCCTACAGGTATATGAGCAAGTGCATAACCTATATAATAGATCGAAGCAAGAAGCCCTATGTCTGCCGCTTTCATGCCCACTTTTCTCGATAAATAATCTGCCATTAATAGCGGAAGTACTCTTAGCACCATTTGGTAGGCATAGAAAAGCGATGATAATAGCCATGTGGAGAAGTTAAGAATCGAATTGTTCATTGTTTCTAAAGATTTTAAATTATATAAGTAAATCTTATAGATGGCGCGGTAACTTTTCAAGATACTGTTGATATATATGTGTCTTTTTCAGAATTTGAATTGTTTTTTAGGGACAGGTTATAGTTTTATGTTACTAACTAAATTTTTAAGTAGAGGTATGTAATCCTGGATTCTAGTATAAATTTCATCAGCTAGTTTTTCATTATATGTATGAGAGGACATATTTCTATCTACTAGCATTTGTATCCATTTTTCTTCATCATGTATTATGTTTACGGAATATGCTTTTTTAAGAATATCACGTGGGTAATCTAGAATAACATCTCTATCTGCAAAATAGCTTTTTAGAAAATTCCAAGCTAGCTCAAATGTAAACTCAAATCTTTGAATTGTAGCATCGATGTTTGCTCGGCCTTCATCTGGTTTTTTAAATGCAATATTTTCCAAAGACAATAATGCTTTTTTAAATTTTTCTAATTTGAATTTTGTTTTTTTCATCAGAGTGCTTTTTGATCCCTCAATATGTTCTCATAAAGATCATCATCAATATACTTCTTATCAAATCTTACGCAATCAATTTTAAGCAATGTATCAGCATTTTCAATGATTTCTTGTAAATCTAACCAATCACGGTCACTAGCTTTAGGGCAAATAATAGCTAGATCTATATCAGACCTATCCATATTATCACCACGCGCACGCGATCCAAAAAGCCATACTTCTTCAACATATGGTAGTGCTTTGAGCTTGCCTATGAATTTATAATCTGCAATATTACGGTTCATAATTATACCTCTGGCAGACATTCTATCACAAAAGCTTTCTGTATGGAAAGGAAATGGGAGTGTGAGTTTGCTAAAGCTTCCGTAGAGCGTTCCTACGTTCTAATCTCACTTTGGGCTGCCTCTTCTTGCGCCTGGTAAGAGCGTAGTATAAACTAACATCCTATAGAAATCGCTTTAATGCTACGGCTTTCCCAGAGCCAGTTTTGAAATATTTTTCTAACTCTATAGCCTTTTCTTTGGTTTCGACAGCTACGTAGCTTCTTAATTTGGCGGGGATAAGGCTTGCTGTTGCAGGTACCTTAGCATTATTGTGGTCGCTTATGCGTTGCCACAAGTCGCTGCTAAAACCAACATAAATATTGCTGTTTGATAATTCTAAAAAATAGACATAGTACAAGAATTTACAGTCTCCCTACGCTTCGTGCGCTCGATAAGAGCGTAGGGTGGCGGATAGAGTGGGATTGATTCAGATTGCTCTTAGCGCAATCTTCACCCTTCGGGCGCGGATTCTCGCGTCCAAAACAGCTTCGCTATTTTGTCGAACCCTGTGGGTTCTCATCCTGCATGATTGTTTTGCGTAGGGTGGCGGATAGAGTGGGATTCGAACCCACGGTACGGTTTCCCGCACGCCGGTTTTCAAGACCGGTTCCTTAAACCACTCGGACATCTATCCGAGAAAGTGTATATCAGATGTACAAATTAAAAGCAAGGGGATTATTCAGCAAGCATCATATTTCCATCTACTTCTTTTAAGGTGGATGATATGATTGTGCCGGGTATGTGATTCCTCTCCAATCTTACTTGGATAAAATTCTCTGTTCTTCCAATATTATCTTGCTCGACTAGGATTTGGGCTTTTTGGCCAATGGAATTTTGTAAAAATAGAGCATGTGCTTTTGCTCCTTCTTCCCTAAGTATTGCGGCTCTTTCTTTACGAAGCTGCTTTGGTACTTGGGGCATTCTAGCAGCAGGGGTTCCATCTCTTTCTGAATATGGAAAAATATGCGGATATTGGATACCAGCTTCCGCAATTATCTTGCGAGTATTTTCAAACATTTCATCGCTTTCAGTTGGAAATCCTGCAATAATATCTGCACCAAAGGCAACATTGGGACGAATGCTTCTTAATTTATCACAATATTGCAAGATTTGGTCTCTATTATGGCGCCTTTTCATACGTTTAAGGATCATATTATCTCCAGCTTGTAGGCTGATATGGAAATGTGGCATAAGACGCTTCTCATAAGCCATAAGCTCAAATAAATCCTCATCAATTTCTGCAACATCGATAGAGGATAGGCGTAGTCTTTCAAGTTCTGGAACTGAGCTTAAAAGCCTTCTAATCATTTGGGCAAAAGTTGGAGAGCCAGGAAGATCTGGTCCATAAGCAGTTACATCAACGCCGGTTAGCACTACTTCCTTATAATCTTGCTCAATCAGAACTCTAACTTGCTTCACAATTTCGCCTATTGGTACAGACCTACTATTTCCTCTGCCAAATGGGATAATGCAAAAAGTACATCTATGATCGCAGCCATTTTGTACTTGGATGAAAGCCCTAGATTTGCCATCGAAATGCTGCACTAAATGGTGAGAAGTTTCTTTGACCGACATTATATCATTAACGGCAATTTTTTCTTCTCCAAATTGATAATATTGTTCGTGCAGCTTTTCCTCATTTCCAATAATCTTGTCGATTTCTTTCATGTGTTTAAAACTTTCGGGATTGGCTTGAGCGGCGCAGCCAGTAACTATTATTTTAGCATCAGGATGATTTTTTTTATATTGCCTAATAGATTGTCTTGCTTGACGTTCGGCTTCTTTGGTTACGGTGCAAGTATTGAAAACTGCAACATTTTCTAGCCCAGAGGATATTAAGTTTTTTTTTATAATCTCGCTTTCATAAATATTTAACCTACATCCAAAAGTGATGACATCTTTCATGATTCATCCTCATTGATGCTTTTAAGGATTTCTCTAAATACCTGATTCATATTTGTTCCAGCATTAGCAGAAATGGCAAAGACTTGATTATCAGAAATCGCTGATATTTCTTTTGTCTTGTTTTGTATGGATGCAGGATCAAGTGCATCACATTTATTCAAGCAAATAATCTCTTTTTTATGGGATAAAAGATCTGAATAAGATTCAAGCTCCTGCCTAATAGTCTTATAATCTTCCTCTATATTCTCTGATGTTGCATCAATCAGATGAATCAGTATTTTGCATCTTTCAATATGTTTTAGGAATCGATCCCCAAGGCCTGTGCCATTATGGGCTCCTTCAATCAGACCCGGAATATCTGCTAGTACAAATTCTTCATCATCTATATATACTACACCTAAGCTAGGTTTTAGGGTCGTGAAAGGATAGGCAGCTATTTTGGGCTTTGCCGCACTTGCTCTTGATAGAAAGGTCGATTTTCCTGCATTAGGAAGGCCTACCAAACCTGCGTCTGAGATAAGTTTTAGTTTTAACCTGACCCATAATTCTTCTCCTTTTTCGCCATCTGTTCGCCTTCTAGGGGCTTGGTTTACAGAGGATTTAAAGTGAGAATTCCCAAGGCCACCACCGCCACCTTTGAGTATAATAAATTCCTCATTTTCTTCTGTAAAATCATGTAGCAGATTGCCGCATTCGGAGAATATTTGAGTCCCAACGGGCACTTCTAGGAAAAGATTTCCTGCAGATTTGCCAGTTTGGTTTCTGCCCTTCCCATGCTCACCATTTTGAGCCTTGAAATGTTGCTTATATCTGAAATGTAGGAGAGTGTTGATATGCGGGTTGCTAACAAAGATAACAGAGCCGCCTCTACCTCCGTCACCTCCGTCTGGGCCGCCTCTTTCAATAAATTTCTCACGGCGGAAAGATACTGCGCCATTTCCGCCATTGCCACTTCTAAGATAGATTTTAGATTCATCGATGAATTGCATAGATACCTGCCGCTCAAAATATTACAAGTAAGCGAATATTCATTGCGTTATAAGCTTTTAGCTATATGCCTTAAGCTTTGAGAGCTTTTTTTGCTTCTTTAACAAAATGAGCAAAGCTGTCAGGGCTATTTACTGCTAATTCAGCTAAAATTTTTCTGTCTACTTCAATTCCTACTTTCTTTAGCCCAGAGATGAATTGGGAATATACTAATCCATGTTCTCTTGCTGCAGCATTGATTCTGGCTACCCAAAGGCTTCTGAAATCGCGCTTTCTAGTCTTTCTATCTCTATAAGCGTATTGTAGACCTTTTTCCACCCTTTGTACGGCTGTTCTGTAGCAATTTTTTGCTCTTCCTCTGTAGCCTTTAGCTAGCTTGAGGATTTTTTTGTGTTTTCTTTTTGTTGATCCAACGGATTTTGCGCGTGTCATAATTTAAGCTCCTTTATTAATTTCCGTAAGGTAGGAAAAATTTGATGATATTTTTTGCATCTTGCTTGCAAAGAACTGTAGTACCCCTTAGGTTCCTAATTTGGCTCTTTGTTCTATGACGCATAAAATGTTGTTTACCAGCTTGAGAGCCTTTCACTTTCCCTGAAGCTGTGAGCTTGAAGCGCTTTTTAACGCCGGATTTAGTCTTGAGTTTTGGCATTTCATTCTCCATAATTTATGGGTTGCAAATAGTGGCTTGGCATGCCTTAAGCCAAGTCGCACTCAACTACTTAAGTTCGCAGAAGCATATACTAAAGCATATACAATTACAAGATTTTTTTGAAAAATCATTATATGGGTCCTTATGGATATGCCCCAGCTACTTAGGCTTTAGTTTTCGTAGTATGGCGCGGCTATCTCTCCAAGTACCTCCTGCCTGGTATGTAAATCCTCATGAGTAGCAGACGAAGTGGCGCTAGATAAGGAATCTGTGCTGCTGCATCTCGATAATGTGCCTTCATCAACAGAGCTTGGCTGTGAAGCTTGCGCAGATCCTTTTAGAGCCTTCTTTGCCTCTAATTCTGCTTGAATTCTGTCGTGATTTTGTTGTATGAGTCTTGCCCAATTGCCCATAAATACCCCATTTTTAAGATTAATATGACCGCCCCAAGGCCATTAATTAATACATTAACATTTAATATAATTAACGTCAATAAAAATATTAACTGATATAGTTTTTGCAATCTATATTTGAAACTTTGAAGTAAAATTTATTTATAGTTAAAGAATTGTAAGTTTATCTTGATGTAATATCTTAATTTAAGGTTGCGTGGAGGAACCTTGGCTCTCTTCCCTCCCGAATTGCTTTTGAATGATATTTGGTCTGGATGTAATTGGGGTGAGGCTTGTTGTGATGATTTTCTACAAGTTCAAAATATTCAGATTCATTGAGGAATGCTCCCACTTGCTTTGCGTAATCTTCTATATCTGATGCAAAGAATAAATCACCATTTGTATTCAGCTTTTTTGCAAATAGTTCTAGCCTCTCAGGGCAAATAATTCTGCGCTTCTTTTGTGAGTTTTTTGGCCAAGGATCTGGGAATAAAACGTAGATTCTTTTCAAAATATTATTGGGTAATTTATTAAAGATTAAATCCATATCATCTGGCCAAAGCCTTATGTTTGTAATGTTTTGCTCTTTTGCCATAATAAGAGCATTGGCAATACCATTGAGGTAAGGTTCAAAACCTATATGGAGAATGTCGGGGTTATTCTTAGCTTGATTTATAAAATGCTCTCCCATTCCTATGCCTATCTCTGCTACGGCCTTGTCTACTGCCTCTGGACGCAGGATATAATCATCTATCATTTCTTCCATAATGGATTTTTGTTTTATTGATAAAGTTTTGCCAATTCTGCGTGCGAATGATCTATTGAGTCTCTTCATATGTGCCTTTCATGCCCTGCCTTAAGAAACTTAGAGCATATAGGAGCTCTTTTTTATATTCTAGAGAAAAATTTCATAGTAAAATATTACCACAAGTAACCTTTAGTAATAAATGAGAAATTTACAGCATATTATCGATAGATTACCTGTTTTAAGCAGGGAAGGTATGTATGAGGAATATGAAGCCTTGGCACAGGAGCTTTATGCATCTGGCCTTCTTAGAGTAGATACGGGTCATAATTGTAATTTCGCTCGATGGGTAGATGCTTCTAAAAATGTGAGTCTCATGATTTCTAAGGAAGAGTTGGATGAGAATTTAATTGAGCACACAAAAAACAAGCTCAGAAAGAAATATAGTAGCGAGAAGAAAATCAATCAAATATTGGATAAATGCAGAGCGCAAATTTCAAAACTTCAACCGGTGAGTGATGAGATTAGGATAAAGCTTTGCAGATTGCTTGTGCAATCTACCAGGGCCATAGTGACGCATTGGATTTTGCTAGAAAAGGTCCAGGTTTTTATATCCTATACTAATGAAATAGGGGATATGATGGATATACAGACTTGGCAGGTTGCTGGCAAGAATTCTGGAATGCAAAGCACAGATGGGAGAGATGCAGCTATTTATGTTTCTTGCGGCGGGGATCCTTTTGGCAAAACAGATCCTAAGCTGAAAATATATGGTGATGGTTGGCCTGCTATTGCTAGATTTATGATTATTGCTGGTCAGGAATTAGGGCATTATGCGGATATTAAAAGAGATAGAAGGGGTAGGCAAATTGGTAGGCATTCAGCAAATTTTGCATGTACGAAGCCTAACCCTAATGTTAAAAAGGCTCGCCATGCAGATATAGCGATTTGCCAGCAAACTAGAAGATACTTAATGGAAAACGGCATGGAAAGACTAATCCATTATGAATCTTCAGTAAGATTTTATGAGAAGAATAAAGTAACAGGCATCAGGACTTTGTTTCCTAAGGCAATGAGTTTGTTTTACAAGAAAAAATTATGTAACACTTCAGAAAAAGATGGCTATTTCTTTATCAAGAAGTTTAAAGGTGAAAAATATATGGGGCTTATAATAGAGGCTATGATTGAGGATATGCTTGCTAACTTATCCCCAAATGCAGATGTATATAAAAGGGATGATAAGGATGCGGAAGAGGCTATTGCTTGCGCTGAAAGTCTAGCCAGAGTGCCACAGCAAGCGAATAAATGGGGATATATTACAACTTCTACTATGATGAGGAATTTGTATGAAATATACTATGATAAGGTGATACCAGACTTAATCAAAGTGTATGAGGATGTAACAGGGGTAAAATATAGCCCTAATTATGGCAAGATTCCTATTTCGTTTAAAGCAAAGCTTAGTAAATTCCTTAAAAGCTTTAGAAAGCAGAATCTTCCATATAGAGAATTAGATCAATAGGTAAATTATGAGTCAAGATGCGCAGAATGAACAAGTAAACAAAATCAAAAGGGCTGTAAAAGTTGCTCAGGCTGCTTATACAGGTGATTTGACTGGTAATGAATCTAGCAAGGCGGAGGAGGCCAGGGGTGACTTAACCGCTGAGGGGTTTGAGCCCATAACAATAGCCTCCGAATTTGAGGATGAAACAAGCAAGAATGAATTTAGGGCTGATGCTTATATTGACCCTAACAAGAAAAGAATAGTAATAGGAATATCTGGTACTCGAGTTGATCAGGAGGTAGACAAGGGCAAATCTGATCTATGGGATGATTTTCTTTTAGCGATTGGGAAAGATCCAGCAAAATTAGAGGCAGCAAGGAGCTTTATTGATAGCATTATAGAGGCTCACCTCGCTCAGAAGATTCACGATTTTAAGCAATCTAATGAGGGGCGTGAACCTACTCAAGCAGCACTTGCTGAGATACAAAGGACAATGTTTGACGGATATGAAATGGATTTTTCAGGCCATTCTTTAGGGGCGGTTTTGTCTGACTGCGCTGCTGCAATCATGTATACAAAACTTAAAGAGATGGGCTGCGATATGCGTGAGGTGAAGATTTCGTCTATTACTTTTGATAATCCTGGTGCAAAAACGCCTGTTAAGAAGATAGCACAAGCGGCGGGGTTACAATATTCTGAACTGCAGCAAGCTATCGATTCTAAAGCCTTTAACAACAGAGGGAATTTGATCAATACTTTAGATAAGCAGGTGGGAACAAAATATAGGATTCTGCCCGACGGCCAAAAGCCGAGAAATTCTTTATCTTTAATGTTTGGATGGCTTGCTAAAAGAATGCCTGGGAAATATCTAAAAAAAACCATTGGCTTTCTTTCATTTGGCTCCATTACTGCGCAAATAAAGGATCATGGATTAGATAATTTTGAACAAGCGCTTGTGCAGGAGGAGGGGCTTGTTAAAATAAAAGGGGGATATATGCCCTTGAAGCAGGCCATCACAGGATTAGAGCCTATCCAGTATGACAAGGACTTGTTTGAGAAGATTCAAGACGAAATGCTCGCCCGGTCGCCTGAATTATTGCCTGTTTCAAGAAAAACTAAAGTGCATAAGAAGGACAAAGTTGTGTTCTGCATGACCGACCCGGCAACAAAGCAAGAGATTTCTTTCTCAGAAAGGGAGTTGAATATGGTATATAAACCCATTTTACAGGTTGTTGAGGAATCTTCGAAGCCAAAGTGGGCAGCGTTCAAACGTTTTTTGAATAAAAGACATAATAAAAAATGTCGAGCAAAAGCGAAAGATCCTTTACTAGACAAGTATGCTCATTCTCGGCACTATAAGCAAAGAACGGCCGAGGAGGTGCTTGGTGTGAAGGTGAAGGAGGCAGGGGCTCCTGCTATGACATCGCGTTAAAGCTACTGCACGCAATGAATATTTACAATATAATCCTTGATTATTTTTTGAGGGCTATAGTTTGTGAAAATATCGTAGGAAGTATTTGCAGCAAAAGGCTTATTATTTTTTCTAAGAAAATTGATTAGCCCATCGAGTCCTATGGCAACGCCAATAGTATGATCTGGGTTTTGCTTATTTTGATTTGAGTAATATCTAATTTCTGCAGTTACTATCCCTACTATATTAGAGTTTTTGTCTAGGATGGGCCCTCCGGAATTGCCATGGTCAATTACATCTTCAAACTTGAGGGTGGAAAATCCATGCTTTGGGTTTCTTGATGAATTGATAATCTTAGAGGATTTGACTATCAAATTACCGGATTTGGCATTATCTAAGGGGTATCCTGCTGTGAAGACAATATCATTTTTCGAAATCTGCTCGTAATTGATTCTTAAATATGGGATTTTCTTTGGTGGAGTTGGGGAGTAAAGTAGTGCGAGGTCAAGATTAGGGTCTGTTAATATTAGCTTGGCTTTGGTTGGCGGCACAGAGCCCCTAATAGCAATATTTTTGCATTTTTCTACGACATGCCTGTTAGTTACAATATTGTGATTATTTACAAAAAACCCACTTCCCATAGAGACTCGGTATTTGCTCCCTGGTCTAATTCCTTCTAGTCTTATCTTGTCCCACTCGCTTATTGCAAGGGATCTTAAGGGGCTTAAAAGCAGAAGAAAAACGTTTATAAATAGTAGTATTTTCGTAATCATAATAGATAATTCTTCTCCTCCTATCTTTACTATAATACAAAAACAACTCCCTTTTAAAAAAAATCACAATTATTTAACAGATTTGCTTTGTTTTTATTTATCGTAACTCAATTAGGCATCATAATGTATAGCTGAAGTCATGATTATTTAAGTAAAATAGCGATGTTTAGTTTTATAAGGAATCTTAAAGAGAAGGTTGGAGGTGAGCCATCAGGTTCTGAGCCCCAATCATCTGCCAAAATTGCTGCAAAGACCTGGTTTGAGGAGAAGTATGAGATAGCTTTGATACAACGCAATTGGGTGTTTTTGTTAGCTCTATTGAGTATTATCGGCATATCTGTGGCAGCTTTTGCTGTGACTAAGATATCTTTGTCTAAAGAATTTGACCCCTTTGTAATTCAGATCGAGAGGGATACAGGGGTTGCTAAAGTTGTGAATCCTATTGGCTCTGAGGCTCTAAATGGAGATGACGCTCTGGCTAGATACTTTATTAAGAAGTATGTTACGGCAAGGGAAACCTATAATCCGGTAGATTTTGAGACAGGGGCAAGAAAAGTTGTAAGGCTTCTATCATCAAACCAGATATATAGTTTTTTTAGGGGATATATTAATAACAAGGATAATGACCCCACAATAAGATATGCTCAAAAAAATACTACTTACCTAACGGTGAAATCATGGTCAAAGCTTGATAAGCAAAGATATGTACTTAGGTTTGCAATTACTGAGACGGCTGGCGGGAAGTCTGTTTATAACAAGATTGCTATAGTGGATTATAGATATACACCAATATCTCTTAATCCAGGTGATGAAGACATTAACCCAGTTGGTTTTCAGGTAACAGGATATAGGGTAGATGATGACAATAGTTAGGCGGTTTTTTTCTTCGAGGCTTTTTATATTTCTTATAATCCTTTGTTCCTGGAATAAGGTTTTTGCATATATGGATGATTTGTCTATCACATCAGACAATAGAATCAAAACTTATATATATAATCCCAATGAAGTTTATTTAATTGTTGTTCACACAGGTTTCCAGTCGCATATTGAATTTGCTAAGGGTGAGGAGATTGAAACTATCTCTATGGGAGATTCATATGCTTGGAAGATAACTCCATTAGCAAATAGGCTGTTTATAAAGCCTATGGAAAAGAACATTCGTACCAATATGACAATACTGACAAATAGGCGAACATACCAGTTTGATATAGTTGCTAAAGAATTGGAAGGTGAGGATGATCAGGATTTAGTGTATGTGGTAAGGTTTTATTACCCAAACAAGAAAATAAGGTAGATTATGAGTCAGAATTCTGGCCAAGAAGAATTAGACAATGCTTCGGCTGCTCCAGAAGTAAAACAACACGATCCTATGGACGGCCATGAAGATGCTGCGGAGGATAAAAAGGCTGCTCCAGAAGTGGGGGAAGAATTATCTAAAGTAGCTGCAAGCCCTCAGAAAAACTTTCTAGTATTTGGGGCTATGGCTATAGGGTTTATTTTTATGGCATGGAACTTAATAGGCCCTCAGCTTTTCGGCGATGATGATTCTCAGCCAATTACTGATATGACCCCGGTGCCTCAAGGAGAGAAAGTAGAGACTCCATCTGAAATTGAAGACATAACTCCGCCAATTCCACAATTACCAGAGCCTCCACAATTGGTGGCGCCTACTCCACCAGCTCCTCCAATAGACCCAGTTCCGGTTGCGTCACCCCCAACGCCTGTGGTTGATAATGCGCCACCAGCTTTAGCGGCTCCTGCAGAAGAAAGTGCTCCGCCGCCCTCTGTTGCTTTAGGATTTGAAGATGAGGAGGCTGAGGCAAGATTGCAAGCAAAAAGAAAGTCCCCTATTCAATTATTTGGAGGTGGGGCAGCTAGTGGTGAAGCAGAAAAAGCCGCTCTAGAGGCTGCAAAACCTGATGCAGAAATAAGGCAATCTACAGAATTTAGAAAAAGAGGTAATCTAAATTATGTACTTGGTAAAGGTAAGGTAATTCATGCAGTGACAGAGACAGCTATGAATAGTGACCACCCTTCAGAAGTGAGAGCCGTTGTTACCAGGGATGTTTATGCTGAGAGCGGAAAACATATTCTCATTCCAAAGGGAACTAGGGTTTTTGGACAATTTACTGTGACTCTTGAGGCTGGTTATGGGAGAGTGAATATTAAGTGGAATAGGATTGACCTTGCAACAGGCTATAGTATTACGATAGGGGCTGATGCTGTAGATAATTTGGGTAGGTTTGGTACGCATGCTAATGTTGATCATAAATATAAGGAACAAATGGCAAATGCTATTTTGAGTTCTGCCTTTAGCATAGGTATAGCTGCGAGTATCGATAAATTGATTCCCCCAGTGGTCACAACTCAAAATACGGCTAACACCCAGCAAGCTACGAATCTACAAAATGTTGCTCTGGCTATTTTCAATGATGCGACAAAGCCGGATGCTGCAGTAAAATTTGAAGAGATTTGTAGCTCTGTTCAGGCGCAATTTCCTGATAAAACTTCTACTGCCTATACATCTTTTGTGCAGGATTGTACAAAATTACGAGGGGATCCAACAGCGGATGCTCAGAAGAAGCTTACATCTATTATGGCAAGTGTTACTTCAGCATCTACTTCTTTAATCTCAAATACTGCAGCGGCAAGCACTCCTAGTGCTAAGCAAAGGGCGGCAGAAGATGCTATTAAAGATTTAACAAATCAAGTTAAAGATATGGTAAAACAGCAGCCTCTACAACCTACAACAAGTGTAGACCAGGGAACTGCGATCAAAATATACATCAATAAAGATTATCTTTTTCCAAAAGATGCAATATCTACAATGAGGGTGATTAAGTGAGTTACGCAGCCTTAGAGACATATCTAGCTCCTTTTAAGAATCTTTTTGCAGAAGATGGCGTGAATGAGATTATGGTAAACAAGCCTGGAGAAGTTTGGGTAGAAAAAAAGGGAGACCAAAGATGCGAGGTAGTCCCACAGATAGATTTTGAGCATCTAATGGGTTTGGGTAGGTTGGTTGCTCAATCAACAGACCAGGCAATTTCTGAGGAAAAGCCACTTCTTTCTGCAACTTTGCCAAATGGTTATCGTATTCAAATAGTTTTCCCACCTGCATGTGAGCCGGGCTGCGTAGCTATGGCTATCAGGAAGGGGTCTGGTATGCAACTCACCCTAGAAGATTATGACAAAATGGGTGCTTTTAGCACAACATCTACGGAGGAAGTATCTGATGAAAATGATGTTGTATTATCAAAATATCTCAAGGCAAATAAGATTAGAGAATTTCTTGATCATGCTATTAGATGCAAGAAAAATATTATAATAAGTGGTGGTACTTCAACCGGTAAAACTACTTTTACAAATGCATCTTTGCTTGCTATACCGAAAGAAGAAAGGCTTATTACTGTTGAAGATGCTAGGGAGGTGCAACTCCCCCAACATCCTAACAGAGTACATTTAATAGCTTCCAAAGGTGGGCAGGGTAGAGCAAAAGTTACAACTCAGGACCTTATTGAAGCATGCCTTAGGCTTCGCCCTGATAGGATCATCGTTGGTGAGCTTAGGGGGGCTGAAGCATTTAGCTTTTTAAGAGCGATAAATACAGGTCATCCTGGTTCAATATCTACTCTTCATGCGGATACACCAGCAATGGCACTTGAGCAGCTAAAGCTTATGGTGATGCAGGCAGGGCTTGGTATGCCACCAGATGAGATTAAGAAATATATTTTAGCAGTGGTAGATATAGTTGTTCAGCTAAAAAGAGGCTCGGGAGGTAAGAGGTTTATTTCTGAAGTTTATTTCAAAGGGGCCAGAGAGGTTTGAGATGGGCAATAATCTTCTGAGGCAAGCCAGGAATTTACTGATAAAGTTGATAATGCATCTTTTAGGCTTAGCTGCTTTGATTTGGGTGGTGGGAGCATTAATGGCAGCTATTACAGGTCAATATGGGCTGATAGAGCTTGATCTGGACCCTATGCTTATTACATATCAATGGTCTTACTGGGTTGTACAGAATTGGAGCTCTCTTGATTTTTCTGATCATAATTGGATGAAACTAAAAATTATTCTTTCAATTATTATCCCTTTTACAATTGCTGGACTATATTATAGCAAACATTTTGATGCTATTAAAAGCTGGGAGCCTATTAGGCAGAAGGAAAAAGTCTTTGGTAGTGCTGCTTGGGCTTCTCAGTCTGATATTAAGAAAGCGGGCCTCAGGTCAAAACAGGGGATGCTGCTGGGGGTAGACGCATATGGATATTATGTAGCCGATGGTTTCCAGCATGCTCTATTATTTGCTCCTACAGGTTCTGGTAAAGGTGTGGGTTTCGTACTACCTAATTTGCTTTTCTGGAGTGATTCTGTTGTGGTGCATGACATCAAATTGGAAAATCACCAGCTCACTTCTGGCTGGAGGGCAAAAGAGGGGCAAGATATTTTTGTATGGGAGCCAGCAAATCCAGATGGGGTAAGCCATTGCTATAATCCTGTTGATTGGATTAGTACCAAGCCTGGTCAGATGGTAGATGATGTGCAAAAAATGGGAAGCCTCGTATTGCCTAAGCAGGAATTCTGGGAGAATGAGGCTCGAAGCTTAGTGGTGGGGATATTACTATATCTCTTATCTGATCCAGAAAAGCCAAATTCTTTTGGTGAGGTTGTAAGAACACTTAGATCGGACGATGTGACATATCACTTAGCAGTTGGTTTAGATACTCTTGGTGGCGTAATGCATCCGGTTGCATATATGAATATTGCAGCCTTTCTTCAAAAAGCTGATCAGGAAAGATCGGGCGTGGTCTCTACTGCAAATTCAGGGCTTGAACTTTGGGCTAACCCCTTGATTGACGCTGCAACAGCTTCTTCTGATTTTAACGTCATGAATTTTAAAAAGAAAAAGACCTCAGTATTTGTGGGTCTAACGCCAGATAATATTGCCAGGCTTCAAAAGCTCATGCAGGTATTCTATCAACAATCTACTGAATTTTTGAGTAGGAAAATGCCTGATTTGAAGGAAGAGCCATATGGTGTTATGTATCTAATGGATGAGTTTCCAACTTTAGGTAAGATGGAGCAATTTAAGTCAGGTATTGCTTACTTCAGGGGATATAGAGTAAGGCTTTTCCTTATCATTCAAGATACTCAACAGCTCAAAGGTACATATGAGGAAGCTGGGATGAATTCATTTTTGTCAAATGCCACTTATCGTATTACTTTTGCTGCTAACAATTATGAAACAGCAAATTTGATTTCACAGCTTTGTGGTAATAAGACAGTAGAGCAGACTTCCCGCTCTTCTCCTCAGTTCTTTGATCTGAATCCAGCTACAAAAACTCAGAATGTCTCAGAAGTATCAAGGGCTCTTCTTCTTCCTCAAGAAGTGATACAGCTTCCAAGGGATGAGCAAATTATTCTTATCGAATCTCAGGCTCCTATTAGATCTAAAAAAATCAGATATTATGCTGATAAGTTTTTTACAGCAAGGCTATTGCCATCAACTTTTGTTCCAACTCAGAAACCTTATGATCCAAAGGCTAAGGCAGAAGTAGCTGAAGGTGATGCAAATGAAGAGACCTTAGAGGATGAAGAGGTGGCCTCAGCACCATCTGAAGAACTGGATGCAACATATGATCAAGCAGACGAATATGGTGATGAAGATCCAGATTATGGCGTAGAAGGTAGCATGCCTGAGGGCGATATTATGGAAGAAGAATTTGAGGAGAACTTAGCAGATGAAGATTTCGATGATGAGGAATATAGTGAAGAGCTTGAAGAGGTCCCATCTCAGGAGGAGCTAGGCGATAAAGAGCTGGCCGATTCTCAGGAAGCTTCAGATGAGCCCCCAGCTGAAGCTGTAGAAGATTTAGGAGAGATTGCACTAGAGCCAGATCATGATGAAAGTGAGAGTGAAGCATCGGGTAAGAAGTAATTCTTTGTCCGTAGTTCGGGCTATATTCGCTCACAAAATAAAAAAGACAATTGGGTAAAATTTGGGGATAATAAGAGGGTGAAATGGCCAGTATAAAAACACTGCCATGCCTGACTTGATCAGGCATCCACTCACCACAGAGGCAAGGAATGAGGGTAGATAGATTCCCGCCTTCGCGGGAATGACAATGGGTAAATACTGGCGTGACAATTGGGTAAAATTGCCCAATTGCCTTCACTTGTTCTTCTATATCAAAGATATGTTAGAAATCATCTACAGTGCCTGAGGGTGCTGCCAATTCGCCTAACGCTGCTACTGCGGCAGCATTCTGCCCTTGCAAAGCACAAAATAGTGTTTCCTTCATTGCAAACACTTTTGCACAATCCTCAGGAGTATTACCTAGATTGTCTTTTATACCAGCATGAGCATGAGCTTGATCCAGCAAATACTCAACTACATCTATATTATCTTGAGCAGCAGCTATGTGGAGGGGAGTTTTGCCCAAAGTATCCTGAGCATTAGCATTAGCGTTTCTAGCAATCAATAATCCAACTATTGCCTCGTGGCCTTTGCTGACTGCTAAATGTAGTGGGGTTCTTGCGTAGGAGTAAGTACTATCAGGATGCATACCTTCATCAAGTAGCAGTTGAACTCCTTCTAAGTACCCATTGTCTGCAGCCAAATGCAGCATATATGGGCCACAAGCAGGATTGGCTTTATACAAAGCAGTAATTTGCTCCATATTTTGCCTGTTTACAGCCATGGTGCATTCTCTACTCATATATTGCGCCATAATAACCTCCATTAAAAATTAGTTTAATTAGCGCCTAAGTTATTAACTAGGATAAGGTATAATAAATCTTTTATTAAGAAATGTCAATCTTTTTTTGCTTATAGCCTATATATCAGCACAGCAATGTTGCAGTTTATCATGGTATAGGAAGGTAGATACCGGATATTTCGCAAGCAAAATTCCGGCATGACAATTGGGGAAATTCTTGGATAATAAGAGGGTGAAATGCTCAGTATAAAAACACTGTCATGCCTGACTTGATCAGGCATCCACTCACCACAGAGGCAAGGAATGAGGGTAGATAGATTTCCGCCTTCGCGGGAATGACAGTGAAAAGAGCGGGAATGACAATGGGTAAATACTGGCAAGACAAGGAAGAAAGTGCTAATGACACGGGAGGGTGAAAGGGAAGACCAAGCTTTAAGCTTCATTCAAAGCCTTTACAACTTCTTCTACAACTTTTTTTGCATCCCCAAAGAGCATTAAAGTATTATCTTGATAGAATAATTCATTTTCGATACCTGCATATCCTGCATTCATAGATCTTTTAACGAAGAAAATGGTTTTAGCCTTATCTACATCCAAAATAGGCATACCATAAATAGGTGAAGATTTATCGCTCCTTGCTGCAGGATTCGTGACATCATTTGCTCCTATAACCAAAGCGACATCGGCAGAAGTAAATTCAGAATTAATATCCTCTAACTCAAATACTTTTTCATAATCGATATTTGCCTCTGCCAAAAGTACATTCATATGGCCGGGCATTCTACCTGCAACTGGATGAATAGCAAAACGTACTTCTATACCTTCTTTCTCCAACAAATCCACCATCTCCCTTATAGCATGCTGTGCTTGTGCTACAGCCATACCATAACCTGGAACAATAATCACAGAGCCAGAATTAGAAAGCATAAAGGCTGCATCTTCAGGAGAACTAATATTGACTTGCCTTTCCTCCTTTTCAAGATCAGAAGATATATTGCTACTTGCGGTAAATGCACCAAAAATAACATTGATTAATGACCTATTCATAGCATGGCACATTACGTAACTAAGTATTGCCCCACTTGCTCCAACTAAAGCGCCAGTAATAATAAGAAGGTTATTATTCAAACTAAATCCTATGCCAGAAGCTGCCCAGCCAGAATATGAATTAAGCATCGATACTATAACAGGCATATCAGCGCCCCCTACAGGTATTATCAGGAAAATACCTAATAGTAAGGATACTAATACTATAAGATGCAAGAGAATTGCAGAGCCATTCATTGTAAAATAAGATATTGCGGCAATTACGCTAATCGACATTAAAATAGTGATATATTGCTGCATAAAAAACTTAATAGGCCGTGAGGGCATTAAAGCATGCAGCTTAGCAAAAGCTATTATAGAACCTGTAAAAGTAATAGCGCCAATGGATGCTCCTAAAGACATTTCTAGAAGGTTCGATGGCTTGATATTGCCTGCCATACCAATTCCAAAGCTTTCAGGAGAATAAAAGGCTGCATAAGCCACCAAAACTGCTGCTAAACCTACCAAAGAATGAAATGCAGCCACAAGCTGAGGCATAGAGGTCATAGGTATCCTGATTGCAATAAATCCCCCTATGATCGCAGCAATAGCGATAATCGCCACTACAACAAAATGATGAGAAAAACCAGGAGTGAAAAATGTGGCACCTATTGCAGCCACCATTCCGATTATTCCGAAATAATTCCCACTTCTTGCAGATTTTGGAGAAGATAAGCCCTTTAAAGCTAATATAAAACAAATGGCAGAAAACAAATATACTAACTGGCTATAACAAGGTCGCATAATCACTTCTTCTTAAACATAGAAAGCATTCTGGTAGTCACTATAAAACCTCCGAATATATTAATTGATGCTAAAAACACAGCAAAAAGACCGAGGAATGAACCCACCTCCCACATAGCGCTTCCTGCTGCAAGCATTGCACCTACGACTATAACACCAGATATAGCATTTGTCACCGACATAAGGGGTGTATGCAAAGCTGGTGTTACTTTCCAAACAACATAATAACCAACAAAACACGCCAAAACAAATATAGTCAGGGAAAAAACAAAAGGATCTGACATAGATTCCGATACATTCTCTGCAGGCGTTTGCGCTATTTCTTTTAGTGAGGCAGAAAGTTCTTCCATATCATTAGCTATACTACTAGCTTGCTTAGATAAAGTTTCTATATTACTCATATTATCACCCTATAATTGTTGATGTAATCTTACCCTTATGAGTAAGGAGCATTTTTGACGCCACTTCTTCATCAATGGTAAGTTTCTTTGCAGGAAATATATGCTGAATCAGATTAAATATATTTCTTGCATATAATCTTGATGCATCATAAGGAATTTTGCTGGCAAGATTAGAATTGCCTATAATAGTCACTCCTCTGTAAGCTATTGTTTTATCCTTCTCAGAAATTTCAACATTACCACCAGTTGAGGTAGACATATCTACAATAACAGATCCTGGTTTCATCAAATTCACCATATCTTTTGATAGAAGCTTTGGAGCCTCTCTGCCTGGAATTTGCGCCGTTGTAATGATTATATCAAATTTCGGTGCTTGTGCCTTTAAAAGAGCCTCTTGCTTTTCATTGAATTCGTCTGAGCCTATTTTTGCATATCCGCCACTGCCATCCAAGGCTTCACCTTCAACGCAAATAAACTTAGCGCCTAGGGATTGAACTTGCTCAGCTGCAGCAGATCTCACATCATAAGCAGTTACAGCTGCACCTAGCCTTTTTGCTGTTGCAATTGCCTGCAAACCCGCAACGCCTGCACCTAAAATTAAAACTTTTGCAGCTGACACGGTTCCTGCTGCGGTCATAAGCATTGGTAGCCCTCTTTTGAAATGGTAAGATGCCTCAATTACGGATCTATAACCTGCGATATTTGTTTGTGAAGATAATGCATCCATACTTTGTGCTTTAGTAGTTCTAGGCACTAATTCCATTGCAAAAGCAGAGATGTTTTTCTCAGCATAAGTTTGGGCTAAAAACTTATTATTGTAAGGTGATAAAAGACCTATTAAAACAGAATTCTTTTTAGCAAATTCTAACTCTCCAGTTTTTACATTGGATGGGCTTGGCTGCACTTTTAGTATAATGTCTGCATCAGATATTATCTCCAGAGGTATTTGTGATAACTTAGCTCCTGCTTCTAGATATTCTGCATCCGTAAAACCAGCATTATCCCCTGCACCTTTTTCAAGCCACACTTCAAAACCTAACTTGATATATTTTGCAGCGATGTCAGGAGTAATTGCAACTCTGCTTTCGCCTTGAGCTTTTTCTTTCAATGCTGCAATCTTCATGGTATATTCCTGATAAAATTTTATAGATACTAAGACTGATATTTTTATTTTACAAGTGAGAATTTTATGAAAACTAAAAAAATTAGAGAAATTTTCATTACCCTTTGTATGGTTACAATATTTGCCAATTTATCCTTTGCAGATGATATGGATACTTTAACGCATTATCTAAGGGGCTTAAAGAATGTCTCAATGGATTTTACACAATATGATGCTAAAGGTGATAAAGCTAAAGGCTCATTATTGCTTTTGAAGCCATATAATTTTAGGCTTAATTATTGTCCACCATTTCCTTTACTAATCGTTGGTAATAAGAAGCAGGTTGTAATGTATGATTATGAGCTCGAAACGACAAGTAGGATAGATAGAGAAGAAAATATCTTTAATTTTATTCTAACTGATGAGGATAATTTGAACAAAGAATTTAATCTACAAAATATACTTAATGAATCCGATAGAAAGACTTTCGTCCTAAAGCATCAAACATCTGATAGGATGGTTAGTATTACAATGAAGAAGTATCCTAAAAAGCTTATTTCAATTGTTATAGATGAAGCAGATGGTAATGTAATCGAAATCGATTTTTCTGATATAAGAGAGATTAAATCAGCTCCAAACCATCTCTTTACGATCCCAAATCCTGATATTTATGGTGCTCCAAAGAGGTTCTCTGCCAAAGATTTGCAGAGCCTAGTTGAATGATCAATATCTTCCCTGACTTGACTCCTAAGGCCCATAAACCCTAGGGGCTAGGAATGAAGATAAACATGGATCCCTGATATTTTTCAAGCAAAATTCTGGGATGACAATGAGGGGAATTCTGGGCTCAGAAAGTATCTAAAGATACCTGAGATTTACGCCCTAATTGGCATTTTTTACAAGAAAGAAGTTAGTATCTGCGAGTCCTGCGGGACACTGCAATATTTCTCAGCCTATCACAAATCCTTTCAAAGACTGGTCTTGGGAGTATTTCTTTTGCATCTATTTCTATATATCTTTCTTTGAGAAGAAATTTGAAAGAAGGTTTGTGCAATAATGGGCCATCTATTTCATGCGCTATCTTGAGCACGCAACCAATAATTAGCGCATTGCTTTGCTCCTCTCTGGACAAAACTTTTTTTGCCAATCGTTCTACCATATGGTCAGGCTTAGCGCCAAAGATGTAGGAAAGTGCTATTGCTATCATAACTCTTTGCTTATGAGTAAAAGGCACATCACAAGAAATCACATAATCAGCCATAAAACTAGCCTTTGTAGCCTTGTCTACATTGACATTAATTGTTGAGAACATAATCACAAGCTCTATAAGTTCCTCAATAGAATGATCTGGCTCTATCAATAAGGGCTGGGTGATTTGATAATATTCACTAAATTTACAATCTTTGGCTTTTGTTCCAGATAAATACTCACATCTAGCTCTCACTATATCTTTAGCTCGCTCCCCTGCTGGCAGATTTACAAACCTTACTCCTTCCTTTAGGCCATAATTGGATATAATGACCTTCTCAATTCCAAATAGATCTATAATAGTCTTTAGGATGATCATGCCTTTTTGATCAGCCATTCTATTAGTATCAAAATCTTGGGCAAACTCTTCTGGTCTATCAAGAAATTGTCCAAAATCTTCGCTTGAAATACAAAGATTATGCAAATTTTTTAATGGATACCTAGTATATTCCATATAGGCCCTACCTAGCATTCTAAACGCCCCGCCTATCAAATATAGATTCTTATATTGGTTATATTCAAAAGACTTTAAGATAGTATCTTTGATCTCATCCTCAGTAATAGAAGTTTCTATAATGTTTGTACCTAAGGCTAAAGAGCCTCTTTTACCTACTTCCTTATCCTTGATTTCAGCAAGTTCTAAGCTGCCGCCGCCTAAATCTGCTACCAACCCTTCAGCTTTATTGATTCCCATCATAAGACCAGCTGCAGATAAATAAGCTTCTTTCTCGCCAGAAATAACCTCTATCTCAATATCATACCTGTCTTTTACAAGCTTTACAAAAGCTGGGGCATTTTGATGATTTCTTAAAACTGCAGTTGCAACGCATTTTATAGTCTGAACTTTGAGATGCTTAAACACATGCACAAAATGCTGTATGACGAGATAAACACTATGTTTAACATCAGGTTCTGCCAGATCTAATAGGCCTATCAGATCCGACCTAAATTTTTCGTTATAAACTTCAGAAGCGCAGAGCGAATTCTTCTCATGAATCACAGCTCTTATCGCATTCGAGCCTATATCTATTATTGCATGTCTCATGACTGACTATATCTGTTAAAGGAGCATATTAGCAAATTTATATGAATATGGCTAGGAATTTCATTTATCACGCTTTGCTAAAAATGCCCCTAAGGGGAGTTTGATTGCTTGACTCTAAATCTTAATGTGGATAAAATTTTTAATATTACTATTATATAGGCATTTATGAAGTTATTACTCAGATCTATTTTTTTATCCATAATAACTATTTCTGTTTTGTCTTCATGTTCCCCAAGGGGGCCATATGAAATGAAAAGCCCATGTGTTTCCAAACCTAGTGAGAACCCCTATTATAGAAATCCTTGTATGAGGAAGCCTCTTAACCAAGTATGGGATATTGTTTGATTTTTCATTTGAAATATCTTTGTAATATATATATTATTGCACTTGGTCAGCGATAGGCGCTTTAGTTTTATGAAATTGGTCAGGCTAGAGATAGAGCAGCCACAGTGATTCTTGCGGGTTATTGCTGACTTTTTTGAAAATCGATTACTATGACTCAAGCTCAATATAAACCATTAGCTATTAAATATAGGCCTAAATCTTTTGAAACATTGATGGGGCAGGAAGTTCTTGCTAAAACTTTGAGTTCTGCAATCATCAATGATCGCATAGCTTCTGCATATCTTTTAACAGGCATTAGGGGGGTTGGTAAGACAACTTCCGCTAGAATTATCGCAACTGCTATTAATTGTGAAAAGCCTAACATTAATGGTAATAAAATAGAGGCTTGTGGGGAATGTGCCAATTGCATGGCTGTTAAGGGTGGGAATCATCCAGATATCATAGAAATTGATGCAGCAAGCAGAACAAGTGTTGATGATGTAAGGCAAATTATAGAAAGTTCTGAATATAAATCTTTCTTAGGTAGGTATAAAGTCTTTATAATAGACGAAGTACATATGATTTCTAAAAATGCCTTTAATGCTCTTCTTAAAACTTTAGAGGAGCCCCCAAGAAATGTCTTATTTATCTTTGCTACTACTGAAGTTAATAAAATTCCTATTACTATTTTATCCAGATGTCAGAGATTCGATTTGAGGAGATTGAGCGCTGCAGAAATAGCGTCATTACTTACTGGGATTTCAGGAAAAGAAAATATAAAATTTGAAGAGGAGGCAATCTCCCTTATAGCTTCTAAATCGGAAGGGTCTGCTAGGGATTCCATCTCAATGCTTGATCAAGCCTCTCTTCTCGCTACTGCTCATAATAACGGACTAATATCTCTTGATCTGGTAAGGGAGATGCTTGCAGTGACAAGCCTTGATTTAGTAATAGAATTTATAGAAAATATATTATCTCAAGATGTAGATAAGGTACTAGCACTTATCTCTAAAGTATCTAGTAATTCAGGGGATGTGTTATTCTTCTTAGAAAATGTTTTAGACATTATTGGCTATTTAACAAAAATTTGTGCTTCGGATAATTATTCTGAAAATTCCTATTCTACATATAATGCTAAGCTGATAGAGATAGCTGCCAAATATGATGTTGCAATCTTTACTATGATTTGGCAGATATTTAGTAAGTCTATTATAGAAGTTAAAAATTCCCATAACCAATTTCTAGCGACAGAAATTGCTTCTATAAAAGCAATATATGCAGTCTCCATTCCATCTCCATTAGAAATAGTAGAGAATATTAAGGAGAATCCCAGGCGAAGCTAGTGCTATAGATGAACCCACCATTTTGAATATCCTGGATATTCTTATAAGGTCCAAGGAGAAAGACCTATATTATTACCTCATGAATGACGCAAGGATTTTGGGTTTAGAGAGGAATATACTGGCATTATCTTCAATAGGATCAAATAAGCAATATAATGCAAGATTGGAGAAGGTTATTGCTAGCACTATGACTGCACAATTTAAGATAGTGATTTCTTCTGACAATAATAACGCTGCTGCTCTTAAATCAAGCCTTAAAGAGGATTTTAAAAATTCTGATTTTTGGCAGTTTATCAGTGCAAAATTACCTGGATCAAAGATTATAGACATTATACATAAGGATTGGTGATATTTAAATATCATCCTCATTGTCTGCTATGAAGCCCCCTGCTTGTGCATTCCATAGCTTATAGTAGAGCTTCTTTGATTTGAGTAGGTCCTTGTGGGTGCCATCCTCAACCACCTTACCTTTATCAAATACTAGGATTCTATCCATATCTAGAAGAGTTGATAATCTATGGGCAACTACCAAAACAGTCTTTTCTTTCATGAGATAGTCAAGAGATTGTTTGATATATTTCTCCGTAATATTATCTAAGGCAGAAGTAGCTTCATCCAGAATTAAAATTGCAGAATTTTTTAGTATTGCTCTAGCAATAACTATTCGTTGCCTTTGACCCCCAGACAAGTTTTCCCCTCTCTCTGAGCAGATAGTATCATAGCCATTTTCAAGCTGTATAATCTCATTATGAATATGCGCTTTTTTTGCAGCTTCTATGACCATTTCATCGCTCACAGCTTCAGACCCATATTTAATGTTATCTCTAATGCTTCTTTGAAATAGAATAGGATGTTGCGGTATCAAGCTTATTTCATTTCTCAAAGATTTCAAACTTACATTTCTAATATCTTGTCCATCGATCAGGATAGAGCCAGAAGTGACATCCACAAGCCTGCATATCAGATTAACAAAGGTAGATTTACCGGATCCAGAAAAGCCCACTAAGCCCACTTTTTGGCTGCCTTGTATGGTAAGGTTTTTGTTTGAAAATAATTCAGGATCATTTTCATACTTAAAATTCACATTTTGAAATGCTATAGTTGCCTCATGTGTTTTAAGGGTAGAAGCATCTTCCTTATCACTAATCACATAAGGTTTGATAAGGCTGGTAATTTGACTAAAAGATCCAAACTCCTCTAGTAAATCCCCCACTTCTTGCATTAAATCCCATACATTTTCTGCTACAACTATCAGCAAAGTCATGACTAATACAAAATCCCCAATAGTGATAAGCCCCTTTGATCTAAGGCCTATCAGGGTATAAATCACAACTCCAACAAATATAGAGCAGGCTATTCCTTGTAGGTATCTGACTTTCAGCATAAACCAATGTAGTTTTTGCTCCTGCTGGACATTTTTATCTAGATATTCTGCTATAAATCTTCTTTCGGATTTGTAATTTGTATACATTCTTATAGAGCTGATATTCGATATTGCATCTACAATTCGACCAGTGACTGTGGATCTGATTTTGGCATAATTACCCGAAAGTTTGCTTGCTTTTTTAGCTGTTAAGGAGCTGATGCTTGCAAAAAAGACTATCCAGAATAAAAACACTATTCCGATTCTAGGATGCACAAAATACAGAGTTATAATAGAGGAAGTTATTACTGAAAATTTCATTAGCATTTTTTCTGTGAGGAGTACTATGACTTCTTTTAAGGCTTCTGCTGATTCCATGATTCTGTTGGATATATACCCGACCATATTCTCTCTGAAGAATTCACCACTATGGTATTGTACGTAATTATAAAAGCCATCTAGGACATTTTTTTTAACCTTTGGGAGGGTTTTTAAATAAGCATAATCATATGCTCTCCATGTCCAATTTACGAATTCCCACCATAATATATAAAAAACAATCCAAAAGGCTAAATTAGAAAAAGTATCTGCTGGGTTTTTGATTTTTTCAACTCCATCAATGATATGTTTAAAAAAGACAGAATCAATTGATGGCACTAAGCCTAAAGATATACATAATAGGCTATAAGCAAAAATCCGCCATTTTTGTGGTTTTAAAAAATGGATTAGAAGCTTTATAGGATTTTTAGGTAGGCTGGTGAGTTCCATTTTTCCTCCTATCAATTTGCACTAGAAATGCTCCTGTAATAATTACAAATGCCCCTATTGTTTGTAAGAAATTTATCTCCTCACCTAAAGCACTGACTCCTATGAGCAACACTATAACTGGCTCTAAAACGGACAATATAGAGGCTTTTTCTGCAGATACATATTTCATTCCTTGCAGTAGAAAAACAGTTGGTATGGCAGTTGCTATCAAGCCAATTCCTATCAAATTTTGCCATGCAACAAACGATGTTGGGATAAAGAAGCTATCATCCAAATTTGCTAAAAACAAATATGATAATATCGCGCCGATAGTAATACTAAAGCAGGACACTAATGGGGGAGAGGAGTGGGATCTACTATTGGACGCAACTATATAGACTGCATATAATGCTGAAGATATCATTGCTAAACCAATGCCTCGCAGGTCTGCTTTGATTTCATCTGCTTCCATTAGAAGTAACAAGCCACAAAATATTACGCACATAGATACATTATAAATTCTAGGTACTTTTGTTTTATATATAATGCGTCTAAAAAGCATTACGAAAGCGGGGAAGGTAAAGAATATGACCATGGCAAGCCCTGTGCCAATATATGTGCTAGCTTTGAAGTAGAAGTATGAGAAAGGCCCATAAGTTAGCATGCCAATTATCAATTGCCCTATCAATATATTCAAGTCGAATTTAATAAATTTAATTTTTGGCAGTAATATAATAGAGATAAAGGCGCAGGATACTGTAAACCTCCATAGGAGCATGTTTGTAATCGATAAGCCTTCTGCTAAAACATTTACACCAAAATAGCCAAGTGGCCCATATAGCATGCCAGAAAAGATGCAAAAAAGCAGACCTTTATTACTTTCGCTTATATGTTTCATCTATTCCTCTAAATATTCTAATATCATCAACCTACTGTTACCATATTTGCGATCCAGATGAAGGGTCAATTTCTCTGGAATGATCAATGTATCCGTAGCTCCAATTTCAATTATAACTAAACATTTGTCTTCCATCCAAGAATTTGCAATTAAAGATGACAATGTTTTTTGCGCCATGTCTTTATGGTAAGGCGGATCCATAAAAACTATATCGTATTTTTCCTTTGTATATCCTAGTCTTGATGCATCGCAGCAAAGGTATTCTGCCTTATCCTCTATGGATATTTCTGATATAAAATCCTTCAAAGTTTCTATATTTGCTTTATCTAAATCCACAAAGGTTGTTTTTTTTGTGCCCCGAGATATTGCCTCGAGTCCTATAGCGCCCGAGCCAGAATAAAGGTCTAAGAATTTTTTATCCTTTAATCTGCCTTCAAAAGTGCTGCTAGTTAATATGCTAAAAAGAGCCTCTTTAAATCTTCCGGTAGATGGCCTATATTTAGCATTTTTAGCTGTAGGTATTTTACGCCCTTTGAGATATCCAGAAACTATATGCATATTTTACATATCAAGAGCGCCAAGATACAGCTCTAGGAGCTCCTCTTGTTCTTGCCTTTTATCTTGGTCCATTTTACGAATTCTAAGTACTTTTTTTATAGTGGTGATATCAAAACCATGCGCCCTTGCTTCATTGCATACTTCCTTGATATCCTCGGCTATATTCAGCTTATCCTGTTCTAATTTTTCAAGTTTAGAGATAATTTGTACTAATTGCTCTTTTGTAAAAACTTCTTGGTTCATCGGATTTTCCTGTTTTTAATTTGATCAGATAATATTAAAATGTAGTAGAGTGTCAAGAATGAGTTTGACTAGATATGATTTGGGGTTACTTCTAGCACAGTGCCTTCTTGAAGATTTCCAAGCTTGTACCCCCCATATGATATCCGCATTAGTTTGCTAATCTTAAGGCCAAAATATGTACAGATTTTCCTTATCTCTCTATTTTTGCCCTCCATTAGAGTAAATTCCAGCATATGGTTGTGTTTGGAGGATTTAATAAGCTCTATTTTATGAGGGGCAAACTTTTCGCCATTAATGTCTATCCCTTTTTCTGCTTGCTTGAGCTTATCTAAGGAGATTTTGCCAAAGCATCTTACATGATAAATCCGCTTTATTTGGCTTGATGGTAATTCCATTTTTCTAGCAAACTCACCTGAATTGGTGAGCAAGAGCAATCCCTGGCTATTCATATCAAGCCTGCCTACAGATATTACTCTTGGCAAATTCTTAGGAAGTTTATCAAATATAGTATCTCTGCCTTGGGGGTCGCTATGGGTTGTGATAAGGCCTGGGGGTTTATGATATATCCAGACTCTAAGCTTTTCTTGCTCTGGCATTATTTGCCCATCAATGCTTATTTGATCTAAGCTGGATACATTAATAGCAGGGGATTGTATAACCTCTCCATTAAGAGAGACTTTGCCAGAGGAAATAAGCTCTTCTGCCTTTCTTCTTGAGCAAAATCCTGCATCTGCAATAGCTTTGGCTATTCTTTTCATTAAGTCCTGCCAAAAAGCTTTTCAATATCTTTTAATTTAAGCGTAATGTGGGTCGGTCTTCCATGGTTGCATTGCCCAGAGCCATTTACGGCCTCCATCTCTCTTAGAAGCCCATTCATCTCCATAATAGATAAGGACCTTCCAGCTCTTATAGAATGATGGCAGGCATAAGTTTCTAAGATATGTTCTTTAAGCTCTGTTAGTGCAATTTCTTCATCCATTTCAAGCAAATTGTCTGCTAAATCATTGATCAATTGCTTAATATTTGAATCTGCAAGGAGCAGGGGGACTTCAGAGACAACTACTGATTTTGTGGAGAAATTTTCAAGTGCTAGGCCTAATGCCTTAAAGTCTTCTAGTTTATCTGCCATTTTAGCGGCCCTTCTCTCGCATGCCAATTCCACTATTTCAGGCATAAGAAGCCTCTGAGTTTGGATGGAGTTTTGTGCTATGTTTCTTTTTAGTTTCTCGTAAGTTAAACGTTCATGTGCTGCATGCTGGTCTGTAATCACTATAGAATCCAGATTTTTGGAGATAATATATGTATCACTGACTTGCGCTATAGCGCTGCCCATCGGGAAGGCTTCAGTTTGCCGCGCCTCTTGCTCACCTCTAAGCTCATTTTCTCTATGCCTAATTTCTGGTGGGGCTGAAAAAATTGCTTCATTCAGATGATTTTGCGTATCATCTTGCCTAGTATTTGTAAGATGAGAGGGTAGGGAAAAGCTGCTGCCTGGCTTGTAGTTGGCGGATTCAGTTGATGCATATGCAAAATTTTGTGGCGCGAAAGATTCTATAGCTTTTTCTGAGATTGTATCTGATACTCTGCTAGATTGTTTAAAAAGAGCATCTTTAATAGCTGAGATTAAAATACCTCGGACTAGATTTGTATCTCTGAATCTAACTTCAGTTTTTGCTGGATGTACATTGACATCTACAAAATACGGATTTGTCTCAATAAAGATTGTGGCTATAGGAAATCTTCCAGGGGCTAAATAATCTTGGTAGGCAACTCTTAATGCTGAATTCAGTACTTTATCCTTTACAGGCCTTTTGTTGATATATAGATACTGATCTTCAGAGGTGGCTTTATTATATGTTGGGAGCGAAGCATAGCCGCTGATTTTTATATTATCTCTATCAGCAGAAATCTTCATAGAATTTCTCATGAATTCTTCCCCAATCACATCCGCTATCCTGGCTTCAGCTTTTTCAGATTTCTTGAGAGTTAGTATATTTTTGTCATTATGTGTTAGAATAAATTCTACCTCTTTATTGCAGACAGCCATCCTTTTTATTATATCGACACAGGAGGCTAATTCTGCCCTATCGCTCCGGAGAAATTTCAGCCTTGCTGGCGTTGCAAAAAATAAATCTTTTATAGTGATTTTTGTTCCATCTCTTAGAGATGCTGGTTTGATATTGGATGCTTCTCCGCCTTCTATTCGCACTTCATACGCAGAATCTGACATCTTTGTCTTGCTAATGATCTCCATCCTTGATATAGAGCCTATGGAAGGCAGAGCTTCGCCTCTAAATCCAAAGCTTGTAATATTCATTATATCATCCTCTGATAATTTAGAGGTAGTGTGCCTTCTGATTGCTACAGGAAGATCTTCTTTGCTAATTCCAGCGCCATTATCGATAATTTTGATTAAATTTTTTCCAGCGCCTTCTAGGATAACTTCAACCTTGCTTGCTCCTGCATCAAGAGAGTTTTCTACTAATTCCTTTATAACTGAAGATGGTCTTTCTATTACTTCACCAGCGGCAATTCTGTTGATAGTATTATCAGACAGCTTACGAATTTTATTCATTGAGATACATGATTTTTTTATGGCAAAATATTACCATGCCTTTTTCTAGAAGTCTATAATAAGTCTATAAGAAGTCTAGTCCTAATTCTTCTAAATCGCCAGGCAGCTCAGAACTCACCATGCATTTGTGGTTTTCTTTAGATGAAGGATCAAAGATTATATCACTAGGCTCTATGCTTGTGCATAACTCTTCTGCTACATCGCTTGTTGAACGCACAGAGAGGGAGAACCATTCTTGCACGCTTTTGTGAATTAATGCTGAAAGGCTTGGTATTTCTGATAATTTCTTGCCTGTTTTAAGCTCTACCCAATCTGATGATAGAGTTTGATGTCTATCAAAAAACTCACTTGTAAGCTTGCTGCTTATTTTAGGGTCTCTTTTTATAGTGCGGGATTCTTTGGTAGAGATATTAGTGTTTACTGATCTTGCAACCCCCTTAGCTTTAGACATGGACATTGGCAATGTGGCAATTTGATCGAGCGTGTATTTGCCTGCCTTGACAAGCTCTAAAAACATCAGATTGGCTATTATTGAACCGCTTTCTCTAAATGCTTCTGCTCCGAAAAGGAGATAAATTGAGTTTGAGATAAGGTTGAAATGTGACCCAAAAACTTCCTTATAATCGTCTTGAACATTCTTATCTAGAGCGATATTCATCATTGCTTCAGCGATCTTTGAATGATTCGGTACTTTCGCAAATTTTTCTGCAATTTTAGGATAAGTGCCAGGGCCCATAACCTTGATTGCAGTGAGCTTGTTTCCAGTGCGATATTTAGCTCCCTGCACAGATACAGTTTTCTCTATTACTTTAAATGAAAATTTAAAAACTTGCAAATGTTTGCTTTGTTTTGGCTGTGTCGTAGGTGGGGTGGGCATTGAGGCTGCTTCTTTAGCATGGTCATGCATTTGTTTGGCGGTGGATGATGATGGTAGTTTCTGAAGTAGCTCATCGCTTATCAAGCTGAATCTGGTGTAAGCGCCAAACCTTGTTTTTGCGGGGCTAAAAAAACCAGATTGCCGTGCTTTTGCGTATGCTGCATCAATAATCTGCTTATGCTTTTGGGGTGTGGTAGGAAGGCCATCTGGGGCGCAGCTTACCGCTTCTTGCTGGGTGGCTTTTGCGCCTAGCTTTGGGAAAAATTGAGAGATTTTCGCCTGCTTTGTCCATTGATGCTCAGATAAGAGGATCTTCTTCTCCATCTTGTCTTTTTTTGCCATGGGCTCATCTTGATCAGTTTGCTGCTCTTCTCTAGAGGCTGTGCGCCTTTTTCCATTGCTTAGGGAGAAGAAATCATAGATCTTACGCTTCTCGCTTATGTCTAATGCGCTCATGCTACCAGTCTCTTGCATCTGCATAACATCAGGTAATTTTATTTCCAGTTGCTGAGTAGGTGGGGTATTTAGTGGTCTGCGAGGCCGCATTTCAAAAGAATCAGTAGACATTATAAATGTATTATGAATTATTATTAACTAATTCTTATAACACATATAGCGCAAATAGTAAAGAGATATTTATAATTGAGCCCAAAAAGTAAAGAGTGGGTAATATTTTCTGTATCTCTCCCTTACATTCTCGCTTTGCTCCCGCATACTATCATTGCGTACTCTTCCTGTTGTCGGTGCTTCTATTGCCTTTCCGCACCCCTCTATTGGCATCGCGGACGCAGATAACGCGATCCATTTAGTCCTTGAGGCAGGAAATGAGGGTAAATAGATTCCTGACCTCAAGCAGCAATGACAAGGTAGGAAGTGGGTATGACAAGTGTATAATATAGTCAAGGGATAGAGGGTTGGCATCTATTTTTAGTAAGAAATCCCAAAGGAATAAAGATGCAACAATGCCGCTTTTTAGGGTTTTTTTATTTTGGCATGAAATCTGCTTAAGATATCGGTGTTAATATTTTTTAGATTAAGGAGTATATATATGACAGGTACTGACGCAACTAACGCTCTACTGCAATATCAAAATGCTAATCAGAATGCGGGAAAAAGTATTGCCAATGAACAGGTGAGTGGATTTGATTTTTCAAAGACTTTATTTGTACAATCTGGGGGTAAAACGACAAGAAACGGTAAAATTTCTGCTGCATCGCCTACCGCAGTTTATCAGAAATCAAGGGATACTAAGGCTGATGCCGTATCAACAGGCAAAACAGGGGATTTAGCAATAGATGGCCCAGGCTTCTTTGTGGTAAAAAATCTTCAAGGCACTACCGCTCTGAGTTCCATGGGTTCTTTTAGAATTGATGGCGTGGACAAGAAGATAACAGGCCCATCTGGAGAAATTCTTATGGGATGGAAAGTAGATAATACAGGTGGTATCCCCGCATCTTCAACATCTGTTGATTCACTAGAGGAACTTTCTGTAAAGGGATTAAATGCCCTAGCAGAAGCGTCAAGCAGAATTACAGTGTTGGCAAGATTAAGCGAGGATCAAAAGTTACTAGATGGCCCAGGAGATGTGATTAATTTAGCTAGGTTTAATGCGGCCAAAGCAGCTGGCATTGATTCTATAATAACTCCAGGTGAGAATGGCAATGGATCGCTAAGAATAGGCGATGAAATAGAGTTAACCCCAGTTGGAAACATAGTATCACACAGATATCAATTTGGTGGAGTTGCGCCTACAAGAGAGGTGGATGCAAATTCTAGCCTTTTTGGTTCCGTATCGCCCACTCAAGCCTTCCAAATGGCCGATGTAGGTGTTGTACCTAACCCAAACCAGATTCAAGTTGGTCAGGTTCTGCGTATTGCAGTTGGCGGCGCTGGAGGAAGAAATTATGATTTTACTGCATCTAAGGCAGCTGATAAAACTTCAGATGGTGAATTTAATTCCTTATCCTCTCTTGCAAAGGCAATAAATGTTTTTTCTAAAGGTGAGGTTAGGGCAAATATTGGTTCTGATAATAGGCTATATATTTCAGCAAAAAATGCTAATACTTCTTTGTCTTTTTCAAATATTGGTGCTCCAGTTGGTAGAAACTTAGTAGAAGAGCTTGGGCTAGTGGATGTTGTAGAAAATGACCCAGGTGCTTCTGGATTTGAGCGTTATACTACCCTAAAAGAGCTCAGAACAAAGATTGAATTGACAGATGCATTAAGAGCAAGCCTAGATCCTACAAGTAAGCGCGTCACCTTTAGTTCAGAGAGGGCTACTGGATCTCTTTCGATTAATGGTAAATCTTCTCAGCCAAGATTATTCCAACATACATATTATGGTGACAAGGATAACTTACTTGCAGGTAGCAATACTGACTCGAATAATAGAAGTCTTATCACGATTTCTTCTCCTGGGCATGGTTTAGTTGCAGGTGATCATATAAGAATTGCTGATCCGAATGGAGCCTTAGGGGCTTTAGCTGTAGCAGGTAATGTCGTAAGAGTTGTTGCAACTTCCCCGGATGCTATTTTGATTGCTTCTGATAATTATAATACTCCGATAGCCAATGATCCACTAGCTAGAGGTACTCAATTTGCAAATCACGGGGCGAATCCTGTTGCAACAAGCTGGCAAAAGGTTGAAGGAGCTTTTAACGATAATGATACCGGAATTCCAACTCAGCTCAATACAGCAATCAGTGCGCGTAATGCTGGTGGTATCGGCGCCAATTTTGTAACAGTTACTCTTAATATTGGAGGTGCTGTTGGGGCGCAAGTTAATAGAGCTCACTTTGTAGCAGGTGACATGGTGCATATCACAAATTCCGCAGTTTTAAAGAATGGAGTTTATAGAATTTCTGCAGTTGGAGCGGGTGCCCCTCCAGGCACAATAACTGTTCAAGCTAAATCTACTGCTGGAGCAAATCCAGCAGCTACAGATGATTTAACAGCAGCAGTCCGTGGGGGTGTTGGTGGTAATGTAGCAGATCCAGGAGCACAAATCGTTAAAGTTGCTCAGAATGCAGCTGTGAATGGTAGTACAGGTATAGATACATTCCCTATAAGAATTGCAGCAAATAGTAACAGGGTTACTATCAGTAAGACAGCACTTGGTGGTGGCCATGAGCATAAAGAAGGTGATGTATTGATATTCAGGAACCTTGCCGCTCCCCAAATTGCTGTAGGTGCTGGTAATATTGCTATTAATGAAAATACACCTTATAGAATTGTAGCATCTGATGACAATACGGTAACATTTGAAGCTGACAGTAATGATGCCAACCCAGCTCGAAACGGTGCCAATGAGGCCAGAATAGGTATGTATAGATTTGATCTTGGTGCTGGTGCAGGTTTACAAAATGGCGCAGTTGCAGCAGGTGTGTCAACTAGTCTTGGACGCAACTTTACTGTTGAATATGTAGGTAAGGCATTCAAAGGGCTTGGTATTACAACAGATACGGATTATTTTGCTTCTCCACATGAGGCCACATATGATCCATTAAATAATACTAAAAATATGGCTTCTGGAATTGTGAAACCTCATCATGTGCATACCGTGCAGGTTCATGACAGTTTAGGTGATAAGCATGATGTTAAAATTGCTTATGCAAGAATTACAGATAATGAATGGGCTGTTGAGGTTTTTGTGCCTGAACAAGAAGATGGTACCTATGATATTATAGGCCAGCAGAATCAGGTTGCAGCAGATAATATATTCTTTGATGGTAAAGGTAAGTTGACTTCTATTGGTCAAGGTCTTCAAGGTAAAATTAGACTTTCTTGGAAAAATGGTGCAGATGCTTCAGAGATAGAGATCGATTTTGGTGAAGCGATAGGTGCTGTAGATAATTCCACAGGTAATCTGACATTGTCTGCTGGTGAGTATGATACCGAAGATTTGCATGCTAATGGCCATGCTGCGGGTAATTTGGATGGAATTGAATATCTAGATGATGGATCAATTGTTGCCAGATTCTCTAACGGATCAAGTAGAGTATTTGCTAAACTTCCAGTTGCTATGGTGGCTGATCCAAATAGCTTAATCGCGATTGGCAGGGGGCATTTTGTTGCTAATGAGCAGAAAAGTGGTGTAGTAATCTTGAAGCAAGCAGGTCAGGGAGGGGCTGGTGTATTTAACCCAGGTTTCCTTACTGGATCAGGTGTTGATTCAATCTCTACAATTTTGGGTATGAACGAGCTAGCTCATACACAAAAAGCGCTCTTTAAGACATTCTCTATTGAGGATGAAGTCAAGAAGGCTGCTTTGGCATCTGTATAATCTTACGATTATTTTAATAATGGGGGCATTTATTGTCCCCATTGTCACGTCATGATTTTTCTCATTGCCATCCCAGAATTTTGCTCTATTGTCATTCCCGCGCAGGCGGGAATCCACATTATCCTTATTCCTTCCCTTAGTAATTAATAGATCCCGCATCAAGTGCGGGGATCCATATTACCCTTACCCCCCAGCCGCACCGACTAATGAATGTAGCAAAAGACATGGGAGGTAAAATTCCGCTTTCAGTCTACCTGCCCATATTCACCTAACAATATTCTCGGCTTTAAATCTAAAATGGTATAAAATTACTATCTGAAATTTGTAAATTTATATTGCTGCTTCCAATTTCTTGACCTGATTTGTAATTTCCTTATATAATATGGCGTTTGGATGATAGGTATTATGATTGGTTTTGCTCAAGCTTTAGGTCAAAGGATTCTGCGCGCTTCAAGATATTTGGGGAATTTTATTATATTTATGGTAAGGGCTTTGATAGGCATCTTTAAACCTCCTTATGAACCAAAAATTATATATCATCAATTTCTCAATATCGGCTTTTATTCCTTGCCAGTTGTTGGCATGACAGCGATATTTTCTGGAGCTGTTTTAGCCCTCCAAAGCTATTCAGGATTTTCTAGATTCTCTGCGGAAAGCTCTATAGCAACTGTTGTAGTTCTTTCAATCACAAGAGAGCTTGGGCCAGTTTTAGCGGGCCTCATGGTTGCAGGAAGAGTGGGCGCTGCAATAGCGGCGGAAATTGGTACTATGAGGGTTACTGAGCAAATAGATGCATTATATACTCTTTCTACAGACCCTATTAAATATCTAGTATCTCCAAGGATTTTAGCTGCCGCTATTACGCTTCCATGCTTGGTGCTTATTGGTGATGTAATAGGTGTTATGGGTGGATATGTGGTAAGCGTGAAGAAATTGGATTTTAACTCTGCAAATTATATCATCAATACTTTCAAATATTTGGAGAGAATTGATGTGATTTCAGGATTAGTGAAAGCCTTTATATTTGGTATAATCATCTCTACAATTAGTTGCTTTTGTGGGTATTATTCTGGCAAAGGAGCTAAGGGGGTGGGTAGTGCTACTACTATGGCTGTTGTTAATTCTTCAATCATGATTTTACTGAGTAATTATATAATTACAGAATTATTTTTTAGTAGGTAATATGTCTAGTATGATTAAGGTAGAGAAGCTTACAAAATCTTTTGGAAAACATAAAGTACTTCAAGGAGTTGATTTGTCTGTGGATAAAGGCAAATCATTGGTGATTCTTGGTGGTTCTGGCTCTGGAAAATCTGTTTTAATCAAGAATATTATAGGGCTAATGTATCCTGATTCTGGGCAAATCTTTATTGATAATGAGGATTCTACCTACCTAAAAGGCAAAAAGAGGCGGGAAATATTGTCCAAATGCGGCTTTTTATTCCAGTCTGGGGCTTTATTTGACTCGCTTAATGTACAAGAAAATATTACTTTTTTTGCTCAAAAGGCCAGGAATATCACAAGCAAAGCGGCAAAGCGAGATTTGGCTGCCAGGAAGCTAGAATCTGTAGGGTTGGAGGCAAGGATTTTGGATCTATATCCAGCTGAATTATCTGGCGGGATGCAGAAGCGTGTATCGCTGGCAAGGGCAATAGCAACCGATCCTGAAATAATATTTTTTGATGAACCTACAACAGGTCTTGATCCAATAATGGCAAATGTCATCAATGACCTTATAATCAAAGTAAGAGATGAGTTGGGCGCTACTACAATCACTATTACGCACGATATGCATAGTGCTATGATGATTGCCACAGAAATTGCTATGCTCTATAAAGGTAAGATACTTTGGTCTGGAGCTAAGAGTGACGTAAAAAACAGTGATAATCCTTATCTTCATCAATTTATAAATGGATTAGTGGAAGGTCCAATCTCTGTTTGATTAAATTATATCATAGATAATCTACAACAGCATTTCTAAAGAAGCTTTTCTCAGAGTTTTATCTCTTGCTGCAGAAGTTTATTTGCTGCTATAATGTTTTTGCTGATATATAAGGTGTTTATGAGTGAGAAAAAGTTAAAAACAAAAGATAGTAAGGAATCTACTAGGAGAGATTTTATGGCGATGACAGCAGGTTCTGTTGCAGCTGTTGGTGCTGCTTGTGCGGCATGGCCTATTGTGGATTCTTTGAACCCTTCTGAAGATGTTTTAGCTGCTTCATCTATAGAGGTAGATTTATCAAATGTTAAGCAGGGAGAGAATGTCACTGTGAAATGGCGTGGTAAGCCTGTGTTTATTAGGCATAGAACGGATTCTGAAATTGCAGAGGCTCAAAAGCAAGTTACTAATTTGCCGGATCCAGAAGGTGAGGCTGACAGAACAGTTTCAGGCCATGAAAGGTGGCTTGTTGTGATAGGTATTTGTACTCATTTGGGTTGTGTTCCTATTTGGGGTCAAGGTGAGTATGATGGCTGGTTTTGCCCTTGTCATGGATCTCATTATGATTCTTTAGGCAGAATTAGGAAAGGTCCTGCTCCTATGAATTTGGAAGTTCCAGAATATACTTTCTTAAGTGATACAAGAATTAAGATAGGATAATATGACTACAAAAAAAACCAATACTAAAGCTAAAAAACCCACGAAAAAGCTGGCCAGTAAGCCTGCGGCTAAAGTAGCTTCTCAAACTACAAAAGATCCTTTTGCAGAGCATAAAACTTCTGGCTTAATGGAATGGATTGATTATAGGCTTCCAGTTTTCTCGTTTCTTGGGCATTTTAAACATTACCAAACTCCGAAGAATCTAAGCTATTTATGGTCGCTTGGCTCGATCGCTGGGATTGCATTAGTAATTCAGATTGTAACAGGAATAGTGCTTGCTATGCATTACACCCCGCATGTGGATCATGCATTTGATTCAGTAGAGCGCATTATGCGTGATGTGAATTATGGATGGCTTTTAAGATATATGCATGCAGTTGGTGCATCTATGTTTTTTGTATCAGTTTATATTCATATATTCAGGGGCATTTATTATGGATCATATAAGACTCCGAGAGAGCTTTTATGGCATATAGGTATTATTATATTTCTAGTGATGATGGCTACGGCCTTTATGGGATATGTGCTTCCTTGGGGACAAATGAGCTATTGGGGAGCGACCGTGATCACAAACCTATTTTCTGCTATTCCTTTAATAGGGGATTCAATTGTAACATGGCTTTGGGGTGGCTTTTCAGTAGATAATCCTACATTGAATAGGTTCTTTTCCCTACATTATCTGCTTCCTTTTGTGATTGTGGGCCTAGTGATTCTCCATATAGTCGCCCTTCATACTCATGGTTCAAACAATCCTAAAGGTATAGATGTGAAAGCTGGTAAAGATACTATCCCTTTCCACCCATATTATACTATTAAAGATTTTGTTGGATTTGGTGTCTATTTCCTTATCTTTGCATTTTTTATCTTTTATGAGCCAAATTATCTTGGCCATCCAGATAATTACATACCGGCAGATCCATTAATTACTCCGGCGCATATCGTGCCAGAATGGTATTTCTTACCTTTCTATGCAATACTTCGTGCAGTGCCTTCAAAATTAGGTGGAGTAATTTTAATGCTGGCATCAATATTAATATTGTTTTTCTTACCATGGCTTGACAGATCAAGGGTGAGAAGTAGCAATTATAGACCATGGAATCGTTTTGCTTTCTTCATTTTTGTAATAGATTGCATAATTTTAGGGTATGTTGGCGGACAACCTGCAGAGGAGCCTTATCTCACAATTAGTAGGCTTGCTGCTGCATATTATTTCTTCCACTTCCTTATATTAGTGCCACTAATTGCTAGATATGAGAAGCCACTTCCACTACCAAAAACATTGGATGAAAAATGAGCAATATTATCAAATTAAATTTACTAATAATCTTTTTTGCAATTAGTGCTTTTGCTGCTGAGGATGCAAGGATTCCAAAACGTATAAATTGGCCTTTTGAAGGGGCTTTAGGGAAGGTTGATAGGCAGGCTGCTCAAAGAGGGTTTAAAGTATATAATGAAGTATGTTCTGCATGTCATGCGCTAAAGCATCTCTATTATAGGAATTTAAAGGATATAGGCTTTGCTGATGCGGAAATAAAAGAACTTGCTAAGAAATTTACTGTGATTGATGGGCCTAATGATGAAGGGGAAATGTTTGAAAGGGAAGCAATTCCAGCGGATAAATTTGTCCCTCCTTATCCTAATGAGCAAGCTGCACGCGCTGCAAATAATGGGTCTTTTCCTGCGGATTTATCCTTGATAGTTAAGTCAAGGCATGATGGTGCAAACTACCTTTATTCATTACTGACAGGATATGAACATCCAGCTGAAGGGATGGATGTTCCTGATGGGCTTTATTATAATCCATATTTTCCTGGAGGAAATATAGCAATGCCCCCTCCAATTATGGCAAATGACCAAGTTGAATATACGGATGGGACAAATGCTACAATAGAGCAAATGTCAAAAGATTTGGTTATCTTCTTGCAATGGGCAGCAGAGCCTGAGATGGAGCATAGGAAATCCCTTGGCCTTAAGGTTATGATATATCTACTTATTTTCACTGTGCTTTTCTACATTGCCAAAAACCGAATTTGGTCTAAGTTGAAATAGTATTACTGGAGTAGCTTAACTAAGATGGAAGTGAGGGCTCTTGTTAAAAGTGGAATTAGCCCCCTTGTTTTGCCCGTTTTCTCCCCCATTGTCATGCCGGAATTTTGTTAGCAAAATATCTGGGATCCACCTTAACTCCCTTGCCTCAATGACTAATGGATGCCTTATCAAACATGACAATAGAGGAGGTGTGGCAGCCAATAGTGTAAAAAATAAAGATAAAAGCGCATTTGTATTAACCGCCAATACCCTGCATATGGATTGCGGCGCGGATGGCATCTATAAATTTAGCCATAATATAATTGATTGTGATGAACAGAATTATAAACATCACAAAAATCTGTACAGGTGTTACTACAAAAAATACCTGCAAGTTAGGCATGAGGCGCGATAGGACTCCATTACTTATGAGAAACCCTATGCTTACAGTGATAAAGGGTGCTGCTAATTTAAAGCCTAGGATAAAGCTCTGATTTACTGTATTTGCTACAAAATTTGCTAGGTCTCCGGTATTGATGAATGACCCCACTTCAAATTTGCTATAACTATCTACTATACTTTCAAATAGAAGGTAATGCGTATCTGTTGTAAAGATCATCATATAACCAACAAGTATCAGAATATTACTGATAAGAGAGACTTGCTCGCCGCGTTTGGGGTCAAAAAAACTTCCTGCGGCAAGTCCAGATTGCATAGATACTATATTGCCTAAAACATCTAGGGCGGAAAAGCATATTCTAGCTGCCAAGCTAATTAGAGTCCCATATAAAAACTCCATACATATTAGAAAGACGAATTCACCGGAGCTCATAGGTCCCTTAGGAATAAAATCCTTTAAAATAGGAAATAGGATAATAGAAGTAAGAAGTGCAATTACTAGCCTAGCATTTTGTAAAATATAATGTGACCCTATTGCTGGAAACATATGAAAAGCGGCGCCAATTCTTGTAAAGATTAGAGCCATGGGGATAATAATTTCACCTGATAAATTTTCTAATATCATGTGAGTTTTCTTTGGAGGGACATAAATTTAGCCTCAAGTGCTTCAATTTGAGAGATCATATTCATGCTACCAGTATTTGATAAAGAATTTTGATTGGAGTGAAATAAGTCAAGCTGAGTTTTGGTTCCCCTTGCTTCCAATTCGCTTTGAAGGCGCTTTATATTGCTTTCGGAGTAATATCTTCTACCGCGGATCTTTTTGACTTTTAGATTTTTTAAATTGGATTCCAAATATCTAAGGTTAGATTTTGATATGGATAGCATATCAGATACTTCAGCAATACTAAAATACTTAGCCACCATTATTCACCCTTTCTTTAGCTGTTCTAGAGGGAATGAATCTTACAATTTTACGGGGCTTGATTATCATTTTCTCTCCCTTGTTGATATTCATCCCAGGCCTTGCATTTTTTTGATATACTTCAAATGTGCCTAACTTAGGAATATTAATTTTTGAATCAGATACTATGATGTTTGTAAGCTCTTCAAAGATGCTTGACACCAGGCTATTGGCAAAATTCTTAGAAAAACCAAAGGAGTTTTTGATATGGTCAGCAATATCAGTTTTCGTTACAGTTTTCATATAATTCCCTAAAATTTAAATCCCTTCCCAAGATATAGCTTTTGTACTTCTTCTGACTCTACAATATCTTGTGGATTTCCTTGCATCAGGACATTTCCATCATATATTATATACGCTCTATCTACTATATCCAATGTTTCTCTTACATTATGGTCTGTTATCAATATGCCAATATTTTTATTCTGTAGTTTTTGTATCAGTTTTTTCACCTCAGAGACGGCTATTGGGTCTATGCCAGCCAAAGGTTCATCTAGGAGTATGAAAGAAGGCTCCATAGCTATTGTTCTTGCGATTTCAAGCCTTCGTCTCTCTCCCCCAGAAAGGGCCATTGCATTTGTGTATCTTAGATGTGAGATAGAAAATTCTGCAAGCAATTCTTCGAGTTTTTTATCGATGATATCAGGGTTATTATGTATTAGCTCAAGGACTAGCAATATATTTTGCTCAACAGTCAGTCCCCTAAAAATTGAGGATTCTTGGGGGAGATAGGCAATACCTATTTTGGACCTTACATACATAGGCAATTCTGTGATATCTTCTTTGTTAAAGCTCACATTTCCGTTATCTGGGCGGGTTAGGCCAGCAGCCATAGTAAAGGTTGTTGTTTTTCCCGCTCCATTAGGCCCAAGTAATCCAACAATCTCACCGCTTTTCAGGGTTAGAGAGACATTTCTCACCACAGGTCTTTTCTTATATGTCTTTGATAAGTTATTTAACTCAAGGATATTATGCGTCATTTCTGAATTATCTCATTTAATTTTCCAAGATATACCATTTTGTCTGTGATGATAATATTATTTTTATCTTGCAGCACAACTTCTCCAGTTAAACTCAGTTTTTCACTCTTTGGACTATAAATACCGGAATTAGCAATTACTAGCCTAGCATTACCACCTTCTTTCTTGATAGCCCTGATTTTGTCAGGCATTACTATTTTTGCAATCTTTTTGTTATCCTTTGTAGTAAATTCAAAGACTACCTTACTAGTCAATAGCTTGATGCTATTAAAACATAGGAAAACTTCTCCTTGGAAAACAGCTTTCTTCTCCTGCCTATTAAGCTTGAGATTAAGAGAGGAAATATCCAAATCCCCAAAGGCGAGGGTTGGGCTACTTACTATGATTAGTATCAAAATGCGCTTTAACATGTCCATTAAGGGTGATGTCACAGAAATTATCATTAGCTTTAATCCTATCAGCGGTGATTTTACCATTATCACCTAATATCATAACGAAGTCATCATTCTCTGCAGATTTTTTAGCTAAATCTATAGTAATTTGTTCGGTGGATAAGGTGTAATTTTGGTAGCCTATATTTACGTCTTTATTAAGAGATATACTATCACTTTTGGTACTTAAGAAACATTCTTTCGCTAAGACGCTTATATTTTCTTGTGGGTTAAGATTATAAATTCCTGATATTCTATTTAAGTGGTAAGTATCACCTGAATCCTTTATAATGGCTTCTGCAAAGATCCTGTAGGGATGATCACCATTGCTAGAAAATACAGGTTTGGATACTTCAACCTCAGCATTGAGCAGTTTTTTATTTTGTGATGTTTGGTTATTGGCAATACTATTATCCTCTTTATAGTGAAACAGAATAACAAGTAGGCAGATTGCTGATAGAATAGCCAGGGAATACTTTAATGCTGTAATTCTACGACCATATTTTACTAGCATTATCCTACTCCAGCTCTTAAAAGATCATGCATATGTATTATACCGCATAGTTTTTGTTTCTCTAAGACAAAAAGAGAGGTGATGGATTTATCATTCATAACTTTTAATGCCTCGATAGCTAGCATTTCTGGGGTGACAGTATAAGGGTTTTTTGACATTACTTCCCCTGCTTGCTTGCTTAGTAAATCATCCTTCATGCTTCTTCTTAGATCACCATCTGTAATCACACCTAAAAGATTCAGTGCCTCATCCACAACTGCAGTTGTTCCAAAGCCTTTACTTGTCATGGTGAGCAGTACTTTGCTCATTTCATCATGATCTGCAACTGATGGGATAGAATCTCCAGAATGCATAAGGTCCTTTGCTTTTAGCAAGTTGGCTCCTATTTTACCACCTGGATGGAGTAGTTTGAAATCATCCTTTGAGAAGCCCTTTGATTCATGAAGCGCAACCATTAATGCATCACCTAGAGCCAGCATCATAATGGCAGAATTGGTAGGAGCTGCTACTGATGAAGCTTCGATGCTTTTGGGTATATTGAGCAGGAAATCAGCGTTATTTGCCAAAATGGAATCCTCTTTCATGGTCATGGCAATTAATTTGATGCCAAATCTTTTACAATAATTTATAATATCACATAATTCTTTGGTAGCGCCAGAAGCAGAAAGAAGCATCACTACATCATCTTTACTAATCATTCCCATATCTCCATGAGAGGCTTCAGAAGGATGTACATATAATGCTAATGTGCCGGTTGATGCAATACTTGCAGCTATTTTGTTTGCGATATAGCCGCTTTTGCCTATCCCAGATACTATTAACCTACCTTGGCTTTTTTGTAGAAGCCCTACCACTTTGGTAAAGTCTTGCGGCATATTTTGAGATAGTAGATTCAGGCTGTCTATCTCGCTTTTTATAACATTTAATCCAGTTTCTAATATATTCATGATCCGTGCGCAAAAATATCTTTATCGTTCCAACCCATTAAGTCTAATCTGGCTCTAATTGGCAAAAAGTCGCAGATTTCTTTGAAAATCTCAAGCCTGTTTTCTTGTTTCAGCATCTTTAGCATCTCTTCCCTAATTTGGTGAAGATATATCACATCCTTAGCAGCATATTCTAATTGTTCTTTGGATAGGTCTTCTGCGCCCCAATTTGAGGATTGTTGAGCCTTGGAGATTGAGGTTCCAATTACTTCTCTAGCAAGGTCCTTTAACCCATGCATTTCTGTGTAAGTTCTAGCCAGCTTAGAAGCTACCTTGCTGCAGAAGATATTTTGCATCCTTACTCCTAAGTAATATTCAATGATTGCAAGGTCAAATCTTGCAAAGTGGAATAATTTTACCCTGCTTTCGTCCCGCAGTAGATTGACAAGATTAGGTGCATCATATTGATTGGGCATAAATTGTACAATATGGACTTGTCTTGTTTCATCACAAAATTGCACGGTACATAGTCTGTCTCTATGAAAATTAAGCCCCATTGCTTCAGTGTCAATTGCTAAATCGCCCTTGAACTCAAGGTTATCAGGTATATCATTTTTATGTAATTTAATATTTTTCATAATTATAACTTTATTTCATTGGCACAAAGGCCTTTTCCTTTTTGCCTGCAATGCCCAGGTTTTTTCTTGCATGTTCATCTAACATATCAGGGTCTAAAGATTCTGCTTTAAGAGATTGAACTTTATGCTCCATGTCTAGTCTCTCCACTCTAACATTTTCTAATTCTTGCTCCGCTTCGGTGATTTTTCTGCTTAAATTGAAAAATGCAAGAATGCCTCTATTTCCATATATTGCATGAAATACAAAATATACTAGTATACATGCCAAAATACCGTTTATTATTTGCTTCTTATTGGCAAAATGCTTTCTTTGGCGCTTCATAGTAATACATACAGAAAAATTGGTGCAGTAAAGATTATAGAATCAAACCTATCAAGGATTCCACCATGTCCAGGAAGTATCCTTCCAGTGTCTTTTAAATTGAATTTTCTTTTGAACAAAGATATAAATAAATCCCCTGCTTGCCCTAGGAGACCTATAACAAATGCAAATATAACGAAGCTAAACCCACTATAAACAAATTCGTATTCCGGAAGTAATGAAATCAAGAGTGGAAGGGCGATAGAGCCCAAAATACCTGTAACTAGTCCGGAATAGGTTTTTCCTGGGGAGATATGTGGAACTAGCTTAGGTCCACCAAAATATTTACCTCCAAACATTGCAAATATGTCCATACCCCAAATGATTGCAAAATATGTGAGGAACGAGTATGAATATTCATCAGTAATTAATGTTAAGGAGAGTAGGGAGGCAACAGATATAGGGATAAACACTAACCCTACAAACAGTATTTTAGAATTAGTTTTTGTCATATTGTACCATTCAATTAGCATGGCTCCGCCAACTAACATTAAAATTACTTGTAGGAGTATGGTTGAATATATTATTGCCCCTACTAGCAATGGCCCCAACATAAAGGCTGTCATAATTCTTATTACCAATTCATTGTCTAATTTGTTCTCTCGCATAACCAAAATTTCTTTCTCTGTTTTTATATTCATTTATAGCTTCGATTAAATCATCTTCACCGAAGTCTGGCCATAATTTCTTGCTAAAGTATAACTCACTATAGGCTGTTTGCCAAATTAAGAAATTACTCAGCCTCATTTCACCACTTGTACGAATCACTAAATCCACATTTGGCATATCTGGAACATCCAGCATAGTTGAGATCAAATCCTCATTAATTTGATCGGAGCTTATTTGGCCATCTACTATTTTTCTGATGCATCTGGTGATTTCGTCTCTACCGCCATAGCTTAGTGCTAAATATAGGTTGAATTTATGATTATTTCTGGTTGCATTCTCAGCATAATCAATCGCTTCTTGTACTTCAGGACTTAGTTTGGATTTATCCCCAATGACTCTAAATCTAACATTGCTTGTCACTATATCATTAATTTCGTTCTTTAAATAATTGCTTATGATGCTCATAAGATCTTTAACTTCCTTGTCAGTTCTATTCCAGTTTTCAGATGAGAATCCATAAAAAGTTAAATGTTTTACGCCATGCCTAGACGCAATTTTAATGAGATTTTTAGCAGCTATTGCGCCGGCATTGTGCCCATCTGATTTTAATAGGCCATTTTGCGTTGCCCATCTCCCATTCCCATCAGGAATTATTCCAATATGGTTTAATGTCATTACTTTCTTCCTTAAAGTATATCGTCTATATTATAGCTTATGATGTTTTATATATTAGCTTCTTGCCAAAGGCAATATTATTCTAACACTTAATCCTTTGAGGTTGAGGCTATCATGAAGCTCTATTGTGCCATTATGGCCTATTATAATTTCATTTGTGATACTAAGGCCTAGCCCAACGCTTCCATCTGTACCAAGGTTTCTACTATTATCTATTCTATAAAAAGGAGTAAAGACTTGTTTTTTCATAGAATCTGGTATGCCTTCACCATTATCTTCAACGTCTAATATTACTAGGTTGTTGGACTTTCTAATAGTAATTATAGCTTTTTGTGCATATTTATTGGCATTGCCTAATATATTCTCTATAGCTCGTTTAAATGAGAGCGGCTTAATAGCCACCAATGGATTTTGAGCATTTTGTTCAATGAGTATTTTCAAATTTGTGTAGGAGCTGAAATTAATGTTTTCTTCTATCCAATTTTTTAATTTAATTTTTACAAATTCTTCGCCACCTTCTCCTCGTGCAAAATCAAGATATGTAGCAATCATTTGCTTCATATTGTCTACATCTTGCTTCATTTCATTGATTTCTTCCTCTTCACCTTCCATCATCTCAAGCCTGAGGTTGATACGCGTAAGTGGTGTTTTTAAATCATGGGAGATCATTGCTAAGGTTTGGGTTCTTTTGACGATATAGCTTTCAATTCTCTTTTTCATCTTTAGGAAAGCATATCCTGCTTTTCGGATTTCGCTTGCTCCGGAAGGCTTGTATGTAATATCTTTTGATTCTCCGCAAACAAAGCTGTCGGCTGCTTCGGCAAGGCTTAATATAGATTTAATTTGGTTCCGAGAGAAGATTAGAGATACTAGTAGTAACAATGTAGTTAGAGAGATCATCCATATAACAAAAATCCATGTTGTAGGATGGAGTAGGTGTTTTGCTGATCTTGTAAATACTAGATAATTATTTCCAACTCTGCATAATATTTGTATATCTGTTTTGTTATTGATAAGACTTATATAAGTTGGGTATTTGACCTCTGTGCTAAGTGCGTTTTCAAGAGAGGAGAGGGAGTTGAAATTGCCCTTTAGCTTGCTTTTCTCCTCTTGGTTTTGCTCTTGTAATACAAGGTTCATATGAAGGATTTTTGCTTTATGGGTTGCGTTTTCTATCCCATGTTTTATGTAAATATAAGTGACTAGCTTGACTTCTCTTGCAATAGTGGAGCTATTAGTATTTAAAATGTTAGACCAATGTCTCTGATAAAATATATAAACAGCAAATAATTGTGCAATTATCACTGGCAAGGTTATTATTAGAAGAAACCTACTGACCAAGCTTTTAGGGATTAGATATTTATATATATAGTGCGTAGCCTTCATTTCTTATAGTCTGTAGGTATCTAGGGTCTTTCGGGTTATCCTCAATCTTAGCTCTCAGCCTGACGATTTGCACATCAACTGACCTTTCATTAAGTCCACCCATTAGGGTTGATAATTTCTCTCTGGATATAATTGTCCCATTATTAGAGATCATGATTTCAAGAAGTTTTTTCTCTGTAGAGCTAAGCTTTATCAGTTTTTTATCAGTGGTAAAGAGTGTTTTATGCATTGTGTCATAGCTAACATTGCCTATCTTAACATGCTTAGAATCTTCCTTGTTTTTTCCATATAAATCTATCAGTTTTTGAGCTCTTAGGATCAATTCCTTCCCATCAAAGGGTTTAGTTATATAATCGTCTGCTCCAGCCTCAAGGCCTTCGACTTTATCTTCTGGCTCTGATAAAGCGGTGAGCAATATTATAGGAGTTTGTATATCATGCTTTTTGATTCTTTTTGCAAATTCTATCCCTGTTACTTCAGGCATCATGACATCTACCATCATTAAATCAAATGTGAATTCGAGTAATAAGGATTCGGCTTCTGTAGCGGATGAGGCGGTGGATACTAAATAACCGTTTTTGGATAGAAATTTCTGTAATAGATCCAATATTCTTGCATCGTCATCAACAACTAATATATGAGGGCCATACTGACTTTCCACAAAGCTATCTCCAAGGAGTTAAGGGGTTATACTGCTTTAAAAGCATCTTGGTATTAGATGATACAATAAAAAAGGCGCCTTTAAAAGCGCCTTTTACAATTTCGGATAAAAACACAATTTTTAAGCGCCAACTATTCCGGCACCTGCGCTTGTTGTTGAAACTTCTTCTGAATTTTGGGTTTCGTAATCTTTCAGCATATAGCCTCTTCCCCAAACCGTTTCAATATAATTTGTACCGCCCGCAGCATCTGCAAGCTTCTTACGAAGTTTACATACGAAAACATCGATAATTTTAATTTCTGGCTCATCCATGCCATTATAAAGATGGTTTAAGAACATTTCTTTTGTAAGAACGGTTCCTTTCCTCATTGCAAGAAGTTCTAAGATAGCATATTCTTTATTTGTTAAATGAACAGGCTTTCCAGCAACTTCAACAATTCTGGTGTCTAGATTAATAGATACTTTATCAAATCTAATAACAGATTCAGCATGACCTTTAGAACGACGAACTATAGCCTGGATTCTTGCTATTAACTCGCCCCTATCAAACGGTTTTGTAAGATAATCATCTGCGCCAAAGCCAAGTCCCTTGATTTTTTGATCAGCAGAAGATAGGCCTGATAAAATCAGAATAGGAATCTTAATTTTTGCTGAACGAAGTCTTAATAGAACTTCATAGCCGTCAATATCTGGTAACATTAGGTCAAGCAATATGATATCATACTCATATAGCTTACCTATTTCAACGCCTTCTTCCCCTAGATTAGCTGTATCACAGACTATCTCATGGGCTCTCAATGTCAATTCTATTGAGCGTGCTGTTGATGGATCATCTTCAATTAATAATACTCTCATAATGGATTACTCCTAACAAATGTTAAATTTTTACAACCTCGATAGAGACAATAATGAATCAATTTTAAAACAAAATCAAGGAAAATTTCATCTTTTTTTCAAATTTATGAATCTATCACTAACGGATAAAATATTGCATAACAATATAATAACTTTTATACCCGAGGTAACCAAAGGTTTATAGCCTATCTACGGTGGAAACCTTTTATAACTAAAGGCGATTATGCATTTTTAATTGAGCTAGTCAATAAAAAAAAATAAAGCAATCTTTAACGCCTTAAAAAAAAATTTCCCTTTAGTGCAAAAATATCGCAGCTATCTAATTTTTTCTAGTCTTTTGATATGCCTGCCCCCTTCGAAGTCTGTTTTTAGGAAGCTTTTGACTATTTTTTTGATATCTACAATGGAGGAGATATTACTACCTAGCACCAAAATATTTGCATTATTATGAGCTCTGGATAATTTTGCTACTTCATGATTATAGCATAATGCGGCCCTTATATGTGAGCCTCTATTAGCTGCAATAGACATGCCAATACCTGTTGCACATATTAAGATGCCAAAATCAGCTAACCCTTCCGCGATGCTTTCTGATGTTTTCTGGGCGTAATCCGGATAATCTACAGATTCTTTTGAATTTGTGCCTAAGTCAGTGACTGCATGACCTAGCTTCTGCAGTAATTGCTTTACATGATTCTTGGCTTCTACTCCTCTATGGTCAGAAGCAATGGCGATTTTGTATATATTTTCCTCCATAAGATCAATTCATTAATTGAGTAAGAACATTATAGCTTGCAAGATTTTTTTTTCACAATAAAATTACTTACTTAAATATATTATAGGATATGACTTATAGTGATGTGTGTTTTTAGATCGTTTATTTTATTTATTACTGCTTTGTCTCTTTCAGGGTGTTTAAATCAGTCACCTGCCCCAATAGAATATGGTGTTTTTGATGCTTCTCCCCCTAAAGCGGAATATCATGATGCAGCAGCTTCTTCTACTCCTAAAACAAACCAAAAAACAAATTGGGGAGGTAAGGAATATAAGGAGAAGGTAGAAAAACCTCTTATGTTAAGTGATATTGCTACGGGGAAAGAAATATATCACGAAGTCATAGAGGGGGAAACTATAGACACAATTGCCAGGAAATATGGCATCTCCAGGGATGTTTTAATCAAAGTCAATGATTTAGAGCCCCCATACCAGCTAGAAGAACTTCAACTAATTATGATTCCGGCAAAGAATGCGGTAAAAAAAAATCCAGTAGCTAAAAATGCTCCTGTAAAAACTCCTGTGAGTAGAAAAGGTAAATTGCCTGTTGAAGGGAAGGTGGTATCCCACTTTGGTCAGAGATATTTAGGCTCTATAAATCAGGGTGTGAACATATCTGCTCCTATGGATGCTAAAATTTACTCGTCTTCAACTGGTGAGGTGATTCATTCATCTTTTGATCATAAGTTTGGGAATCTCTTAATAGTTCGTTCGGATTCTGAAGATATTTTTATGGCATATGCACATATGAGTAGCTTAATGCTAAAAGTAGGTGATAGAGTAGTTGAAGGGGAGATGATCGGGCATGTTGGTAGTTCAGGCAAGGTTACGAAGCCACAGCTGCATTTTGCGATAAGGAAGGGCAAGATCCCTATTGATCCTTTGGGATATATCAAGAGGTGATAGCAAAATACAGTCAAAGTGAGGGGATTGCACGGCTGTAAAATAATTTAATTTCCTTACCCTGTAATGCGTGTTATAAAGATAATTTCAATTTGCATATGAATAATCTTGAAAATGGTGCGTTTAGTACTTATATTATAGGATAAGAATTTTTTTACGATGGAGGTATAATATGGAAAGGTTTTCTAGAGCGCATGCAAATCAGAGCAATGCTGCTGTTGATGAGGGGTTAAGAAAATACCTACTTACAATATATAATTATATGGCAGGCGCTCTCGCTATTACAGGCGTTTCTGCTTATATTACGATGACTTTTGAGCCTCTTGCTAGGCTATTATTTAAATTTAATGATTTTGGTTATGTAGTAGGTCCTACGATGATTGGGATGCTGACTATGATAGCTCCTATAGGAATAGCTTTTTATTTCTTTTCGGGTGCGGGTAGAATGTCTGTAGAGAAATCACAAAAGATTCTTTGGGCTTATGCGGCTTTGACTGGCATGTCTATATCAAGTCTTGGATTTATATATACGGGGGAGTCTATCGCAAGGACATTCTTTATCACAGCAAGTGTTTTCGGTGTGATGAGCATTTATGGATATACAACCAAGCGTAACCTTACCTCTATGGGGTCTTTTATGGTAATGGGCTTATTTGGGCTTATCATAGTGTCAGTTGTTAATATGTTTTTGCAATCTTCTGCAATTTATTTTGTAACATCATTTTTAGGTGTGATCATATTTATGGGTATTATTGCTTGGAATACTCAAAAAATGAAAGCAACTTATTATGCAGTAGGTGGTGGTGAAATGGGGCAAAGAATGGCAGTTGTCAGTGCCTTTTCAGCTTACCTAGACTTTATCAACCTATTTTTGTATATGATCCGCTTCTTTGGTGTTTTAAGGGATAGGAACTGATAGCTTGCTTCTAGTAAGAAGCCCCATTGTCATGCCGAAATCTCTCCTATTGTCATTCCCGCGCAGGCGGGAATCCATATTATCCTTATCTCTTGCCTCAATGACTAATGGATCTTAGGAATCAAGTCCGGCATTGTAAAAGTTATACCTTATGTTCCTTGTCTTAAGGACTAATGGATGCCTGATCAAGTCAGGCATGACAGTGTTTTATACTGGCCATTTTACGCTCTTGTCTTGTCGGAATTTCTCCTATTGTCATTCCCGTTGTCCCCTATTGTCATTCCCGCTTTAGGTTAGGAATCCATATTACCCTAATTTCCTGCCTTAAGGGCTAATGGATCGCGTTATCTGCGTACGCGATGACAGATAAAGAAGTGCGGGAGGGGTATAGAAGGCTACGCTGCTGAGGTTAGGGTTGTAGGAAAGTATGTCTATTCTAGTCTTTAGAGGACGAGGAATCCTCGGGCGGATTATTTTCGCTTCGGGATTGGTTTGCAAGCTGCGTTTGAATATCTTGCCAGAATTTTTTGACTTCTTCAAATTTGCCTATAATTTCTTCTACTGCGTCTGGGCCTGAGAAGTCCATAATCGCTTTTCCATTACGCATGCTGATATCCATGTAAAATATTGAAATTTGTGATGATAAATTCGGATCAGTAACTAGGCCTGCACATCTAGTTAAAAGGTCAATCTCATCGAAAATCTTTTGCAAATTTTGGCGTCCAGCATCCTTATCACCCTCATTGAGCCTCTGCTTTGCAGCTTTTGCTGCAATAATAGATCTTGTGGCTGAATCAATAGATTTAACAATGATAGATTCACCTTCGCTTGAAATCTTTTGATATTTACCTACATATGGATTGGGCATAAAACTAGCTTATACACCCAATATTGCACTTAACATATCAGAAATGTCATTCATTTCTATCATCATCTTAGCCACTTGAGCTTCAGCTATCTTCCTTTGCCTTATAGCTTCCTCTGCGTCTGTAACTTTTTTGATCGTATCAAGAGCCTTAGCATGCTCTCTTTCAAGCGTTTTTTTTGTGAGACCTAGCTTTGGAGCTATTTTTTCGACTCTGCCTAAGATATCCCCATCTCCTATACCAGGGCCAAAAGCTGTGTTGTTAAATAAGTATGTTTGACCAACAGGGGGCATATTATCAACAGTGAGTTTAAGCTTTAAATTTTCTAGATCATGGCCAGCTTTAGTAACAGTTACCTCAAATGTTCCACCTCCCTGATCCAGAATTGTGCCATGATTGTCAGGTGCTGGAAAATCCACACCAATATTGTAAATCTTTCCATTATAAAATATAGCAATTGCAGGTTTGTCGAGTGCTCCAGCCCCACTATAGAAAGCTATATTGGATATAGCGTCAAGCGCTATAGGGTTTTTTCCTGCTGAAAGAAGGGATACAGAAGATTTCCTAGCTATGGCATCACCCTGGCGAGTATAGCTTAGATATACCTCATCTGTCTCTCCCGCTTTAAATGAACTAGTTGGAGGACAGTGATAATCAACTTTCAACCCCCCTGCTGCAGTGGAGATATTGAGGATTATATTGTCGGGGTCTGCGGCATTAGTGGCAATATTTACAGCTATAGGTGTATGATTATCTGCATAGCATTGTACATTATATGAGGCTGCAAGGGCGCGGTCACCGCCATTATAGGCAACTGAAATTTTATGTAAATCAGCGAAGTTCCAAGTGTTAGCTGCATCAAGGGCTACATATCCCCCCTTACCCAAAGTGGAGAATTGACTGTTAATAACACCATTTCCTGTATCAGCCCTTGTATAGGTTGTGATATCTGCAGTGCCAGCTAAGAAAGTTTGTAACTTTAATGCATAATTAGGATCCTTATATGCTTCCCTTAAGGCTGCTGCATCAAGTGTCATTTTGTCATTTACAAAGCTTACGCCGAAATGCCCCCATCCTTTGGATGATCCATTGATCGAGGTTTTAAACCTACTTATAGAGCCTAATATGTGACGCGCTTCTCTGAAAGATGATTCTCTTGTAATTCCAGGATTATCCCCATTGCTAGCAGCCTCTTCCGCTTGCGTAATAAGCTGGGATAGATTGTTATACGCTTCGGCTAAGCCTGTCACTACTGATGCCCAATCTTTCCCTGGTAATACTGAAACTTTAGCTTTGCCTAAATCTGCGTTAGAGACATCGAGCTTTAGTCCTGGTACAAGGCCATCTATATTATTTGAGCCAGATATTATAGTGCTGCCATCATATTCTACAATGGCTTCAGATTTTGCGCTAGTACATCTAACATGTTCTGGTTTAATAAAGGTATTGCTGAAATGAGGTAGGTTTGTATCTATATCGATACCAGCGCTATGATTGGTATTTTTGAATTCTATATGCAATCTTCCAGCTGGGTCATTATCGATAAGCTCTGCATAAACTGTAGAGCCGGCTGTGGCTAGATTGCCGTTAATCCCTTGTACAATCTGAGGTAGTACTACAGAGGCATTGTCTAGTGTATCGTACCAAGGGGCGGTTATTGTCACGCTGTTTATGCGCATACTGGGTGTAGGCCAAACATTAGGATCATATAAAGTGCCTGCAGGTATCGTGCTATTCGGGTCCCATCCAAAATCACCTGGCGCCTTGTAAGGGGAAAATCTTACGGTAGATGCTGTCGCGGCGTCATGAGCGGGGTTTGTGTTTGTGAAAGCATCCGCAGTGTTGGTTTTTACTGTAAATACATTGTCGCTTCCAGCATCATCTGATACTAAAACTAACCTTAATCCATCCTTGTAAGGTTCGCTCTTTGCAGTAATGCCTGTTCCTGCTAAGTCTGTATTGATTTGTACAATTACTTCCGCAAGACTTTTGCCTGCTGCTAGATTGACGCCTTTATCCACGCCACCTGTTGTAACTGTAAAATCTACGCCTGCAGATGCAGTTATCATGCTGTTGGTAAGTGCTGCTGCTGTTATAATGGTGCCTTCTGTTGCCCAATATGTATTTTGCCCATTTGCATCAAGGGGGTTTATGGTGAATCTACAATTTTCTGCTTTTTGCACTATATTCACAGAATGCGTACCAGTTTTGGCCCCAAGACTTGCGCTTCCGATTATGCCATTTGTTGCTTGCAGAGTCTTGGATGTTTGGCGGGTTCTTATAGTGGATTGAAATGCGCCTTCAAGGCTTGTTGTAGCTGCCCTTAAGGTTTGTAGGCGCTCCAGCTTCTCTTGAGAGCGGTCTCGTGTTTCGTTGGGTCTTTTGAGCTTTTCCTCAAGCCTGTTAAGGGATTCCTGCATTACAAAACCTACATTTGGAGCGCCTGTCTTGTCCAAAGGACCTTCGGCTTGCCTATCTGTTTTCAATAGGTCTTTTAGTTGCCTTATTGCTTGAGTCAAGCTTCTTGTATCTGAGGAAGATAAAACGCCGGCTGATATGTTCATACTAAAGACTCCTTATAATCTAATCTACCTTGAAAGACTTTACCAAATTTTAATAATTTTGCAAGCAATTTTTATGCCAAGGCGGGGTAGCGAAGTAATAGATGGGTAACCTATATTCCCGGACTCTTCTATTGTCATGCCTGACTTGATCAGGCATCCATTAGTCCTTGAGGCTAGAGATAAAGTTAAATGGATACCGGATATTTGCTTTTGCAAATTCCGGCATGACAGTGGGAAAGCGGGAATGACAGGGGAGGAAATGGGAATGACAGGGGAACGCTTAAGACGTGTCCGTGATTAAAATATCACCACAGCAAAAGTTGTAAGTTAATTTTTTATTCTTTATAAACGCATGTAATATAAATATGCTAGGATTTAAGGCAATAGGTAAATATATACATAGGTGAATTATGGCTAAATGGTGGCAGAAGTTAAAGAAGTTGTTTTCTAGAGGCAATCGGGGTAGTAAGGTTGCAGATCGGTTGCAGGAGAAGGAGTTTGAGAAAGACGGTGGGATGAATGATAATCCCATATATGAAAATCCAGAGGCGGAATATCCCCAAGATCAGAAATTTACCTATGACGTTCCAAATACACAGGATATGACAGACGATATTTATACAGAGGTTCTCACAGACGCGCAGCGGAAAGCGCGTTTAGAAGATTGGAAAAAAGCAGAGTTGGCTAAAACACCACAGGTGCAGAATCCAGATGATTCTCTTCCCTATGACGTGCCAAATACAGAGACGTTACTAAGGAATTCGAAGACTTTAGAAGGATTAAATGCAGAACCTGACGTAGATGCAGGCCTTTCTGCTGGAATGGATGTGGATGGTCAGAAGCTCTCTTTACAAGAGATAAACGAGATGTATTCAACAGTGAGCAGAGAGCTGCCGCAAGAACAGCAATATATAACTCTTGAGGAAATGAAGCACGATCCGAAGCAAGAATTATATGAAGTGCCCCCTCCGCCTCGTAGTAGTAGCAATACACTGCCTGATGATTCCAATGCTCCAGTTTTGCGTCCGAAAAAGAGCAATCAGGTGCCACACTCAGACGATATCTACGGCACTACGGGGCCGCATTATAACAATCATAATATCACAAGCACCACAACAGATAAGCCCCCACCACTGCCGCAACACACTGATCAGACTAGACAACAGCTGGCACAAGAGGTGAAAGATAGGGAAGCTAGAGCGGTGGCAGAGCAAAAGGCTAAGCAGATGCAGGAGTTTTTGCAAGAGCATCCCGTGCCGAAAGGGTCAGCCCCACAAAGATCAGTAAAGAACCGTCAAAAGAATACGGGAAAGGAGTCTAGTCACACTCGGGTATGACAATGGGCGGAGAAAGCTGCCTACCTTGCCTCATATACATCCCATATCCCTTTTTTAGGATTAAATTCCATGATTCTTGGCTTAATGTCTAAAGCATCTAGGGTTATGTCGCTACTCATAGAATTATGCCCTGATTGAAGGGTGCCGTTGAAATTTTCAACATATGGTTGGTAATTGGTAAAGTCGATTGTAATAAATTTCTCCTTAGTTATTTTAGGGAGGAGATTTATTACTGAATCTAGGTCAGTGATTTTATTATTATTCAATTTATCTATACTCAATCTATAAGAAATTTTATCACCATATCTTACAAAAGTTGGGACTTTGCTCATACCGCTCCCTTGCTTAACATTCACAAAGCCTACATTGCCAAGGGGAAGGCCTGACTTTGCTGCTGTGAAATCATCAGCCATGAAGATAATGGCACCTGCAAAATCCACTAATTTACTAACCTGATAATCAAGAATATTATATAGAGGTATTTGTAGATTCAATTCTTCCCCATTGCGGTATATTTTAAGAGCTATTTTGTCTGCTGCCTTATTCATCTCGCTATCAAGAAGGTATAGATTGGCTCCAAGATTCTTACCATTTACTTGCCATATTATATCTCCAGGCATCAGTAAATTATGACTTCCAGAACTATTCAGACTATATTCAACGCGGATAATCTTATTCCTATATTCTGGATATTGCTTTATATAATCCTCCATTATTTTCTTTGGAAAATTTCTGTGATTTACTGCTTTATCAAGTGAATATACTGAGGTTACTGCGCCCATATGTTTTCGCGCAGGGATTTTGCCATTTCTTATAGCATTTAGTGCATGAATTATATATTCACCTTTTAAGGATAATCCGTAAGTTTTGCTGCCACCATAATTAATTCCCAACGCTTCTCCTTTGTCATTGATAAGAGGGGAGCCGCTTGAGCCGCCAGTAACATTTAGATTCACAACATAAGTATGTTGAGGCATTGATCCTGCTATATCGTATAAATTTGATAAATAGCCTGAATGGAAAGAGAAGCCTTGGGATTCGTTATTGCCAACAATAAATACTTCTTGTCCTAATTTAGGGGCTTCCTTCGCGAAAGCAATATTCTTTGAATCTTCAGGGAATTCCTTGGGGTCTATTTTTAATATTGCAAAATCTTGCCAAGAATCATAATAGAGTAATTTGGCCTCGCTTTGTTTGCCATTGAAAAATGTAGTATAATATATTCCTATAGAGGCTGGTGTTACAACATGTGCATTTGTGATGACAAGGCCGGCTTTTTTATCCGCTATAAATCCAGTTCCTTTGAAATTACCAGTATCATGGTAGGCAGATATAGATATTCTGGAATCTATTGTAATGACTCCTTTTCTAACATTTTCTAATATTTCAGGGCTAATATCTGCATAAATATTTGTTATGTATAGCGCAAAATATGCAAAAAATATTAGGAAAATTCTGAAAATTTTCATAATCACCCCTTGTAAAATAGTTTTTTTGCACTATATCACATAATATCAGTTAATAAAGAGGAATAATATGTCAAAAGTTATCGGGATAGACCTTGGGACAACAAATTCATGTGTCGCTGTAATGGAAGGTTCAAATCCAAAAGTTATACCAAGCCCAGAAGGCGTTAATGTAACTCCTTCTATAGTTGCTTTTGTTGATGAAGAGGGTGCTAGTGCTGGCGTCAAAGAATTAGTGGGTGATTCTGCCAAAAGGCAAGCAGTTACTAATCCTGAAAACACGCTTTTTGCTATTAAAAGATTAGTGGGCAGAAGTTTTAGTGATCCTATGGTGAAAAAGGACCAGGATATTGTGCCTTATAAAATTGTGGAATCTAACAAAGATGCCTGGGTGGAAGTTAAGGGTAAAAAATATTCCCCAAGTGAGATTTCTGCGAAAATTCTTAGAAAAATGAAAGAGACAGCAGAAAATTATCTAGGCGAAACAGTTTCTCAAGCTGTTATCACAGTCCCTGCATATTTCAACGATGCACAAAGGCAGGCTACAAAAGATGCTGGTAAAATAGCAGGTCTTGAAGTTCTTAGAATTATCAATGAGCCGACAGCTGCTGCTCTTGCTTATGGATTTGAAAAATCTGGAGCTAAAACTATTGCTGTATATGATTTAGGTGGCGGTACTTTTGATGTATCCATTCTTGAGATTGGCGATGGTGTTTTTGAAGTCAAATCTACCAATGGTGATACATTCTTAGGTGGTGAAGATTTTGATATGAGAGTGTTAAATCATCTTATATCTGAATTCAAAAAAGAATCTGGCATAGATCTGAAGAATGATTCTCTTGCTTTGCAAAGACTTAAGGAAGCTGCAGAAAAAGCTAAGAAAGAATTGTCTTCTACAACTCAAACAGAGGTTAATCTGCCATATATTACGGCAGATGCTTCAGGGCCAAAACATCTTAATGTGAAGCTAACTAGAGCTAAGCTAGAGGAATTAGTTGATGATTTAATCACAAGATCAATAGATCCTTGTAAGAAAGCTATGAAAGATGCCGGGCTTAAAGCTGGTGATATAGATGAGGTTGTTCTTGTTGGTGGTATGACTAGAATGCCGAAAGTTATAGAATCTGTTAAAAATTACTTTGGTAAAGATCCGCATAGAGGTGTAAATCCTGATGAGGTGGTTGCTCTTGGAGCAGCAATTCAAGGCGGCGTTCTAAAAGGAGATGTAAAAGACGTGCTTCTTCTTGATGTGACACCTTTGTCTCTTGGTATCGAAACTTTAGGCGGAGTATTTACAAGATTGATTGATAGAAATACTACAATTCCAACAAAGAAAAGCCAAGTTTTCTCAACAGCAGAAGACAATCAACATGCTGTAACTATTAGAGTCTACCAAGGTGAGCGTGAAATGGCTGCAGATAATAAAATTCTGGGGCAATTTAACCTTGAAGGTATACCGCCTTCTCCAAGAGGAATGCCGCAAATCGAGGTTACATTTGATATAGATGCTAACGGCATAGTGCATGTATCTGCAAAAGATAAAGCTTCTGGAAAAGAACAAAAAGTTACTATTCAAGCATCTGGTGGACTATCTGATTCTGACATAGACAAAATGGTTAAAGATGCTGAAGAGCATGCAGAAGAAGATAAGGGCCGTAGAGAGAAAATCGAGGCTGTCAACAATGCTGAGGCTCTTATATATTCTACAGAAAAAAGCCTGAAAGAATATGGAGATAAAGTATCTGAAGAAGATAAGAAAGCGATTGAGGATGCAGTGTCTGCGCTTAAAGAAGCAAAGGATAAGGATGATATTGCTGATATCAAAGCAAAGACAGAAAGCCTTACCCAAACTGCTATGAAATTAGGGGAAGCTATGTATAAAGATTCTCAAGAAACGTCTGAAGCTCAAACATCTTCTGATGCAAAGGAGTCTGAAGATTCTAAAGTTGTTGATGCTGAATTTGAGGATTTGGATAAGAAGTAACATAATCACTGCCCAAGAATTATCCTTGGGCAGTGTCTTCAATATTTCTGAATAAGGTATCATATGTCCGAGCAAGATTATTATCAAATATTAGGTGTTTCTAAAACAGCTACCCAAGCCGAGCTTAAATCAGCATATCGAAAGCTTGCTATGAAGTATCATCCAGATAAAAATCCGGGTGATGCTAATGCTGAAAAAAAGTTTAAAGAAGCGTCTGTTGCGTATGATATCCTAAAAGACGAGCAAAAGAGAGCTGCCTATGACCGCATGGGCCATGCAGCCTTTAATCAATCAGGTGGCGGTGCTGCTGGCGGAAGGGGCCCAGGTGGTATGGGTGGTTTTGGCGCTAGTGGATTTGATGATATTTTCAGTGATTTCTTTAGTGATATGATGGGTGGAGCAAGAGGTTCTAGAGGTGGCTCTTCTGCTTCCATGAGAGGTTCTGACCTCAAATATGACATGTCTATCACTCTAGAAGAAGCATTTGAAGGCATAGAAAAAAAGATCTCATTTGCCTCCCAAATCTCCTGCACAGGCTGTAAGGGTAGTGGCTCTGCTGATTCGGATGCAAGTCAAAATACTTGCTCTACATGTGTAGGTCAGGGCGTTGTCAGGATGCAGCAGGGATTTTTTGTGATAGAGCAGACTTGTTCTTCTTGTGGTGGTCGCGGTAAGGTTATTAAAAATCCTTGTACAAAATGCCATGGGCAGGGCCGTCATCAGGAAAAAAGATCTCTTAATGTTACAATTCCTGCAGGTATTGAAGATGGCACCAGAATGCGTCTTGCAGGTGAGGGAGAGGCTGGAAGTATGGGAGCACCAAGTGGTGATTTGTATTTGTTTGTCCATGTAGCCCCCCACCCAGTCTTTAAAACAGAATCAGCAGATCTTCACATAAGAATGCCTATAAATTTCATTACAGCAACAATAGGAGGAGAAGTAAAAGTCCCCCTAATAGATGGTAATGCCGCAAAGCTGAAAATTCCCGCAGGAACTCAAGTAAATGATAAATTCAGGATGAAAGGCAAAGGTATGAGTAAAGTCAGATCCAGCTCAAGAGGTGATATGTATGTCCATGCCTATATAGATATCCCAAAATCTCTAACAAAAAAGCAAAAAGAACTAATGCTAGATCTTCAAAAAGAATTCGGAGAAGACCCTTCCTCAAATCCAACAAGTAAAAGTTTTATTGAGAAAGTCAAAGGTCTCTGGTCATCCTAAATTTCTTGATAGAATCTACGATCAAGGGCAGAAATTTCAGATATCTGCGTGATTCACGTACTAAAGTACGCTCCATTACTCGAATCCTCATTTCTTACTATCTCGCAGATTCTATCAAGAAATTCTGAGGCTTGAAAAAGCTAAGTAAGTAGTTTGTAGATCTTTGTTGCTCCACCTACTAAAGTACGCTCCATTACTCGAATCCTCATTTCCTACTATCTCACAGGTTTTGACAAGAAATTCTGAGGCTTGAAACATGCCATTCCCCCCCCCTGTCATTCCCGCTTTAGGTTAGGAATCCACGCCTACCCTAATTTCTTATCTCAATGACTAATGGATGCCTGATCAAGTCAGGCATGACAGCGTTTTATACTGGCCATTTTATACCATTGTCATGCCAGAATTTTGCTAGCAAAATATCCGGTATCCACACCTACCCTTATTTCTTGCCTTTATGACTAATGGCTCACGCTATCTGCGTGCGGGAAGGCAATGAATGCTGGTTATTTATCCCCTTGCCATTGCAGAGAAGGTTATCAAGAGGCTCGCTGGATAGCTTCCTTGATAAGCTGCATGGCTTTTGCGGAGCCTTCCCATCCTTCAACTTTAACCCATTTTCCTTTGTCTAGATCTTTGTAATGTTCAAAGAAATGCTTTATTCTATCCAAGATTATTTGGTCAAGATCTTCAATGGAGGCAATTTTCTCAAGAGACATATCTAGTTTTTCTGTAGGTACTGCTATGATTTTCTCATCCTTACCTGACTCATCTTCCATCATCAATACACCAATAGGGCGAGATTTGATCACAGAGCCAGGAATAACGGGGTAATTGCTAATTACTAGCACATCAATAGGATCCCCATCTTCTGATAAAGTATGGGGCACAAAGCCATAATTACAAGGATAGCGCATTGTGGTTTGCATAAATCTATCTACAAAAACTGCCCCTGAATCCTTATCAAGCTCATATTTGACAGGGTCAGAATTCATAGGAATTTCTATGATCACATTTACTTCCTCTGGAGGGTTTTTACCGATTGAAATTTTATCTATGTTCATTTTACTCTCCTTACTATTTGTATTTTGACTATACCCAAAAACCGAATTCTTCCTTTAGCTTGCTTAGGGTCTGAGATGCTACTTCTTCGGCCCTTCTGGCTCCTTCTTTAAGAATCCTAATAATCTCTGCCGGGTCTTTCTTATATTCATTAAATCTATAAGTTATAGGGTCCATTTTAGTGGCAACTAAATCTGCTAAATCTTCTTTGAATTTTGCAAAGCCTGCTCCTTCATATTCCCTTGCAACTTCCTCTGTACTTTTCCCTGCAAAGGCTGAATATATCGTAATTAGATTGGCAATTTCAGGCCTCTCGTCCGGGTCGTAGGAAATTTGAGGGATTGAGTCCGTTTTAGCCCTTTTAAGCTTTTGATAAATTAGGTCCCTATCATCTTTGAGATTTATCCTAGACGCATCTGAAGGGTCGGACTTGCTCATTTTTTTTGCCCCGTCTTTAAGGCTTTTGATGCGAGGCACATCTTCTGGTATCAAGGGATGTGGGGTTTTGAGTAAATCATAGCCTACTTTCCTATTCACTGCTCCTGCAATATCTCTCGTGAGTTCTATATGCTGTTTTTGATCTTCTCCAACAGGCACAAGATCTGCATTATAGAGCAATATATCAGCTGCTTGAAGTGCGGGGTAAGTATATAGCCCGGCTGAAGAATTTTCTTTATGCTTCCCGGCTTTATCTTTGAACTGAGTCATGCGGTTGAGCCACCCTAGAGGTGTCATGCAATTGAGAATCCACCCACATTCTGCATGTGCACGCACATGTGACTGAGCGAAGAAAACAGATTTTTTAGGGTCAATACCTGATGCAAGTAATGCAGATGCTGTTTCAATAATAGAATGGTTTAAATCTCTGGGGTCTTGTGGAGTAGTTATCGCATGTAGATCTGCAAGAAAGAAAAAAGACTCATACTTTTCTTGCATATTTACCCAGCGTTTTATTGCGCCCAGATAATTTCCAAGATGTACGTTGCCGCTCGTTTGTATGCCTGATATAATGCGTTTATTCTTCATGGGATTATCATACATAAAAAATGCTTGCAGTAAAGTTATTTTGACTTGAGTATTCTATTTTGTTAATATCTATCGGCTATGAAAGACATATTTTTTTGCATTTTGCCTATTTTCATTATTACTTTAATGGGGAGTGGGATTAGAAGATATTGGCTTACTTCGGATGAATTTTGGAGGGGGCTTGAGAAGCTTTCATATTACTTACTCTTTCCTGCTGTGCTATTTAATTATATATCTAGAGCTGAAATTAGCTCAGGCTCCTTGATTTCTATTGTGGTAGCTTTGATAATATCTACTCTCATTGTATCGTCTGGTTTGGTGATTTATCAAAGAAATACGGATTCCGATAAAGCTGAATTTACATCTGTCTTCCAAGGCGCTGTCAGGTATAATAGCTATATTTTCTTTGCGCTTGGATCTTCTCTTTATGGTGATGAAGGCCTAGCTGTAGTTTCTGTCATCTCTGCCTATATGATCGTATTTACAAATGTTATTTCTGTATTGGCAATGAACTCATATATTAGGCGTGAAAATTCTAACACATATATGGATGCTGCTTATGATTTTTTCTTGAGTTTTGCAAGTAACCCATTGATAGTTGCATCTATCCTTGGTTTTTTGGTGAATTATGCAGATATTGAGATCAATATAGGGATTTCTAAGGCTCTGCAAAGCTTGTCAGATGCAGCTCTTGCTATGGGGCTTATAAATGTTGGAGCAGGCCTTAAGTTTGATTTTGGCAGTAGATATTTTAACCAGATAGCTTTTACCTCTATCGTAAAATTACTAATATTGCCACTTGTTGCGGCTTCTGTCCTGAAAGTATCTATGATAAGCGGTATTCCAAGGGCTGTTGCAATTCTATATAGTGCGCTTCCTTGTGCTAGCTCTGCCTATATTCTCTCCAAACAACTTGGGGGAGATGCGGATTTGATGGCCTCAATCATAACGGCTACTACTTTGCTATCAGTATTGTCTATTAGTTTGGTTGTATTTTTTATCGTTTAGTGCTTACCTATAGCAAGGTTTTTTTAGAGCTTTTGCAGATGCTTGGGTTATCTTAAAATACTCTTCCTTCTGACCCTCTGTTTTGTTGGAGGTTGCTATTTTGCCTGCTAAGAGTTTTATGATTGCTTATTGCTCTAAGCTTTTCTCTTGCTTTGATCATTCCCGTAACTAAATCTCCAGCTTTTCCTTCTCTAAGAGAGACTGCCTCGGTTATTAAGTTTTCTTTGTCCGTGAGTCCATTAATTTTCAAATCATTGTTGCCAAGTATAAATTCTTTTATAGTTTTTTGGTGCACTTTGTCTTTTGTAGCATTGGATGCAATATGCGCCGCGAATCCTTCAAAGTCTTTTTCAGAGATTTCCATTTCTTTTCCAGATACTACTATTTTTGGCATACATACCCTCATTATTGAATTTATCCGTATATGTAATTATATCTGTATCAAGATTGCTAATAAAGAATTAAGACGTATCTGCTTGTTAATAAATAGCCATTGTGGGACTTAGGGTATCATTGTTATGCATTGCTACTTCCAATAGAAGTGCTTTTAATAGAGTTGTGCTGCCTGCTTCGAGACATTGTACCCCTTTCCATTGCGCTATAGGCTTTTTGGGCTGATGCAATAATTGCTTTAGCGCGGTTTGTTACGGCTTCTTCCAAACCTTTTTCTATGGCTTTTTGCAAGCCTTCTGTTTGCTTGCTCAATGTATCATTGAGCATTTCTTGAGGATTACTCTTGTTTGCACTAGCTTGACTTTCAAAGGGTTTTTTGGCTTTGGTTGGAAGCTGATCATATTCCAGCGTATCTGTAAGTTTTTTTCTATTAAATTTGTGATTTTCACTTAAAAGACCTTTATCTCCCGCTGTTTCGCATATTTTTACTAGGTCGTTATGGGATTTGTCTAGAGCTGCGCTTTTTGCTGCGCCTGAAAGTTTTAGGTCAAAGAATGCTTCTTTAGCATGTTTTTTTATGGCATCTAACTTATTATAATGCGATACAGTAATAGTTCCTGCTTCAACTAGGTTGGGTAATTCTGTAGGCAATATATCTTGCGATGTAGTAAGCGCCGCAAGGGCGGGATATTGCGAAAAGAATTCTCCGGCTTTAGTCTTGGCTTGATCGCCTTTTAGCCCTGCCTTAAAAGCAAAACCAACGAATTTTTGAGCGGCCCCATGCAGCCTAGCCTGTCCTAAGTGCACCTTATCATAAGAAATAGCCGCGGCTAAAGTAATAGATGGGAGAAGCTTTTTTTCATTTTCTGGTATTTCTGATGTGAGCAGGCTTTTATATGTACCATTTCGTATGTTTTCAATAAAATTTTTGGTTAAGTTTTTAGTGTTTAAGTATGTTGATATATGGTTCTTACAGGGCACAGAGGTGCTTTGATATTGCTGCTGCTCAAAGTCTCTATCTATATCTTGTAAGTAATCCTCAGCAAAGCCGTGCATATAGCTATATCCCAGCTCCCCTAAAATTTTAGGGTTTTTTGTGAATAAGCGGCAATATTGCTGCATTTGCTCTTTTGAGGGTGGAGTTGCTTTGCTCATATGGCTTATAGCTTCTGCTATTTTGCTTTTTGCTGAGAATGTGCGTTTTAAAAATTGTGTCATGGTGAGGGTTTTATAAATTTCTTAATTTATTTATAAGATTTATTGAGTCTCAACGCAAGTACTAAGCCTTGTTTAGATGTATAATGTATCGTTTTAGTGTAGTTATTTTGCAGTAATATAGATTACCTGACGCTATTTTGCCATTTTTAGATTTTTTGAAGATTTGGGCTCCTTATATCCTTGAAAAGATAGGGGATTTGGGGTATCCTGCTTGGGTTAAGACAAGCGTTTTGGAGGGGTATTAAAGTGACAGAAGCGATGCTTGGGGAATATTTCCATATATTTGTTTTTTTTGGAGTGGCAGTTGCCTTGTCCTTAATTATTATCGCTCTGCCTAAACTTCTTGCTAAAAATATTCCAGAGAAGGCAAAATTGTCAGGATATGAATGTGGTTTTGATCCTTTTAGTGATGCGAGGGGTAAATTTGATGTTAGATTTTATTTAGTCGCTATTTTGTTTATCATTTTTGATCTTGAAATCACTTTTCTAATACCATGGTCTATTTCATTGAAGAAAATTGGCGCTGCTGGGTTTTATTCGATGATGTTTTTTTTGATAATGCTTATTGTGGGCTTTGTATATGAATGGAGAAAAGGAGCATTGGAGTGGGAGTAGCTAAAAACAAGCCGATTACTAGTCAGGATGATCTCTTTAAAACAGAAATGTCTAACAGAGGGTATGTATTATCTAATTTGGATGATGTAATAGCCTGGGCAAGGGCTGGATCTCTTTGGCCTATGACTTTTGGCCTTGCTTGCTGCGCGGTAGAAATGATGCAGGCAGCTTCTTCAAGATACGATATGGATAGGTTTGGAATGCTATTTAGGCCTTCTCCAAGGCAATCAGATTTGATGATAGTCGCAGGCACTCTGACCAACAAAATGGCTCCTGCCCTTAGGAGAGTTTATGACCAAATGCCAGATCCAAAATGGGTGATTTCTATGGGCTCATGTGCAAATGGTGGTGGATATTATCATTATTCCTATTCCGTAGTTAGAGGTTGCGATAAAATAGTGCCTGTAGATGTATATGTTCCAGGTTGCCCCCCTACGGCGGAGGCTTTGCTGTACGGGGTATTGCAGCTTCAAAAAAAGATTAAAAGGACTACAAGATTCAAAAGGTAAGTTAAGGGATGAGTCAGGATTTTATAAAGATTATTAAGAAAAAATATCCCAAACTAACTTACGGGAAGATTAAAAATATTCCCATGATTAGGCTAAAAGATGCATCAAGTATCGTGAGTTTTATAGAATATCTCGGAAAGACAAAAAAGCTGAGATTTACAATACTTACGGACTTATTTGCTTCTGATTTTTTGGGCAAGAAAGAGAGGTTTGAGGTGGTCTACAATCTCCTGAGTCTGGAGCTTAACAAGAGGCTTATAGTCAAAATCTCTGTGCTTGAGGAGCAAGAAATTCCATCTATTCATAATTTTCATCCTTCAAGTATTTGGTACCAGAGAGAGATATTTGATATGTTTGGAATACAATTCAAGAATTCTCCGGATAGTCGAAGAATTCTAACCGATTATGGCTTTGCTGGTCATCCACTTAGAAAGGATTTCCCGCTTACTGGCCATGTAGAGGTTAAGTATGATCCAAAATTGGAGAAGGTAGTGTATGAGCCTGTGAGCCTTGACCAAGATTACAGGAATTTTGATTTTGTATCTCCATGGCATGGGCCAGGTGCTGTTTTACCAGGTGATGAAAAAGCGGGGAAAAATGGCTAAGCAGATTGTTGAAAAGGATATGTCAATTAATTTTGGGCCTCAGCATCCGGCGGCGCATGGCGTACTTCGCTTGATTTTAGAGATGGATGGGGAAGTGGTCACAAAAGCTGATCCCCATATAGGCCTTCTTCATAGGGGTACAGAAAAACTCATAGAGCATAAAACCTATCTTCAATCCATACCATATTTTGATAGGCTAGATTATGTATCCCCAATGTGCCAAGAGCATGCTTTTGCTTTAGGGGTGGAGAAGCTACTAGGCTGTAAAGTTCCTAAGAGAGCTCAATATATTAGAGTGCTTTTTTCTGAGCTTACCAGGATTTTAAACCATACTATGAATATAGCAACTCAAGCTTTAGATGTAGGGGCTACAACGCCTCTTTTATGGCTGTTTGAGGAGCGTGAGAAAATTATGGAATTCTATGAGCGAGTTTCGGGTTCTCGTATGCATTCTAATTATTTTAGGCCTGGTGGAGTAGCTTCTGATCTGCCTGATGGGATTTTAGATGATATAATAACTTTTACTGAGCATTTTCCTAAATATCTTGCTGATGTAGAAACTCTTCTAACAGATAATAGAATTTTCAAGCAAAGGACGGTAGGTATAGGCGTAATATCTCAAAAAGAGGCAATGGAATGGGGGGTCTCTGGCCCAATGCTTAGAGGTTCTGGCCTTGCATGGGATTTAAGAAAATCTCAACCTTACGATGTGTATGACAAGATGGAATTTGATATTCCTGTTGGTAATGGTGGTGATTGCTATGACAGGTATTTAGTTAGAATTGAGGAAATGTACCAGTCTCTTAGAATTATAAAACAATCTATAGATCAGATGCCAGAAGGTGAAATCAAAACTCAAGATCCAAAGATGAATCCACCAAAAAGAGCCGACATGAAGGAATCTATGGAGGCTATGATAAACCACTTCAAATTATATACTGAAGGCTATAATGTTCCAAAGGGGGAAGTCTATGCTGCCGTTGAGGCTCCGAAAGGAGAATTTGGTGTTTATTTATATGCAGATGGCTCTAATAAGCCTTACAGATGTAGAATCAAAGCTCCTGGCTTTGCTCATTTGGCTGCCATGGATCATATGGCAAAGGGGCATCTGATGGCAGATGTTGTAGCATTGATATCTACTATGGATGTTGTTTTTGGAGAAGTTGATCGCTAAATTATTGATAGATTTATGACAAAGAAAAAATTTGAATTTAATGAGGATAATCTCGCTCAGGCTAAGAAGCTATTACAGAAATATCCTAGAGGGCGAGAAAAAAGCGCTCTTTTACCTATGCTTGATATGGCGCAAAGGCAAAATGGTGGCTATGTATCAAAAGAAGCTTTAGAATATGTAGCTAATTTTTTGGATATACCTTTTATCAGGGCATATGAAGTTGCAAGTTTTTATAGCATGATAAATTTAGACCCTGTGGGTAAGTATCATGTTCAGATATGTGGTACGATTCCTTGCTGGCTTAAAGGCTCTGAATTGCTTAAAAAGGTTTGCGCGAAACATATGAAAGTAAAATGCGGAGAAACTAGTAAGGATAAGAAATTTACATTGAGTGAAGTCGAATGTTTGGGGGCTTGTAGAAATGCTCCTGTGGCTCAAATTAATGACAATTATTTTGAAGATATCGATGAAGGAAAGATGCTACAAATTTTAGAAATGCTAGAAAACCAGCGATGAATTATGGATACCTTAAATACTTAAGAGAAAGAGGATGCTAAAAGAGAAGGATAAAATTTTCACTAATTTAGATGGAAGCGAATCTTGGGATTTGAAATCTTCTATGAAAAGGGGTATTTGGAGCAAGACTAAAGATTTTGTAAAAAAGGGTCGTGATTGGATTATAGAAGAAGTCAAAAATTCAGGCTTAAGGGGTAGGGGTGGAGCAGGTTTTTCTACCGGTATGAAATGGTCCTTTATGCCTAAAAACCCAGACAAGCCTGCTTACCTAGTGGTGAATGCTGATGAATCTGAGCCAGGTACGTGTAAGGATAGAGATATTTTACGATATGAACCTCACAAATTGATAGAAGGGTGCCTTCTTGCTAGCGTTGCGATAGGTGCAAAGGCTTGCTATATCTATATCAGGGGAGAATTTTATAATGAAGCTTCTAATGTTCAAAAAGCTATTGATGAAGCATATGATGCAGGTTTGATAGGGAAAAATGCTTGTAAGTCCGGATATGATTTAGACATCTATCTTCATAGGGGGGCTGGAGCTTATATTTGTGGTGAAGAAACTGCGCTTTTAGAAAGTTTAGAGGGGAATAAGGGCATGCCGCGTCTCAAGCCGCCTTTCCCAGCTATGGTAGGCTTATGGGGCTGCCCTACAACAATAAATAATGTAGAATCTATTTCTGTAGTTCCTGATATCTTAAGAAAGGGCGCTAATTGGTTTTCTTCTTTGGGCAAACCAAATAATACGGGTACCAAAATTTTCTCTATATCTGGTCATGTAAATAATCCTTGTAATATAGAAGAGGAGATGGGAATTCCACTAAAGGAGCTTATAGAAAAGCATGCTGGTGGCGTGAGAGGTGGATGGGATAATCTGAAGGCTATCATTCCAGGAGGATCTTCTGTGCCACTTATTCCAAAGGAGATTTGTGAGGATGTGCATATGGATTTTGACTCATTAAGAACCGTAGAATCCGGACTTGGTACAGCAGGAATTATTGTTATGGATAAATCTACAGATATAGTTCATGCAATAGCAAGACTTAGCAAATTCTATATGCACGAATCCTGCGGTCAATGTACACCTTGTAGAGAGGGCACAGGCTGGATGTGGCGAGTTATGATGGATATAGTAAATGGCAAAGCTCAAAAGTCTGATATTGATGATCTTCTAGATGTGTCCCATAGAATCGAAGGCAACACAATATGCGCCTTAGGCGATGCAGCAGCTTGGCCAATTCAAGGTCTTATTAGGCATTTTAGGCATGAGATGGAAGCAAGGCTTACAAATTAAACATAGGAGATAGTATGAAATTGATATTAAATACATTTTTATTGAGTTTTTTAACCTTATTTTTAGCGCTAAATATTCATGCAGTAGATAGAGATGTGTCTCTTATTTCTCCGGCTGAATTGAAAAACTCGCTTGATTCTCATTCAGTAGAGCTTGTAGACGTTAGAAGTACAGAGGAATTTTCAAGTAAACGTATAAGTGGAGCTAAAAATATTCCAATGAATATCTTAGATGAAGATCAATTACTTAATGATGGTAGAAAAGTCGTGCTTCAATGCAGTAGTGGTAGAAGAAGTAAAATCTCAGCACTAAAATTAGCAAAAGAGGCTCCTAATATAGAGGTTTATAGTCTTGACGGTGGTATCAAAGCTTGGGAAAAAGCAGGCTATAATGTTATAAAAGGCACTAAATCTGATGTGCTTCCTATTATGCGCCAAGTGCAGATTGTTGCAGGTTCGCTTATAATTCTAGGTGTGCTTCTTACAATGTTTGTATCTAGGTCATTTATTATCCTACCCCTTTTTGTTGGCTGTGGCTTACTTTTTGCAGGTCTTACAGGCTGGTGTGGGATGGCTATGCTTTTAGCCTATATGCCCTGGAATTAAGCCTTTTCTTGTTAAAAACGCCATTTCCCCCACTGTCATGCCTTGTAAAACTTTTTTACATAATCCGTCAACGAATTAGGTAACTTTTACAATGCCGGAATTTTGCTAGGAAAATATCCGGTACCCATATTATCCTTATTCCTAGCCTTAACTATTAATGGGTCTTTGGAATCAAGTCCGGGAATAATTACCCTAAGTTTCCTGCCTCAATGACTAATGGATGCCTGATCAAGTCAGGCATGACAGCGTTTTATACTGGGCATTTCACCCTCTTATTATCCCAAAAATTCCCCCCTTGTCTTGCCGGAATTTTGCTAGCAAAATATCTGGTATCCACCCTCATTCCTAGCTCCGCAGGCTCATGGATCGCGTATCAAGTGTGCGATGACAGAGTGTTATCTATCTCTTACTTTTCTGACCTTTATTCTTTAATAAAATCTTTAGTTAATTTACCTATCATCACTAAAAAGTAAATATTCTTTGACAAATTGTGTATTTTATATTAATATACCTTTACTAATTATTCAAAATTACGAAAAAGAGTTAATAATGAGTGTTGAGTTTAGTAGAAGAATCGATGAATTATTTAAATTTGCAAGAAAGAACGACGTTGCAGAAGTATCAGAATATATAAAAAATCTGGAGACATATGCTAACCAACATGGTGAAGATATAAATGAATTAGTTAATGTAACAAATTCCTTAGGGCAGAACTTGCTTCACATATCTGCTACCCATAAAGATGCGGTAATGACTAAGTTTTTACTAAGATATGGTGTGAGTGCATATGCAAAAGATAAGGATGGAGATTATCCTGTGCATTTGGCTGCTTACAATGGATCTCCTAGTTTAAAAGTGCTATTGGATAAGATACCAGGTTTAGCCAATGTAGAGAATAATGCCGGCCTAACGCCGCTGAGTTATGCATTATGCGCTGGGCAAAGATGTAGTGTGGATTTATTATTGAAACATGGTGCTAGCGAAGAAGCAGAATCACATACAGGCACTACACCTATCTCATATGCGACAGCATGTGAAGATACAGGTCACTCGGGTGTTGTTGATTTACTATTCGGGGCTATAGGGAGGCGAGACATGGCTGGAGTATCTTTATTTGATAGAGATGATAGGTTTTTTGATGAAGAGTCTGATGAAGAAGATGAAGATGATTATGATCAAGATGGTGAGTATAGTGAAGCAGAAGGTGACGTTGTTTTAGTCCCATGCAATACAATTCCTGATACAGATTCCGGAATTAATTCTCCTACAGGAGATGCAATGGATACTGGTGCAGATTTTTTATTCTAATTATATATAATCAAATCCCGTCTTTAAAAGTAATCATCTTTTTGATTTCACCGATTGCTTTGGCGGGATTTAGCCCTTTAGGGCAAGCTCTTGTACAATTCATAATAGTATGGCACCTGTAAAGCTTGAAAGGATCTTCAAGTGCCTCCAATCTCTCACCTTTATTCTCATCTCGTGAATCAGCAAGCCATCTATAGGATTGAAGTAGGACAGCAGGACCTAGATATTTATCAGAATTCCACCAATAGCTTGGGCATGAAGTAGAGCAGCAGGCACATAATATACATTCATATAATCCGTCAAGTTTCTCCCTTTCTTCTGGAGATTGAAGTCTTTCTTTGTTTTTTTCTGGTACATCAGATGTTTCCAGCCAAGGTTTTACAGATTCATATTGCTTATAGAAATGCGTCATATCAGGCACCAAATCTTTGACGACTTTCATATGGGGTAGGGGATAGATATTCACTTCTCCCTTTACATCTTCTATCGGCTTAATACAGGCTAGAGTATTTGTACCATCTATATTCATTGAGCAGGATCCACAAATGCCCTCGCGGCAGGAGCGCCTAAAAGTTAGAGTTGGATCAAGGTCATCTTTAATCATTATTAATGCGTCTAAAACCATAGGACCACATTTATCTAGATCTATTTCATAAGTATCTATTCTTGGATTTTCGTTTGTATCAGGGTCATATCTATAAATTCTAAACCTTTTTGGCCTATCATATTTTCCTAATTCAACGTGAACCTTACCTTCTCTTACTCTAGAATTTGGGGGAAGTCTTAACTCTGCCATAATATCTCCTAATATACACGTTTTTTAGGAGGGACAGGTTTTACCTCCTTCGTTAAGGTATTCAAGTTTGTTGGTTTATAATCTATCTTCACCTTTGCCTTTTCATCTAAAGTAACTAAGCTATGTTTCATCCATTTCTTATCATCACGATCTGGGAAATCCTCCCTAGCATGCGCACCTCTGGATTCAGTCCTATTTAGAGCAGTATGCATAGTTGCAACTGACTGGAGAAGTAGGTTTTTAAGTTCTAAGGATTCAACCAAGTCACTATTCCAGATAAGAGATTTATCAGATGCTTTTAGGTGTTGGTAATCTTTGAATGCAGCATCTATCAGCCTTGCTCCTTCTTTAAGAGTTGCTTCATCTCTAAACACAGCGGCATGATTTTGCATGATTTTCTGCATTCTAAGGCGAAGCTCAGCAGTAGGGATTTCTCCCTTTGCATGCCTTATATCATCAAATCTAGATAAAATAGTGCTTATAGTATCTTTATTAGTAGGTGAGTGATTTGCTCCTGGTTTGAGAAGTTCTTTTGCCCTAATTGCAGCAGCTCTTCCAAATACTACAAGATCTAGCAATGAGTTGGATCCTAATCTGTTTGCTCCATGTACAGATACACATGCGGCTTCACCAATAGACATAAGTCCAGGTACGATCTTATTATTGTCTTTGCCAGATTTGACTACTACTTCACCATGGTAATTTGTTGGCACTCCGCCCATATTATAATGGACAGTTGGAATAACAGGTATAGGTTCTTTTGTAACATCCACACCTGCAAAAATTCTCGCAGATTCTGATATGCCAGGTAATCTTGTTTTGAGTATTTCCTCAGAAAGGTGGTTCAGGTGCAGATAGATATGGTCTTTATTCTCTCCAACACCTCTTCCTTCTCTGATTTCAATAGTCATTGATCTAGAGACAACATCGCGAGATGCTAAATCTTTAACAGAAGGGGCATATCTTTCCATAAAGCGCTCACCTGCAGAATTGACTAAATAACCGCCTTCACCACGTGATCCTTCAGTAATTAAGCAGCCAGATCCATAAATGCCTGTGGGATGGAATTGTACAAATTCCATATCTTCCATCTGTATGCCCGCTCTCATAGCCATTCCACCGCCATCGCCTGTGCAAGTATGGGCTGATGTAGCGGAGAAATATGCTCTACCATAACCGCCAGTCGCAAGAACTACCATATGCGCTCTAAAAATATGAATAGTGCCATCATCTAAATTCCAGGCTACAATTCCTTTGCATTCACCATTTTCCATTATTAGGTCAAGTGCGAAATATTCTATAAAAAATTGAGCATTATGCTTTAATGCTTGCTGATACAGGGTATGAAGGATTGCATGACCTGTTCTATCAGCTGCAGCGCAGGTTCTTTGTGCTGGCTTGCCTTCTCCATACTCAGTAGTCATCCCACCAAAGGGTCTTTGATAAATTTTCCCTTCCTTGGTTCTTGAAAATGGCACTCCATAATGTTCTAGCTCATAAATTGCTGCAGGCGCTTGTTGGCACATATATTGTATAGCATCCTGGTCGCCAAGCCAGTCGGATCCTTTGACAGTATCGTACATATGCCATCTCCAATCATCTTCGCTCATATTACCAAGGGCTGCAGATATACCGCCCTGCGCTGCAACAGTGTGAGATCTTGTTGGAAAAACTTTTGTAACGCAAGCTGTCGAAAGCCCGGCTTCTGCCATTCCAAGTGTGGCTCTAAGCCCCGCTCCTCCTGCTCCGACTACTACTACATCAAATTCATGATTTATTATATTGTAATTATTCATTTAAAGTACCATCAAATAAGTTAGGGCAGCAAGGCTTGATATGATTGTTACAAAGCTAAAAATTCTAACCAATATTATAAGAATATTTCTACCAATTATGCATGATACATAATCTTCTATGATGACTTGCATTCCTAGAGAGCCGTGATAAAAGCCGCATAATATAAAAACCATTAAAGCTATCAAATTAAAGGGTTTTTGAATCTCAATTGCTATTTCTCCCATAGATGCTCCTGACAATCCATTGCCAAGGTAGAAGATCCAAAAAACACTAGCTATTAAAATTAAAGCAGTCAATCTTTGCGCAAGCCAATGGTGAGACCCAGACTTAGCAGATCCATAATTTTTTGCTTTTGCAAAATCTGTCCTAAAATCCTTATTATCCATAAATACCTAATATATTGTCCAAAAAAATAATATGCTCAGCAGAATTGTTCCACCTAATACCATATAGCTAGTTTTCATTAGGGCACAAATAGAGAAACCTTTGCCTATATCCCAAAATAAATGCCTTATACCGTTTAACATATGGTAGAAAAAAGCTACAATGACTGCATATAGGCAGAGCTTCACTAAGCCACAATTTATAAAATTAAATATTTCCTGATCAAACTTGCTAAAGATCCAGCAAATCATCCACCACACTAAAATACTAAATCCAACAAATATCCCAATTCCTGTAAATCTATGAAAAATAGACATAGTAGAATTAATTTGAGGTTTATAAATAGACAAGTGTGGAGAAGTAGGTCTTTTATTTCTGATTTCGTGATTTATCGACATAATTTTACCTAATAAAAATGCATTATATTTCTAAAACTCTATTTGTAAAAGGGATTTCGCCCCAAGTTTACTATTTTTTATATATTAGTTGTATCTCGCTGATAATACATTAGGGCTAGAAGAGAAAATTTCTCTTGAAAATAGTTTATTTATATAATATTTTAGGCACTCATTTAAGGGTGGTTAGCTCAGTTGGTTAGAGCACTACGTTGACATCGTAGAGGTCGGTGGTTCGAGTCCACTACCACCCACCAGTTTCTTGTTAAACCTACGATCTGGTACGCAAATTTCGGATATCTGCGATGCTTACGTACTAAAGTACGCTCCGCTTCTCGAATCCTCATTTCCTACTATCTCATAGGTTTAACAAGAAACTCTGAAGCTAAGAAAAAACCTACGATCTAGGGCGGAAATTGCGTGTATCTATAGATGCTTGCAGAGCCCAGAATTCTCCCATTGTCATGCCGGAATTTTGCTAGCAAAATATCCGGTATCTATTTACCTTAACTTCCTGCTTCAAGGGTTGATAAGTACAAAAAAGGGACTATTCTTGAGTTTCAGGGGCTTCTTCTTTAGGCCCTGCTTTGAATTCTTGGAATGCATCTGCTGCTTCAGACTCAGACCTTGCAATATTTACAAGTACTTTTGATGTAACATCAGGATGTACAGATACAAGCACCTCAAATATGCCTAGATTTTTAATAGGTTGTGATAGAAGTACTGCAGAATTACAGATATCTTCCTTTGCTTCTTCTGAGACTCTAGAAGCTACTTCTTTTGATGTGACAGAGCCAAATAATCTTCCATCATCAGCACATTGCTTAATGAATACAAAATGCCCATTATCAATTTTTTTGGATAATTTCTGAGCATGTGCTAAAGCTTCTTCGTTTTTCTTAAGGAGATCAGCTTTTTGCTCGCTGAGTTTCTGCTCGTTTTCAGCTGTGGCTCTTATAGCAATTCCTTGAGGAAGAAGGAAATTACGCCCGTAGCCCCCTTTGACATTAACTATTTCACCAATTTTACCAAGGTTTCTTTGTTGCTTTAACAGAATAACTCTCATAATGTCTCTCAAAATACTTTATTTGTTTGATACAAAGGGTAGAAGTGCAAGAATTCTTGCTATCTTAATTTGATTCTTAAGTTTTCTTTGGTTAGATGCAGATACGTTTGTAACCCTGCTAGGTAGAATCCTTCCGCCTTCAGATATAAACTTTGATAAAGCATCTGGATCTTTATATGTGATTTCAGGAGCTCCTTGAGCTGACAGTGGGCATCCTTTTCTTCTTTTGAAAAAAACTTTCTTATCATCTCTTGCTGGGGATCTTTGATTACTTTCTTCTGACATGTATTTAACCCTTTGGAATATTAGTTAGTAGCTGTAACATCAACAGTGTCTTCATCAGACCCTGATTCTGTTTTTACAATTGGAGATGGCTCCTCGCTTATTTTCTCAACTCTTTGAGTCATAAAACGTATAATATCTATAGAGAATTTCATTTTACGCTCCATTTCCGCAATAGCTTTAGTTTCAGCATCAATACCAAGAAGTACATAATGGCCCTTGCGGTTATTATTTATCTCATATGCAAGATTTCTTAAGCCCCAATATTCCTGTTTGATGACCTTTCCACCTTCCTTCTTTAATGCTTCGATGAATCCTTCTGTTATCTTATCAAGGTCAACAGAGGATACATCCTGACGTATTATAAATACCGATTCATATAATGGCATAAAGTTGCTCCAATCAAGCTTTTCTTAAAACATGGGACTTTATACCAATTTTATTCTGAAATATCAAGCCTTTAATTTAGAAAAAGCCAAATTAGCACTTATGTGGGATATGCATTGCCAGATTTATAGTACCAAAAGCACTCAAAATTAAGTGTTAATTTGCTATAGGAGGTTGCTTTATTTACAATGGGTTTTTGTAATGATCGTAAAGATTACTGGTCATTTTGTAATAAAATTTGATTTTTTTCTAAGTAAATGTAAACTTACTCATTGACTCTTTATTATTTTTATAATATAAGATAAGTGTAATCTCTGATTGATTATCTAGGAAAAGTGATTCGTAAAAGGAGTGTTGAATGTTTGAAAAATTACCACCAAAAATTCTTGTAACGGAGTCTGATGAAGTCTCAAAAGCAGTTATCTGCAATACGTTAGAGAGGCATTGGTTTAGTGTTGAAAGAGCGGATACTACAGATGTAGCTCTTAGTATTTTTCAGGCCAATCAGCCCAATTTTGTTGTGTTGAGTGCAAAATTTGGGGGAGAGAAAGTTGCAGAATTTGTTAAATATACTAGGGCAATGACATCTGCTACTGTTAAAGTACCTACCTTAATTATATTAGATGAAGGGGAAGCAGAAGAAGATTTTCAAAATATAAAGGATGATTTTGTACAATTTATAAATAGACCTTTTGTGCCTAGTGAATTTCTTTCTACTATTAAGGCTCTTCTACGTAAATCTAACCCTGTTTTTCAGGATAAAATCATTAAATATAAAGACCTAACAATGGACCTTGCGACTTATAAAGTAAATCGAGGCGGGAAGAATATCCATTTAGGGCCTACAGAATTTAAGATTATGCAAATGCTTGTGCAATCTCCTAAAAATATATTATCTAGGCAGCAGATTATAGATTGTGTTTGGGGCTCAAACCAAAATATTGAACCTAGAACTGTTGATGTGCATGTTAACCGCCTTCGGTCTCTAATTAAGCTAAGAGATGGCGAAGTACCATTTATCAAAACAGTAAGAGCTGCAGGATATTGTCTAAATCTTCCTGGTGAGAAAGCTTAGATTTATTCTGTGCTATAGTTTTTAGCAGCTTCTATAAAGGCTTTAAATATTTTGCCATCCAACTTGTTTGTTTGATATTCTGGGTGCCATTCAACTCCTATTACAAAATCATGCTTATTATATTCAATAGCTTCAATTATACCGTCTGGAGATCTGGCGCTTACTATTAAGTCTTTTCCAGTTTTTCCAATTGCTTGGTGATGCGTAGAATTGACTTCCCATGTATGTTGCCCGTCAGCAATTTTGGATAATCTAGATCCTTTTTCTAGAATCACATCATGCCAGGGAGCATTTTTAGGGTGAGGTTGCTCATGATTGATGTTGGTCTCAAAATCAGAAGGGATATCTTGAATTAAAGTGCCGCCTAAATAAACATTTAGAAGCTGCATACCGTAGCAAATACCAAGAAATGGCATTTTTTTCTCTAAGATTTTTTCTATAAATTTTAGGTCAAATCCTGTTCTTGTAGGGTTAATTGCTACATTGTCGTATTTTTTCTTTTCTCCAAAAAAACCAGGATCAATATCCCAATCACCTCCAGGGATTAAAATTCCATCAGCTAAATTTAAAATATCATCAATAGAATTATGATCAAATGGCACAAGGATTGGCGTTCCACCAGCTTCTGATACAGAATCAGAATATCCTGTTCTAAGGGCATACCAAGGAAATTTTGAGTAGGAATATTTATCCGAATCTGTTTGAAAATCGAGGGATATAGCGATTATTGGCTTATTTTGGCTCATTGATGTTACCCGTGACAATGTTTATATTTTTTTCCTGACCCGCATGGGCATGGCTCATTACGAGATATTTTGCCCCAGCTGGAAGAATCTTCAGGGTCTCTATCCTCTGGCTTTACGTGTGCTTTTGCGGGCTGAAGAGGGACTTCCAGGCTTTGTCCTTGATTATATTTTTCAAAGGCGGGGTCCTCTCTAGAAGTTGTAATATTTGAGAGTTTCCTGTTGGATAATCTAACAGATTCTTGATCTTTGGATGTATCAATATGAAGATGTGAGATTCTCGATACAAATACTTCTTTCAAATGATCTAGCATTTTTTCAAATAATCCAAATGCTTCTCTTTTATACTCATTTAAGGGGTCTTTTTGACCATATGCTCTGAGAGAAATACCTTGGCGTAGATGGTCTAAGAAATGCAAGTGATCTTTCCATACCTGATCTAAGGTGGTAAGCAAAATATACTTTGTTGCTTGCTCCATCATTTCAGACCCGAAATCCTGATTCTTCTTCGCATAAATAGCTTTAATTTGATCTTTGAAGCCTAGTATTAGCTTTTCTTCGTCAATATCTGAATTTGATAATTCTTCTACAGCTAAATGTATATTGAAAACTCTAATAGATTCTCTTGAGAGCCCCTCCATATCCCATTCTTCTCTATAAGCATTGGCTGGTATATGTTTCGAGACAAGATTTTCTGCTACCTCGAAAGCCATATCTATGTAAGCTTCATCAATATTTTGAGCTTCCATAATCTCATTTCTTTGCTCATAAACAACCTTTCTTTGGTCATTCATAACATCATCGAATTTCAAGAGATTCTTTCTGATTTCATAATGCTGAGATTCAACTTTGTGCTGAGCTTTCTGCAGAGACCTACTGATCATTGGGTGATGTATTGCTTCTCCATCTTTTAATCCCAGTGATCTTAGAATGCCAGACACTCTCTCAGATGCAAAAATTCTCATTAGATCATCGTCTAGAGAGAGGTAGAATCTTGTCTCACCAGGGTCTCCTTGTCTTCCGGATCTACCCCTTAGCTGGTTATCAATACGCCTACTTTCATGTCTCTCAGTTCCTATTATGAATAGTCCGCCAGATTCTATAACTTGTTGCTTTTCAAGGGCAGTTTCTTTTTTGATTTTCTCATAGGCTTTATCTATCTCCGCTTTGCTCATTTTCGAAGTATCCATCTCTTCTAGAAGCATTTGGGCATTACCACCAAGCATGATATCTGTTCCCCTTCCCGCCATATTTGTTGCAATTGTCACTTGCCCTTTTCTACCTGCTTGAGCAATGATATGAGCCTCTTTTTCATGATATTTCGCATTTAGCACGTTATGATCAATTTTATGCTTTTTTAAAGTAGAAGAAATTTCCTCTGACTTTTCAATGGAGACAGTTCCCACCAATACAGGTTGTCCCTTCTTCTGACATTCTGTGATTTGCTTTAAGATGGCGTTGTATTTATCATCCTTATTTCCATAAATCTCATCGTCATGGTCTATTCTTTGGATTGGGTGGTGGGTAGGTACTGCAGCTACATCAAGATTGTAAATATCTTTAAGCTCCGCTGCTTCTGTCATAGCTGTCCCTGTCATTCCTGAGAGTTTAGGATACATGCGGAAATAGTTCTGAAAAGTAATAGATGCCAGGGTTTGGTTTTCATTCTGAATAGGTACATTTTCTCTTGCTTCTAATGCTTGGTGTAATCCTTCAGAATATCTTCTGCCCTCCATTACCCTTCCAGTAAATTCATCTATTATCATGACTTTTCCATCACGTACTAAATAATCAACATCTTTGCTAAAAATCACATGAGCTTTCAGAGATTGAGTTACATAATGCACCAAATGCATATTATCAAAATCATATAAGCCAGTATCCTTTTCGATCAGCTTTGCGCTTGCTAGAAGCTCTTCTACTTTATTGATCCCATCTTCATTGAGGTTGACACTTTTGAATTTTTCATCCTTATCATAGTGATTTGGGGTAAGTTTTTGAACTATTGTATTCATTACTTGGTAAATATCAGTATTGTCGCTTACTGGTCCAGAAATAATGAGAGGGGTCCTTGCTTCATCAATTAAGATTGAATCTACTTCATCAATAATAGCAAATGAGAAAGGCCGTTGTACATGTTGTTCTGGAGAAAATTTCATATTATCTCTTAGGAAATCAAAACCTAGTTCATTATTAGTACAATAGGTAATGTCTGCATCATATGCTTTTTTCCTCTCTTCATCGGCCATTCCACCCGTTATAGCGCCTGTTGTAAGGCCAAGGAATCCGTATAATTGGCCCATATCGTGAGCATCTCTTTTGACGAGATAGTCATTTACAGTCACGATATGCACGCCCTTGCCATCTAAAGCATTTAGATAAGCGGGTAATGTAGCTGCAAGAGTCTTTCCTTCGCCAGTTCTCATCTCAGTGATTCTGCCTCGATGCAGTATCAGGCCGCCTATTAGCTGTACATCAAAATGCCTCATGCCTAACACTCTTTTTGAAGCTTCCCTAACTACGGCAAAGGCCTCATATGCTATATCATCTAGTGACTTTCCTTCGGATATTTGTTTTTTAAAGTAGTTGGTTTTTTCTCTTAGATCTTTATCAGAGAGTTTTTCAATTTCCTGCTCAAGAGAATTGATTACTTCAATCTCTTTTCTGAGCTTTTTAATAATTCTATCATTTGTGGATCCAAATACTTTTTTTAATACTGAGAACATTGATCTTCACTTGCCATTTTAGTTGGATATAGTATAGGTAATTTTATACATACATCAATAATATAATAATATTAGTAGCTATGTTCAATAGAATAGGGGGCAGATAATATTCCATCGCCACCTTTGCCACTGATTATTCTGCCCAAGATAGGGACTCTGTTGAAAATAGAATTTATTCCATAAATAGATGGTGTGACGCTGCCCTTTATCTTAACATTGCTTTTTGCTGTGTCTATCATCCCCTTTATTGTAAGGTTCATATAAGGCCCTTCTGCCTTGCCTTCATATATATTGATTACATCTTTTGCATAATCAAACTTACTGCTCATCTTTGAAAAACTTATGTCATTGCTATTTCGAATAGTATTCAATAGTCCGGGAAGTGATAGGTTGGATACTAGATTGGTTAGAAACTTATTATTCACTGTTACAAATTTTTCCATTATTAAATTGCCTTCAGCTATAGGTATAATATCCCCTTTGGCCGCTTCTTTAATATTAGTTTTAATAGACATGTTAAGAATGCCTGCTTTTATATTATCTACTATGCCCATCCCTTCTAGAAAGGCTCCTGCATTTGTAACTAAAATTCTCCATTCCTCAAAATCTTGATGTGGGTGGAGTGTGAGTAAGACTTTTTTTGTTCCCAAATCTGCACTTAAAATCCCAGAAGAGCAGCTATCGATGCCACATACTATATCTAATACAAAATTATCTAGATAAATATCATTTCTTAGCCTAACATTATCGAACTTCACCTTGATATCGGATGCTGTAGAAGAAGTATCTTTTGATAGAAAGCCTAGCATACTACTATTTGAGAGATCTATGAAATTACCATGCACATCCACTTGTAGAAGACCTTTCATAATATTCATCTGAGCAGTATATTTTGTATTATTGCTCTTTATTTTAGGAAAATAAACCTGGGTTATTTCTGAAGATAAGGTGCTTTCTCCTTCTACTTCAATATTATCTCCCAGCAGGGAAATCTTTAAAGGAAGAGAAGTTTGACCATTGCTTGATTTGCCTAATATCTCAAGCTTAGCTTTTTGCCCTTTCTTTTTGAAGAGCCCCAACTTCGATATATTATATCCGACATTTGTGAGGTCTGATCTGGCAGAAAAGTAAGAGGCATCTCCTTTGTTTCTGTATAAAATATCAAGATGAGCCAATCCATCAGTAATCGAGAATAAGGGTGCTTTTTGCTTAATTTTAGCATTCGTAAGTATGGATTTGATTTCTAATTCATTATCAAGGCCTGCAGAGTCACTCATATTACTTGTTAATGCAATATTACTTTCGAATCCATTCACTAGGCCTTTGCCATTTATTTTGAGCATTTTATTATCAAAGCTCCCTTTAAGCAGCCCTTTTGTAAGGCGTACATTATCATCGAATATACTTAAGCCAGAATTTTGAGAATTTACATTTATATCAAAGTCTATTTCTCTATCATCTAATGGTATTGCCATTTTAACAGAGCCTATTGACAGACCTTTGATGGACTTTAAATTGATGCCCTGCTTGCTTATCTTTTGCAAGTTACCTTCTTCAATATAGTCAATAAGGTCTAAGGTTGGCCCTTTTGTTGCAATGTCCACAATGACTGAGATATCTTTTTGGTTTAGGTCGATTTTGACATTTCCACCTGTAACATTGGTGTTATTTGTCTTAGCTGCATTGATTGTAAAATCTAGGATGCTGCCATCGATATTTAGATCGGATTGGATGCTTTTGATTTCAGGATAAGATTCGTGATATTTGTAATCAAGATTATCAATTTTAAACTTACCAGATATATATTCAGGCTTGATTTTCAAATCATTAAAAAATTCTTTGGGAAGGTTGATAGACCAAGAGCCGTTGCTTATTAGAGAGCCAGAAAATGAGGAATCTAAGTAATCCAACAATTGAGATTGAGGGAGTAATTTATGTAATTCTTTATGTAGATCATTTGGCAGTTTGTTAATATTGCCAGCAAGTGTTAAGGACTTGGGTGAGTCTCCGTCAAATTCCCCATTCACCATTATATTAAATTCTGAATTGCCGCTAATGTAGCAATTATCTATGATTAGATCATTTTCTCGCCAAAGGATGTTGCATTTACCTTCTAGGTCTTGTGTGCCAAGTCTGGAGAGGATGTTTGAGGAAATTTTCATGATATCTGTGGAAAAGCTTTTGTGCCTAAAGGATGAGGCAATGAAGTGCGTATGTGCCTCTATGGATGTTTCCTCACCAAAAATTGTGCCCTTATCTTCGATGTCAATTGCTACAGTAATCTGTTTTTTCTGCCATATATCCCTGAGGCTGTACTTAATTTTCACCTTATCTAAAGTAGCAACTTCTCTATTTTTCATTTTTAACAAGGCATTTTTTATATTGATAGTCTTGTAGGTTGATTCAATATCATCAATTTCTATGCTAAAAAAGTCAGTACTTAGCAGGGATTCAGATAGGTTTTTCAGTATGAGATTTCTAACAGGGTCAACAAAAATGGACAACAAAATTACCAAAATTATTAAAACAAAAAGTTTTAAAATACGCATCAAGCTTCCTGTAGTTCGGGTTGTTTATGATTTTTGTGAATGATAACATAATATATATTTAATTCCAGAGAATCTTATATCTAGCTTGATTTATAATCATGCTACAACTATACTAACGTTGTTTTTTTGTGATTGCTGGAAATGTATTTAAGATTCCTCTTTTTGATATATATATTTTGCCTAAATAGTGCAGTTTATTCGGTCCAAACTATTGATATAAATAGAGGCCATGCGGAGGCAATACCATTTGCCGCTAATAATTTTGGTAGTGATGAGCATTCATCTCAAAGAATAGGGAGAGACATAGTTCATGTAATCAATAGTAACTTAATTCGCTCTGGCCTCTTTAAACTTGTTTCTAAAGAGGCATTTATAGAAAATAAAATAGGGGTTGCTCATAAGCCTCATTTTGGTTCATGGAGACAAATTAATGCCCCTATATTACTTAATGGAAATGTAAGGTTTTTAGGTGAGGGGAAGTATGAAGTTAGCTTCATATTATGGGATACTATATCTGAGAGGCAGATAGTTTCTCAAACATATAGTATATCTCATGCTTCATATAGAAGGTTGGCTCATAAAATTTCAGATCAGATTTATCAAAGGGTCACAGGCGACAAAGGTTATTTTGATACTAAGATCGTTTTTGTTGCGCAAACTGGTAATGCAAAGAGGCTTGTGAAACGTCTTGCGATTATGGATCAAGATGGTGCCAATAGAAAGCTTCTGACTGATGGTAGGCATATAGTTTTAACCCCACGTTTTTCCCCAAAGGCTGATAGAATTTTGTACCTCTCATATGCTAATAATATGCCAAGACTTTATATGCGTGAGCTAAAAACAGGCAAAGAGTCAGTGTTGGGGGATTTTAAAGGCATGTCGTTTGCTCCTAGATTTTCTCCTGATGGAAAATATGTAATTTTTTCTATAGCTAAGAATGGTGCAACAAATATTTACGAGATGCATTTAAGGTCAAAAAGGATGAAGCAGCTAACTCAGGGTATCTCGATTAATACTTCCCCAACATATTCCCCAGATGGTAAATACGTAGTATTTAATTCTGATAGAGGGGGCTCTAGGCAGCTCTATACAATGAATAGGGATGGTTCGAATATTAGAAGAATTAGCTTTGGTGCAGGGTCTTATGTGACGCCTAATTGGTCTCCAAGAGGTGATTATATCGCGTTTACCAGGGTTAGCCCTGATTTTGGGTTTTCTATAGGCGTGATGAAGCCAGATGGTAGTGGTGAAAGAATCATTACAAATGGCTATTTAACCGAAAGCCCAACATGGGCGCCAAATGGTAGAGTTATAATGTTTTCTAGGGAAGAGAGGCCTACCAAAAATTCTGTATTAAAAACTAAAATATATTCAATTGACTTAACAGGATATCATGAAAGAATTCTTCCTACAGGGACTGATGCTTCGGATCCTGAATGGTCAAAGCTTTTAGATTAAAGGAGTATTTATGTATCCTGACACAAGATTAAGGCGGCTTCGAAAAACAAAGCCAATAAGGGATTTGGTTGCAGACCATAGACTTGACCCTTCAGATTTAGTTCAACCTTTTTTTATCATAGAAGGCCAAAATAAGAGAGAGGCAATCTTGACCATGCCGGGTATTGAGAGAATCTCGGTGGATATTTTACTTCAAAAGGCAAAAGAAGCTGAAAGCTTAGGTATTAAGGCTATTGCCCTTTTTCCAACTATTGCAGATGATCTAAAGGATGAAGATGGTTCTGAAGCTTTTAATACAGATAACCTTGTTTGCAGAGCAGTAAGAGCTATTAAAGATGTGGGCATTGAGGTGGCAGTCATTTGTGATGTTGCCCTTGACCCTTATACAAGCCATGGGCATGATGGAATATTAAATGATGAGGATATTGTTGATAACGACCTTACAATAGATGTATTAGTCGCGCAATCTCTTGCCCTCGCCCAAGCTGGGGTTGATATAGTAGCACCATCGGACATGATGGATGGCAGAATTGGCGCTATCAGGGCATCTTTTGAAGAAAGCGGCTATTGTGATACAGCAATTCTTTCCTATTCTATTAAATATACTACTAATTTATATGGCCCTTTCAGAGATGCTGTGAAATCCAAGCAAGGCGGTAGAGAAGTCTCTAAAGCCACATATCAAGCTGATTGGCGAAGGGGGGCTATGGAGGCTATAGCTGAAGTAGAGGAGGATATATCTGAAGGTGCAGACATAGTGATGGTAAAGCCAGCTATTTTTTATTTGGATATTATACAAAAAATATCTCAGGAATTCTTAGTTCCCGTCTTTGCATACCAAGTTAGTGGGGAATATGCGCAAATAAAATTTGCGGCACAAAATGGCGCAATAGAGAATGAAGCAGAGGCTATGCTTGAAGCTTTAACAGCAATAAAGCGAGCTGGAGCAACGGCGATTTTTTCATATGCTTCCATGGAAGTGGCTAAATATCTTAAAAAAGACCTTTGAGCCTTATTTTAATCAAAAAGATCTTTGATATTTCTCTTTGACTTCAATATGATAAAAGCCTCAGATATTAAATAGTAGGTCAAAATGAGTAAAAATAAAAAGGATGAATCCAGCCAATTCACAAAATTATTGGTGATAATTTCGGTAGTAGTGGTCACTGTTGCCTTGTATTTTTTAGTTGCTGTTCCAAGTAGCAAAAAACCTCCTGCTAGGGGTACTGAAGCGCATTTTAAAAACCAAGGGCTTGCTGAGATAGGGGGGGATTTCATGCTCATGGACCATGAAGGTAAGAGTTTTAATTCTGATTCTCTGAAAGGCAAACCATCTCTGATTTACTTTGGCTTTACTTTTTGCCCTGATGTATGTCCTACAACTTTATCAAAGCTGACAAAGGTTTTAGAGGTTTTGGATAAATATCAGATAGATGTAAATGCTGTTTTTATTACAGTAGATCCTAACAGAGATGACATAAACCTTATGAAACAATATATGTCTAACTTCCATAATAAATTTATTGGACTAACGGGCAGCACAGGAGAAGTAAAAAAGGCAGCTGATGCGTTTAAAGTTTACTTTGAGGTGGATAAGGATTCTGGCACAGGTAGAGATGATTACTTAATCAACCATACCTCTTTTGTGTATTTGATGGGTAAGGATATGAAATATGTTAAACATTTTGATATTAATAGCTCTCCAGATGAAATAATTGATTTTATAAGAATAAACTTCAAGTGAGGAATTAATGAAGGATAAAGCATCAGAAATTATAGCAAAAGGCCCAGATGTCTCAATTTGGGGTCTGGTATCTTCTGCTGATATTATTAGCCAGGCAGTGATGCTGATATTAATCCTAGCTTCTATTGTTTGTTGGGCGATCATTATCAGCAAATACAGAAAACATAAGGGCCTTAGGCAGAAAATGTCAGGCTTTGAGGAATTATTCTGGTCAGGTCAAGTTTTAGATATGCTTTATGATAGGGTAAAAAAGTCAGTAGATAATCCTCTGGCTGCTGTTTTTGTTGCGGCAATGAGCGAATGTAAGAGGCATGATTCTGGGCAAAAGAAAGATGCTTCTATAAAAGTTGGGCTCAAGGAGCGGATAGGCCAGGCTATGTATTTGGTAAGAAATAGAGAAAATGATAAGCTAGAAGAAAATCTAGGATTCTTAGCAACAGTTGGCTCGTCGGCTACCTTTGTTGGAGTTTTTGGTACAGTTTGCGGGATCATGCATTCATTCCAATCAATTGCTGGCTCTAATAATACTAGCTTAGCTGTTGTAGCGCCTGGCATAGCGGAAGCCTTGCTTGCAACGGCTATAGGTCTTGTTGCAGCTATTCCGGCTATGGTTGCGTATAATTTTCTCTCCTCACAAGTAAATTCTATGAATAATAGAATGGAAGATTTTAGTTATGAGCTTCATACTCTTTTATCTAGAGCTATTGATGAGGAAAAATTATGATGGGTTTTAATCCAAACCATCAGGCAAAAAGAGGTAGAAGGCAGCTTGTTAGTGAGATTAACGTTACGCCACTTGTGGATGTGATGCTTGTGTTATTAGTCATTTTTATGATTACAGCCCCAATGATGATTTCTGGTGTAAATGTTGATTTGCCGGAGACAAAGTCTACTCCTATGAAAGGGAATGATGAGCCATTGACTATTTCAATCAATAAAAAGGGCAATATCTTTATAATGGATACTAAGGTTTCAGAGAAGGCTCTGGTTCCTAAACTAAAAGCTATTACTAGCTCAAAGGCCAAAATGAATACAAGGATATTTGTACGTGGGGATAAAGCAATCTCCTATGGAAAAATTATGCAAGTTGTTGGAGAAATCAGTAGTGCCGGCTTCTCTAGAGTGGCTTTGATTACAAATGTGAAGAGCCATGAAAAATGATCAAGAGACACCTTTATGGATATATGTTGCTTTATCTTTAGTTCTTCATTTATTGGTATATCTTTTATTACATTTGTCCTTGCCACCCTTCAAAAAGGAATATAAAGATGAGGTGATGAGTTTTGAAGTTCTTCCTGTGCAGAAGGCATCTAATATTAAAACCAAAAAGGTGCAAAAGCAGAAGAAAAAAGTAGAGCAAAAATCTAAAAAACTCTCTAAATCTAAAAAGTCTACCCTTAAGCCAAAATCTGCTCCTAAGAAAGTAATAAAAAAGGAATCAAGCCCTAAAGTTAAGCCTAAAAAAGCAACTCCTAAAAAAATAGTGCAGAAGAAAGTGCCAGCTAAGACTCAGCAAAAAGCAAAGCCTAAGCAGAAGGTAAATGAGATGGAGAAACTTCTGAAAAATCTTGAGAAAGAATCTCAAGGGAAGGAGGCTAAGTCTCGTAAAAAGTCTGTTTCCAAGAAAAGCTCCGCTATAGATGATGCAATAGGTAAATATAAAGAAAAAACTCCAATGTCTATAGGAGAAGTAGAATATGTGAGGCAAAAAATAATTCAGAACTGGAATGTGCCGATAGGAGTAAAAGATGCTGGTGAAATTACAGTGAAATTCTACATCAACCTCAATCCTGATGGGTCTATTAATGACGTAAAGCTGGTAGGTCATCAATGCCCAATGGGGGCTGATATCGCTTGCAGGGCTGCTGTAGATAGTGCAATTCGCGCGGTAAAAGAGGCGTCCCCCTTTAATGATTTAAGGCCTGATAGGTATGAAACTTGGGCTGAATTTAAAATAAACTTTAAGCCAGAAGACGCAATGATGTAGTTTTTTCTCATAGATGAATAAACAATACTTGCTAATTCATAGCTTTTTGCTAAGCTAAACCTGAAAATTATATGAGTTAAATATGAAAACCAAATTTTTTGACAATATCTTTGTTAAATCTCCTTGGGGAGACGATTTTGGCGGGGATCAAGAAGATAATATATTTACAAGGCCAAGAAAGAAAAGAAATATGAATTTTATGGATGATTTCAATTTTGATTTTTCTCCTAAAATTATATTTATGCTTCTAGGGCTTGTATTTGCTGCATGGCTTATGTCTGGTATTTATGAAGTTAAAGAAGGCGAAGAGGCGATAATTCTGCGTTTTGGGAAATTTGTAAGAAAAGGTTCTCCTGGTTTGAATTATAGGCTTCCTTCTCCTATAGAAAACCTCATTGTTGAGAAGGTGAACCAATCTAGACGAATAGAGATTGGCTATAGGTCTAGTAGCACTAGGTATGGCAGTTCTTCAGCTAGAGATATATCGGCTGAGAATACTATGCTTACTGGTGATGAAAATATTGTTTATCTCAATGTTGACGTAATGTGGCATATCAAAGATTTACAGAATTTTGTGTTCAATATAGTCAATCCAGAAGAGACGGCTAAAACAGCAGCTGAAAGCGCTATTAGGGAGGAAATCGGGCAAATTCCTATTTCTTCAGTCCTATCTAGTAGAAAGCAAGAAATTGCTGACAGAATTGAGCTTTTAACCCAGAAGATTTTGGATCAATATAAGGCGGGTATACAGATTGATCAAGTGCAGCTTCTCAAAGCTGAGCCACCTCCAGCAGTTATTGATGCTTATAGGGATGTGCAGACTTCTAAAGCAGATAAAGAAAGAGAAATCAACCAAGCCCAAGCTTATAGTAATGATATTATCCCTAAAGCTAGGGGTAAGGCAGCTAAGCTTCTTGAGGGAGCTGAAGGATATAAAAGAGAGGTAATATCTAAGGCAGAAGGTGATACAAAGCGTTTTAACTTAGTATTAGAGCAATATCAGAAGGCAAGGCAAGTGACAAAAGACAGAGTGTATCTTGATACAATGTCTGAGGTATTGAAAGGCACTAACAAAGTTGTTACAGACAGCTCAGTATTGCCTCATATGGCTATTAAGCCTTAAACTAAAGAGAGAATGAAATGAAAGATATTTTGAATGCCAAATGGGTGATAATTTTTGCGATAATAGTAATGGTTGCATCTGCTTCAGTTTTTAGAGTAGATCAAAGAAAATATGCGATAGTTTTCCAATTTGGTGAAGCAGTTAGAGTGATAAGCGAACCAGGATTGAATTTTAAGATCCCCTTTGTTCAGAATGCTGAGCTCTTTGATAAGCGTATCTTAACAGTGGATGCTGAGGCAAAAGAATTAACAGCCTCTGATGGTAAAAGGATGATTGTGGATGCTTTTGCTAAATTTAAGATTGTGGATCCAGTGACTTTTTATAAAACTGTCCATAATTTCCAAGGGGTAAAGATTAGGCTGAATAGAATTCTTGAATCTTCTATGCGTAAGGTGATAGGTAGGAAACCCCTGACAGTTCTGCTCTCAGAGGAGCGAGCCAGAGTCATGAGTGATATCAATGAAGGTGTGAATAGAGAGGCTAAAGATTTTGGTATAGAAGTAGTTGATGTGAGAATATTGCGCGCTGATTTGCCAAAAGAGAATTCTGCAGGTATTTACAGACGTATGCAAACAGAAAGAGAGAAAGAAGCTAAGCAGATCAGGGCTGAAGGCAAAGAAGAGGCAGCAAGGATTAGGTCTAGAGCCGATAAGGAAAGCAAAATAGTATTAGCAGAAGCTTATGCTAAATCAGAGACTATTAAAGGTGAAGGCGATGCAGAAGCTGCTAAAACTTACAATAAGGCTTACTCAAAGGATGTAGAATTCTATAAATTCTATAAAACTTTATCAGTATATAAGGACGTTATCAATAAGGATGATACATCTTTTGTAATATCTCCAAATAGTGATTTCTTGGGGCTTATGAATTTAAAGAAGTAATGAGGTAATTTGTGAAGAGAATTTTTGCCATATTATTTTTAGTTATTTTTTGTTCATCCGGGTTATTAGCAGATTCTGCTAGTAACAAGCATAATATTTTCAGGGATGGCTTTTCTTCAATTGTAGAGCCTCTAATGCCGGCAGTTGTAAATATTTATACTAAGCAAAAAAGGCGGCAGGATAATTTATCGCATTTTAAACATCATTTTGAGAATGACCCATTTCATAAATTTTTCGAACAATTTGATTTGCCATTTGGGTTTGAAGATTTTTACCAGGACCCGTCTAGTAGCGCTTTAGGGTCTGGGTTTATCATTGATCCTAAGGGCTATATTGTTACAAATCATCATTTAATAAAAGATGCTGATGAAATCAATGTGAAGCTTCATGACAATACTGAGTTAGAAGCAAAACTTATTGGTTCAGACCATAAAACTGATTTAGCGCTTCTAAAGGTCCAGTCTAAGACCCCTTTGCCTAATGTACAATTTGGAGATTCCGCTAAGGCAAAAGTTGGAGATTGGGTGATAGCTATTGGCAATCCATTTGGGCTTGGCGGTACTGTGACTACAGGAATTATCTCGTCTAAGGGTAGGGATATAAATGCTGACGGTAGCGGCTTAGTTGATGATTATATCCAAACAGATGCGGCCATTAATATGGGTAATTCCGGCGGTCCAATGTTTGATTTAGAGGGGAAGGTGATAGGGGTTAATACAGCAATTGTCTCCAATTCAGGCAACAATATAGGAATTGGCTTTGCTATACCATCAAATACTGTGCAGCATATTGTCTCTCAGCTTAAAAATACTGGGAAGGTTACTAGGGGCTTTTTAAACATCAAAATACAAGAAATTACTCCTCAGATAGCTGAAGCTATGAATATTGATACAAGTGAGGGCGTGCTAGTGGTAGAAGTCGATCCTAAAGGGCCGGCTCATAGGGCGGGCCTCAAAGCTGGAGATATAATAATCAAGGTGGGTGATATAAAAGTAAAAAATTCTAGAAAATTACAAATTGCAATTGCCGAGACTCCTGTAGGTTCCATAGTAAAGCTTACTATACTTAGAAAAGGCAAACTTAAGGAGCTGGAATGTAAGTTAGAGGAACTTAAGCAAGCTGGTAAATCTACTGATTCTTTAAATCAGACTTTTAGCTCAGAAATATTCATACTTAAGGGGATAGAATTTGCCAATACTTCTTCAGGAATTGTAATAAAGCGTATATCACGTGAAGCGCAGTGGAGAGGGCTTAAAATAGGCGATGTCATCCTATCAGTAAACCAATCTCCTATATCTTCAGTCAAAGAGCTCAAGGAGGTCTATGAAAAAGCTGTTGAGAATGATAAAAAACATATTGTGCTGTTTATCAAGAGGCATAATAGCAAGGTATTTATTGCCCTTCCTGTGTAGCTTGCTTGATTTGTCCTTTCTCTTATCTGCTAGCAGCGCGCTTTGCTCTTCTACTGTCATTGCTTAACCCTTGAGGCAAGGAATAGGGGTAGGTGTGGATCCCTGATATTTTGCAAGCAAAATTCTGGGATGACAATGGGAGAAATCCCAGTATAACAAGGGTTTATATATCAATGCGTGAGGATATTAGAGGGTTTAGTATCTAGAAACAAGAGGTGGTGGCCAGGGCCGGGATCGAACCGGCGACACAAGGATTTTCAGTCCTTTGCTCTACCAACTGAGCTACCTGGCCCACCTTGAGCTATACTTATATATAAAAAGCTATGGTTTGTCTAGAAAAAAATCTTTTTTGACAAGGCAGGATTATAGGGGGATTTTTAAAAGTTGAATCTTACTCGCTTCCGTGTCATTCCCGCTTTAGGTCAGGAATCTATACCTACCCCAATTCCTCTCCTGAAAGGCTAATAATCCCTTACTTAAAAGCATTTGTGGGCAGTGATTGCTGATATTTGCTAATAGAGGTATTGCTTAGAAGAGTAATACTTATACGAGCATTTTTGCTATTAAATGGCTCTTTAGGGTCTAGAGGTTCATTGTCAGATTTGCCAACAATTCTCACTACTTGTCCGTCCTTTAAAGAATCAGATAAATATTTTCTTACAGAATTTGCTCTTAAAGCAGAAAGTCTGAAAAAATCTATGTCCTTAGCAATGATATCGTTACTTTTTGCAGAAGCAGTATGGCCAGAAATCGCTACATAATTTGGATAACCTGAGATAATGCGTGATACAACATCCAAAATATCCATCATATATGGCGCCAGCTGAGCTGTATTAGGCCTAAACATAGGCCTGTTGTTGGAGTCAGTAATTTGAATTCTAAGCCCATCAGAAGATACATCCCATATGATATTTTCAGAAAATTCCTGCATTACTCTATCTTTTCTAATATCATTCATTGTATTTACAAAGCTTGTTTCCTCTGCATCTAAAGCACCATCTTTTGTGGAGTCAAATACCTGCTCACCAAGGCTTGATTGTAATAGTTGTTTTGGTTGAGATTTAGGTGCTATAGCCCTTTCCTTGCCATCTACTTTGCCTGTCCCCGTGAATCTACTGCTTTTGGTAGAGAAGTATTTGGCAATACCTTCAAGTTTCTCAGTAGGAGTGGTAGAGACTAGCCACATTACAAGGAAGAAACACATCATAGCAGTGATAAAGTCAGCATATGCTACTTTCCACATACCAGCATGATTCTCATGTTCTTGCCTTTTGTTGGCTTTAACCTTTATGTAAACAATCTCTGAATTTTTTTTCTTAGCCACATTTGCCTCTTAGTTAGAAACTCTTAGAGTGTTTGCTGCGATGAGGACTTCTACCTCATGGAAAGAAGGCCTTATATTAGCTGGTATTGCTTTTCGCATAAACTCTACAATAATCACAGGTGGAGTGCCCTGGAGATAAGCTAAGATACCTATTTTTACGCATTCTAGGTATTTTATTTGATATTCAGCATATCTTGCTAAGAAAAAGGCAATTGGCCCTACAAAACCATAGGAAAGCAAGACACCTGTAAATGTACCTACAAGAGCTGCTCCTATCAACGACCCCAAAACTTCTGGTGGCTCTGCAATAGATCTCATAGTTAAAATCACCCCTAGAACAGCAGCAATAATACCGATAGCAGGAAGAGCATCCGCTAAATGTTGGTATAATTTAGAAGGGCTCATATGCTTCTTATATTCTATGTCTATTTCATTTTCCATAGCATTATCTAGCTGATGCTGTTGATCAACGCCCATAATAATAAGCCTGATATTTGTTCTGATAAATTCTAAAACGTCGTTATTACTAGAAACAGAAGGTGCTAGCTTAAACAATTCGCTATCCTCAGGATGTTCAATATGATTTTCAATAGCCACAAGACCTTTCACTTTCATAATTCTTGTAGTATTGAAGAAGAAAAGTAGTAATTCTAGATAATCCTCTCTACCATGCGGCAGGCCTTTCATAAGATGCTTTAGCGATGTAAGGGCTTTTAGCATAGAATGCTTATGTGCAGAGATTAACAGGGAGCCTATACCCACACCTGTAATTAACCCAATTTCAGCTGGGTGCCATATTAACGCTATACTTCCACCGTTAGCATACAACCCGCCAGCAACTGAGACGCAGACTACTATAAATCCAATTATAAATAACATATTTTCTCCTAATCTCTTATATTTTCAAAAAAAGTTTTCATCATATCGGCAGATTCATCCGCCATAATACCATTATAAATTTCTGGCCTGTGAAGGCATGTTCCTTGAGTAAAAAATCTAGGGCCATGTTCTACAGCGCCTTGCTTCGTATCAGACGCACCATAGAATAATCTGCCTATCCTTGCAAAAGATATAGCAGCAGCGCACATGGCACATGGCTCAAGGGTGACATAGATATCACAATTGGTTAAATTTTTGCTCTTAAGTAGCCTGCAGGCATTTTCAATAGCAACTATTTCCGCATGTTTTAGTGGATTTTGAAACTCTTCCACTAGATTATGTCCAGTTGCTATTGTCTTACCACTTTCTCTATTAACTATAACGGCGCCCACGGGAACCTCACCACTTGATTTTGCGTGTAAGGCGTTTTCTAGAGCATGTCTCATATTTTTATTTTCGAAATTCATAGCTCCTCTCTATAGGGCACATCTTGCTCAAAGCCAGCAGGGTCCTGATGGATAGTTATTTCAGAGCTTGGAAATTCTTTTAAAATTCTATTCATAACCTCGTCACTAATTTCATGAGCGTCATATAATTTCATATCTCCATCAAGTTCGAGATGAAGTTGTATGAAAGCCTTGGAGCCAGCTAGGCGTGTTTTTAGCTCATGCACACCTAAAACTTTCTTATGCCCTCTAATTATATCAATTATTTTCTCTCTTTCCGCATCATTCATCTCTTCATCAACTAGATTTTTGGTGGCTCTGACAAATAAGCCATAGGAACTCTTCATAATATAACATGCTATGAGCACTGCAAGTATGGCATCTAAAGAAAGATAAGTACTGCTAAAGTAAAGAGAGATGATTACCAATAAATTGGTCAGCAAATCTGTTATGTAATGCAACCTATCTACCTCTACAATAGTTGATTTCGTCCTCTGAATCACAATGGATTGAAACGCAACAAGAAATATAGTCAGGACAGAAGATATAACCATTGCATATATTCCTAGTGAAACAAATTCTAAAGGTTGGGGGTTAGCCATTCTATAAGCAGAATTGTATAAAGTAAAAATTCCTGATGCGAAGAATGCAGCAGATTGCCCGAAAACTGCTAAATCTTCTATTTTATTATGCCCAAACCTATGCTTATGATCTGGTGGAACAAGAGCTGCTCTTAAAGCTATGAAATTTATTACAGAAGTTGAGAGGTCCAGTAAAGAATCTACCAAACTTGCTAAAATGGATGCAGACGAGGTGTAATACCAGCTATATAGCTTTGTCAGAGCTATTACTATCGCCGTAATCATCGAGAGAAGAGGGGCGAGTTTTAGTAATCGTAAATTTTCTTTTGAATAATCTGTCATGACAAAATAAATCTTGCATAAAATATCTAAGCTAGTCTATTATAAAGCCATTCAAAATGGAAGGTAGAAATTATGAAATTGGGAAAATTTAGCAAATTAACGTTAGTTTTATTGAGTTCTGTAATGATTGCATCTTGCCAGAATAAGCAAGGTGGCGGAACTGTAGTTGGTGCAGGCCTTGGTGCTTTACTAGGTTCGCAATTTGGAAAAGGCTCAGGGCAGATGCTTGCAGTTGGCATAGGAGCTGTTGCAGGTGGGATGATCGGGAATTCTATTGGTAAACAAATGGATGAGCATGATAAATTAATGGCCAGGAATGCTGCTAAAGACGCGCTAGAGAATGCTCCATCAGGTAAGGCAGTTGCTTGGAAGAATCCAGACTCACAGCATAGTGGTAGTGTTGTTCCAACAAGAACATACCAGAATAGAGAAGGTAGATATTGTAGAGAATATACTCAGACAGTCAATATAGGCGGAGAAGTGCAAAAAGCTTATGGTACAGCTTGCAGGCAACCAGATGGTCAGTGGGTAATAGTAAAATAGGCTATTTGTGAACTTGATTGCATCATTTAGAGATGTTTCATTTAAAAGGGCTACATATAATGTGGTAGATGATATCACATTTGACCTCGAAAAGGGCTCTATAACAACCTTAATAGGCCCAAATGGAGCTGGGAAATCTACAATAGCGAAGCTTCTCTTGGGTATCAAAAACCCCTCTCAGGGGACTATCAAAAACAAGGCTAAGGCTTATTCCTATGTTCCACAAAAATTAACAATAAATCCAGATCTTCCTATTAATTCTATAAAATTGTTAGAATTTATATCTCCCAATTATGCCTCAAATAAGCTTTTCAGTAATTTGATGGATTTTATAGATATAGATAATATCAAGAATAAATTAATCCAGGAATTATCAGGTGGTCAATTACAACGGTTACTCATAAGTTCAGCGATTTTAAGGAATAGTGAATTACTAGTATTAGATGAACCAACTCAGTGTTTGGATATAGATTCTCAAAATGAATTTTATAGATTATTAAAGCTTCTGAAGTCAGAGATGGGTGTAACGATTTTTTTAATATCCCATGATTTATTTACAGTAATGGATAAAACAGATCAGGTTCTTTGTTTGAACCATCACCTATGCTGCAAGGGTAGGCCGACTCATACAATAGTTAAAGGCTTTGAAAATATAGGCATATATAGCCACAAACATGATCATAAACACGGATAGGGTATGCTTCTACTATTTCTAGGAATTATATCTTTAAGCTTTTTACTTGCCCCTGTTGGGTGTACTCTACTATGGCAGAGATATAATTACTTTAGTGACGGTTTGGCACATGCTTCAATTTTTTCAGGAATTGTAAGTTACTTTCTGAACTTACCCCAGATCCTTGCAATGATAGTGGTTGCTCTGCTTTTCACCATGAGCATATATTCTTTAAAATTTTTTTCTAATAGAAATAATTCTATCACAATAGTCTCTACTGGGATGGTGGCTATAGCAGTAATGATCTCTTCAAAAATTGACAGTAATTCTCTTATTAACCAGATGTTATTTGGAGATATATTATCTCTGGATTTCAATGGATTAATATCCATATCTATTTTGGCATTCCTTTCCTTTGTACTAGCATTGAGTTTTCAAAAAGAGCTTGCGCTGATCTCACTTGATCGAGATTTAGCAAAAGCAAGTGGAGTGAAAGTCAATTTAATCGAGCTGGTTTCGCTAGGAATATTGGGCGTAATAATAGCAATGACAGTGAAAATAATAGGAGCTTTATTGATTAGTGCTTTAATTGTAACACCAGCTGCAACCGCAAGGTTAATCAGCAAGAGCCCCGTGCAGATGTTGGTTGTCTCACTGCTTGTGGCGCTTATTTCTGGCTTATCAGGGATTATTCTCTCTTTTATTTATGATCTTCCTTTAAGTTCTGTTATAGTGACGATATGCATAATAATCTACATTATTGTAAGTATTTTTAAGTACATATTTAACGAGGGTTAGAATGATATATGTTTCTTCATCAGTGATAATTAGCACTTCTCCTAAGAATCTTTGGGATATATTAAAGAAGTTTCTAAAATCTGAAAAACAAGGGAAATTCATAGCAGGATGCACCATATATGATGAGACAGACAATAGTTTTGAAAGAAAAATATTGCTGAATGATGATTCGGAATTAAAAGAGAATGTAAGCTTTAATGAAGATAAGTTAAAAGTCACCATTGCCTTAGAAGATCATCCACTTTTTATTGGTGATACAATATTTCAAATAGTTGCTTCCGATAAAGAAGAACTCAATGATCGCAAATCGACTCTTTGTGGTGTCATTGCCTGGAGAATGAGACCCGGAATTATTGAGGCTCCATCAATGGGTGACAAAAAAGATTTTATTGATGATGTTTTGTGGTCTATTTTAGAGCAAGTCTAAGTTTCTTGTGAAAACCTATGATCTAGGGCGAAAATTTCAGATATCTGCGTGATTCACGTACTAAAGTACGCTCCATTACTCGAATCCTCATTTCCTACTATCTCATAGGTTTTCACAAGAAACTCTGAGGCTAAGAAAATGCCATTTTAGGGCGAAAATTTCAGATATCTGCAATGCTTTTGATTCTGCTTTCTTCCCATTGTCATGCCGGAATTTTGCTTGCAAAATATCCGGTATCCACAATTACCCTTATTCCCAGCTTCAAGGATTAATGGATCCCGTATCAAGTACGGGAAGACAATAGAAGAGAGCGGGAAGTCACTGGAAAAGCAGGTGAAGACAACAGAGAAGCACACAAGGTAATAGCATCCTACACCTTGTAAAAGTACGGAGCCCCTGAAGAGATCTATTTCTCTACAAAGGCTCTGAACATATGGTCTGTAATCGGATCTAACAAGAAGCGTAGCAGAGTTCTTGTTCCTCTCACTATTTGTATATCTGCTTGCATTCCAGGTATCAGCTTTAATTTAAGCCTTTTAGCATCCTTGTCAAACTCTTCTCTATCTACTTCAATTTTAGCAATATAGAATGTATTATCACCAGTTTGATTATATCTATCTATCACTACATCTGGTGAGAGAGAAGTAACAATACCTGTAAATGTAGGGGTTGTTCTGGATTTAAATGCTTGGAATTTGATTTTAGCCTTCATACCAGGTGTAATATATCCTATATCTTGAGGCCTTATTCTTGCTTCTATAATTAGGAAATCTTTCTCGGGGGATATTTCAGCTAATTCTCCACCATTAGCAACCACTCCACCAATTGTTGTGGGAACAATTTTATTGATAGTACCTTCTACCGGAGCTCTAACCACTGTTCTGTCTAGAATATCCTTTGCTCTAATGTATCTTTGTTCGGCTTCGCCAAGTCTTCCTTGAACGCCTTTGAGTTCCTCTAGCACTCTATCTAGGAAGGAGCCTTTAAGCTTATGAAGTTGAGTTTCCAGAGAAGTGGTTTCCTGCTCGGTTCTAGCAATTTCAGTATCTGTTATAAGATCCTTCGCCTTGACTTCTGTAAAATCTTTCTCAATTTGGGACATTTGAGCCCTTGATATAATGCCTTTTGCGAATAATGCTTTATTTGAATTGAGCCTTTCTGTTAATACTTCTCTAGATTTAGCAGCGGCTACCTTTTGTTCCTTTAAACCCTCAATATGCTTCATTTGTTGCTGGATTTTTTGATTGATTAGCTTTACTTCTTTTTCTTGTACAGATCTTCTAGATAAAAATACCTGCCTTTGGGTTTCAATAATTTTTGCTACTTCATACTGCTCTGAATCTTTGAGAATTTTGGATGAGAAGAGTATATATGGCAAACCATCTCTTTCAGATTTGAGCCTGCTTTCTTCAGCCTTTAAAGCTCTATAAGTTGCAAGGCTGCTTGCATAATCTGCTTTAGCGGCAGTATCATCCAGCCTGAATAGTACTTGATCTTTCTTGACTTTATCTCCAAGTTTGACGGCAATCTCTCTAATTGTACCGCCTTCTCTGTGCTGGATGGTTTTTTTCTCTGTGCTTGATTTGACCATGCCCAGCGCAGGAGAGGCACTATCTAATGGGGCAATGGCTGCCCACATTAGACCAAAACCAAAGAATATTATAGCTACCCACATACCAAATAGAATAGGTCCTCTTGCAGATTGCACGACTTCATTCCTGCCTTCTTCTGTAGGTCTTGTGACAAATTTTATGAGGCTATCCACATGAGATACTGCAGATTGCATCCTAGGACCAATATATTGCATAAATTGCGTGAAATACCTTTTGTGTTTAGGCATTGAAGCAAGTTGTTGCTTTTGCATAGCAAGCATTAATTGCTGCATCTGCTCCTTTGACATATTTTTAGTCAAGCCCTTGAGCATTTCATTTGCGTTTGCAGCTTTTGATTGATCGTCTGTTTTTTTTACCATATCAACAACTATTTTTTATTTTTACCCTTTGTCTCCGGCCTAGCAATATTCATCTGAGCCATAATATCTTTAGCGCTTCCATAAGCGGCGATCTTGCCTTCTTGCACGACGAGCACTTTGTCTACAACAGTTAGAACTGATGGCCTATGAGAAATCACAATGACAGAGATTTTCTTTTCCTTTGCATGCTTGAGAGCGTTTGACAATGCCTCTTCACCTGCCACGTCAAGGTTAGCATTAGGTTCATCTAATATAACTAATTTAGGATTACCATAGAATGCTCTGGCAAGACCTATTCGCTGTTTTTGTCCCCCGGAAAGATTTGAGCCTCCAACACCTATATCTGTCTCATAACCATCTGGAAATTTTAAAATCATTTCATGCGCATTAGACATTTTAGCAGCAGCCACTACATGGTCTGGATCAACTTCTTCAGCCATACGTGCTATATTTTGCTTGATTGATCCACCGAATAGCTCGATTCCTTGAGGAAGATAGCCAATATGATTTCCAAAATCTGTTCTATTCCACTTATATATATCTGCTCCATCTAGCCTCACAGAGCCCGCAGAAGCCTCCCACACACCCGTCATAATCTTGGCTAGAGTGGACTTACCAGCAGCAGAGGGGCCAATAATAGCAACTACCTCTCCAGGATTGATTTCAAATGATACATCTTTTATCACATAATTAGGCTGCACTCCTGGAGGTAGGGGCTTATCTGTAGGGTGCGTATAATATACATTTTCTAATGCAAGATTGCCCTGTACATCAGAAATAGGCATTGCATCCTCTCTCAGAGTAGAGACCTTGAATGCTTCTTGTATTTTTTGATAGGATTTCATAGCAGAGGAGATGCTTTTCCACATTTCAATAGCATTATCAAAAGGTGCAAGTGCTCTACCTACCAAAATAGAGCTAGCAATCATGGCACCAGTTGTCATGTCAGCGCCTCTAGAGCTTACAACAACATATGCGCCTACACCTGTCACGGCCATTTGCAGAACGTTTCTTACAAATCTTGAAAAGTTTGAAATAATACCATTTCTATAACTTGCAACGGATTGGCAGCCTAATGCATTTTCATTATATTTTGCCCAGTTTTTAGAAACATTTTTCATCATGCCCATTGCCTCAACTACTTCAGCATTTCTTGTGGCAATATCAGCCTGGCTCATACTTCTTATGGAATGTTCAGAAGCTTCGCCCAATTTTCTATTAGTTGCAATGGCGTTTAGTAGGGCTGATCCTACAACTAAAACTGCTCCTACAATCGTTATTATACCTATATATGGGTGAATCATAAAAATTACAGCTATATATACTATGGACCAAGGAGCATCAAATAAAGTATTGATACCTGTTGATGTTAGAAATGTTTTAACGGTCTGGAAGTCTCTGAGTAATTGGCTGGCACTTGATCCTTGCTTTTTTGCGGCGGCTGCTACAGCATGGCTAAAAAGGAGAGGGGAGAGCCTATTATCAAGCCATTCTCCAACCCTAATTAATGTAAAAGATCTGGCTATCTGTAGTAA
>ENA-OWNT01000390-OWNT01000390.1-seawater-metagenome-genome-assembly--contig:-NODE-390-length-107742-cov-7.037487_pt1 | contig 107742 bp, 98 predicted proteins | sample MGYA00238136_ERZ651165 | MGnify/ENA primary metagenome ERZ651165 (study PRJEB26861, sample SAMN08777766) | seawater metagenome | isolation source: coastal seawater | place: USA: Florida | collected...
GGTATTCCTCTCACTAGGGGCTCTGGTTCTTTTTGCCAATGGTGTTGCCTTAAATACCCCATCGGGAGCAGAGTTTAGCCAGGGCTTCATTAAAATCTATACAGAAACCCTGGGTGCCTGGACTTATCCTATAATAGCCTTTGCGGCATTCGCCACTATGTTTTCAACCACTATCACGGTACTCGATGGAGCACCAAGAGTTGCTGATCAGCTGGTACCGGCTTTACAAGGAAAGGAAAACTCAAACCAAAAACGGATATACCGAATTACTATAATTATAGTGGCTTTGGGAGCTCTTTTTCTTATTTGGCAATATGCGGGTAAATCGGCCTTTGGCACCCTCATTAAAATCGCCACCATTACGTCCTTCATCACAGCTCCCCTTTTGGGTTTTCTCAATTTCAAGCTTGCCTTTAGTAAACACATGCCAGTGGATGCCCGCCCTGGCATGCTCAATAAAATAGTAGGAATTGTGGGTTTGGTATTCCTTGGCAGTTTTGCCCTTGTCTATTTACTGTTTTTAATGGGTGTAATAACATTCTAAACTATGCAAATAAGCTTTAGGGATGCCAATATTGAGGACCTCGAGTTATTGAAATACTGGGACACGAAGCAGCATGTAAAGGACAGTGACCCTGACGATGACTGGAACTGGGAAGAAGAACTAAAGTTAACCCCTCCTTGGAGGGAACAGCTGGTAGCCCAAATTGGCAATGAACCGATAGGTTTCGTACAAATAATTGACCCGCATCTGGAAGAAAGCCATTACTGGGGGCAAGTACCCCAAAACCTACGCGCCATTGACATTTGGATTGGTGAAGAGCATCACCTCAATAAAGGATATGGCACACAAATGATGCACTTGGCCATTGCAAGATGTTTTGCTGAAGATGAAGTACAAAAAATTCTGATTGACCCACTGAAAACAAATACTAAAGCACATCGCTTTTATGAAAGGCTGGGCTTTGAATTTGTTGAAGAGCGAGACTTTGATGGAACAGCATGCTTCGTATACCAACTTGAACGAGCTAAAGTTCTTCATGTCTAGAAAAGTGTTTGGGCTTCAATAACATGTTTTAAGAGCCTTATTTATGTTTTTAATGGATATTGCTCCCTCATCCATTAGCAGCATGTTCTTTAAACATCCATCCGTTTCCTTCTTTCAAGTTCCAGTTATACTACTGGCACTACTCACTTCTGTAAATGTGCAAGCGCAACAGAATATTGATAAGGGCTACTACCGCTACTTAAAGTTAAAAGCCGCTGGTGATTCACTCTACCAGGCAGGTCAATACCGGGCTGCAGCCATGAAATACAGTCTTGTAAACAAAGTGTATATGGATGGCGAACGCATTAATAGTCCGGCAGCGCATTACAATGCCGCCTGCGCCTGGAGCTTAGCCGGGATTAAAGACAGTGCATTTGCCCAACTCACTATCTTATTGGAAGAAAAGAAATATTCCAATTGGGAAGCTCTTAAAAGTGACGCAGACTTTAAAAATCTACGCCTGGACGAACGTTGGAGTTTCGTAGCTTTTAAGGCGCAGCAGAACCTGAGAAATAGAGAACGGCTTGAAGAGCGGTACACGGGCGAAACTTCAACTGACATGACAGTATTTTTCCCTTTAAGCGAGAAGGTTAAAAAGTACGTCTACAACGACAAACTCCCCTTCGCTTCTATCAACCACGGCCACTATAGGATTTTCTTTAGAACAAACTCGTACGCCGCGGAACAAATGGAATATCTTAAAAGTCAAATAGATGCTGCCTATTTGAGAAGTATTGATTTGCTAGGCCTTGATGCCTATCATAGGGGAATCAACCTCCTGTTTGTAGAATCAGAAGAAGAAATGATGGAAGTTACGGGCAGAACTGCTCATGGCGGTTTTGCTATGGCCGGACATGATTGTGTTGTATTTAACTTTAACAGACAAAAAGTGGCCTTGCCCATTACACATGAAATATTCCACCTGATCTCGCTTCAAACCTGGGGCACTACCCATCACAGATTACTTATAGAAGGCAGCGCAGTGTTTGCTCAAAACGAGTGCGATCATTTGGTATCAAATCCTGTTCACAGTATCACAGCTTTCATAGCTTCTAAAGATGAGTTGTTTTCATGCCAGCAATTGATTACCAACTTCAACAAAGCAGCCCTGGATAACGAAGTAGGTGCATATTTTCAAAGTGCGTCCATATTTCAGTACTTATATGAAAACTATGGTATTGCCAAAATGGAACGCCTCTGGAGGGATGGTTTTGATAGCTTTGAAAATGTGTACGGTATGGGCATTGGCAACTTTGAAGAGGAATGGCTGGCATACATCAAAACCGTTGACACACCTGATGAAGTAATTGCATCGCAAATACTTGCACAGGGCTGCCAGGAACTTTCGTCTAAAAAATGAGAGGTACCACAACACATGGCTTTACGCTGAAGGCCTTAATTATTGGCCAAACTTTATTTTCGATGGCCAATAGGAGTTGTGAATGCTTTCCTCATGAGATAAATTGACTCTTGGCTTTTAAAACGGACATACATTGAAACATAAAATAGATGCAGAGCTTATTAGCAGCTTTGAACAAAGCGCTGCGGTAATTACCAGTACTACTGGTTTTAAGCCCACACGCGAAGGGATAAGTGGAGCTGAAAGCTTTTTTAGAAACGAAGCTGCTTCTATAGCTGCACTTAGTGACGATAGTCTAAAGCAGCTCACCTTGTCATTAGGTGCTTTTTTAGCACAAGGTCTTATTAATGAAATGGGCGCTATTTGGGTAAAACATAAGGGGCACTTTGCTATTAGAATACACTCCTATTTTGTTTTCCCATTTTCAAAAGCAAAGAAATTTTTAACAGATAAAGACCAAACAGAATCCTTAACTTCCTTTTTTGAACTCCCTGAGCATCAAGAAGAAGAGCATAGCGAATGAATACCCTTGAGCAACACTGGCAACATCTTACAGCCAAGTACTCAGGAAACGATAAGCTGAGACATGCAGCCTGGGATGAAATTGAAACCGCATATTCACATAAAAGCAGGCATTACCACAACCTACAACACTTAGAATATATGATGGGCCTGGTAAGGTTGTATGAAGCAGATATTGCCAATGTTGACACGATGCTTTTCACCATCTACTATCATGATATTGTGTACAATATAGCCAGTCAGGACAATGAGCTCAAGAGTGCTGAATTGGCGGTAAACCGATTGGAAAGTCTGGCGGTACCTGATGAGCAGATAAAGCAATGCAGAAAGCAGATTATGGCCACCAAAGACCATGAGTTTTGTACGGATCAAGACTCACAGTACTTAGTGGATATAGACCTGGCCATCTTAGGTGAGCAGCACGACGAATACGAGACTTACGCCAAAAAAATCAGGAAGGAATACCAAGTGTATCCTTTCTTTCTTTACAAACAAGGCCGAAAGAAAGTGCTTGAGCACTTTTTGAATATGGAGCGTATTTACAAAACACAAGCGCTCTACCAAAGTAGGGAACAACAAGCCCGCGCCAACTTGCAGTGGGAATTGAATAGCCTGTAGAGACAGTTGTGCATACAATTACCATTACTCTCAACTAATGGTAAAGTTTGATGTTTTTAAGCTAAGGATAAGAACATCACATGCTTTGGACAGAAGAGGACATCAGGAGCGCAGATAGAATTAAACGACTCAATATTATAAATAGCATAAGTGGCATAAAGCCAGCCAATCTGGTGGGCACACTCTCACCTACTGGCAACTCAAATTTGGCCATATTCAGCTCCGCGATTCATCTTGGCAGTAATCCGGCACTCATTGGTCTTCTTTTCAGACCACAGGGAAACGTTCCCAGAAACAGCTTAGAGAACCTCCTTGCCAATGGCTTTTACACCATTAACCACGTGAGCATAAACACCACGAAGCAAGCGCACTATACATCGGCAAAATTTGACTCAGATATATCAGAATTTGATACTTGTAAATTTGAAGAAGAGTATTTGTCAGATTTTAGGGCTCCGTTTGTAAAATACAGTCCGGTAAAAATTGGGATGCGTTATAAAGAGCATATCCCTATAGAAGCTAATGGCACAACGCTGGTAATAGGCTCGGTGGTTCTTATTGAAATTGCCGATGAGGCCATTAATGCCGAAGGGTATTTAGACCTGGAGGCACTTGGAAGTGTTGGAATAGGTGGACTCAATCGCTATTATACACTTCGTCAACATGCTGAGTACCCATATGCAAGAGCCAATGAGCTCCCTCGTTTTAAGAAGTAATCACCTGATAACCTGACATATATTAGCCTTGGCTATGGCCTAGCTTCGAACTTTGCAGAATGGAAAGCGGAATTGACTGGCAAGAGTCCTGGACATTAGTACACAGTATTCACCTTTTTAGTACGGTGTTTATGTGCGGGCTCTGTTGGATGGTGCAAATAGCTCATTACCCATTGTTTAGAGCAATACCTATTGAACATTTTTCTCAATATGAGCGTAAAAACGTGGCTACTGCCTATGTAACAGTCCCTATTATGACTATAGAGCTGCTAAGTGGTGGATGGCTTCTTTTTCAAAACCCTGATGTGTTTCTTTGGAGCAATATGTTGCTATTAGGTGCTATTTGGTTGAGCACTGCCATATTCCAGGTACCCATGCATTTGAGACTTATGAAAGAAGCTTCAGAAAATCTTATCACGCGTGTAATACGTACCAATTGGATTCGCACCATTGCCTGGACTTTACGAACTATAGTACTCATGGTTTATTTGCATAGTTTTCTCTAAACACTCAGTTTTCCTGGCTTTCTCAATACAATCTCACAGGCCCTCATACCCAGGTCGGTAAGTGCATAATTGTGGTAGTCTTCATGCAATTCAAGGTTTGAAAGCACATCATAATCCGTGTCAGATGGCATCCATGGTTCTTCTTTCACAACTTCGAAATCCGTTTCATAAATAATGCTCATATAGTCTGAATGGCGCAGGCGGTTCTGATAGTGCAAGGAAGGATTTAGCTTGCTCCACTCATTGGCAGAATACGTTAGGTAATTATACACCGATATACTCTTGTCAAAATAAGACCAATGGTCCTGGTAATCAATAGACATAGAAAGGACTCCTCCGTCGTTCAACAAACGATAACACTCCTGTAGAATGGGTTTTATGTCCTTTTTAGGAATATGCTCCATGGTAAAGGTGGATGACATGAAATCAAACTTCCCTGAGTCAAACCCTGTATCACGTGCATCTAAAGGCGCAAAATACCTAAGCCCGAAACCTTCTCTTAAACGCTCCTGAAGCCCTTTCAATTCTCCCATTTTTGGCCATTTCTTAATGCAAGGCAAATCCAGCTGCTCCCGGTTTCTTATAAACTTCTGCATGCTATCTTGTACCAAGTGCGGAAAGAGTAGCCTTCTTATATCAATACAATGAACATCATAGCCCATTACTCCCATGGCCATGGGTACTGTTAGGGTCCATCCTGCACCAAATTCATAGTATTTACCCGTCGTTTGATCAATTTGATTGTACTCTTCGAAATACTGTTGATGCTGTACTGCAGTTGCCACCTTGTCTAAAAACTGCTTATTGCTGGGCGGCAAGGATTTGGTGACTTTGCGTTGAAAATAATAATTGAGTCGTTCGCCGTATGGCAAGTCTGAAAACAGTTTTTGTAACTGACATTTGTATTTAAAATTCATGGATATATGCTTTAGGTAATGGAAAAAAGCGGGCACTACTCTCCTGCTTCACAAGTCCGACGGGCTTGGAACAGCTCTATGCAGAAGGCTTAAAATGTTTGCTGGAATGGGGCTTTCAGCTACTCTGACATTACACGTAATCCGCGCAGAGGAAAACAACTGTTATGAGGCTACGAAACAGGAACAACACAAGCCATAAAGCAGCTGAAAGACACCCAAATGATGGTTAGTGGTATTATATATGCAATTAGACAGAAACACTTTCCAGGCTTTCTGCGCGCCTTTTCTGAGTGTTTGTTTTCTTGAAATCCCTAAGGTTTCTGTTATGAATCATTGTTTCTCGTTGCACGCCAAAGAAGAACTTAAGGGCCAATCGAGGCTTATGGGGGTTTGTCGCTTTGTGATACGAGTAAATATCTTCTATTACGGCTGTGCCTTTTTTACCGGTAAACACTTCTATCCGGTCCTGATATTTACGCCGTGCTTTTCTACGGCTTAGCGTATTAAGTAGTAACGACTGTAAAGGTTTCTTTTGGTGGGTACCGCCTATCACTACATGTGGTCCACAATCTTCGTCCACATCGCTCAAATAAACAAAAACGGCTAGTGATTTAAAATCAGGAATGTCGAAATGAAAGCCAAACTGACCAACTTCATCCACTCTTTGCCCTTTATTGTGAACCGGAAATGTCCATATAATATTTGAGAACAACAGTGTGGGTTCTGCCCCTAGATAGTCTCTAACCACAGAGAGAAGGTTTTCATTAAACACAATGTCCCTTACAGCCTCACATTTGTTGTGTACATCGTAATAATAATAATATGATACGCCGTGAATGGGAGCCTTAACGGCATTCACAGGAATATAAATTTCCTTCCTTTTTACCCTTGCCTGATCTTTAAGGCCAAGTGTAGCATTTGACATTCTACAATAGTCAAGTACTGCCTGCACATAGTCCTGATTTACGAATGCTCCTTTTGCATAACCATTTGTAGCAAGGTCATTCTTGTACTTTTCTTTTTCAAAGGTTTCAAACACCTGCGCAGTAGATACAGGAAGCGCTTTAGGTTGTTTGCGCCAAACAGCCCATCGAGTCACTGCATTCCTAAGAGGCTTACATCCAACCACAAAACGCATTGTAAAGCGCTGGACTATTCTAACCGCGATTTTAAAAATTAGAACTGGATTCATCATAAGAGTTTTGTTTTGAGAGCTTCACCTAACCATTAAGATGTGATGCATCTATTATGCATTCAATTTCAAACTGTAATGAATAACTCAGAAAGGAACCTTGTGAAACGCCATTACAATTAGAGTTAAACAGTAGATACTCCTTGCGAAAGATTAAAGGAGCTGAAAAGAGCTATAAAAACTGGGTTTAAATTTATCTGTGATTTTGAATTCCATTTCACCTATAAAGGCCCTATGAGGTTCAAAAGAGTCAATGCGCGCTACGTTCACTAGTTGCGACCTATTGATTCTAACAAGGTCAGAACTACTCACTTGCTCCTCAAACCTGGCAATAGACATGGACAAGGTGTACACGCCATCTATGGTATGCATGTCTATATAAATATTATCAGCCTGTATCCATAGAATTTCTGAAATAAACTGTTTTTGGAACCTGTTCTTAGTTTTCACAAATAGAGCATTGCCTCTAAGAAAAATGGTATCGATAGAAGGTCTGAAGTGCTCATACAGCTTTCTGGCTGTCAAACAGTTTTTTTTGGGAGTCATAGGCATATTTTTGAGTTAGAGTTTATAATTGATTTCAAAACATGTGGCATAACAAGATGCCCTGCTATAATTCAATTTCACCGGAACGGCTAGCCTAGGCTATTTATCTCTTCCTAGATTCCTCTCTCAAAAGCGGCCTGAACGCTTTTTCCTATCAAAGGCATACCTGGCCCTACAACAAAATGGGGCTATTATGCTTGCTAAAAGAAAGAGTTATTTGATGTATTCTGGATTCAATTTAACCAATCAAAATGCTTCCACTCCTACTTATAAGTTGTATCACCCCATAAATAGCGTAACTGACCCCAAAATATTAGTAAACGTACTCAACACATCAACTGGCTAAAACCACTGTGTAAAGGCGACAGTTACACTAAAAAATGGTCACCTTCACACTCGCTTAAGGATTTAAGCTTCTTATAGAAACTATCTGTACATTTATTCAGTTATCCAGCCATGAAAATCAAGACCCAATTCACGGCACTTTTCACCTTTTTGCTCTTGAGTACCACATTTCAAGGCTGTACATCGGAGCCCGACCCTATTGAGGACAACTGCGGATGTACAGATGAAAGTGCTCAAAATTTTAACTCTGATGCTAACTGCGACGATGGTAGCTGTGTATTTCTTGATGACGAAGTGAAAACGCTAAACACTCTATTTACCAGTACAGGTTGCGGTGGATGTGGTGTTTGGGGTGTTGACTGTCACACAAAATATTCTCATGAAATGCTGGATAGGGCAATTCCCTTTGAATTGCATTTCAAGTATGGCGACCCAATGATTAATGCCACCAGTGATTCGTTTGTAGCAATTGCACGGCCACGCTATTCTCCGTTTTTTGCAGTAGGCCTTTTTGAAAGCATGGACCTGGCTGCTGAAAACAGACCCATGATCTGTGAAAAAAGTCAGGAAAGAGCTGATGGTTTCATTAAAAATTTCAGAGACGAAGCTCGAAATACCCGGATAGGCGTGAGTCACACTATTGAGAACGGAAAAATCAATGTACACTATGCCTATGACATAGAAGACTTTGAAGGCCTGCAATGTGCATTGTACATTCTGGAGAACAATATTGTGGCTACGCAAAACGCAGGTTGGAGAAACGATGTTGAAGGCTGGGAACACCAAAATGTAGTTCGAGAAGCCATCACTCCTGTTTTGGGTAAAAGAATACTTGAACCTAAAAAAGTAGGAAGCATATCGTTCTCAATAGATGAAAACTGGAAACAAGAGAACTTGTATGCCGCAATGGTGATTTGGGAACCCAACGGTCCTTACCTGCCCAAAGTGGTAAATGCAGAAGACTCAATGGAGTAAGGAAATGCTATTCCACGTGCAAGGAAAATGTCTTTGTGTCAGCTTCGTTGTTCACTGCATCATAAGCTCTCAATCTCACTTCATAGGTACCGGAAACCCAAGTGTTGGGCACTTCCAGCTCGTAAGACACCTGTGTTGAGTTTTCACCCGTATCAAAACCTTCTTCCAGCAAGGTAAATACGTTGCCGCTTTTAATATCTTTATACTGCACCCTCCATCTACCACCATCCAATAAAGCCTGATCATCAACTATGGTTGCCTTAATGGAAACTGACTCACCTTTCTCCACCTTAAGAGATGCTTCGGTTGGAGCTTGCAATGTGAGTACCGGAATTTCTGTATCGGCCGTATTTACTACTGAAACATCATATATCTCTTGATTGGCTTCGTTTCCTGCAATATCCAACACAGACAATATTAAGTGGTAACTACCAGCTGTCACGTCATCAGGTACGTCCAGTTTCCTTGAAACACGAGCTTCATTTCCTTCAAGATCAATAATTTCTTGATAGTACCAATCCTGCGTACGTTTATTATGCCCATGACAATCATGATTCTCATGTATGTCTATCTTCAATTGTGAGAGTGCTTCGTTGTCAACTGCGTACAACTCCAGGTTCAAACTTTCTCCATTCTTTAATAAGAATACCCTTGGAGCCATTTCGCCACAAACCATGGCTTCACCATATGTACTGGTACCTGATGACAATAGCAGGCTTGGCGCTTTAGTATCAGGGTCAGCAGGGCTACATGAATGCCCCAGGAAAGCCAGTAAGAGGAGTACTGTACTTAAAGATTTCATTCTGGACCAAATTTGTATGCAAAGCAAATGCAACCATGTTGCAAAAACAAATTAGCTTCGCGGAATGAAGCTGTATTCTGCTTTTTTCATATTTATTGCACTATTGCTCTACCCTAACCTGGGCAGAGCACAGTTACAGGTTACAGTTGTAGACGAGCATGGACATGAATTGCAAAATGTAGTAGTTCAGGTATCACCTGAGGGCGCTTTAGGTACTTCAAACGAAGCCGGGACCCTGACCTTTGAGAATATTGCTCATGGACCTATCAGCATACGGTTAAGCATACTGGGTTTTCAGGTTCAGGTAATTGATACAATTTATAAAGGACAGATGCTTGTTACTGCCCGGCTATCAAGTACTGATTATGAATTGGGACCGGTTGAAATTTCGAGAGACAGGATTGACAATCACGGGAGCGCTTCAACCGCCTATATAGATGCAAAGGACTTAACTGAGAATCAAGAAATAAGTTTTGCAGCCACTCTAAATCAACAGGCAGGCGTACAAAGCATAAATACAGGAGTAGGTATTAGTAAGCCTGTAATACGAGGGCTTTCATCCAACAGAATTGCTGTAAACCAGGGAGGGCTAAGACAGGAAGGACAGCAGTGGGGACAGGACCACGGCTTGGAGATCGATGTGTTTGACGTAAGTGGTGTGGAGCTTATTAAAGGGGCTTCTGCCCTACAGTATGGAAGCGATGCTACAGGAGGTGTTATTAACCTACTCCCCTTTACCATTCCTTCTTACAATAGTGCCACCTTTGAAATAAGCTCTGTTTACAATAGCAATAATCATTTACTGGGAACTTCTTTGCTGGCTGCCAGTAATGCTAATAATTGGGTGGTTTCAGCACGTTACTCTAAACAGCGGTACGGAGACTATAGCGTACCAGCCGACTCCTTTACATACAACGGATTTGTATTTCCCTTGGCCGAATCTTCACTAAAAAACACAGCTGGAAAGGAAGAGAATTATCGTATTGGTTTGGCCAGAAAGCATCTTCATGGCATTACCCGATTCAACTATTCCCGCTATCATTTATATGCCGGTTTTTTTTCAGGAGCAGTGGGTATTCCCAAATCATATTTACTGGAACCGGATGGCAACACACGAGATATAGACTTGCCTTACCAAGAAGTAATCCATGACAAGATTCTGCTGAACCATACTCAGGTGCTTGATAATGGTGAGTGGATGCTGGATCTAGGATATCAAAGCAATCAAAGGGCCGAACACTCTTATCCCGAATTTCACAACCTACCTCCTGATGCTGCTAATTTTACACTTGGGCAGTTTTTCAGGCTTAATACCTATAGCCTGCGTTCCCAGTACCAGTGGGGATCCAATGATAGCTTCCATCAAACATTCGGTGTACGATGGCAATCGCAACAAAACAGGATCGACGGTTTTGACTACTTGCTCCCTGATTTTAGCACTCAAAGGCTAGGTGCGTACTATTTGATAGCTACAACCACTAAGAAAAATTGGAAATGGAATGCCGGATTACGAATAGACCAGGGGAAAAACAAAGTGCTAAGCAACCGCCGTTACTTGTACAATAATGCTGGACAAGTTCTTGACTCGCTATTATACGAAGGCTATGAGCAGACCTATGGCAATGTATCGGCAAGTCTGGGCTTTAGAAAGGAAATTGCCCGAATGGTATGGAAGGCCAATGCCAGCCGAAGTTATAGAATTCCATATCCCAATGAAACATCTTCTAATGGTGTGCACCACGGTACTTTTAGGCATGAGCAGGGCACATCTGATTTAAGAGCAGAAACGGGCTACCATTTGGAAACGGCACTTGAGTATCAGAAAGAGGAAATTCAAATGGAGGCAGCCTTGTTTGGAAGCTTTTATAACGATTACATCTATCTATCGCCCAGTGCTACTTTTTCTCGGCTACCTGAAGCGGGGCAGGTATATAAATATGTGCAATATGATGCGATCTTCTGGGGATTGGAATTCCAGCATCAGGTACCGTTGAGTAAATCCTTTGAGTTTTCTCAGAGCATTGAGTACGTATGGAACTACAATTTGAACACAGGCTTAGGTTTCCCTTTTAGCCCACCTTTCCATGTACTAAGCAAGCTCACATGGAATAAAAAAGAATGGAAAATAGGAGTAAGTCATGAAACAGTTGCCAGGCAAAACCGCACAGACCGAAATGAATTGAGTACTCCCGGTTACCAACTTGTGCATGCTTCAGTTGGAAACACTATTAGCCTTAAATCTATTCAAATACGGTGGCAGCTAAGGGTGCAAAATCTGGGAAATAGAGTTTACCTTAACCATCTTAGCCGCTACCGAATATTGAACCTACCGGAACAGGGCAGAAATGTAAGTCTGCACCTAAAGGTTCCGATGTTTATAAACTGGTAAATAATTACTCAATGCTAAAACTGATGCTGTGCTCTTCAGTGCTTCCGCAATCGTGATCGGCACATACTACAGTGGTAAGTGTAAAAGAAGCGCCGGAGTCGTATGAACTCAAATCCACAACTTGCTCAAATGAGTAACTGGTCTCATGACTATGCTCGTCAAAATCGATAATGTTGTCTGACGGAGCTGAGTCAGCTACTAAGCGCACTTCTACTTCGTGTAGTTCTTCTTCACTGCTAAAATCAACGTTAATACTTACTGAAGCCGCATCGGCAAGCGCAATTTTGGCACCATCTGTGGGGCTCTTGAACGTAACCTCCACACCATGCTCTTCATGACCATCGTCTTTACTACATGAAGCGATAAAAAGTGCTGAAAGGCAAAGGAGGAAAAAAATGCTATTTTTCATAATTGTTGTGTTTGCAACATCGTTGCAAATTAAATCAACACAGAACTCTCCACCGCACTTTCCAAAAAATTATTACTGCTTCACCTGATGTGTGGTTAAAAAACCTTCAAAGCCCTTAGACTTAAGCGACAGGAGGTACAGGTCAGCATCTTCCTTACGCTCAAAATTGCCCACTATAATTCTAAAGTACCGCGTACCCTTTACCATTGCGGTATTGACATAAATATCAGGAAACCCTTTGGAGTTAAGCTCTTCCACCTTCTTCATGAGGGCCAGGTAATCACTGTAAGAGCCTATTTGAACACCATAACCTGTAAGCTCATTTACTTGTCTTACATCCATTTTAAAAGTGCCATCGCCTCTTACCTTGGTGGGAGGTGTTCCGGCTTCATCCTTGTCTGCTTTATGCGAATGTTCTTGAGCTACTTTGGGTTCAGCAACTTCCGGAACGGAATCAGGATGCAGTACTTCCACCTTTGCATCAACAATACCGGCCACCACCATTTGCAAGTCTATGGCCGCCTGCTTTGACAAGTCTATAATTCGGCCTTCAGCAAAGGGCCCCCTATCATTTATCGTTACCACAACGTTTTTCCCATTCCACAAATTGGTAACACGCACTTTGGTTCCAAAGGGCAAGGTTAAATGAGCTGCGGTGTGAGCGTACATATCATACTTCTCACCAGAAGCCGTCTCACGTCCATGCAGTTTATCTGAATAAAAACTTGCCTTTCCCGTATAGGTTTGAGCACAAATCTGAACGGTCCAGAAAAGACCAAGCACGAGTAGGAAGGGTTTCATAAATAGGTACCTTAAACGAACAAAGCTATTCGTCGCCCAAGTGCTTTACAAGAATGTTGTCACAATTGTCGTCAATCTTGATCTGGCAAGCCAATCGCGACTCGTCAGTTAGGTTGTAGAGTGTGTCCAGCATGGCCCACTCATCATCAGTTGCAGGCTCTCCTACCTGGTCAAAGCCTTCTTTTACCTGAACGTGACATGTGGCGCATAAAGCCATACCACCGCAGGTGGCCAATACCGGATAACCTGAACCCTTAAGCACTTCCATAAGATTTAGTGCCATGTCAGTTGGTGCTTCAAGTTCGGCAATTTTACCGTCCTCTTCTTCTACCCGAATCTTGACTACATCCATACTTCCTATATTCTTAAAATCCGTTTACACCATTTACTGTGGTGTATTTCAAATTAAACTTCTTGTCAGGATTAATTTTCTTCCACGCACTCTGCGCCATTAAAGCAGCTTCGTGGTATCCACACAAAATCAACTTGAGCTTTCCTGGATACGTGTTGATATCGCCAATGGCATATACACCGTCTACGTTGGTTTGGTAGTCAAGAGCATTGTTTACCTTAATAGCATTGTCTTCAATGTCCAGTCCCCAATCAGCCAGTGGACCTAGTTCTGGCTTAAGGCCAAATAGAGGTATAAAGTAATCGGTTTCAATGTGTTCGGGCCAACCTTCCTTATTGGTTACTACAATATGGTCCAGTCTTCCATCTCCTTTCAACTCGGTTACGTTAGAATCGAGAAGTAACCTCATCTTACCTTCTTCTGCCAGTTTAAACACCTTCTCTACAGAGTCAGGAGCACCTCTAAATCTTTTCGTGCGGTGCACAAGGGTTAGTTCTGACGCCAAGTCAGAGAGAAATACAGCCCAGTCTAATGCCGAGTCACCACCACCTGCAAGTACAAGTTTCTTTCCTCTAAAGGTCTCAGGATCTTTCACCATGTATTCTATCCCCTTCCCTTCATATGCTTCAATGTTCGGAATTGGTGGTTTTCTGGGTTCAAAAACTCCCAAACCTCCGGCAATTACTAAAACCTTTGAATGGATTTCTTCTCCTTCAGATGTAAAGGTCACAAAATCAGTTTCTCCCCTTCTTTCCATTTTCACAGCCTTTTGGCCAAGTGACCAGGTGGGTTTAAAAGGATCAATCTGCTTTAGCTGTTCTTTTACCAAATCGCCAGCCAATACTTCGGGATACCCTGGGATATCGTAAATGGGCTTCTTAGGATATATCTCAGTGAGTTGGCCTCCTGCTTGTGGAAGTACATCCACCAAATGGCAACGCATGCCTAGTAAGCCAGCTTCAAATACTGCAAACAGACCTACAGGGCCCGCTCCAATGATGCAGATATCGGTTTGAATCATCATTTGTTTTTCAGGCCGCAAAAGTAACCTGCTATTCGCTTAAACACACATGACCAAAGTCAAGCAATTCCCTAACTAAACACATCATGGAGCACCTTTAAGCTTTTTAAAGGTCTGAAAGCTGAAGAATGCTTTTCAAAATACAGCATCATTTGATCCAATAGCCTATGCCTGATGGAAGCAGCTGGCACTTGTAGTACCGCTGAGCCTTCCAATAGTTGTTTCAATAACCTACTCTCTTCCAAAGGCATAAAACGACCTTCAGACTCTGGCGATGCATAGAAGCTGCCTTCATTGATATTGAAATACTCTCCCTGACCATTTGCCGGAAGAAACCCCAGGCGCATGGTAAGTTGCAATAAAAACTGATGTGGTAATAAAGGATGTACACTCTCTGCAGCGTCCAGCTCTGTTACAAATAGCTGTAACCACTGAAACATATCCTCATCGTGCTCATTATCTCCCAGTACATTGCCCAGCACCTCTACTGCAAACAAGGCTATTGAGGTCTTCACTACATTGGTTTGAAGGTTGTTAAGCGCTGGAGAAGCCTTCACTTCCTTAACCTTCTGCAATTGCCGGTTTTCCTTGTAGTAATAAACCATATCCAGCAGACTGAAGGGCTGTAAATAGGAGTAGCTTATTCGTGCTTTTTTCCGATAAACACCTTGAATGAGAAAAGCGGTAAGGCCGTGTTGTTGGGTAAAAACCCTACAAATCACGGAACTGTCGCCGTACTTAACTGAGCTGAGAACAACTCCCCGGCCCGAAATCAGCATTATCTTATAATCATGATTTTGGTGATATAGGTTTCTTCACCATCTCTATCACTTGAAAAGGCCAGATACACTCCTGAAGAAACCGCCCTACCACCAAAGGTATTTCCTTCCCATATGGCGGTGCCTCCCTGTGCATTTGCTTCATAAACCAGGTTGCCGGATATATCAGTGATCTTGACAATGGCATTCTCTACCAAACCTGTAATAGAGATGACGCCTTCATAGCCGGGCCTTACCGGGTTTGGAAAAGCATATACGCCAACGTGCTCCTCACCACCTTCAGTGGCAACAGCCCTGTAGGAAATAATGCCTTTATCAGTAGCTATGAATACTTCACCCGTTTTACCATCAATTTCTATCTGCCGAACCACATTGCTCAACAAGGGGCTATTGTCTTCGTTAAAACGGTAGAGTATCTCGTCACCATCTTCATTGGTAACAAACAAGCCATTATCAGTTCCAAACCATTTTTGATTGGCCCCATCTACAGTTATACAGTTTATCTTTTGACCTTCAAGTAGGTGCCCAAGGGCTCCATCTTCTTCAATCAAAGGCCTTTGAGCGTCAAAATTTTCACCTGAAAAAATCTGATCGGGTCGGTATATCACTGCAACACCGTCGCCTGTACCAATCCATATATCACCGTCTTTATCGGTTGCCAAACTGTATACATCCGCTGCCGGAAGTTGACCATTTCCAACGCTTTGAGTAATGCGCTGCACTGAATCATCTCCTGCTTTAAATGGAGTACCGCCGTCTCTGAAAACGTAAATCCCGTCCAGATGCACAATTACCCATTTCTGGTTGAGGTGATCTACCATTACGTCAGTAACTCGCTTCTCCACCCCAATATCAAATGAAGCCCAACGGTCATTGGCTCCTTTCACTATCAATTGGTTCTGTGTATACTGTTGGCTAAGCCACAAATTCCCTTTATCATCCATGTCCATGCCTGCAAATAATATCCAGGCATCAGCGCTACTATCCGTTACGGGATACCCTATAGCACCATCCGTATTGGAACGGTCCCAAACTTTTGCATTGTTGTCGGCATCAAACTCTACGAGACCACCGTAGTAACTGGCAATGTATTTTCTTTGTCTTGAGGCATCTACCCTCACCAGGTGAAGGTCTCTAAGGCCATTGATCTCAGGCGTATTTTTACCACTGAAGTTGGTCCATTTCTGTTCTTCAAACTTGTAGATACCGTTGTTCAAAAAACGAGGATTATAGGCATCATCAACACCTCCACTCGCTACCCAGAGTTCGCCATTGGCATAATCAAAATCCCATGCGGTTGGTCCTCCCGGGCCATTAGGGGTAATGTATCTTGCGGGGTCAGAAAACTTAATCAGTCCACTTCCCTGACTACAAACCCACACAATACCTTCTTCATCACGTATGCCATGTGAAGGCGAACCAGTAGTAAGTGAATCGTAATTGAAATCTTTATCAAAGTAGCCAATGCTGCTACCGGTTGTAACTACCAAATGATCGTTTTGAATATCCAAATGTCTCACCTTGGCCCATTTCATAGGTTCAAACGCCTTCCAAGTCGTTCCATCAAATTGTTCTATCTGATGATCGGAATAATGAACCAATAGCAAGTTTTGAAATACTTGCATGTGCTCACATGAGGCATCATTCACTGTCTGCCAAAAATTGAAATCAAGAAGGTTGTCCTCAAGGCTTCCCACTCTCAATCCCTTGGGAGTACTGATGTATACTTTGTTTTGGAAAACAGCAATATCATTGATGGCAAGTTGGTTTCCCCGCTCATCGAGGTTTAGGTAGCTTTCTTTTATCTGCCTTTGCTCTATGTCATACACCACTACTCCAAAATTGGTAGCCATATAGGCAAAGCCATCCACTATAGTAAAATTGTAGACTGTCTTATCCCCCAGTACATCAGCGCGCTCTACAAATGGAATGGGTACTACATAGTCGGGGCCCAACATATCTACGGCTCCTCCCTTATAGGAAACAAATACAAATTGTGACTCAGGATCATAGTCTATGGTCACCAACTCTACACCGGAAAGTCCATCAACCTTGGAAAGTGTTGTAATGGAATTATCGGCCTTCTGAATAAAGTACAGTCCATAAGCACCGGCGCAGTAAATCCTGTCAGGAGTTTCTACAGCCTTCATTGGACGTCCATAGGTCATATGAGTCCTCCACTCTCCTATTCCAATTTGAGAATAGGACAAAGAGGTAAAACAAAGCGAAAGGATGATGGATGCAACAATTGCTTTGTTAATCTTCATAGGGTGTGTCAATTTCAATTGCTCAGCTTAAACGCCATTTGGCGTCTTTTTATTTGGACTACACGAAATTAATGTACTTGTTGTTCCATTAGTTGCAAATAATCTCTAGCATTTTGAGCGTTTTGCTCAATTTCCAGGTTCTCCTTTGGATCAATTAAACCTGCGTCTATGCTACGTATCAAGTCTTTTGCTCCCGGATTTTTGTTCATTCCGGGCCATAAAAAAAAGTAGACTCCCCCCTTGTACCATTTCTGTTGGTGCAGCTCTTTTCCTTTTGTGGTTTTCAAAGCAATTTGAGGAAGCACCGCGTAGCCTATAGGTACCATTGCCACAAGGCCAAGCGCAATAATTTTATAACGCAGCTGCTCCTTCCACAACATTTGTAAGTAGGGACCTGCCATTACCGCAAGAGCCAGGTAACAGGGCAAGAAAAACACATAATTATCGCTCACATTGTAGCGTGCTGCAAACCCAAATACCGGGATGGCAACAATTAGAAGCCCCATTCTTACTTCTTTGGCAAGAACGTTCTTAAAAGGCGCCAGTACCAATACCACGGCAAACACACCAAAATTGAACAACAAATACCCAATGGCTTTTGCAAAGCCTTTTAGCAAAACTGATAATTGAAAGCCTAAAACTTCATCCTGAAAGCTATTGTCAAACAAAATACTTGACAAACTATTAGAACCTGTGACCAGTGGCAATACAACAAGAACTGAAGAAGGTAATAAAAAGGCCAAGGACGGCCCCATGTACTCCTTTAGTTTAAGGCCACTGTGACTATACATCCAAAATGCCAAAAATGGCAGCAATAACACATTCTGTACGTGCACCAACATGGCTACGCCCAACAACAACGCTGCTTTTAGCACATAAGAATAATCGCGTTGCCGACTCCATTTTACAAACCACAAAAGAACCTGCGCGTTCAAGGCCAAATTCAAAGCGTATACCTCAACAATTTCATTGTGGCGCCAAAACGTGAAAGAAAATCCAAACACGGCTACGACCAGTCCAGATACCCACCTGGAAACGTTTAGCACTTTAAAAATCTCAAATAGGTACTTTAATACCAGTAGCCCTGGAAGTAATGACATTAAGAGAAACGGCAAACGACCGGAAGCATTGGGGCTTAACCATTCGAACAAAGAATACAGAGCGTGCATGATGTTGATGTACAAAAAATGATTGGTGGCATTAGTGGCCCAATCAAAGCCCTTCATAGCTGCCAGCGTAAAACTGAGGTCATCACCAAAGGCTGGCCCTCCCGAAGCAGCAAAAACTGCATACAGGCAGGCAAAAAAAGAGATTACAAGAGAATAGTATTTTCTGGGAGCAGCTTTGAACTTCATGAAGAAGATAGGTGTATCTTACAAATGGATTAACAGGGGCCAAAGTAAGTATTAATAGATTTGTCCCTTTGAAGTATTGTTTATGGAAATGAGACATTTTGCCACACTTGTGGTGTTCAGCATAATAGCCCTTTTATTCGCTTTTAGATTTCCTGATCGTCCTAGATTGGAATGGATAGAGTGGAATGAAGCCTACAAAATGGCTAAGAAGAAGGATAAGATTTTACTGATAGATGCCTATACTGACTGGTGTGGGTGGTGTAAAAAAATGGATGCGGATACGTACAGCAAAGGAGAAATTATTAAGCTCATTAATAAAAGTTTCATCCCTGTAAAATTTAATCCGGAACTGAAACAGAAGTATGAAGTAAACGGTGAAGAGATGAGCGGAGGGCAGCTTTTGTCACTGCTAAGCGGAGGCTCAAGAGTTGGCTATCCCACAACTTTCTTTCTTGACCTGGAGAAGAACAAAGTGCAAATGGTATCTGGCTACAAAGACGAAGAGGCTTTTAAGCAGGTGCTTTTGCAGAAGATAGAATGGGCAAAGAGCAAATAGGCTAACTACCTTTGCAGCATGGCTCGCAAGAATCGAAATTTTGAGGTAGAAGATGCCTTGGTAGTTGATCTGGACTCCAAAGGCAGAGGTGTGGTGAAGCATAATGATAAGGTGATTTTTGTACCTGACACCTGCCCCGGTGACTCCATTCATCTTAAGACGTTCAGAAAAAAGAAGTCCTTTTTTGAAGGCACTGCTCTAAAAATTAATACCCCTTCAGAACATCGGGTATCTCCTTTTTGCATCCACTTCGATGATTGTGGCGGATGTAAACTACAGCACGTTAGTTATGACAAGCAGTTGGCTTTCAAAGAAAAGTCAGTAAGGGATGCTATTGAGCGAATTGCCAAGGTGCCCTACGACGAGTTTGAACCTATCCTTGGTTGTGAGCAAACCAGTTTGTACCGAAACAAACTTGAATTCTCAGCTTCTGATTCTCGTTGGATCACCAAGGCGGAAGCACAATCGTCAAATGACTTTAAGCAAGAAAATGGACTTGGTTTTCACGTTCCTGGCCGGTTTGACAAAATTCTCCATGTTACTGACTGTCATTTTCAACCTGAGCCATCTAATGCCATAAGAAATGCTGCCTTTTCATTTGCCGAAGAGCAGGGAATTCCATTCTATAATCCTAAATCTCATGAAGGTATTTTCAGGTCTGTTCTCATAAGGAACAATCATGAAGGCGATTTCATGGTGGTTATTATGGTAACGTCAGAAGGTAGGCAACAGGCTACTGACATGCTACTACATCTCAAAGAACTGTTTCCCGAAATCAAGTCAGGGCAATACATTCTGAATGACAAGGTAAACGATACCATTTACGACCTGCATCCCAAAGTGGTATTCGGAACTTCTGAGATAAGTCAAAAAATTGGTGAGCACAGTTTTAAGGTGGACCCAAAGTCCTTTATGCAAACCAATACGCAGCAAACCATTAAATTGTATGATGTGGCTAGGGAGTACGCTCAGCTTAAGGGAGATGAGGTGCTCTATGACCTGTTTTGTGGTGTGGGCACCATAGGCATGTATTTAAGCAATACTTGCAAGGAGGTTATTGGCATTGAAACAGTTCCTGAGGCTATAAAAAAGGCTCGCGAAAATGCCATTAACAATGGAGTAGAAAACATCAGGTTTGAAACAGGATCTGTAGAACATGTACTCACCGAGGAGTTTAGACAGAAGTATCCTTTGCCCAATGTAGTGATTTGCGATCCGCCAAGAATGGGAATGCATGCCAAGGTGGTAACAGCACTACTTGAAATGCAACCTGACAGGATTGTTTATGTAAGTTGTAATCCATCAACTCAGGCACGTGATATAGCTCTCCTAAACGAAAAGTACCATCTTAGAAAAATAAAACCAGTGGATATGTTTCCGCATACACCACATATTGAGAGTGTGGCTTTACTTGAATTAAAAACTGTATGAAAGAAGATAAGAATGCAATGCTCCTCGAGCTAAAGAGAGATCTGGAATTCTACAAGGAGGCGATACAGACTGTAGCAGACGAGATTTTGAATAACGATGTGAGCAAGTATCCTGTTTTTATTGCTCACAAGACTGAAGTAGCTATGGGACGCAAAATTCTGGATGCGGAAGAATTGGAAGCCAAATGGGACATCAGCGCCAGTTTACTGGAGGAGTTTGTAGCCAAAGGGCTCATTTTAGAAGATAAATTGGAAGATTTTAAACAAGCGTATAAAGATCCGGCACAAAACATGTGTGTCTTTGTAGCCTCGGAAAACAGTGGAAATTTCATATTTTTCCCTTACGGATAACTTTTTGAACTAATAGAAGCTTATGATTCTTGATATTAAACCTGGAATTGGCATCGGCGATTTGGAGTTTGGAATGAGCCGTGTAGAAGTGCGAAGGGTATTGGGCGAACCTGACGAAAAGGAAAAAGATCGTTTTGAAGACGATGGAGAAATAATAGAGTCAGAAGACTGGCACTATGATAAATACGAACTATCGTTGAGCTTTGATCAGGACGAACAATGGCTTCTCACTACCATGGCCATTAGTTCTGAAGAGTCTACATTAGGACAATTGCCCTTGATGGGTATGTCTGAAGCGCAGCTCATTGAAGTATTGAAGCAAATGGGAATTGAAGATCTGGACCATGAAGATATGTCGGACAAAGACAACCCAAGCCTCATTAGAATCGCTTCTGACGAATACGGCATCAACTTTTGGTTTGAAGAAGGCCAGCTGAGCGAAATACAATGGACACCACTTCTAAATGAAGAGGGTGAAATTGATTGGCCTTTGTAGATAGTTTCTAGGCTCCTTCTTTAATTCTCTGTGTGAATTCCTTGAAATAGCCCCGGCTAAGGTTTATTTCTTTGTCTCCTATATTGATGACCTTATTGCGCACTTGCGTAATCTTTTTAAGGGATACTATATAGGATCTGTGCACACGCATAAACTCCTTTGAAGGAAGCTTCTTTTCCATTTCTTTCATTGTCATTCGTGCTACAATTGGTTTTGTAAAACTCTGAACAATGCGCAGGTAATCGTTGAGTGCTTCTATGTATTCCAAATCATCAAGACTCACCTTTTGCTGACTATAGTCTGCCCTAACAAAAAAGTGCCGCTGTGTAGTAGCAGCCATTTCCTTCACTTCTATTTGCTCCTTTACCTTTTCCACTGATTCTACAAAACGTTCGTATTTAAACGGCTTCAGCAAGTAGTCAATGGCATTAAGGTTGAAACCTTCTACCGCAAACTCACTATAAGCAGTGGTGAATACTACCAAGGGTTTCTTCTCAAGATTCTTGTAAAACTCTATACCGGATTGCTGCGGCATATTCACATCCAAAAAAATCAGGTCCACTTCATTTGATTCCAGATAAGAACGTACTTCATCTACATTGGTGAATGACTCCTTTAGCTGAATAAGGTCTTTGGAACGTTCACAAAAACTTCCAAGCACTTTTAGCGCTGGAAACTCATCATCTAAGGCTATGGCATTTATCATCGCAGTTTGATGCTTAAGGATACTTTAAACTTTTCGTCCTGGTCCTGAATTTGCAATTTATGACTCCCAGGATAAATCAAAGCCAAGCGCTGCTTAGTATTGTCAATACCAATACCACTTCTGTCGTTTTCAGAAACATTGCGTCTTAGCTTCCTGTTTTCTACAATGAAGGTAAGCGCATTTTTATGAATAGCAATTAATACACTAATGCTTGATGGAGCATCGGAGCTTACACCATGTTTAAAGGCATTTTCTACAAATGGCTGCAAAATGAGTGGGGCAATACGTTTGCCTTCCTGATCGCCTTTAATCATCAAATTCACATCTACTTTGTAATTCCAGCGTATTTGTTGCAAATCAATGTAGTCACTTAAGTACTCCATCTCTCTGGTCATTGGCACAAACTCGCGCTCGGCGTCCTGCAACACGTAACGCATCATTCCAGAGAGTTTTACCACTGCGGTAGGCGTTTCGTCTGATTTATCAATGGCCAGCGCATAGATACTATTGAGGGTATTAAACAGGAAATGTGGATTGATTTGTGCCTTCAAATAGGCTAGCTCTGCATTCAACTTCTCTGTTTCTATGGTCTTTAACCTTCTTCTAATAGCCAGTGCAAAAGACACAAATAGCATGGCACTAAACGTAAATAAGTTATGATCTATGTGCTCTAAAAAGTCAATGTCTTCAGGCTGACCATTATTGCTTGAAAGAACCTGCCCTAAAGGGCCATTTGGTGGCTTTGAAAACTGAAAAACCACCGGAGGAAGCATTACTATGGTAGTAAAGCTAAGGACAATAAACAGCCCATAAATCAAGTATTTACGTCTAAAATACAGGCCCGAAATGAGGTAGTTTACGTTTACGTAGAAGAACACAACGGTAAGCGCGTAACCAAACAATTCCCTGAACAACTCAAGGCTCGGTTCTCTGTTGGTAGAAAAAATGACTGGAAGAGACATAAAGAGTCCCACTCCCAATACATTTATGAGAACAGCTCTTGAGGTCTTTACTAGTGACATTGGGGAGAGTTTGTGGCAATCAAATGTAGTTACTTGAACATCAAATAGCCCATAGCGCACCAGGATATAACAAAAGCACCGTCATTCATCTACACATATCCGCAAATAGTCTCAAAAACTTTCGTCCCAATATTTTATAGGCGTACTTCCCGTTAGAATTTTTGATTCATTGATTTTGTCTTTTAATGACAAGATTAATTAGTTATAACATCCCCGAATTGGTTTCCTACAAGCGCTTGTAAAAGAATTAACGCAGCTATTGCAAGCGCTTCTTTTTCCCCAGAAGATTCAAATCACAAAATAAAGCTTTAAGGTAACTGGCCCAATGATGTTTTCTTGAACGTCGTACGTAAGGGCCGGTTTTTTTTTGCTCAAAACCCAGTAGCTTTGGGAAAATTGCTATTGGATGAACTTGATCATAAGGAAAGTGAAAATCCTGGTTTACAGCCTCGTAGTATGCGCCTTGCTTATTAGTTCTCTGGGTTTTGTATTCACATATCGTTCCTTTCGTCCAAAGGCTCAGGAACCAGCCTTCTTTTGTGGTACTGTTTCTCCTTCCAGGCCTGATACGGCAAACACGTTATTTCAACAACAAGCCGAGCAAACTTTGGGGTATGCCTTCGATCCAAGTCAAGGAGAGCAACTCTTCAAAGCCAACTGCAATTCCTGTCATATTCTTGGTCGTGATATGGTTGGCCCGGATTTAATTGGAGTAAATCAGCGAGTCACCTTCAATTGGGCACTGGCTTTTGTTCAAAATCCGAAAGCTCTTAAGGAAGTTGGCGATCCGTATACCATGGAACTACTGAGCGTTTGGGAAGAAAAATCAGGACTTCAGCCTCCACAACCTGTTACCAAAGAAGAATTGGAAAACATACTTGGCTATATAGAGCTTTGGACTCCTCCTTTTTACTGATGTGATACTTGTAAACTGATCAAATTGAACGAGGTACTTCATAAACTTAAACTGCTCACAGCCCTTCTACTGATTATTGCATGTTCAGTTTCTATTTACGGTTTTAAAACAGGATACAATGCCCTGTACAATGAGCCAACAACAGAAGAAAAAAGAGAGCATTTCATTTGTGGAAATGCCTCCCCTTCTCCAGGGAATTATTCTGTACAGAATCAACTGTATAAAAATCAATGCGCGCCCTGTCACATCCCGGGCCGTAATATGACCGGCCCAAACCTTGAAGGGGTTATGGAAAGAGTTTCTTCAAATTGGTTTTATACCATTCTCAATAACCCTGATTCACTAAGGCAAATACAAGATCCTTACTTTGAAGCGCTCATGCAAAAATGGGAACCCAAATCAGGTTCCCATCCAGTTATTCAATTGAATCGCAAGGAAGTAAATGAGTTGATCAAGTACCTATCATTATGATGTTGGAAGTTTAGCCCTTTAAAACGGCAAGCGGTTTTAGTTCCACCACAATTTCAGCAAGGTCCTTCTGATTTTCCATCACAACATCAATGTCCTTGTAGGCTGAGGGTGCTTCATCAAGGTCACTCGCGTTTCTCATACCGTGAACAACACCCTTTGCATCCAGTTGTTTGATTTCAGCTTCAAGGTCAAGTTCTCTTATGGCTTGCTTCCTCCCCATTCTTCTTCCAGCACCATGCGAACATGACTTAAAACTCTCAGGGTTGCCCAGGCCTTTCACAATGTATGAACTGCTACCTTGTGATCCTGGAATCATTCCATACTCATCTTTAAAAGCGCGAGTAGCACCTTTTCTATGCACTAATACATTTTGGTTGAAATGGTTTTCCCAGGCGGCAAAGTTGTGGCTCTTGTTGATGATTTCATCTGTTCCAAAATCACCTAAAACCTCAGCCATAGATGCCACCATGTTTTGCATCATCAACTTTCTATTGGCCAGTGCAAAGTCAACACAATAGTTCATTTCAAGCAGGTAATCTTTAGCTTCATCTGTCTCTATTGGTAAAAAAGCCAATTCCATATTTTTGGTTACCTGAGAATGATATCTTTCATTCAGTTTGATGGCAGCATTGTTGTACCATTTGGCAACACTGTAGCCAAGATTTCTGCTACCTGAATGAATCATAATCCATACGAAACCGTCAGAACCTTTTTGAATTTCAACAAAATGGTTTCCACCGCCAAGGGTTCCCACCTGTCTTAGAGCTTTTTGGTAACCCCTGCTCACAATTTTCAAGTGTTCGTATTCACTTTCAGGCATATAGCCTTCGTCTTGTTTTTCGTTATGCCAGGCCATTCCCAATGGAATTTTAGTTCTGGCCACTCCCATTACCTTCTTAAGCTCTGCAGTATCAATATCAGTTATTTCTGTTTTTAATGCACACATTCCACAACCAATATCCACACCAACCGCATTTGGCACCACTACTCCCTGAGTAGCCAGTATAGAGCCAATAGGCATTCCATAGCCTGTATGGCTATCAGGCATGAGTGGAATGTGCTTAAAAGCAAACGGAAGGTTGGCCAGGTTCTTTGCTTGAGACAATGCACTGGCTTCTAAATCATCCAACCACATTTTAATAGGTCTTTTTTCTGATGAGATGACTTGTTTCATAATTTCTAATTTTAAGGTTGTGAGAGAAGCTTTTTTGTTTGCTTCTCATTTGATGACTCAAAGATTCAGGGCTACTGCGCAGCCTATCTGCGTAAATAAAACTCTTTCAAAATTTTCTTCTTTTGGCCTTTCTCAGGTGCCATGCAACTACTCCCTTAGCTTAACCTATAGCCCCTATAAACAACCCAATATGAAACTCCTCTACACTACTATTTTACTATTATGCGTGGGCCTACAACTGCAAGCGCAAAAAACACTGCCATACACAGCCAACTTTGATACCAAAGCCGAACAAGACGAATGGACACAATACCGAATGGGAAGCGACAAGTTTTACGACTGGGACTTTAGCACGGCTACAAATGGCTTTTTATCACATGACTATCCCGTAGGAGCAGAAAGTACAGATACCACCTACGATTGGATGGTTTCACCCGCCATAGACCTGAGCAACGGAGCTGAAATTGCCCTCTCAGTAAGCGGTTATACCATCTTTGAAGTTTCAGCCGACGACTATTTTGGCATTTGGGTAAGCACCGGAAGTGCCGACCCCGCGGACGGTGACTATACTGAAGTGGCCGATCTAACAAATTTCTCACTGGCCAACCAATACAAGGATACAAGCGGTTTGGACGTTAAAAGCAAAGCGCTTGATGGGCATATTGCTTTTGTATACAAAGCCGTTCAAAACTGGTATACCATTGCCATTGACAGTGTTGAGATAAAGGCATCTACTACTGGAATTGACGATGCAAAAGGGGCGGTTAATGCCCGGCTGTGGTATAGTGCCAATGGAGCTGAGCTCACTATAAACGAGGAGCAAGCCGTGCAATACTCAATAACTGATATAAACGGGCGTGCTCTATCAACGGGAACAATTCACTCAGGCAGTATAAGCCTACATCAATTGGCCCCCTTACCCAAGGGCATGTATGTTGTTTCAATCACTTCCCACAGAGGAGTGTATTCGAGCAAATATCTGGTTCAATAACAACCCTTACTAAAAAGAGAAAAGGCCTGGAAGAAGCTATTCTTCCAGGCCTTTCTTTTGTTAAATATCTAAGATTATGAACTTGAGAAAAGCTCTTTGAGCTGCCCGGCTACCTGGCTACCTCCTGATACGGAGATACTGTTGATTTTGTCAGCAATCTTCTCGATATACTCCATCTCTTTGAGTTGGAAAAGCATACTGTTCTCTTCCATCAACTTAGCCGTATTTAAGAGACTCCTGGTAGAAGCTGTTTCTTCACGTCGCATAATAACGTTGGCTTCAGCCTGCTTTTGAGCAATTAATACTCTGTTCATAATGTCCTTCATCTCTCCGGTCAATATCACATCTTTCATTCCCGAATGAGTGATTTTCAAACCAAGCAAATCGGCTTTCTCAAGCAATTGGCTTTGCACAAAACCCGCAATTGCATCTCTTTTCTCAAGCAACTCATCAAGAGTAAGAGAACCTATATAGCCCCTTAGAGCGAGTTGTACAAAAACATAGAGTTGCTTCTGGTAGTTTTCAGTGAGCGCCAGGGCCTTTTCGATATCTACAATCTGATATTGAACTTCATAATTGACCCTAATGGCAGCTTTGTCTTTGGTCAAAATTTCCTGACCTGATATTTCTACCTGCAAGGACCTGGTATCTGCCTTTTTAACAGCTACACTCACTCCATTCCTCCAAAAGAAATACATACCAGCTTCCAGTATTCTTTCAAATTTCCCGTCAATGTACAATAGGCCTTTTTCATGAGATTCCACGGCAAACCCGCGGATGTACCTGGCCATTTGCTCTCTCTTAAAAATGGTATGATCAAGTGCGGCCACAACCTCTGTTTCACTCATGTCGCACACCGTAAACTCATAGGTAGTAAAGCCTTTCCAAAAGGCATAAACACCTGCTTCGAGTACGCATGAAAACCTTCCGTCTTCGTACACTAAAACCAATTCATTGTCACCAATTTTTAACAGATGTAAATGTTCCAGCAGGCTCTCGTTTTGAAACAATAACTTCTCATTATACGCAGAACCAAACATCTTGTTTACATCATGCATCTCTACGGTGGCACCAAGTCCAATCCAGTGTGCTCCTTTGTCGAGCACAGTAATAAGCTCACGGTTTCTAAAAACCAGCGCTTTTTGACCTTTAAATACTCTTACTCTTTTCATGATACTAAATGTTTAGTTGCCCATTTTTATCCATGGGCTATGTTTAATGATTAAATCCAAAAAAAGCATCGCAGACTTGAGCTCCCTGTGCCCGGCGAAAAAAGTGTTAAGCAAACCTTACCCATTCAAGTTTATAACGTTCGTAATTGTCTTTCTAGAAATGTGGAACGTACAAAGTTGCATCGGTGCGATAAGCGGTATCCCACTCTTTCGGCCGTATCATCAAGTGCTGTATACCTAAGGAGTTCCCTCCTTTTGGATAAGCTGAGCTTAAACCCAGCGACACTTCCAGTCATTTGGTAGGCAGTGACTTACTGCCGTGAATGTGTATGCAGGTGGAAAACCTGTTACAGCCAGATTAAAAGTCTGGTGCTCTTCCAATGAGCTATTTCGAAGTCAATCGAAAACCGGATTCGAACCGGATTTGAGTACCCATTACTCTACCAACTGAGTTTCCCTGTTGTATCAGGGGAAGGAATCGAACCTTCGACCATAGGTGCCAAATACCAACAGCATACTGAAGCACAATGCACAACAGCACTATGGAGCCATTGGAAACTCTCATCAAGGTTAGGTACCTGGTCTCTTTTGCCCTAAGGCATATTTTGAAATGAACATCCAATTTGGAAGGCCCCTTGCGTCTATGATGGCAAGGAGCCTAAAAGAGTTCATTTGTGCTTAACTAAATAATGGTAGTAAGCCTTCTGCTTACGGTGAATGGATGTCGCCCCATCCCAAGGCCCTTCCCTCTTCAAGGGAAGGGAACTCTGAAAGTGAAGAAGACTCTTTTTAACTTTTTCACTTTCATCTTCAAGTCCTTTGTCTCTCTTACAGGATTCGAACCTGTGACCCGCCGGTTAAAAGCCGGCTACTCTACCAATTGAGCTAAAGAGAGGGAATTCTTCAGGTATGGGTTCAGCAACTTCTGAAATGGTTACTGAACCACATTATTATACTATTTTGAAATGAACGTCTCTGTAGAAGACCCTCTGCATCTGTGGTGGCAAAGGGCCTAAAAGAGTTCATTTGTGCTTAACCATGTAATACAAGCAAACCTTCTGTTTGCGCTGAGCTGTTGAAGCGAAGGCGAAAAGGACTCCTTTTTGATCTTTTCACTTTTCACCCCTTCACGTCTCATCAACTTCTTTTATCAAATCAACACTTCAAATGTGCAAGCACCATTGCGCAGCCTATTTGCGTAGTAAATAATAAAGCTTATTTTTTCCGAAATTTTTATTCAAAGGCTTTTTAGAACGGGCCCAAAAGCACTCCTATGAGTTGGAAAAGCAGCATTTACCCCATACTCTTTTTTTTAATTGCAGCCTGCGATAGCAAACAAAAACACCCTGATCTCGTGATTGAAGAAAAACCCGCCATTGCCTTCTCTGCATTCGCAGAAGCCTACTACCAGGAATACCTCATTCTATATCCCATGGAAGCAACTTCACAGGGTGACAACAGGTATAACGACAGACTGCCCAATGACATTAGCAGAGAATACAGGAAGAGATTAAAGAAGTTCTTTACCAAATACCTGACGGAGCTTGAGAACTTTGACCGCGAATCACTGGACGCTTCTGAGAAAGCAAGTTGGGACATTCTCAAATGGGAATGTGAGATTCATTTGGGCGACCTGGCTTACAAAAGTCATTTATATCCTATCAACCAATTTGAATGCCTGCCTTTACAAATAAGTCAGCAGGCCGGCGGCACCAGCGCACAGCCCTTTTACACTGCACAAGACTATGAAAACTGGCTGGACAGAGTATCAGACTTTGTAGAATGGTGCGATACGGCAATAGTCAATATGCAAAGAGGTATAGAACAAGGATATGTGCTCCCAATTCCTTTGGCCGAGAAAGTACTTCCCCAGTTGAAAGACCTTTCTTCAGGGTCTATTGAGGACCACGTGTTTTATACACCGGCAAAAAACTTTCCAGATGGCATTCCCCATCCTGTACAGGCTGAGCTTGAAATGGCTTATGCCGGAATGGTAACCGATAAGATCATTCCAACCTTTGAAAAGCTTCACCATTTTTTTGAGAATGAGTATTTACCTGCTTGTAGAAGTACTCATGGTGTAGGTGCCTTTGTTGATGGTGAAGCCTATTACAACCATCAAATAAAAAAATATACCACTACTAATATGAGCGCCGATGCCATTTTTGAACTCGGCAAAAAAGAAGTGGAGCGGCTGCTAGGCGAAATGGAAAAAGTGAAAGAAGAAGTGGCATATGAAGGAGACATCATCAGTTTTTTTGACCATGTGCGAAACAAAAAAGAGCTCATGCCTTACACAGATCCGCAGCAGGTTATTGACAATTTCAACGCCATACATGAAACCATGAAACCCCATTTGGAAAAGCTGTTTGACCTGAGCCCGAAAACAGCCTTTGAGGTAAAACGCACCGAAGCCTTTAGAGAAGCTTCGGGCAGTGCCGAATACAATCCGGGATCAAAGGATGGCAGTCGTCCTGGTGTTTTCTATGTACCCATACCGGATGTTACTTCCTATAATGTATATGCCGATGAGGACTTGTTTCTGCACGAAGCCATTCCCGGACATCATTACCAAATATCCTTGCAGCAGGAAGACCGTGATTTACCCAGTTTCAGACGCACTTTATGGTACAGCAGCTATGGAGAAGGCTGGGCACTGTACTGTGAGTCTCTTGGCAAAGATCTTGGCTTGTATACCGACCCTTACCAATATTTTGGAATGCTTAGCGCCGAAATGCACCGCGCCATACGTCTGGTAGTAGATGTGGGAATGCACGTAAAGGGGTGGACACGTGAAGAGGCCATTCAATACTCTCTGGAACATGAAGCAGAGCCTGAAGAAAGCATTGTGGCTGAAATTGAGCGCTACATGTCATGGCCAGGCCAGGCGCTCTCCTATAAAGTGGGACAGCTAAAAATCATTGAACTAAGAGAAAAGGCCAGGGCTGAACTTGGTGAGCGGTTTGATATCAAGAAGTTTCATAACATAGTGCTGGCCCCGGGCTGCGTGCCTCTTGCCGTGTTGGAGCAAATGGTAATTGACTGGATTGCTGAAGAAAAAAAGACCGAAGCTTAGTAAAACCCATAGCGAATGCCTGTAAACCGCAACGCCCTTATTAGGTATAAAACCATTGACAAATGCCTTCAAAACAGGTACCGTAAGTGGACACTTGATGACCTGATAGAAGCTTGCTCAGAGGCTTTGTATGAATACGAAGGAATAGACGGTGGTGTTAGTAAACGTACCGTGCAGGCCGATATACAGGTAATGCGTAGCGATAAGCTAGGCTACAATGCCCCCATTGTGGTAGACCAGCGGAAATACTACCGCTATGAAGAAGAAGATTACTCCATTACCAATATTCCACTTACCGATCAGGATTTGGGGATGCTCTCAGAGGCTGTGGAGTTTATGAAGCAATTCCAGGGCTTTTCTCACTTCCGTGAACTGGATGGTATGGTGCAAAAGCTGGAAGACCACATCTACTCACAAAAGACACAGTCGCCCAGTGTAATTGACATGGAAAAAAACGAGCACCTGCGGGGACTTGAGTACCTAAGCAGGCTGTATAAGTCAATTATAAAGCAAGAGCGCCTGAACATCAACTACCAATCTTTTAAGGCCCGGGAACCAGGAGTAATTGATGTATCGCCCTACTTATTGAAAGAGTACCGAAACAGGTGGTTCTTAGTGTGTGCGGGAGCAGGACGCGGAGGCATGCTCTTTCTTGCTCTGGACAGAATGCTGTCCATAGAAAAAAGCAATACTCCATACAAGGAAGACCCTGATTTTAATGCAGAGTCTTTCTTCAAAAACGCCATTGGAGTAAGTGTATCTCCTACCGCTGAACCTGAAGAAATACTGTTATTTATTAACCAAAAACAGGCTCCCTACGTAGAAACCAAGCCGTTTCATGCCACGCAAAAAGTGCTGGAACGCCATAGCCATGGCATACTTATTTCCTTAAAAGTGCAACACAATTTTGAGTTGGAAAAAGAAGTATTGGCATTTGGTGATGGCATTAAGGTAATAGCTCCTCCACGCCTTAAGCGCAACGTTCGCGAAAGAATGACACATGCCCTTGAACAGTACCAAACCGAGCTGAGCGAACAGGGCTTGAAATCAGCCAAAAGGCAACTTCTGTTTAAAGGTTCTGCCATTGTAAACCGCATATATACCAAGCGAGAGCTAAGCCGTATAAATAGCTTACTCTCAAGCCTTGAGCAGGGTGAACGTTCTTATGCTCACAGGCATATTTTGAACAAAGCCCTGGGCTTGAAAGAACTGCTGTTTAATAGCAATCTGAAGCAGGTTATTGAACATATACATGCAGATGCCTTCCTTGTAAAATCTATCTACTTTGACAAGCCTGCGACTTCTAATTGGTTTGTGAGCTGGCATCAGGATGTGCCCATCCAGGTGCAGGAACGAAAGGAAGTAAATGGCTATGAAAAATGGACTTTTAAAGAAGAAGTACACAGCGTGCGCCCTCCATTGGCCATCAATCAAGGTATGTTTACCATTCGCATCCATTTAGATAAGACAACGGTAGACAACGGTGCACTTACCGTTATTCACGGCTCTCACAACAAGCAGTTTAGTCAGGAAGAAATAAAGCTTATTACAGAAAATGCCACATCAAGCTCATGTGCTGTAGATACCGGTGGTATTCATTTAATGAGTCCTTTAATTCTCCACTCCTCAAGCAGAAATAAAAATCAGAAACGCCGTAGAGTTATTCATCTGGAGTTTGCCTCTACTCCACTTGATGGAGGATTGGAATGGCTTCCTTCCGCTCAGTGCTAGTAACCATTAGCAGGTTGTTGTTATTTACGCAATCCAATTTCTGCTTCACTACTAACTGAGGAATGCATGGATTTAAGCAAGTATACAAAAGTGAGCAATTGCACAAATATGTTAACTTAGGGATTTCTTTCAATTACCAGCTTATAGCCAGTCTCCCTTGCTCCTATTCGCAGAAACGGTCAATGAATCGTCGATTTGCTAGCATCTACTTTTCTATGCTATTAAACGTTAAGAATGGTTTTAACCCTTTCATAAATTCTATTTTTCGCTACTAACAATGACCTTCCCAATTGACATAGCCATAGGGCCAATACAATTGAACCTGCATTTTCTCATGGAAACCCTGGGTTTTATTATTGGGTTCAGGTTCTTTCTCAGGTTGCGGAAAAAGCAAAGTGATCATATATCAGAACCAAATAGAATATGGATCATTATAGGTGCGGCAGCTGGTGCCCTCTTATTTTCCAGACTGCTTGGAGCACTTGAGCACCCAAAAAACTTACTTAGCACCGACCATGTTTTGCTTTACTTATATACCAACAAAACCATTGTTGGGGGCTTACTTGGTGGACTTATGGGGGTTGAGCTCACAAAAAAACTCATTGGAGAAACTAAATCATCAGGCGACCTTTTTACCTACCCATTGGTATTAGCAATGATGATAGGGCGCATAGGCTGTTTTTCTATGGGCATACATGAAGAAACTTATGGTATTGAAACTTCATGGCCAACAGGTATGAACCTTGGAGATGGCCTGCTAAGACACCCGGTGAGCTTGTATGAAATAGCAGCTTTATGGCTGTTTTGGATTGCTATGCTTCAAATTGAGCGAAGGATTGTTTTAAAGGAAGGCTTGCGTTTTCAGTTTTTTATGATCTATTACCTTCTTTTCAGATTTATATTGGATTTCATAAAGCCGGGCTACACCTACTTTTGGGGTATTGGCTCTATACAGCTTACATGCATTATTGGGCTGCTGTATTACAGCCCTACGCTGATTAAGCTCTTCTTTCAAAGAAAAAAACTATTGCTAAGTGGCTGATTTCAGAAATTACATCTACTACGACCATACCATTAGTCTGTGCAACGAGTGCCATAGACAAATAAGTGCCAAGATCATTTTTGAAGGCAATAAGGTGTTTTTGAGCAAAACCTGTAGGCATCATGGACATCAAAAAGTATTAATTGCCGATGACGTGGCCTTTTACAAGGAGATCAGGAATTTCAATAAAGCCTCTGAATACCCTAAAAAGCCTCATACTAAAACAGAGTTTGGATGCCCGTATGATTGTGGCATATGTCCTGACCATGAACAACACTCATGCCTTACCCTGGTAGAGGTAACAGATAGGTGTAACCTTACATGTCCTACTTGTTATGCCGGCTCTTCTCCTACCTACGGAAGGCATCGCACTCTTGCAGAAATTGAAATGATGCTTGATGCCATAGTGGCAAGTGAAGGTGAACCCGATGTAGTGCAAATAAGCGGCGGCGAACCTACCATTCATCCTCACTTTTTTGAGATTCTGGACATGGCCAAAGGCAAGCCCATTAAGCACTTAATGGTAAACACCAACGGAATGCGGATTGCCAACGATCCAGCATTTACCAAAAGACTGGCCAACTATATGCCCGACTTTGAGATTTACCTACAGTTTGACTCTTTTAAACCCGAAGTACTCACGGCATTGCGGGGCAAGGACTTAAGCGATGTACGCATGAAGGCTTTGAAAAACCTGAATAAGTACAACCTGTCTACCACCTTAGTGGTGACCCTGCAGAAGGGAATGAACGATGACGAGATTGGTAAGATTGTAGACTATGCCTTGAAGCAAAAATGCGTGAGGGGAGTTACTTTTCAACCTACTCAAATAAGTGGGCGACTGGAAAACTTTGATCCTGCCACTGACAGACTCACCAATACAGAAGTGCGCCGAAAGATTCTTGAACAAACCAATGTATTCCAGCCCAATGATCTAATACCGGTGCCCTGTAACCCAGATGCATTAATAATGGGCTATGCCCTGAAATACATGGGACGTGTAGAAGGTCTTACCCATCTTATAGACCCGGAGGTGCTACTTAACTCATCAAAGAATACCATCGTATACGAGCAGGATGAACAACTTCATGAACATGTTCTAGAAATGTTTAGCACTGGCAACTCGCCTGAAAAAGCTGGAGATACACTGCACCAATTGCTCTGTTGTTTGCCCAAGTTTATAGCCCCAAAGCTTGACTACAACAACCTGTTTAGAGTGATTATTATGAACTTTATGGATGCTTATGACTTTGATGTAAGGGCCATAAAGAAATCATGCGTACACATTGTAGATAAAGATGGAAAGATTATTCCGTTTGAAACAATGAATCTCTTTTACAGAGACGACTTGAAACACAAGCTTGCCGAAATACGTAATGAACTGAGCCATGGATAGAATAAGAAAGATAGCGGGTTACAACCTTCTGGCCTTGGTTATATACACTGCGCTCAATGGTTTGATTGGGGGTGTCATCTTGTTGGCTGTGCTCATAGCTCTTCATTTCTTTTTTAATTTTATACTTGGTATTGTACACTTGGCACAAAGCAAGTTTACCGATGGAAAAGCCTACATGCTAAGTGCCTTTCTGGTAGTCCTAATTGGCTTTTCAGCCTGTTTTGGCATCTACTTTTAGGTTGTTTCTGATATGAATGAGCTAAACAAGGTATTGGGCCGTCACCTACTTATACTCGCCGTCTATACGGTGGTTTGTGCTTTTTTCCAAAATGTATTGTTGTTGGGAATTTTGATAGGCGTACATACATTTTCGCTCTTCATCACTTCCATTGTTTCTTTTGCGCGTGGCAAAACTAAACGAGGTAAGCGCATTATACTAAGTGCGCTTTTAGTAGGACTTATTGGTTTCTCAGCCTGCTATGGCATAGTACTCCATACTGTGTTTAGCCATACCAATCCACATCCTATACAACACATAGAGTAGCGGGCGGGGCATTAAGTAAATGATTAACCCGGAGAGCTTTAAGCTCAAGAATGGCTTATGGGGATACTGTTTGCATCAGTATACCACAGAACCAAGCCCCATAGGTACCAATGGCATAGCCTACCACTGCCAGTAAAACCCCCACCGGAGCCAATGATGGGTGGAATGCTGCTGCCACAACCGGGGCACTTGCTGCTCCACCAATATTGGCCTTACTCCCTACAGCCAGGAAGAAGTACGGGGCTCTTATAAGCTTTCCTACCAAAAAGAGTAGTCCAACGTGCACTACCATCCAAAGGAGCCCTACCAAGAAAATTCCAGGATTGTGGAAGATCTCAGTAATATTCATTTTCATACCAATGGTGGCTACCAGAAAGTAGATAAAAATGCTTCCAATTTTAGAAGCCCCTGCTCCTTCATAGTTTCGGGCACGGGTAAAAGACAGGATAATACCTATGGCTGTGGCAATTACTATTAACCAGAAAAAATGTGATGTAAGGCTAAATCGCTCTAAAAAGGGAGCATTCTCTTGAATAAAGGGGGCAATATTGTCAGCAAACAGATGGGCTATACCCGTAGCTCCCAGGGCTATTCCCAGAATAATAAAAAAGTCGGTAGTAGTAGGAATTTTGGCGATGCGCTGACTGAACTCATGCATCTTATTCTTCAAGTTGGTTACCGAAGTAGCGTCTGCCTTAAAGAAGCGGTCAATGGCTTCCGAGCGTCCTACCCCTAAAAGTAAGAAGGCCATCCACACTTCTGCAACAATTACGTCTACTGTAATCATCATAGAGTACAAGCCATCCGATGGTTCAAATATTTCGTACATGGCAGCCTGGTTGGCTCCACCACCAATCCAGCTACCCGCCACTGTTGACATACCACGCCAAACTTCTTCAGGTCCGGCACCTCCTACTACTTCAGGAGCCACCATCGAGGTAAGAAATATGGCTATAGGTCCACCAATTATTACTCCCAGTGTTCCGGTAAAGAACATAATGAGTGCCTTAGGCCCTAACTTAAATACTTCTCGCAGGTCAATACTTAATGTCAGTAGTATCAAACTAGCGGGTAAGAAATAGCGAGAAGCTACAAAATAGAGCTGCGATTCCTTTGGATCAACCAGTCCGGTGGATGTGAGTAGTGAAGGCAGGAAGTAACATAACAACAGTCCCGGTACAATCTTGTAAAAACGAGTCCATCCTTTTGATTTTAGAGATCCGGTATAAAAGATCAGGCCTAATAAGGCCATGAGCATTCCCAAAATGATGGCATCGTTCGTAATCATGTACTCTTGTTTGTGCCAAAGAAAGGGCCTATTCCCTTTTTAGAGCGAATTGAGATAGAGAAATCTTTGAATCCAATACGTTAATGCTATCGGCTACGGCTGCCGACCATCCAAGTATGTTGTAGTTGAAAAGCCGGTTTCGCCGTTAACACCCTTTTTTTGTCAAACTCTTTTATAAATCACTAACATCGAGGCATCAATAGATCATTTATGAAGGCTTTTTTCATTTTTCTTTCAATTGGCTTTGCTAGTTGGGCCAACGCCCAAAGCATTGTGAAGAAATTCATCACTGAAGAAGTTCCTGAAGGAGGGCGCTCCTTCTATTTATACCAGAGTACGCTTAGAAGTTTCAGCAGTAAAAACTCCAATAGTTTTAACAAGCTCATTAAGGACGTAGAAAAAATCTCTATCCACCTTCTTCCTGACAGCCTTGAAGATGGAAAACTCACAAGCCTTGAAAAGCAATTAAGGTCAGAAGGCTATAACGATGCCAAAAACCTACCTGAAAAAGTACCAGGACTCACCCTTTTAGTTAACAAGGAAGGAAGGTCAAAAAGCTATGTTGCACTTATGCAAGAAAGTGGTAAAAGTGTGGTTGTAGAGCTTGATGGAGAAGTAAACCTATTGTACATACGGTCATTAAGAGAAATGGATATGGAAAAAGTTATGAGCTTCTTTGGAGTAGAACTTCCAAAAACTGAAACGCCTAAACAAACAAACGAATAATGAGCAATCCGGTCATAGAAACCAATGGGCTCAACAAAAACTTCGGTCGTATTGCCGCAGTAAAGAATCTGAGCATTCAAATACAACCCGGCCAGGTATTTGGCATATTAGGCCCCAATGGAAGCGGCAAGTCTACCACACTTGGCATGCTATCTGGAGTTACCAATCCAAGTGGAGGTACTTTTAAGTGGTTCGGCCAGGAAGGAAGTACTGAAACCCGAAAAAAGGTAGGCATTATTCTAGAGCGCCCCAACTTCTACCCATACATGTCGGCTTACAAAAACCTTAAGGTAGTAGCTGGTATTAAGGGACTCAAAGACCTAAGTAGAATAGACACGGTATTGAAAAAAGTGGATTTGTTTGAACGAAGAAACGATAGATTCAAAACCTTCTCGCTAGGCATGAAACAGAGACTGTCTATTGCTTCTGCACTTTTGGTAGATCCTGAAGTACTTATTCTTGATGAGCCTACCAATGGGCTTGATCCACAGGGAATATCAGATATAAGAAATCTCATCATCGATATTGCCAAGGAAGGAAAAACCATTATTCTGGCTTCGCACCTACTCAATGAGGTTCAAAAAGTATGTACGCACTTCATGATTCTAAAAAGTGGTAACCTCATGCATATAGGGCCGGTAGCCGGCAATGAAGTAGAGCATAAAGTAGAGCTTGCTGCCAAAGACATGGCTGCTCTTAAAAAAGCATTGGAAGGCATGAGCTTCGTAAAGGGTATCACCCTGGCAGATGACATTTATACTGTAGAAATTGACGAGCAAAAAAATGCTCAAGACGTCAATGAAGCTCTTTTTTCCATGGGCATTACGGCATCACACCTGGTGCAAAAAACTATCAATCTTGAACAGAAATTCCTTGAAATTCTAGCGCAGCCATGATACGATTATTACAAATTGAATTTCTCAAATTAAAGCCCTATAAACCCTTCTGGATTTTAAGTGGCTTGTATGCTGTCATCATTGTTGGAATGGGATTGGGATCTCACGGCGTGGTGGATTGGATGTCGGAACAGGGAGCCAACTTTCAGGGAATCCTGCCCAGCGCCATGCCCATATTCGACTTTGATGATTTATGGCAAAACCTAACCTTCATGGGCCGTTTCTTCTTCCCCGTGCTGGCCTTTCTCATTGTAATCTCCATTAACAATGAGTTTAGTTTCAATACCATGAAGCAAAACGTGATTGACGGTATGAGCAGAGGGGAATGGCTTATGTCAAAAATCTTGCTCTTGTTGCTCGTTTCAGTTATTGCAGGTTTGTTACATCTGTTGGTAGGCCTTTACCTGGGTTACCAATACTCCTCAGTTACTGAATGGGATCTGGTAGTAAAAAACATCTCATTTGTAGCTTCATTTACCTTGCAGCTCATGGCATTTCTGTCATTTGGTTTATTGCTTACAATACTTATCAGGAAGGCCATACTTAGCTTTGGTATCCTACTTATTTTATACTTCCCTCTGGAGCTTATTATCAGATGGCTTATGCCTGACTTTCTGGATGCCACGCATCAGTTTTTCCCAATTAAAGCCATTCTCAATATCATTGACAACCCCTTCCCCAAATACATATTTATGGATGTAAAAACCTATGTGAGCACTTCATCAGTTGCCATCCTGGTGGCCCATGTACTTACCTATTGGGGTTTGAGTTTCGTGATACTTAAGAAGCGCGATATGTAAAATGGTCTTTTAGCTCCGAGGCTCTAATTTGCAGGTTGATGATTGACTGTCGTTCCGTCGGCATCAAGGCACAATTTTGATATTAGAGTATGCTTACGAAACAAGAAAAACGCGCGCTCAGGGGCGATTTATTTAGGCACTTAGACGGTATTGGAACAGCCCCCACCTGTATGGCTTTGCATAGAAAAGGAGTACTGGAATACATCCTTGCTGAAGAGACCGTGGAAATTGGGGCCCTTAGCATCAGGTTTAAGGCCAATGAAGGCTACTTAAACGTGGCCTTGCGCATCTTATCTTCTCAGGGCTGGCTTGAGCAACAAAGTGATATAGAGCATGGCACCGTTCACTACTCCACTACTCCTTTGTCTCAACTCGCGTTTTCTCTGGTTCCACTGTATCAGGAGGTAGACCATTTGCTCAAGTTTTCTGAACGGTTTCACAGCAGAAAATTTGAAAGGGAACCTTTTGAGGTGCTTATGAAGATTTTTGAATCTTACAAAGCAAATTACCACTTGCCAACTCCATCAAATGATGTAGAAAGTGAGGTACAACAACAAATACTCAAGCATATAGAAGGTATTATGGTAGGCCCCACGGCAGTGCATTTGGGTATGTCAGGTATGTTTCATAAGTACTTCATGGAAGCTTCCTTTCGCCCCGATGAATTTCATTCTGATGCAGAAAGCTTTAACAGGCTCTTGTCAATGTTTGTACATCTGAAATGGTTTATTGAGAAAAACGGCACTTATCAATTTACTGATAAGGGCTTGTTCTTTGCAAAAAGAGCAGCGGCCTATGGGGTTACTGTATCCTACATCCCCACTTTCAGGAAACTTGACGAACTCATATTTGGAAATCCAACACTTCTGAGAGACCCCAACCTTGCAGAAGAGCAACATGTGGATCGAGCTATGAATGTTTGGGGAAGCGGTGGCGCCCACGGTGTATATTTCAAGGTAATTGATGAAATAATTGTAGAACTCTTTAACCGCCCCATTGCTGAGCAACCCAAGGGCATTTTAGATATGGGCTGCGGAAATGGAGCCTTTCTACAACACATTTTTGAAGTGATTGAAAGCCAAACCCAACGGGGGAAAGTACTGGATGAACATCCTCTTTTTCTAGTGGGTGCGGATTACAACCAGGCCGCACTTCGAATTACACGGGCTAACCTTATACAGGCCGATATATGGGCTAAGGTAGTGTGGGGAGATATAGGCAGACCCGATGTATTGGCCACCGACCTAAAAGAAAACTATAGCATAGAACTAAAAGAGCTGCTCAACGTGCGCACTTTTTTAGATCATAACAGGGTGTGGAATGCCCCAAAAAAACCGAACAAGGACAGGTGGAGTACCTCTACCGGAGCTTTTGCAACTGCAGGACAGCGCATTGACAACAACCACGCGGAAGACTCGCTAAAGGAGCACTTTGAAAAATGGACTCCCTATGTACAGAAGTTTGGTTTATTGGTAATAGAGCTGCATACGGTACCGCCCGATATTACTGCTGCACACTTAGGCACCACAGCTGCTACCGCATACGATGCCACGCACGGATACTCTGACCAGTATATTGTGGAAGTAGACGTATTTAGAAAGGTAGCAGAAGAAGCTGGTCTCCGTTGTGACGAACGCTATTCACGAAAATTTCCTGACTCAGAGCTTGCCACTGTAAGCATTAATCTCTTAAAGGGATAAAAAACATTATGTTCAAACGCTCTTTCCCAATCTTCAAGGTACTCGTAGTGGGTTGTCTTTGGCTGGCATATTCATTTCAGCCTGAGCCCCGTTTCATCAGCTACAGCGTTGAATTACCGCAACAACTGCGTTTTTTTTGGAAGAATGCCAAAGGAGAACGCTATAGAAATTTTGAAAACCTTAGGAAGCAACTTGCAGCCGAGGATAAACAATTGCTCTTCGCCACGAACGGAGGAATGTATCAAAAAGATGGTAGCCCTTTGGGCTTGTACATAGAAAACTTCAAGACACTGAATGCCCTCAATACGCGCACATCCAATTATGGAAACTTCTATCTGGCACCCAATGGCGTTTTCTACATCCAAGACAACAAAGGTCACATTTCTACGACCGCAAACTTTAAGGCCAATGCGTCCATTCAGTTTGCAAGTCAGTCTGGGCCCATGCTACTTATTAATGGCAAAATGCACCCAGCTTTTAACCAGCACTCCAAGCATGTTCATATCCGAAATGGCGTAGGAATTAAGGAAGATGGAAGTATCCTTTTTGCCATGTCGAAAGAGAAAGTAACATTCTATCAACTCGCACGGTTCTTTGAGTCACAGGGCTGCAAGAATGCTCTTTACCTTGACGGTTTCGTTTCGCGCACCTATTTACCTGAGAAAAACTGGATTCAAACCGATGGAAACTTTGGTGTAATGATTGGAGTTACAGCACCTATGTAAAAGACATGTGTACTAAATGGGTTACCTGTAAGTTATTCACCATGAATAATAAACTTACCGTGCGAAATATACTCTTCCCGATACTGCTGGTACTTGTCTGTGCTGTAGTCACTTCTTTTAAGCCAGCCAACCCAAAAACCATACATGTGTACGTGGCATTGTGCGATAATGTGCATCAAGGTATTGTACCCGTACCTTCTAAGCTAGGAAATGGAGAAGATCCCTTTAACAATCTCTATTGGGGAGCTATGTATGGGGTAAAGACGTTTTTTAAGCGCAAAGATTCCAACTGGGAATTGATTAAAACGATAAAGAACCCTAAAACTCAGGTACTGGAGCAAGTTCTTTTCAAACACGAAAGTGAAAACTGCTATTTGCTGGCTGAGGCCTATAAGGGGAAAGAGATTAAGGCATGCATAAGTGATTTTTTTGTTGCCAGTAGTGGTAAAGGAACAACGACAATGGACTGGAAGGGCCAACAGCTTTCCTTCGGCTCAAAAGCATCACTACTTGCCTATGTAGGCCATGATGGACTTATGGAGTTTGATATTTCTACCCCACTCCAATCGCATGATTCAGAAAAAAGGAAAGCCATTATGCTGGCCTGTATAAGCAAAGATTATTTCGCTCCCTACTTGAAAAAAACCGGAGCCAGCCCGCTTTTGTGGACTACTGGGCTGATGGCACCTGAAGCCTATACTCTGGAAGCAGCCGTTGACGCCTGGCTGTTAGGAAAAGAAGATACGGCTGTAAGGCAAAGTGCCGCAGAAGCTTACAACAAATATCAAAAGTGTGGTATTAACGGGGCTAAGAGGCTTTTGGTGACTGGGTGGTAGCCAACCAGACTATTTACATAATTTCATGACTATAAATATAGTTTATAAATTATTTTAATAGTACGTTTGAAACATGCAAGAACTCACCAAGGCTGAAGAGCAGGTAATGAAAGCTCTTTGGAAGCTCGAGAAAGCCTTTTTAAAGGAAATTGTGGATGCTTTTGACGAACCTAAACCAGCTTATACTACCATTTCTACAGTAGTAAGGGTACTGGTAAAAAAAGGGTTTATTGGATTTGAGACATTCAACAAATCCAATCAATACCATCCTATGGTTTCTAAAAGTGCCTATTCAAAGAATCATATCAAGGGACTTATTGGTCGCCTTTTCAACGGGTCCAATACGCGCTTGGCTTCCTATTTTGCTGAGACTGATGACATCAGTGTGCAAGAACTGGAAGAAATCAAGGAAATGATTGAAGCAAGAATTGACAAAGAAAAAGGAGCTTGATGGAAGTACTTGGACTCCTTTTTAAAGCGGCAGTGGTAAGCGTTGTGCTATACCTGCCCTACGTCGTTATTCTCAAAAAGCTCACATTCTTTAAGATCAACAGGTTCTATCTGTTATCAGTGATTCCCATGGCCATTCTTATAGCCGCTTTCCCTCCTACTCTATTCTCAACAAAGTCCATTATCAACATTACAGCTTTCGAAAGTGGTGCAGAGCTTCTGAAGCCTGTGGGTGACCTTTCTTCAAGTACCGGTACGTCTCAGAGCAGTACTGAATGGTGGCAAATTGTACTGTGGGTATATATGGCAGGCTTATTCTACTCACTTTTTAAAAGCATACTGGGAGTATTTTCCATACACAAGCTTGCCGCCCGTATTAAAGACAGTAGGGAATATCCTGACTTTGGATTTAAAACATTCAGAATTCCAAAACTTCAGAATCCGTTTTCATTCTTCAACTGGCTATTCCTACCTGTTAACCTTGAAGAAGCACAGGTCAAAGTAGTTGTAGTTCATGAGCAATTGCATTTAAAACACCTTCACAGTATTGACCGATTAGTACACGAACTATGGAAAGGACTTTTCTGGTTCAATCCAGTTGTTTACTTCATGAGCCAGTCTATACGGGACAACCATGAATATCAAGTAGATGCGCATATTATCCAGAACAGGTTCTCCATTACCGAGTACCTGCAGAGCATTGCTTCTTTTACTTACCATAAACCAGGAAGTGTGGCAGTAAATACTTTCAAATCCAAAAACATTAAAAAACGAATTCGAATGATGAATCAAAGAAAGAACTCACTAAAGAGCCTTTGGATCTACTTTCTAGCACTTTCTATTGCTTTGGTAGCTTCACTGGCCTTTGTAGTACAAAATGAAGACCACACCCCTTCTATAAAACCCATTAAAGACGTTGAAGTTACCTCAGGTTTCGGCATGCGAAAGAATCCGGTGAACAGCGAAATGAAATTGCATGGCGGAATTGACTTAAGAGCCGCATTAGGCACTCCTGTTGTGGCCACAGCTAAAGGCACAGTTACTACCGCTAAAGATCAGAACAACTGGGGTAATCTCATTATCATTAAGCATGGGGACACTTACGATACCTGGTATGCTCATTTACAGGATATCATGGTAGAGGAAGGAGATGTTGTAGAGCAAGGAATGCAAATCGGTACCGTAGGTAACACAGGACGCTCTCTTGGGCCTCATCTACATTACGAAGTACGAAAAAATGGAGAACGCGTAAACCCTGAACCTTATTTGGGCAAATAACCCATAATAAACTGCACTTACTTCTTGCGCTCTATGGTAAAGCGCACCATTTGCTCCAGGCTTGTTCTATACGGGCTTGGTTCAAATGTTTTAAGGATATCTAAGGCCTTGTCTTTAAAGGAGTGCATCTTTTCAATAGAATAGGCAATCCCGCCTTTGTCAAAAACAAACTGGGATATGGAGTTCAGGTCTTTCTTTTTATTCTTAAAACCCTTCACCAGTTTTATCATTCGCTTGCGCTCTTGCTCGTCTACATTTTGCAAAGCGTAAATGAGCGGTAAAGTCAATTTCTTCTCTTGAATGTCTATACCTCTGGGTTTGCCAATATCATTCCCATCACCATAGTCAAATAGGTCGTCCTTAATCTGAAAAGCGATGCCTACACTTTCGCCAAATACACGCATTCTGTCCAACACTTCTTCATCAGGCTCATTGGATGCGGCACCGATAGCACAGCATGAAGAAATAAGTGAGGCCGTTTTCTTTGTAATAATGTCAAAGTATACGTCTTCGTTAGTATTGAGTGTTCTGGCTTTCTCTATTTGTAAAAGCTCACCTTCAGCCATGGCTTTTACTGCTTCACTCAAAATAGTGAGCATCTTGAATTCCTGATTTTTAAGAGACAACAACAAGCCGCTCGATAGCATGTAGTCGCCCACCAAAACGGCAATCTTATTTTTCCAAAGGGCATTCACTGAAAAAAAGCCTCTACGCTGAAAAGCATCGTCTACCACATCATCATGAATGAGGGTAGCAGTATGCATTAATTCTACCAGGGAAGCTCCGCGGTATGTGCGCTCATTAATGCCTCCCGTTAAGCCTGAAGTAAGCAATACAAACATGGGGCGCATCTGCTTTCCCTTGCGCTTTACTATGTAGCTCATTATCCTGTCGAGCAAAGGAACCTTAGAAGACATTGCTGCCCTGAATTCCTTCTCAAAAACCTTCATTTCGTGAGCTATTGGCTCTTTTATCTTATCTAGGCTCAGGGACATTAATAACCGAAACCGTTATTTTTGAGTCCGAAAGTAAACCAAATCCCCATACTATCAATGGAAATACTACGCAACCTAAAGCTCAAGGGCTCGGAGGGAAAAACCATCCTGGCAGACGTCTTTTTTAAAATGGATGGTTTCAATAAACCCGCTGTTGTATTCAACCATGGTTTTAAAGGATTTAAGGATTGGGGCATTTGGGATTTAGTAGCCAAAGGTTTTGCAGACAACGGTTTTGTTTTCATCAAGTTTAATCAAACCCATAACGGAACCACACCTGAAAACCCTATGGAGTTTGACGATCTGGAGTCTTTTGGTAAGAACACGTATTCTCGCGAATTGGAAGATATAGAAGCCGTGTTCTCCTGGTTAAGCAATAACCCTAGCCTCCCTACTGATTTAATTAATCAAAACGATTTAAACCTCATTGGGCATAGCCGCGGTGGAGCAACGGCATTAATTGCTGCAGCAGAAATAAAACAAGTACGCAAGGTTGCTACCTGGGCTGCCTTTAAAAACATTGCCGAGCGCTTCTCTACCGTTAGCTATGAAAACTGGGAGAAGAAGCAAGTCGTATATATTTTGAATGGAAGAACCGGACAGGAGATGCCACAGCATTTTGAAATTTGGCAAGACCATGAGGCCAATTTGGAACGCTTTAATCTTCAAAAGGTCTTGGAGCATTATTCTACTCCTCATCTTATTGTGCACGGAACAGAAGATCCAACAGTTATATTCAAAGATGCCTTGCAACTCAAAGCTTACAATCAAAATGCTGAGCTTTATTTAATTCCAAATGCCGATCATGTATTTGGTGGTAGCCACCCTTATTCTAATTTAAGCCTTCCAGTATACGCCCAGCAAGCGGTTAAAGAAACCATTCGCTTTTTTAAAGGTTAGACAGGCTCTCCTTTTCAATATTGGGTTCGGCCTCTGAAATTCTCATGGGGTATTTCTTTTTAACCGCCTTAATCTGCGCTTCACTTTCAAGTTCGTAGAACTCTCGACCATAATGCGCCTTTGAGAAACCATCACGCAACTCATGGTAAGCAGCTGCCAATTCATTTTGCACCTGTATGTAGGTATCGTAGTTGGTTTGAGTAGAGGCCTTAAGTGAAATAATTGCTTCTTCCGGGCTTTCTGACCAATCTGTACGAAGCCCTCGGTTGTCAATAAAACTTCGGCTTACTTCTCTTAGCTCTTCAATAGGAACAAGTTTGTCGTTTACAGAAATGAAATTATTGGAATTGACCCAAACGCGAAGCACGTTTCTCTCGTTATGCACCAGGGGCTCTCCAGTAATTTTAGGTGGAAGTTTTCGCAACAATCCTTTGTCTTGCTCAATGGTGGTAGCCACTAAAAAGAAGATCAAAAGTAGGAAGGCGATATCGGCCATGGAGCCAGAGTTTATGCTTGGAATTTTCTTCATGGGTAATGCTTTATTAGAAAACGACAATGAAGCATTGCTGCATATGCCAACCATGTATGAATACAAGGCACTTATGAACTTCAACATGCCTTAGTTTTGTTGGTCTGAGAAGATTCACATCCATATCGCTGCTACTTTGCTTTGTGGCACCCTTGGTTTTACACTTTGGAGCCTTGCAATGGCAAAGACGAATGCTTAAGCGCAACGTCAAGTTTGAATACCTTAAACAGGCAGAGAACAGACATTTGTTGACGTACTTCAGTTTTAGCAGAGAGGAGTATGAAGCCCTTGATTGGGAAGAAGCACACGAGTTCAAACTTGGCACAGAAAAATATGACGTGATAGAAACACAGTCAGAATCTGGTAAGATCATACTGTGGTGTTTTAGGGATAGAGCGGAAGAACGCGTGGACCAAGAAGTTGAAATTGCACTAATGGCCCTACTTGGAACCTCCAAGTCTGAAAACAAGGAAAAAGGGAAAAAGCAGCAACATTTAAAATGCCTGCTTCAAACAACAAGAAGAGTTAGCCCTTCTTTCGAAGATTTCGGCCTGGCCCATTTTCATGTTGAATTGTGTTTTTATAAAGCGCCTGTTACAGGCATAGACTCACCACCTCCGGAAACTGTATCGTAATCCGATTTTCTATTTCCTATTAATTAGTCAACGTTTTTCTCAATTCAAATGAAAAAGCACTTCGCGCTATGCCTTTTGGCATGCCTATCCTATTCATTGTGCGCACAAAATATTGTGGTTAAGGACCGCATATCGCAGCTTCCCATTTTTGGTGCAGCTGTTTTTAATACCGACTTTAGCTACAGTACTACCACTGATGCCCAAGGGGTATTCAAACTAGGAAAACTGGCTCTTACCGACAGCATAACCATTCGCAGTTTAGGTTACGAAACCCTGCACCTGTGCGTATGCAACTTGGCTAACCTTAGTGACTCTTCAATATACCTGGAACCAGAACACCTCTCGTTAAACGATGTAGTGATTACAGCTAACCGATGGGAACAACCGGAAAGAGAAGTACCACAAACCAGTATCAAGATAAGTCCTCAAAAAATAGCCCGTGACAATCCTCAGACATCGGCTGACTTACTTGCTCAAACCGGTGCAGTATTTGTTCAAAAAAGCCAGCAAGGCGGAGGCAGCCCCATGATAAGAGGCTTTGCAACTAACAGGGTTTTAATAAGTGTTGACCAAGTGCGAATGAACAATGCCATCTTTAGAAGCGGCAACCTTCAAAATGTTATTTCAATTGACCCTTTGGCCGTAGAACAAGTTGAAGTACTCTTTGGCCCCGGATCTTTACTTTATGGCAGTGATGCTATTGGAGGAGTAATGAACTTTAGCACCCTGCAGCCAAGATATACTGACAAGTTAGTGAACAATGGCAAAGCCCTGATACGTACAGCAAGTGCCAACAATGAGCTTACACAACACTTTGACATGCGCTTGAGTAAAAAGAAATGGTCATTTGTGAGCAGTATTACCATTAACCAATTTGGTGACTTGCGGATGGGAAGCAAGGGACCCGATGACTATTTAAACCCCCATTCAGTATTTACTATAAGGGGCAATGACTTTGTACAGGAAAATCCAGAACCTGAAGTTCAACTTAATTCGGCCTATTCACAAATAAACATTCTGGAAAAAGTTGGCTACAGGGTAAACGATGAAGTAGAGTTAGTATATGCCTTCCAACACTCGGCCACAACAGATGTTGACAGATACGATAGACTATTAAGGACTGCCAATGAATTGCCCAGAAGCGCAGCATGGTATTATGGCCCCCAGATATGGACTATGCATCATTTGAAGCTGATAACTACTGGTACCACTAAGCTCTATGATAAAGCATGTATTAACCTTGCTTATCAAAACTTTCAGGAAAGCCGAAACGACCGTGACTTTAATGTACCCTTTCTCCATGTAAGAGAAGAAGAAGTACATGCATACTCTGTAAGTACAGATTTCAACAAGGCTTTTTCCAACCGTCAAAAATTGGTTTATGGAGCTGAATACGTTTTCAACGATGTGATTTCTAAAGGGCAGCTGCAAGACTATCGGTTTCTCACGTCAACTACGGCCCCTTCAAGGTACCCTCAAGCCCAATGGAACTCCTTAGGCGTGTATGCCAACTACCTTCATAAACTGTCTACCAAATTGCATCTGGAAGGTGGCTTGCGCTACAGCCATTTCATTATCAATACCCAGTTTGATACGTCTTTTTACCCGCTTCCTTTTACTGAAGCCAATCTTTCCAAGGGCGCTATTACTTATAGTGCGGGGGCTGTATGGGCTCCTAAGGATGAAATGAAGCTCAGTTTTCATTATTCATCAGGTTTTAGAGCACCCAATGTAGACGATATTGGAAAAGTGTTTGACTCAGAACCTGGTTCGGTAGTTGTACCCAACCCTGACCTTACACCTGAGCACGCGCACAATTTCGACCTGGGCTTCGCTTACGTTTGGAACAAAATACTGAAAGCGAACGCATCGGTTTTCTATACTTATCTTAACCAGGCGCTGGTGAGACGCGATTTTCAACTTAACGGCGCTGACAGCATTTTTTATGACGGAGAGTTGAGTAAGGTTCAGGCCATTCAAAACGCTGCTCAAGCACGTGTTTATGGCCTTTTATTGAGCCTTGAATACCGAAACACTACTGGTTTTTCAGCTCTTAGCAACTTTAGCTTTCAATATGGTGAAGAAGAGCTTGAAGACGGGAGTTTCTCAAGATTAAGGCATGCCGCACCATGGTTTGGTAAAACTTCAATAGGCTATAGATTCAACATCTTTAGTATTGAAGTATTTGCTGCCTATAGTGGAGGACTTAGTGCAGACGCATTGCCAACCGAAGAACAGGCCAAAGACCATTTATATGCACTTGATTCTGAGGGGCGACCCTATGCTCCTTCATGGCTTACTTATAATTCACGTATCAGCGCTCAGTTCAAAAATGGTTTTCTCATTACGGCTGGATTGGAGAACATTAGTAATGTGCGCTACCGTCCATATAGCTCAGGACTTGCTGCTGCGGGTAGAAATCTAATCTTGAGTTTACAAGTCAATTTTTAAACATAAAAAAGCCCTGACACAAAGTGTCAGGGCTTTTACTCTATCATTCTTATAAGAATCTAATCGTCAGCGAGCTCTCTTGAGCTATAGTTGAGCTTAAGGGCATCCACCTTTCTAAGCTCCTGCTTAATATCTGTTACAATACCCATTTTGGTATCGACATCCACTTTCAGTGACCATGTGATTTTGGATTTCAACTTCGGGTCAGTTTGCTCCGACCTTTTGTTTTCTACAAATCCACCAACATCACTTACAAGGGCAAATTTGTCTCCTAGCTGAAGACGTGGTGCTGTACCAAACTCTTCTTCTTTCTTTGGAGCTCCTACGTACATGTACTCTGTCAAACTCTTATTGGTCACCTTGGTTACCTCAGAGGCTCTTGGCAATTTATTCTTTACCAACAGGCTTTCCTGACGAATCACCGTTGCTACCATAAAGAAGAAGATCAACATGAATACAATATCCGGTAGCGATGCGGTTTGTATCGCTGGTGCGTCCTTCTTTGGTTTATTAAACTTAGCCATCTTCTTCTGTTTAGTTAGATACGTTTGGTTCAGCCTCAGAAACTCTCATCGGATAGGCAGCTTTTATTTTCTTCACCTGCTTCTCTTCTTCAAGATCTAAGAACTTCTTACCATACAACTTCACACTCAATGCATCTCTAAGTTCTCTATAAGCAGCAGCTACTTCGTTTTGTACCTGAATGTACATGTTATAGCTGGTGCCAATATCATTCTTAAGTGATACAATGGCTTCTTGCGGGCTTACAGAATACTTAGGATTCCTCCCGTTGTTGTCAATGAAGGCTTTTGTGATTTCTCTAAGCTCTTCAATTTTAGCTTCTTCTCCTTTTACAAGGAGTTGATCGTTTTGATTGACCCATACAAACAAGACGTTACGCATGTTTGCCTTGATCTCAATTGGTGGCTGATCTTCCTGCGGTAACGGAGGAAGCTTCCTTAAGATTCCTTTATCTGTTTCAATGGTGGTAGCTACAAGAAAGAATATCAGTAACAGGAAAGCAATATCGGCCATGGAGCCTGAGTTGATTTCAGGTAAATTTCTTTTGGCCATTTGCTTAACGTTTTAACATGGTGTATACTGATGCTGCAAAACCTGTGATGCTCGCCATTACCATCAATACGATGGTGGTATTGATCATTCCTCCAATGAACTTGGATATTCCTGCTGTTACGCCAAAACTTGCAAACTTTGGAGTTACTTCATCGCCTGCTACCGAGTAGCAAATAATGAAGGTTACCAATAGTATAAATACTCCGGCCAGCGATATGTAAGCTGTAGTGTTCTTCTGCAAAAACGAAGTGACTATAAGCCACACATAGGTAAGAAGTCCTCCTGCAATTAGTAGTGCGCTACTTTCAAGCATCAATCCAAGAATAATGGAAAGTGCCAGGAAACCGAATACTGCTACCGTCTCTAAGATGGTTTTAGTCATGGTGCGAAGCACGAAGAACATCGCGGCACTCACACACAAGACCAGCAGTACGTACCCCACTCGGAGTACTACATCTGCAAAAAATAACTCCATTCTTTACTTCTTAAGATTCACTGAAGATTGCTCTTGTCCACCTCCGTTAGAAATAACGTTGTGCTTCAACATCATGTCAACCAAAGTAATTGAAGCATCTTCCATTTTATTTACCAAACCATCTACAATTGAAGTAATCAAGTTGTAAAAGATTTGAAGAATAATTGCTACGATAAGACCAGCAACCGTTGTAAGAAGGGCCACCTTAATACCACCTGCCACTGCAGAAGGGTCAATATCACCCATGGCTTCAATTTGGTCAAAGGCAAGGATCATACCTACTACCGTACCCATGAATCCAAGCATCGGTGCGAGTGAGATAAACAAAGAAATCCAAACCAAACCTTTTTCTAAAATACCCATTTGAACTGAACCGTATGATACGATTGACTTCTCAACGATATCTACGCCTTCATCAGCTCTGTCAAGCCCCTGGTAATAGATAGAAGCTACAGGTCCTCTGTGCTCTCTTGCTATGCTCTTGGCTTTATTTACGTTGCCAGACTGCAATTCCACTTCTATTTTGTCAATAAAGGTTCTTACGTTGATCCAGTTTAGCATCAAAACGATGATACGTCCGATGGCTATACCCAAACCAAGTATCAAGCAAAGAAGTACCGGAGACATAAACTTCCAGTCACCGTCAATGAAGTACCTTTTGATCATGGCATGACCTGTTTCTTCAACAATTTCTGTTTGTGGCTCGGCCACTTCAGTAATTGCAGGCTCTTCAGGTGCCGCTTCCTCTACGGCAGCGGTTTCAGTACTGTCTCCTTCTGTTGAGTCAGATTCCATTGCCTCTGTTCCTTCTTCTCCTTCAGCTGCCACTTCTTCAGTTTGTGTAGCGTCAGCTTCTCCTGTCTCGTCCTGAGCAAGGGCATAGTTCGCTGAGAATCCTAAAAATCCTGCTAAGGTTAATGTTAAAAAGATCTTTTTCATGACCTGATAAATTAGATTGTCTATTTGTTGATGATACTGAGTAAAGTACAATTGCGAAACGCAATAGTTGCGGAGAGAGAGGGATTCGAACCCTCGGTACCCTTTTGAAGTACACACGCTTTCCAAGCGAGCCCATTCGGCCACTCTGGCATCTCTCCATTAAGTACAAAAAACACGGTAAAACCTTCTGCTTTTCCGACGGCGCAATTTATAAAAATTTTAACACGGCCAATTCTGATGATTCTTTAGCTCAAATTATGCTTGTGTTAACAACTGAGTAAATGAAAAATTGGCTGTTTTTATTGCTGGAGCCTGTTCTACATTTCATATCCCAAACAAAGAACGGGCATTAGTGCTTGTAATAGTGGCTATTGAGCTCAACGGGCTTTCATAAATGGAGGCCAGCTTTTCAGCAATGTTAGGAATATAGCTGCTCTCGTTGCGCTTTCCTCTGTATGGAACTGGTGATAAATAAGGCGCGTCGGTCTCTAAAATAATTCTTTCTATCCCCAATTCTGGTAAAACTTCTGGATGATGGCTCTTTTTAAAAGTAGCTACACCTCCAATTCCCAGATAAAATCCGGTTTCAATAATTCGTTTACCTTCTTCTACCGATCCCCCAAAACAGTGAAACACCCCCTTCAAATTTCCATCCTGTGCTTCTTCCACCAAGGCAATTGCATCGTTAAAAGAACTTCTGGTATGTATGGCCACTGGCAATCCTAGTTTCTTAGCCCATTCAAGTTGTCTTGAAAAAGCTTCCTTCTGCTGTTCCTTATAGGTAGTATCCCAATGGTAGTCAAGACCAATCTCGCCCACAGCCAAATACTTTCCTTGGTTTAATTCCTTCTCAATTATTTCAAGCTGTTCTTCAAAGTCAGCATTTACTGAGCATGGATGCAGCCCCATCATTCCCAAACAATATCCGGGATATTGAACCATTAGGCTTTTTAAAGGTTCTATGGAACTCACATCAATGTTAGGCAGCAGAATGTGACTAATGCCGCTCTCTCGAGCCTTGTCGATAACCTGAGCTCTATCTGTTTCAAATTCTTCTGCATATAAATGAGCGTGTGTGTCTATGTAAGTTAGCGTTGGCATTTATGTTTGATGTATTGTTTTTATGGAAACCTAGATAACTGCAAAAATCCTATAGCTTGACCCAAACAAAAAAAATATTTGAAAGCGATCTTCAAATGCTTCAGAGCACACTCTTCCCAATGCTCAAAGCAGTTGTGGTCTATGACCCTGAAGAACGCGCCGCCAGAAACCTCGACGATGAGCTCGTGTACATACAAACAGAAGAAGAGGTAACCATGGTGGCTAAAACAGCACAAGAAGTACTCTTAGTACTCTTGGTTGAAAAAGCTCCAAAAGCCAATTTAAGTGGTTTTGGTGGGGTAGTAAGCCTTGAAAAGGTGAAACGGCTGGGTATGAAGCATATCAGTCTTCACTATTTTGAAGGGCATTACAATACCATGCGTTTTGCTTTCCCCAGCAGTCTTAAAAAGCCACTGTTCTATAGAGTAAAAGGAGAAGATTTTGAATACCCCAAGTACAAAATCATGGCCGACGACTTATTGATGTCATTCAATTTGCATGGATTGGTTGCCCGGAACAGACTGGAGGTATACTTCAAAGATGACAACCTGTTGCTGAGTGGTGGAAGTTTCTTCTTACACAGCGAAAATTACATCTTCAATAAACTGGCATCTGTTTTTGATTTTAATGGCAGCGATGAAGGTGCAGTTATCAAGGTAAGTGATTCAGACCTGGCGCGCAGACTCATTGATAAGGAGGCCAACTTGCTCAGAGGCCTCGCTCCCATTCTAAAACAAGATTCAGTGAGAGTACCTGAAGTAGCCTCCTACGGCAGCTCTCTGGTACTTAGCAACAACTACCCAAATGGTGGCGAAATGAGCGACCAATTGGAAGACCTACATCTCAAAGCCTTGACTGACCTTTATGAGGTAAACCTCAATGTACAGAAGGTAAAACAGGTATTGGAAGACTCCAGCTACCTAAATACCATAAAGGCCTTTAAGCTCATACTTGCCGAAGGTTTACATCCCAATGGAATAAGTCAAAAACATGTTGAAGAGATTTGTATAGACCTTATCACCTTAATGAATAGGCTCAACGGCAATGAACCTGTTCATACTGCCCTGTACCATGGGGACTTTAGTCCTAAAAACTGCCTGGTGAAAGGCAACCAACTGCACCTAAATAATTTTGGAAAATGTGAAAACGACAAGCCCTTATTGTTTGACGCTTTTCACTACATCTTTCACCATTTGGAAAAAGACAATATGCCCAAAATGGGAGAGCTAGATGACATCATGAAACATTTGTTTAGGAACAAACAGCTCATGAAAATGATTGAGAAGTACAACATTAACTTTAAGCTCAACCTGGCTCTTTTTCATGTGCATTACATCACTACTCAAATCGAGAGTTTTCTCAAGCAGCGTTTTGTGCACCCCAATGTCAACTTTGTACTGAGCTTTTATAGACAAGCCCTGGAGCGTATGAACTCCATTTCTATTTAGAAGATGCTATTGGGTTAAAGGATGGACTTAATGATCTCGTCAATAGTCACTCCTTCAGCTTCTGCCTTGTAGTTCTTCACTACACGATGCCTTAGCACTTCTAGGGCTACGGCTTGTACATCTTCAATATCTGGTGCATACTTACCCTGAATAAGAGCATGACACTTGGCACCAATGGTTAAGTATTGAGAGGCTCTTGGGCCGGCCCCCCATGATACGTACTCGGCTACTTTATTGGAAGTATTCCCATTTTCGGGCCTTGTTTTATTCACCAGGTGCACTGCATAACTCAATACATTGTCAGTTACAGGAACTCGACGCACCAGGTTTTGGAAGTACACAATTTCTTCAGACGTCAGTACAGGGTTTACCTGAGCATCAACTCCGGAGGTTGTGCGCTTAACAATCTCAATCTCTTCTTCAATACTTGGATACCCCACTTGAATATTGAGCATAAAACGGTCAAGCTGTGCTTCTGGCAGAGGATATGTTCCTTCTTGCTCAATTGGGTTTTGGGTGGCCAATACGAAAAAGGGATTGGGCAATTTATGGTTCTGCCCGGCAACAGTTACCGTTTTCTCTTGCATAGCTTCAAGAAGCGCTGCCTGCGTTTTGGGTGGAGTACGGTTAATTTCATCAGCCAGTACTACATTGGCAAAAAGAGGGCCTTTAACAAACTGAAATTGCTTTGACTCGGTGAGAATTTCCGATCCGGTAATATCAGAAGGCATTAAGTCGGGGGTAAACTGTACGCGGCTAAAATCCAGGTGTAGTGAGGATGCAATGGTATTTACCAAGAGGGTTTTAGCAAGTCCTGGTACTCCAATAAGCAGGCAATGTCCTTTACTCAATATACCGATGAGCGTTGACCGAATTACATCTTCCTGCCCTACTATTATTTTGGAAATTTCTTGGGTTAAATCCTGGTACTTCTGGGCAAATACGTCTGCCGCTTCTTTATCACTTTGAAAGTTGATACTCATTGATTAAAGTCGTTTATTTTCCGCTATCAAGCGGGTAATTTTCTCACAGCCTCTATATTCTTCATCGATATCCATGAACATGGAAGGAGCCTTTCTCCAGGTCCAACCTTCAAGAAAGTCTTCACTGGTTTTCGCTCTCGCCATTTCTGAAATAAAATAATAGTCCTTTTCAAGATTTGCTCTGTGACTCTCTACCCTATCTTTTAAATACAAGATTCTAAAAGCTTCTTTCCCCCCATGTGTTTCATAACTCAGTGGCTTAGTAATAGATCCCAGCTCCATGGTATCCAATACTTCAGAAAGCTCCGGATTTATAGACTCTACAGATATCTTAGTTGAACCGCTCTGAGGATCATACAACATACCACCGGTGTTTCTTGTCTCCTCGTCTTGCGAAAAGCGATATGCGGCTTTGGTAAATGTCATACTATCCTTCAGCACTAAGTTCCTAATGCTATCAAGATAAATTTTGGCCAATTGCTTACTGAAAGGACGTGGTATTGGCTTCAGAAGAATATGGCTGCACTCTATATTTTCCCCCTTTCTGTCATGCACTTTGATTATATGGTACCCAAACTCCGTTTCAACGATACCTGAAATAGTATCTTTTTTAAGCTTAAAGGCTGCCGCTGAAAACTCAGGCACATAGGTACTTCTGGAAGCCCATCCAAGGTAACCTCCTTTTACTGCGGTTTGTACGTCGGCAGAGTTAATTCTGGCCGCCAAACTCCACTCTATTTCTCCGGAAAGTATTTTTTTACGTATTCCATTGAGTTGTCTACGCACCCTATTGCGTTCCACATTGCTTATTTGAGCATTTCGGGTAATTTGACCTACTTCGTATTGTGTTTTTATTTCCGGAAGGCTATCCTTAGGTGTTTCTTTATAGAACTTTTTCACCTGGTTGGGCGATACAGTTATGGCAGCCAAAAGTTGTTGTTGCATTCTTCCTACCAGCATTTGATCTGACAGGGTCTTACGCAGCTTTGCTTTAATATCTGTCATAGGCATATTGAAATACCTTTCAATGGCCTTTTCACTTCTGAATTGCTCAATGAAGAAGGCCATTCTTTGCTCCATCTGCTGGTCAATCTCTTCGTCACTTACCGTAACACTATCTCGACCTGCTTGCACAATAAGCATCTTCTCCTGTACCATTTTAAACAACAAATCGCATTTGGCTTCTTCGTTGTCTATGCCTCTGGCTACGTATTCTTCACGGTATCTGTATTCTAAATCTGACTGTAGGATGTACTCATCTCCAACTTTGACAATGGTTTTGTCCAGTGTTACGGCCTCAAAGCTCAGCCCCACTACCATTATCAAACCAATTACAACTAGAAATAACTTATTCATAGATTTCAAATAATCTCTTTTTCTCAGCTTCGGATAGTACATCGTTTTCCATTTTGTTAATGAACTCCACCTTGCCTTTGTTCTTAATAATGGCTCTTATTGAACTACTGGCCATTGGTAAGGGCATTTGATCTCCAGGGTTGCGCAAGGCCAAAATCTTCATCACCGAAGTTTTGGTACTATCAGTTACCCTGAAAGGAGTTGCTGATTGGGAAACGGAAAAGTTAAGAGGCAGTTGCATTTCTGTCAACACATCGTCCAAGTAGAACCATTTATTGTCTGCGATGTTGAATTTGGCCCCATATCTAACACAATATTTGTTAAGAGAGTCCAGGTCTTCTACACTTTGACCTTCTATCCATTCAATGGGCAGCTCCTGTTTTGGCGCATCCGGTGGCAGGAGAACGAAAATGGACTTACAAACTTTTTGTTCCAGAATGAAGCTCTCTTTGTACTCTTCGTAATAGGCAACAATCTGTTTTTTAGAAACACTGGTATCGTGTCTTTCATTGATGAGTCCTTTCTCGTACTCATATCGAATCAACGATCGGTAATAAATATCCAGAAGATCGTCTTTGTCCTTTAAACTGTCAGTAAGGTTCTGAAGCGCGTGTTGAAAGAGCACTTCGTCCTGCACCCATTTCCTTACATAACTCTCACGCAGACGTAGACTATCATCTGGTGACTGGGCAGCATTCAAAACACTCTTTAAGTCTTCTTCATACAATACCTTCTCCCCTACCTGAGCAATGGGTGTCTTCTGCTTCTTGGGTTCCTTGAAGTACTGGCATGAGCCAATGAGGAATGTGAAACTTAGTACTGTTAGGAACCGTGTCAACAAATGCTACTGAATAAGGTTGTCAAGAACTTCCTGGTGGATGTTCACATCGTATTTGCTTCTAAGCTCTTCAATCCAGTTGGCTTCCAAGTAATCCTGATAATCAGCAATTACCAAGCCTCTGATTTCCTTGAACGGCTTTACAGAAGGCTCCATAACGTCGTTAAACTTAATAAGTACATACCTGTCACGGTAGTTAGGCACTGACGCAAAACCTGCTTTCCATTCTACCATATTGAGTACTTCTTCCTGATCTCTCTCGTAAACGTCTTTGGAGAAACTGTAAGTCATACTGTTCTCTTCGTTCATTGACTTGAAGAGTTCATTTATGTTCGAATTGTCAGCCAATAGGCCCTCTTGTATCTTATCCGCGGTTTCCTTGCCATTGCAATAGAAAATGATGGCATCAGCGCGTTCCTTGTACATGTACTCTTGCTCATGACCGTCGTAGTAAGTTCTCTGCCCTGAAGTATCTTTCATGGCTCGGGTCCACACTTCATTGTCAGTTATTTCAAAAAGAAGAATTCCTTCTCTATACTCTCTTGCAAGGTTTTTAAAGTCTTCGTACTTAGCTTCAAGCATGTTGTCTTCATAAGCCAATACTTCTTGGGTTACAAAGGCATCGTAGTAGTAGTCAATAGCGTAGTCAGCATTCTTAAACTTGTCTTTAGCCTGAGCTTCGAGTAGGTAATCGGCAAAGTCCTTTTGAGTATATGTGGTTTTTCCTATTCTAAACAGCTTCTTCTTATAAGAATTGTCGGCATCAGCGGTCCAGGTTCCAGTAATAATTCCGGAATCCCTCTCATTCCTAAAAGCAAAGAGGGCCTTCGTTTTTTCTTTAAATCTGTTTTCGGCTTTAATTCTCTTAAGGGCTGAGTTTTGACTCAGTTGTGACCTGGAATCTCTATCCACCTTTCTCTTGATCGTGTTTTGAAGATCATCGTAAGACTTTAAGGCTTCAAGCTTGTTTCTCTTAATAATGTGCCAGCCAAACTCTGTTTTAAAAGGTTTGCTAAAATCTCCGTCAGCTTTCAGGTCAAAGGCCTGGTTAATCATCTCTTCGGGAAGCCAATTCGCCATTCTATTGAAATTTCTCAACTTACCTCCGCTTGACGCAGATGCATAGTGTTGCGACTCGGTTCTTGCTAAATCGTCAAAACTTTCGCCTTTTTGCAAACGGTTATAGATGCTGTCTATTTTGGCTTCGGCAAGCCCTTCCTGCTCCTGACCTGTACCTAAATCGGTTCTGATCATAATATGAGCAGCTTCCATTTCTCCCTGGTAGGGTCTTTTATCGGTTACCAAAACAATGTGGTATCCAAAACGGGTACGCACTGGCTTAGTTACTTTACCTTGCTTGGCCTTATAGGCTGCAGATTCAAATGGGTAAATCATGTTGAACACAGAGAAATAACCTAAGTCTCCGCCGCGTGTTGACAGAGAAGGATCTTTGGTGTAGGCCGAAAAATCTTGTGCAACGTCGGCAAACTCTTCCCCTCCTTTTACCCTCTCATAGGCTTCCATAATAAGGTTGTAGGCCTTTAATGTATCTGACGGAAAGGCGTCTTCTTCCAAATCAACCAATATGTGGCTGGCTCTAAGCTCCCACTGCATTCTCTCATACGCTTCTTTTATAAGCTTCTCAGAAACCTTTTTATCCTTCAAATAGGGCTGTGCCAGCTGCTTCCTATAAGTACCAAACTCGGTGGTAAATTTCTCAGTAGTATCCAGACCCCTTGAACGTGCTTCGTGTACCTTTAGCTTGAACTTCACATATAAATCAAGGTACTCTTCCACTTTCTCACGTGAGTAGTCTACCTGTTCATCCTTCTTATTGTTCTTGCCGTAGATGTATCTGAATTCGCCTACGGAAACGTTTTCGCCATTAATGGTAAATAGAATCTCGTCGGGAGCAGGCCCTCCTGCCGAACCATTGCTTTTAGATGACTGGGCAAAGGTTGCCTGAGCCAGAAACAATGCTAGAACGAGTGTGATAGTGTTTTTCATGATTGCACGCCGGTTTAAAACGGTGGCAAAAGTATAATTTATGAAGGCATTTAAAACATCATTTAACCCTTGTTCATGTTTTGAGAATAGAAAAACGCACCTTCTCTACTAAGTTCCATGCTCACCACTCCCATAGATACCAGGGTTATGAGAATCTTGCCCAATCTGTTTCTACCAATTCCTAAACTCTTGGCAAGTTGATTTTGAGTAGCCCCTGGTTCGCTTTCGATGGCCGCTAAAAGATTGGTTTCAAGAGGGCCAAAGTCAATTTTTGTGTTGAGCCCTTTATTCCTTATGCGGGCTACCTGCAGCCAAATCCAGTTGGCCAAAACGTTAGAATCCTTCACCCTAACATAGGCAAGCCATTTCCCATCTTCGTTCAAAGCCAAATAAGGAATCGCGCTTCCGGCCTTTACTTCCACATACAGAAGCTGCCGTTCATTAAGCGTTGCTTCACTTACGGAATACGTTAATTCGGGTTTGCATTTTCCGGCAGCAGCTTCCAGCATGTAAGCTTCTTCTGCTACATTAATTTTTGCAGGTTTTCCGTTGTCTTTTATTCCAATAAGAAGCACTCCTCCCCCCGCATTGGCAAATGCGCAAAGCGCTTTTGCAATTTTGAAGGTACTTGTAATAGAATGTTTGAAATCTAAGTTGAGTCCTTCTCCCCTGGCTATCAGGCGGCTGAGCTCTTCTTCAGAAATAGTAGACAAGAAATTACTTTAAAAGTGAATGGAAGGTAGCACAAAAACGGAGGAAAGTATATTTTTGTGCCCGCTTAATGGTGAGCGTAGCTCAGTTGGTTAGAGCGCTGGTTTGTGGATCCAGAGGTCGCCGGTTCGATTCCGGTCGTTCACCCACATTAAAACCGATTCTTTCAGAGTCGGTTTTTTTTTGTCCTTCATTTACCATTACATCTTCACAAACCTGTAGGAGATGTTTGATATGCGGTTGGTAAGAAAAGAGCTTCAAAGCCTTTTCTTTTCCCTGAAGCCCCATTGCATTGTACGACTGGTAGTTATTGTACCTATCTAAAATGGCATCATGCAATTCTCTGGAGTCACCGGCTGGTACAATTTTAATCTCTTCAACTTGCTTAAAATAGTATGAAACATCTGACACATCAGACGTAATGACTGGCCTTCCGGTAGCCATGTATTCCGCTAGTTTGGTGGCAAAGCCATAATTGGCGTAAGGTGTATTGATTCTGTTGAGTAGCAGAAGGTCGCAATCAGCCAAAAGTTGAGGAATCTCTGATGCTCTTACCTGTCCGGTGATTTCCAGATTTGCATCGTCTATTGAAATACCTTCTTTATCAAGTGCGTCTTGTAACTCTGTAGTTCTTATTTGATAGCCAATCAACCTTAGTTTTAGGTCTGGTAAAACAGCTCTGGCCGACTGAAAAGCCTTCACAATACCAGGAACCCCATCCTTGTGCCCAAAAGATCCAAGGTAGCCCATTCTAAGAGTCTTCTTAGAAATATCTACCTTCTCAAATCGTGATGGGTCTACAATGATTGGATGAAGGTTAATGTTGGATTCAGGAAATTTCCGTTTATAGAACTTTACCAGCCTGCGAGAAATAAGCATGAAATGATCGGCAAGTCGATCTTGGTTCTTTTCAAACAAAGAGCTTACCCCTCTGTCCAGCAGCTTATAAAGGGTAGAAGACTCCTGGGTACGAAGCGTTTGAAATTCAGTGTTTTCAATGATAATCTTAAATCCAAGAAACCTGGACATCATGATAACCGGTCCGAGAATGAAGGCTTGCGGACCATAAAAATACAGCACTTCTTTTTCTGTATTTAGCTTGCGTAATAGCTTCCAGAAATTCCACCATGACTTGAGAATCATAAGCAGGCGTCCGAACATGCTTCCTTGCCTTAGGATGCTTTTACTTAGGTATTCAAACTCAATTCCCAAGTGATGTCCCTTAGGCTTTGTGTTAATCCCAGAGTCGTTAAACTCACTGGGTACCAGGAAATAAAATTTGTTGGGAACTTTGAGCTCGTTTAAGCCCTTGCCATAGCAAACAAAGCGAGAATTCGCTCCGTTACCTTCCATGAAATCTCCAACCGCGAAAAAAAGTATTCTCACTAACTGCTCTTACTTAACCTTTTGTTTGTCGAGCCTTTCAAATTTGGAGTTATTGCTTACAAACTCGGGCACCAACCCTTTCATCAGGGTTACTGCGGCTATATCATCCCCTTGCCCAGCCACATCAATCAACTTGGATATACGGTTACTTACTTCATCAAAATCGTACTTGCGAACCCTGGCAATCATAATCTTCTTATGATGGGTAGTCATTGTACTTTCTTTGGTATTCAGAAGTTCTTCCTTGATCTTCTCACCAGGTCTCAGCCCTGTAAATTTGATCTTAACGTCTTTATCTGGTTCAAAACCTGAGAGTCGAATCATTTTTCGGGCTAAGTCTACAATCTTCACGTCCTTGCCCATATCGAAAATAAAAATCTCTCCTCCTTGTCCCATGGTTCCAGCTTCCAAAATCAATTGACATGATTCAGGAATGGTCATAAAGTATCTGGTGATTTCGGGATGTGTCACCGTAATAGGCCCTCCATTCTCAATTTGATTTCTGAAAAGGGGAATTACTGAACCGTTTGACCCAAGTACATTTCCAAAACGAGTAGTGATAAAACGCGTCTTATTCTCGGAACGGTAGTTCATGGACTGCGTATAAATCTCAGCGATGCGCTTAGATGCCCCCATAATGTTTGTTGGGTTCACTGCTTTATCAGTGGAGATCATTACAAATTTCTCAATCCCAAACTTGCAAGACAGGTCTGCTACATTCTTAGAGCCTCCTATATTGGTAAGCACGGCTTCCCGTGGGTTTTCTTCCATCATTGGTACGTGCTTGTAAGCGGCCACATGAAAGACTATTTGAGGGCTCTCAACGACAAATAGTGATTCCAATTTGGAAGAATCTCTTACATCACCAATAACAAATTCAAACTGTATGTAAGAGAAACGATTTTCTAATTCAAGCTTAATAGATGCCAGTGGTGTTTCTGCCTGATCATATAAGATTACTCTTCTGGGATAGTATTGTACAATCTGCCTTACCAACTCACTACCAATACTCCCTGCAGCCCCTGTAACCAGTACGCATTTACCTTCTATTTCTGTCTTAATGTTTTCGTTGTCGAGCTCTATGGGGTCTCTTTCAAGAAGGTCTTCAATCCTTACCTTTTTGATCTGATTGAGGCTCAACTCTCCATTCACCCATTTATTGGCACTTGGTATAATCTTGGTTCTTACACCATTGGCTAAACACAAGTCTACAATTTGTTGTTTCCGCTCTGGCGCAATGTCTTGTACCGAAATGATGAGCTCATCAATACCGTATTTCTCAATGATATGTCTGAACGTATCTTCATTGTACTCAGTAATCAGTACGCCTTCTATGATCTTTCCGGCAAGAGCCTTGTTATCATCCAGAAATACCGTCACCTTGTATTTGGAATGACCGTCCTGATCGATGGTTCTCTTTGTAATAAGTCCGGATCTTCCTGCCCCGAAAATTGCAACATTCTTGCGAACGGTGTTGGTTTGACTGATTTCCTGATAGAATATCTTGACCCCAATCCTAAAAGATGTAAGCAGCACCAAACAAGCGAAATAGTCAATAAGACCTACCCTCAATGGCATTAATTCCCTGTCTTCCCCAAAAAGTCCGAGACTTAAGGAAAAGAGCCAGATAACAGATGAGCCAAGTGTAATGGCATAAAACAGTCGCTTAGCATCGTGTACCCCTGTGTAACGGGTAATTCCTCTGTAAATTCTAAACACTCTGAAAAACACAACGCGTACCAACACATATGCTGGCAGGATAAACTGGAGCTGTGCCCATTGAAGCTTTTCAGGATCAAAATCGTGGATTAACAGAAAGGAAGTAAAGAAGGAAATAACCGATAGGAAGATATCGATTTGCAGAATAATCCACCTAGGGGCAAAACGACTTGACAGATACTCTTTTAACAACATAGACGACCAGTACTACGAAAGTACTTATTTTCAAATACGGTGCTTCTTAATAAGCTTGCTCTTTGTGACCAAATAGGCGATACTGAGGACCAAAACACTCAATATGGCAAAGTTCCATCGGCTTTCTTCAGGAAGTTTGAGTAGAACAATGTTCAACAAGGTTTGCAAAAACGCATACAAAAGCGAAACCCTTGCATGTGGCCACTTTTCTTCATTGGCAAGCAACTGGTACAAATGAAACCTATGGGCCTTGAATATATTTTGCTTTCTAATTAATCTGTGAGCAATGGTCAAAATACTGTCTACTCCATATAAGCTCATTAAAGCGAAATAGTACCAATGACCTTCCTGAATGGAAATGCTAACGATAATATACGAAACCAGTAGCGCAATACTCACACTCCCTACATCACCTAAAAAGCACCTTGCCTTTTTCCTGAGATTGTAGAACAAAAAAGCCACACTGGCCGCCACTACTCCAAAAAACAATTCCTGACTTAATACTTGCTCACCTTTGAAAAGAAGGTAAAAAGGGAGCAAAATTGACAAGGTATATAGGCCTGTAATACCATTGATGCCGTCCATGAAATTGTAGGCATTGATAAGCCCCATTACAAATATGTATAAGCCGACAATCAGCACAACTCCCATAGCATTTGAAAACATGCTCGTTTCCATAAACATGAGTGTTAAGGCACCTAACTGGACCAACACTCTTACCCTGGCGCTCAGATCCAGCATATCATCTATGAAGCCAATAGTACCAATAAGAAACAGCCCTGCGGTAAGGTAAGGTAGCTGTCCTTGAGATACGATAAGAGCAACCACAGCCATTATAGGAAATATGGTACCTGCTCCACGTATGGTTATTGTAGAGTGAGAGCTTCTCTCATTGGGTTTATCGATTATATTGAACCGATCGGCTACTTTAAAATACATGTTAATAAGGACCAGTGCTACGCCGATGGCCCCTATAAATAAGATGATGTCCTGCATACTTAATTGAGCCATTCACTTGCCTTATCAACTACTGAATTGGGATTCCAATTAAGATGTTTTACGGCATTATCATCATTGAAAGTAAGATTAGATGTAATCTTCTTTACAGTGTTTGAATTAATGGGAAAGCGCTTGCCTAGAATGTCTCCAGCTATCCCCAGCAGTTTTGCCATAAATAAGGGAACATTTCTAGGCACACTTTTTCCATAGTGTGCGGAGAATATTCCTTCCAGTTGTCTAAAACTTGGGTTCTTCTGGTCAGTAAGGTTATAGACTCCTGTTGCCAGGTGCTCTTGTCCTATTAAGGTTGCCACATCTTGTGCCAACACCATGCTCTTTCTGGCTTTACCGCCGGCAATAGAAGCATATCGACCTGATGCAATGCCTTGCGACATGCTCTGCAAATTCCCAGGAGCATTCTTACCAACTATAAGCGGTAGCCTCAATGTAGTGAGCCTAAACCCATGACTAGCGGCTTTCTCTTCCAGCAGCTCCTCAGCTTGTATTTTACTAAGTGCGTATGGCGTTTTCCCATTCTTTGGATGCGACTCTGCAATGTCTTCTCCTTGCTCACAGCCATAAACAGCCACGGTACTTATAAATACGAAGTGTCCGGCAAAACCACTTTTTTCAAGCGCAACACAAAGCCTTCGTGTACCTTCTAAATTCACGTCGAAAAAGGCCTTTTCTTCTTCTGGGGTAGCCGGTACCGTGTGAGCCAGTCCAGCGGAATGAACCACCAAGTCAAACGTGCCCTGAAGTTCTGGAACCTGATTGCTTAAATCAGCAACTACATCAGCATTGCTGCGCCCAAGGCTAACAACCTCATAGGTATTGGACAGGGTTTTATATATGTACCCTCCCAAAAAGCCACTGGCGCCTGTAAGCAAGCAACGTTTCAAGTGAATCTTTTTACAGTGTTGTTCTCTAATGAATACTTCTGTCCACTTTCCGGGCAACTTGCCTTTTGTGAATCATCAAATTCCAATCGATGCCCATACTCGCTCATCCAACCAATTTGTCGCGCCGGATTTCCCACTAAAAGTGCATAATCGGGAACATTTTTGGTAACAACTGCTCCTGCACCGATGAAGGCAAACTTTCCAATATCATGCCCACATACAATGGTGGCATTGGCTCCAATTGTAGCCCCTTTCCCTACTTTGGTGCGGGTGTATTCATTTCTTCTGTTCACGGCACTTCTGGGATTTACAACATTTGTAAATACCATTGATGGCCCCAAAAAAACATCGTCATCACATTCCACACCGGTATAAATAGACACGTTGTTCTGTACCTTGACATTGCTTCCCAAAACTACATTTGGGCTCACTACAACGTTTTGACCAATGTTGCAGTTCTTGCCTATTTCACATCCGGGCATTATATGGCTAAAGTGCCATATACGAGTGCCATCGCCTATTTGGCAGCCTTGGTCAACAATGGCCGTAGGATGTGCTTTGTAACTCATTTCGCTTTAAAATCAACCATTCGACTTATCCAAAAACTTGCTCCATTGCCAAGAGTCTCTTACCATGTCGGAAAGGTCTTTAGAAGCTTGCCAATTTAATATTTCTCGAGCCATGGATGTATCCGCATAAATGGCTTCTACGTCACCCGGACGTCTTTCGCCAATCTCATGAGGAACGACTACTTCATTGACTTCGGCAAACTTCTGAATCACTTCAAGTACACTATATCCCGTCCCATTACCAAGATTTACAAACTTATAATTCTCCGAAGACGGGGTCATCAAATAGTCAAGTGCCTTAACATGAGCATCTGCCAAATCTTCAACGTGGATGTAGTCTCGAATGCAAGTACCATCTTTGGTTTGATAGTCATTGCCATATACTGTGAGCTTTTCAATAAGTCCTTTGGCTGCCATTACTACCAATGGCATTAGGTTATTGGGCTTATTAAGAGGTAGTTCGCCTATTTCATGACTATGATGTGCTCCTACAGGGTTAAAATATCGCAGGGCTATAGAGTTCACCTCTTTATGTGCGGCGGCAAAATCCTGCAGGATTCGCTCACACATTTGTTTGGTGGCTCCATAAGGAGATTCTGCAATCTGCATAGGAGTTTGCTCAGTAACGGGGTTGCTTTCTGGCTGCCCATAAACGGTACAACTGGATGAGAAAACCACATTTTTAATGTCATGCTTCAGAACCTCGTTTAACAGCGCTATAAAACCTGATACATTGTTCTGAAAATACATCATAGGATTCTCTACAGACTCTCCTACTGCCTTGTAGGCCGCGAAATGCACGATACCATCAAGGTCTTCATCTTCCAAATACTCTCGGTAACTATCAAAGCTTTGATAATCTTCCTTGATCCATGGAATCTTAGTACCACTAAGTCTTTGTAAGCTATCGTGAATAAACTCCTGAGAATTGCGACAGTCATCTACAATAACAGGGCTAAAACCACTTTTTATTAGTGATAGGACAGTGTGCGACCCGATAAACCCGAGCCCACCTGTTACCAATACCTTTTTCTTACTTTCCATGTTCTGCGGCATAAATTCTTTCAATAATCTCAACCACCTTGGTTCCTTCCAAGGCATTCGCCGTAATTACATCGGTTCCATGAAGCGTATTGATGACGTTGGATATTACTTCTCCATGATTAGCTGCTGAACCCTTATAAGCGCCATAGTCATTAGGGGCATTGGATGCTTCAATTTCAGGCATTGCGTAGCCTTCAATATTGCAATACTTGATTTCATTCATGTACTGCCCACCAATTTTTAATGAACCCTTTGATCCTATAACTGTAATGGAGCTTTCCAAATTTTCCTGATAAACCGCGGTACTAAAATTAAGCATTCCTATACCACCATTAACAAACTCAAAAGAGGATGTACCTGTATCGGGAAACTCAGTATAGGCGCCATGCTTATACGTTTTTAATCGGGTCTGGATGTTTTTTATGTCGCCAAAGACCCAGTACATCAGATCAATAAAATGACTGAACTGCGTAAAAAGCACACCTCCATCCTGTTTTAGAGTCCCGTGCCACCCTCCTGGCTCATAGTAGGCTGTATTCCTATTCCAATAGCAGTTAATTTGAACAGAATAGATGTCACCAAGTAGCTTTTTTGACACCACATCCTTCAACCATTTTGAAGGTGGGCTGTACCGGTTCTGCTTGACCACAAAAACCTGCCTGGAAACCTGTAAAGCCTTATAAATCACTGATTCACACTCGGCTTTATTCAAGCCCATTGGTTTTTCAATGATAGTGTGTTTTCCCTGGTCTAACGAGGATAATGCCAATTCGCAATGCGAACCATTTGGTGTACATATATCAACTACGTCAAAATCCAGTTTTGCGTCAACAGCTTCCTGTATACTAGTGTAAAATGGGACATCCGCAGGATATGTATCACGCTTTGACGCCTGCTCATCTATATCCACAATAGCCACTACCCTTGCGTGTGGATTTTGCTTCAGGTACTTGAAATGTCTCTGGCCTATTCTACCAAAGCCAATTAAGACAAATCCAATTTCGCCTTCAATATTTGAATGACCTATCATATTAAAATATCTTATCCCACTTGTCGCCTATGCCCCTTCGTCCACTACTTCCTGCAGTCCTTGCAAATATTTGCTTGCGAGAATATCTCTATTGAATATGGTGTCAGCCAGTTTACTAGCCTGTTGTGCCATTTTTTCCCTGGTCCCAGGGTTATTGCCAATGAGCGCCATGGCCCTGGCAAAATCCTTGGGATCATTTGGGTCAACATTTACGCCGCAGCCATGTTCTTCTACAAGGTCTTTAATCCAGCCCTTGGTAGACTGAATGATAGGAACGCCTGCTGCGAAAGAATCAAACATCTTATTAGGAGAACTTGTGTGAAGCACGGATATATCCTTGAAAGTCACAAAACTTGCCTCAGCAATTCCAAACCATTTTGCTATTTCGGTTTTAGGTAGGAGCCCTAGAAAATGGATGTTCTTATTACTGCTCTTGGCGGCTTCCTCTTCAAGCGCTTCTCGTTCAGCCCCGTCGCCAGCAAACACAAGTGCTATGTTTTCGCTGGGAAGGTGTTCTAAACTTCTAACTATTTGAAAGCAATCGTCCATAAGCCCCAAACTCCCCGCATAGAGAAAAATGGACTTTCCTTCCAGGTCCTTTGGAAATTTCTCTGGCCTGCTGGTCCGTTCTTTGAACAAGGCAGGATCTGAGGCATTAGGTATTACCAGTGTAGGTTTGGCAGGGAGAATGTCTTTTACTCCTGCCTCCATTCCCGGACTACAGGGAACTACCAGGCTAGAATTAGAATAACACAACCTTTCAAACCACAAACTGGCCTTGATCATCTTCTTTGAGGTAAGCAAACCTAGCTCAATGGCTCCTTTGGGCCATAAATCTCGGACTTCGAAAACCAAGGGTACTCTTTTAAACCATTTTGCCACCAAACCAGGGATACCAATGGTAATTGGCCCCGAACTGGCAATTACAACATCGGCTTTTAAAACCAGTGCGTAATAAATTGACATTAATGAAAAAATGAGAGCTCTAAATGCCCTATTGAGTTTGGATTTCTTGTTGTCATCAGCTGAGTTAATAATGACAAGATTGATTCCTTCGAACTCCTTTTTGGTGATAAAACCTTCTGCTTTGATATCTGATTTATAGTAGGGAGATGTAACTACAGTAACATGATGTCCGGCATCCACCCATCGCTTTACAAGTTCGTACACTCGCGTACTCCAACTTCCTTTTGGTGTACCGAAATACTGGTAAAAGATGACTATTCTCATTCGATGTGCGAAATAAAATCCTTGAGTTTCTTTTCGTATGTATGTATCTCGGAATTATCAACAAGGGTTACCAGGATATCTCCCTTGAAATACTTGTCGGCTTCTTCCTGCACGGTTTTCAGGTTTTTCGAATTCAGAGATTCAACAATACGTATCTCCAACTTTCCTTTTTCGAACTGATGTGCCTGGTAGTTCAATTTAATATCATGCTCAAAGAATAGGTTTTTGAAAATATAGTACAATGTGAGCGAAGGGTAATTCTGCTGATTTCCCTGAATACTCTTTCCTACCCTGCCAGTTACTTCTTCAAGAATGTGATGAGCTTTCCCACATGGACAGCGCTTTCCCTCCGGAGCCAAACGAATGTAGTCTCCCAATTTGTAGCGAATTATAGGGAAAGAATAGCTATGCAGATTAGTCACTAAAATCTCGCCTTCTTCATCATGCTCTACAATACAACCTTCCATATTCAGGTGCATGTTTCCATGAGCACATTCAAAGGCTATGATACCAGCTTCGGCTGCTCCATACTCACTGACAATATTGGTTCCAAAGGCCTTTTGTATTTCTTGATTGTAATGTGGAAATATCTTTTCAGAAGTTCCTTTAATCATTTTCAAAGCCTTGAAAGCTGGTTTCTTGTCTTCTCTATTTAGAATCTTGGCCAGCTCATATATCATGCTTGAATATCCATGAATAAACACTACTCCTTTCAATTGCCTTTTAAGTGTTTCAATTGATTTGGGAGAATAGTCAAAAAGCCGAAAACGATTTTGTAATGCATCCAGTAAACGTACCTTGAGCCTGCTTTTGGCCGATAGGTTGTACCCCCAGAAATACAAATTCCTTTCCCAGGGAAGCACCCCGTGCCAGGAATAGCCACGCATTATGGCAGCTCTGTTGGCTGAGTCCCAACTCTCGTTTCTATAAAAAGTAAGTACCTGTCCGGTAGAGCCTGATGTCTCACAAAAGAAGAGCTTGTCAAACTGGCTTTTATCCGAGTGTAAACTCTCATTGTGTTCGAGTAACTCTGCCTTGTTTATACTGGGCAATTTTTGTAAAAAGTTCAGGTCTGAACAATCGGACGCCTTGATACCCAAATCACTGAATTGAGCTTTATAGTAGGGAGAGTATTCTTCCACAAAAAGAAGCAATTCCTTTAGCCTTTTCAGTTGATAAGCTTTTAACTGAGAGATTGTCCAGGAATCGCTTTTGGTTAAAAAGCCATACCACTTATCCAAACTTGGGTTGCGAAGGGCAGCACCTTGCTTGAAAATAATTTTGCTCAGTAGGTTTCTCATTAACTCAGAAGTTGCTTCCAACTCTCTTTTACCTTGGCCCAGGAAAAATTATCAACCAGGGTTCGTGCATTGGTCGCCAATCGAAGTCCTTCATTCCCGTCCTGAACAAGTCGTTTCACGGCTTCAGCCATTTCCATATGATCGGCAATGGAAGTTTGAATACCTTCTCTGCCATTTTCAAAAAGATCGGGAATACCTCCCACATTGGTACTTATTACCGGCAAGCCTAAGGCCATTGCTTCTATTACGCTTACCGGGGTATTGTCAAAATTTGTGGTATTAATAAATACATCATACTTTTCTGAAAGTGCCAGCCAATCAGGTTTACTCATTCTACCCGTAATCTCAACATTTGCTTCCACACCTCGCTCTTTGGCATAGGCCTTTGTTTGCTCCATAGTACCGTCCTTATCAGGACCTACCATACAAAGCTCTGCATTTGGATATTTCCTGAGTACTTCTTCCAGTACGTCAATAGCCATAAGCGGATTGTAGGTTTCATGAAAGGCTCTCACCCATAACATCTTGGGCTTTAATGTTTCACGTTTCTTGAAGGTATAGTTTTCAAGCTCTATATAGTTAGGGATAAGGCTTGGTGTCTTTCCCCAGCGACTACCCAGTTCCTTTTGAAGGTAGGTAGAAGGTGCTATTACATCCAGGCAATTATCCAGATAGCGCTTCATTTTAACAGGGCTCTTATCATAACGATGAGGCAAATCGCCCCCTCTTAAAATGGGGACATAGGGCAGCCCTCTTAGTTTGCAGAGAATACCCGAAGTCCAGGCAAAGTTGAACGCCGTAGTACTGTAGGTATCAATAACCACTTTATGATCCTTAGGACAAGTGAGAATTGCCCACCACATATGTAATATTCGCAGAGGCATACTTCTCACATCTGAGACCTGTTTTACATCTGCAAACTCCTTCATTTTCTCTCCTAGTGTTTCAATACTAGTGGGTGTAAAACCGTGCTTCTGAAGCTTGTTTCCTATATATAGGATGGAAATACTCAAGTGAATCAGCTTTTTTGGATTCTAAGAATCCGATACTTTATAAAGGCTCCTAATTGTTGTGGCCAATCGCTTTTCATGCAAGGGCGCTCAACAAGCATAAAGAACAACCCTGATAGAACGAATAGGATGGGCAAGGTAACTAAGGCCACAACTATCAGATTGAGTGAGTAGTGATCACTTACGTGAATGTGCCCGGTAAACTTGCTGAAAAAGGCGAATAAGGGGTAGTGAATAAGATAGATGGTATAACACATACCGCCGATGATAGTAATCAGCTTCTTACGCATCAATACATTCAACAGCTTCCCCTTAAAACCTGCGAAAAAGATCAAAATAGTGTATAAAGGAAATGCATAGTGATATACCTGTCTATAAGATGCCTCAGCATGAATTCCAACCATACAACCTATAAACACTAAATCCCATAGGTAGGATTTTTTCTTAAAGAAATCTGTTGTGTCATGAACAAAGACATCAGCCACAAAAAAGCCTGCCAGAAAATACTGCAACTCAAAAAAGATGGTCTTTTCCCAATGCATGCTTTTTATCTCAGGGGCAAACAATATTGAGATAAACGTAACGCCTAGCAGAGCTGCCAGCAACACTGCACGTCTAAACAGAGCATTTCCTTTCCAAAAGAACAAAGCCGCTAAAAATGGTGCCAGAATGTAAAAAATCACTTCTACTTCCAAGCTCCATGTTACAGGGTTAAGCTTACTCCACTCCCCATATATCCAGGTGTGTACGTAGGCCAAGCTGGCCCACAAATGATCTAAGAGTTCGGAAGCATTCTCACCTAAAAAGAGTACCTGGGCAAAGAAGGCACCTACCATTACTATGATAAATGGAGGCTCCAAGCGTAAGAGTCGCCTTTTGTAAAATAGAGATAAACTCACTTTTCTCCCCCCTAGCATTCTTTGCCTGGCAAATGGCAGTCCCAATATGAATCCACTTAACATGAAAAACACCTGAACTCCAAAAGCTCCTTTGTTAACCAAAAACCCTAGCCAGTCATTTAATGGATCAACTACAAATTCATGCGTTGTTGACTTTTGAAACCATGAACTCAAATGAAGCATTACCACTGGAAAAATGGCAATAAACCTTAAGCCATCAACTTCCGGTATGTAGTGTTTCCTATTGGTAACACGGCTTAGGTTGGTTTCAAGAAATGTGAGTACGCTCAAGATGTATTTGTATTAAGCTGCTTCGCTTGTCGGTAGCTCAGCTACAGAATCTGGTTTTGAAACAGTGGTCTTTTTATTGCTAAAAACGTAGGTAGCGCAAGCCAAACCGAATGTAAGGGGCGAAATCACTGTTCGCATTGCGGAGTGCATGGTACTCATAATGGATACCACAAAGAGAAATGAGATAAAACTTTTGGCTGTTTGACTTTTTGCACCTGATATCTTAAAGAGTGGAATGATAATCCACAAAAATGAAGCCAGAAAGCCAAGAAAACCGTGCTCGGCCCACAACCTTGTAAGTTCAAGGTGCGGTGCAGCCGCTTCCAATCCGTATTTAACCCGTTCTTCATTGGACTGGCCCGGGCCAACTCCCAAAAAGAAATTGTCCATCCACATGTCAAAGTCGTTGATGGCAATAACACTTCGGTTTGAAGTTATTTTTTGAAGGTTCTTCTCCTTATCACCTGCCACAGTTCCTGCGGTTTCGCCTTGATAGCGCAAAAGCAACTGACCACCAGTTAAGCTATTAACAGCCATAAATACAAGAAACACACTAAGAGATGCTATTAAAAACCTACCCTTGTTAAATAACTTCCTGCGCCCGGCTCTTGAAATTAACAAAGCTACTGCCACTCCCAGTATACCTGTTACCACACCTCCTCTGGAAAAGGAAAGTAGGCTCCACATAAGTGAGATACCCAAAATTGAGAAGAGAGTAATGCGATGTGTAATGCGCAGGTTGAACAGCCAGCTTAATATCAACAATCCAACTCCAAACCCTAATACTGTAGATACTTGGTTGGACCCCCAGCCACCTGTAAAATCGCTGTTCGCACCCAGTGTGAAAGAACTTGCGCTAATGGTTGGAGACTTAATTACAACAAGGAGTAGAATGGAAACAATCCCTACAATTATGACCTTAAACATTCCTTGAATGTCTTTTAGGTGATATCGCTCTTTGGTAAAATAAATTCCATACAGGCACATGGAGAAAAATCCCAGATAGTTATACGTAACTTCAAAACGCCAGGCATAATACTGCATTGGGACAACGGCCAAGCTGGGTAATGTTAAAAACAACAATGCCCAAACGGTCCAATCTGGCTTGCGCGAACGCCGACTCAGAGAAACAATTCCATACAGAAGCAGAACTATTGATAGGTACTTGCCAGTTTCTGTTGGTATGAAGGGATAAGACCTTGCAATACGAGCCAGAAGCTCAATGGGAAGAAGGTATACAAGCAGTATGGGTAGCGTCTGCCTTTTACTCTTAAAGTTGGAGGCTATAAAAGAGAGAATTATCCAATAGAACCAAAGGATCAAGGGGACTGATGAAAAATTACACAGCAATCCGATGGCGGCGTGAAAACCGAGTACATGGTAAAAGTTACCATGAGCCATCCATAATAAAGGGTTCTTAAAGATCAATACCTAAAAATTGGTTGAATGCCAAAGCTCCAGTGAGTAAAGCATGAGAATACGTTGGTATACACTAGCCCTACTTATATGCGCTTCGTTGCGATGCTCAAGCGCCTTGAAAAGGAATTCAACATATTCTCTGTTGACATATTCGGTAACAATACCGCTCTTGTCAAGCATCAATGCCTTCATCTTTTTGAAATCTCCGCTGGAAAGGCTCTTGTCCAGGGGAATGGCAAATCCTTTTTTTGATCCTTGACTTGTTCTTGGCGGAAATGCCTTTTTATGAATTTCTCTAAGGAAAATTTTGGTTTGTTTTCGAGTCGATTTCTGCTCAAAAGGTATAGAAAGGGCAAAACTTGTCAAGTCTTCATCCAGGATAGGAACCCTGTACTCCACTCCGTTGAGCATGGACATCATATCGGTTTTCCTCAAATAGTCGCTCAACATAGTTTTACGGAAATAGTCAAATACTATTTGTCCGTCAAAACCAGAGGGCAACTCATCTGTTAAAAGGCCTTTATACAAATCAATACCTTCTGTATCACTGAAATTGAAAACCTTCTTCCCATCAAAAGCGGTATGCCTTGAAAACCAGGAGTGCCAGTCGTATAGCATGTCTTCTGGTTGATCGTTCCAAAGGTCGGCCAAGCGCTTGGCAAGGCGTTTCTTACTGCCACCTAAAAGTGATGTGGCCATTCCGAACACAGCTTTACCAGACATCCGGGTAAGCCCATTGGACTTTAACTTAAGCATTTGGTAAAGCCAGGTTTGCGAAGGATAACCATTGTACAATTCGTCGCCGCCATCACCACCAACCAGCACTTTTGAATATTGTGAGGTAGCCTTGGTAAGGTAATAGACGGGAATGGCCGAAGAATCGGAATAGGGCTGATCGAAATTGAGGAGAATTTTATTTAAAACATCCAATCCAAAATCATTGTGGATGTCTATAATTTGCTGCTGGCCGTTCACCGATCTTGCATACTCTGAAGCCACGTCAGATTCATCGTACTCTTTATCATCAAAACGAACTGTAAGCCCCTTGATACCAGGTTGTGCCTTGTTGGCGTAATAGTATACAAGCGACGAATCAATTCCTCCACTTAAGGCCACTGCTATATCTACATCGGCAATTAAGTTTCTGCTTATTGCCTTTCCGACAAGCTCTTCAGACTTGGCCAGATTGTCTTCAAACGAAAGGCCATTGTTTCTGTCGAACTTGTATTGGTACATCTTCTCCTGACGGTAACCATTAGAGGAAAACTCCAGAACAGTACCCGGTTCAAGCGTTTGTACTTCGTTGTAAATGGTATAGGGCTCCGGACAATAGCCCAGATTGAGATATGCTTTGAGACATGCTGAATTAATTGACATGCCTCTGATTACTGGTTTCAAAGCTTTGATCTCACTCGCGAAACCAAGTCTATTTTTTTCTTTGCTTATATAAAGGGGTTTAATACCTCCAGGATCTCGAGCCAGGATAATTTTTTCGCCGTTCCTTCTATCCAAAATTGCAAAAGCGAAAATGCCACGCAGTTCATGAATAAACTGTGTTCCGTATTTGATATAACCTTTCAGTATAACCTCAGTGTCACTCGTGCTTTGAAACTCTTCACCTGCAAGCTTCTCTTTTTTAAGTTCTCTGAAATTATAGACTTCTCCATTATATGCTATCCAAACGTTCTCACTCGTGTCTTTGAGAGGCTGGTGTGCAGACTCAGAAAGGTCTAGTATGGATAGACGTCTATGCCCCAGAAACACCTTGGATTCAAAAAGATAGCTCTCGTTATCAGGTCCTCTATGGGCAATAGATCTAACCGCCTGCAAGCATTCGTCTTGAGATAGACTTGCATTCAGATCATAAAAACCAACAATTCCACACATACCTTCTACTCAGCTCTTTTGTATTCATCAACATTCACAAACTCATTGAGAATACGATTGTTATAATGTTCATAGGTAAAGATCTCCAAGGTTTTATCGAAGTTGTAGGCCAGCTCCTTTAGCAATTTCCGGTCCTTGATAATCATCTCAAGACCTTCTGCAACTTTTGCCGGCGCTATATCTTCAAGTAAAACTCCATTGTCTCCCGTTTTAATGTATTGCCCAATAGAGGATACTGACGAAACCACTGGTACACATCCATAGGATGCTGCTTCTGAAATTACCTTCGGGAAACCCTCAGATGCTGAACTCGGCAAACAGAAAATCTGACATTCTCTGTATACTTCATTGAGCTCATTCCTGGACATTTTTCCAGTAAAGACAATATTTTGATCAACTTCCCTCGCTCTTTCTTCAAACTCTGGCTGGGCTTCACCACCTCCCACAAAGTAGATTTTCTCGATGGGCTCTTTAATCATTTTAAGTGCATCCAATAACCTGCCAACGCCTTTAGGCTCTTCAATCCTTCCCACAAAGCAAATCTTCATAGGACCGTCATAGTTCTTTGCAGCACGTACTTCCCTTGCTTCAACCAGCTCCGATTCATTAAAACACGGATTCTCGAAGAAATGTACTTGCTGAGGTTGATTTTCCCAGGTTCCATTAACAGCAACAAATGTGTTGGTAGCCTTTTTTAACAGGCTTCTTTGAATGCCGTAACTCTTAGGTGGATTTACCTGATTCCAATTACCTGCAAACTTGTGCCAGTACTTTCTCTTCCCATCCAAAAAGGACCTTAAAATACCAATAAAGGCCGGAACCGATGGAGCTCTGGTATGAATGTACTGGTGCTTGTTGGCGTACTTATTAATGGTGCTGATATAGGAAAGGAATTTGGAAGCGAGCTGTAATTTGCTTTTAACATTATGTCCTCCAGCAGCACGTATGGGTACCAACTTCACATTCTCCGTTCTTGGAGGGCGTGCATTCCCTGGATTGGGCTCATCATATAAAAAACCTATCCAGGTAATCGTATCAAATATTTGAGTCAATTCTTCAATCTCACGCAAAGTGGCTTCAAATACTGCAATCTTCCCATTCTCCTCATAGAAGTTGGAATCAGAGATTACCAGCAGATCGCGCTTCGAGCTATTATTTGCCATAAACCGGTGCTTGGATGAATTTAATTGAGAAGTCTTTCTACTTCACTCAGATATTGTTTGATGATAATGTCCCAAGAGAACTTATCAGCAAACTCCAGCGATTGCGATTTAAAGGCTTCTTTCTTGTTGAGAATGTTTCTTACCGCTTCAGCTATTTGGTGGGTATTTAATGGTTCTACCAGATAGCCATTTTCACCATTACTGATAGCGTCTTCTATGCCTGAGCCTAAAGCTCCAATTGCTGGTGTACCCAAGGCATTGGCTTCCAGAATTGCTATTCCAAAGCCTTCAAAATCTCCAGAAGGACTTGCCACACTTAGCATCATAAAAATATCAGATGATTTGTTCATAGAGATGAGGTCATCCCGGTCCACCTTTCCGTGCAACGTCACATAATCCTGAACGCCAAGTTCCATGATCTGCTTGTTTATACGCTCTTCTTCGCTCTTAAGTCCTACACAATGGTAATGCACTGAGGGATAATCTTTGATGATTTCTGGAAGTGCGGCTATTACGTTTTGCTGCCCTTTTCTGAACCATAAGTTCCCGACCGTTATCAACGATGGACTACCTTTCATTGCCCTTGAGGGAACTTCTACTTCAAACTCACGAAGATCAATACCGTTGTTTATGACCACCCTTCGTTGTTTGTTTCCAGAAAAAGTGGGCAATTTTGAAGCAGTGTAGGCCGATACTGAGGATACCGTATCATATCGTTTGAGACAAGCATGCGTTACTCGTCTCAGAACGTTGTTTGTAATTACTACATCGCCGCCATGCGTAATGGCTAGGAGCTTAACACCAAATCTGAATTTAAGATAGGCTCCCAACCAGATGGAAAATCTTCCTGAACAGATGACCAGATCATATTCTCCACTCTTAACTACCTCATTTGCTTTTTTCAGTCGATGGCGATAGTTTTTTAAACTTGACGCATGTCTAACAAAACGATGTACTTGAAACTCGTTTTGGGCATCAAAGTCCAATACTTCCTTTTCTGACATGAAATCAGATATGGTAAGTACGTCAATATGGTAACCGTTGGCATGAAGGTACTGTACCACATTAAAGGCCTGATTACCAATCCCCCCAGGTCCAGGGGGAAATTCAGAGGATACAAAGAGAATTCTTGGGATGTTGGCCACCGAAACGATCTTAAACGTAGCTCAAATGATCTTGAACAGTACTATTGACATTTTCAACCCCTTGTTTTTCTACAAAGAGTTTTGCCCATATCTCAAAGGAAGTGAGCAAACCAACGTGATAGGTGGATGAGTTCTCAACCATGTGATCCAGCTCAGCTTTATTGAGTCCGAAAATATCGGCAACTGTGCCGTTGTAGAAGAAGGATGGCTTCGTTTTTATCTCCCTCCACCCCTGTGTTGGAAATCCGTTTTTCTTTTTCCAGACCAAGTCTGATGGAAGTGTCCTCTTGGCCAGGTTCCTTACGATCCATTTATCTATCATAAATGGATGTTTGTAATTGTAAAACTTGGATGTACGCCCAATTTTAAATTTAACCGGAAGGTTTACTGCAAAGGCAAGCATTTCTTCATCCAAAAATGGGAACCGTGACTCTATGCTGTGCATCATCCCCATTCTATCGTTTCGCCATAAAAGAGCAATAATCCCCTCTTGTAACATCTGCGCAGTGAGGTAATGCAACTCTCTATTTTTCTCAGGTAAAAAGTCGTAGGACTTAATGGCACTATTACGAATTATTTGACGCGTATAGCGCTGTGACGCCAATTCAAACACATCAGACAAGCCTCCTGATCCCTTGTTCTTATCTACATAATTACCCAGTTTTGGCAATCTACTGTATATGGCATCTATTAAGTGGTAGGGTGCCTTTATTAAATTGTTATAGCGGCTGGTAAGCAATCTCGGGTATCCAAGGAATAGCTCATCTGACCCTTCACCAGTCAGAACGGCCTTTACACGTTCTCTTCTAGCTACAGAAGAAACCTTTGAAAACGGGATGGCATTAAAGTGAGTAGTAATAGGTACTTCATAATGCCAGGTAACCCCGGTAACTCCTTCAAGTGCTTCTTCCTTCTTAAAGGGATAATCATACAGCTCTTTGTTCAGATGATTGGAAAGACGCTTAGCCCCTTCAAACTCTGAGAGTGCTCCTAACACATTGGCCGTAAAGAATGTGAGGTCTTGATGGTTTTTGCAACCATAAACTCCTATTAAGCTTGAATCAATACCTCCACTTACAAAAGCTCCAACGGGAGCATCACTTATGAGTAGTTTCTTGACGCATTTATTGAAAAGATGCTCAAACTCATCAGTCACTTCGTTTCTTGATTTGCCATTGAGCCTGTCGTATTCGCTTTCGTTTACGTATTGCTCAATACCGAAGTACTTCTTTTTGCTGATGCTTCCATCCTCTATTTCCAAATAATGTCCTGGCGATAGTGTCTCTACTCCCTTCCAGGCTGTGTAGTTCCATGACTTTTCAAGAATACCCATGGTACTGTAAAGCATCTTTACAGGGTCGGGCTCAAATTCGGTAACAGCCATGAAAGCTTTTGCTTCCGAGGCAAACCAAAGTGTATTGCTTTTATCAATTCCAAAGAACAGGGGTTTAATACCAATTCGGTCCCTTGCCAACACCAGTCTTTTGGTCTTGATGTTGTACCAGGCAAAAGCAAACATGCCCTCAATTCTTTCCAGAGTCTTTTCTATACCCCAGGCCTTTAATGCTTTCCACAGTACTTCGGTATCGGAAGTAGATTGGAAATTTTGGTCAGGTAAGTCTTTTTTTACTTCCTGAAAATTGTAAATCTCACCGTTGTAAACCAGCACGTCATCGTTGTCTCTAAAGGGCTGTGCACCTCTTTCAGACAAGTCGAGTAGGCTTAATCGGTTATGCGCTAGTCCAATATATTCTCCGTAGTATTTTCCATGCGAATCTGGACCTCGATGGTGTTGTTGCTTGATCATAGTATCCAAGACATCCTGGTTTACCGTGTTCAAGCTCAAATTGTAAAAACCGGAAATTCCACACATAAACTATTCGCTTAATTATTGAGGACTCTAAGCCTCTCCAACATTATTTCTATCCATCACCCTAAGAAATTGCTTCGGCCTTGAAGGGAGCAATTTTCGGGCTTTTCAACATTTTCGACGACCGTTTCCAGGATCGCATAAACTGAACTATCAAAAAAGGGATCAACACCAGGGTAAGCAATAAGCCGAGTGGTTTTAGCCACTTTACTTGCTTAAACTTATAGGGTATAACTGAGGGGGGAAGGTTGGCAATTACACTTACCCATACGGCCTTTGAGCTGAAGTATGTTCTAAAAAAATATAGGACACTGGGAATAGGGCGTGGTGCCCAAAAAGACTTTGGACGAAATGCATCCCAACTCCCCATTTGCCTCAGCCCGCCTACCGGCGCTTTTACATCTTCACAATAGGCTTTAGGGTTTGATACAGATTTGAAACCATTTAGGTATGCACGCATGCCATATTCGCCATCTCCCATGCGCTGCTTCTCAAAATTCCTGTCAAACATTCCGCAGGTCTCAAAAATGTGTTTGTACAATACCACATTCCCGGTAGCCAGTTGTGCCGAATACTTGAAATAGTTTCGGTGTGGTGGTATGGTAGCTCCTTCGGGGAAGAATACTCCTGAGCTAATATCCGTATTGAAATACTCTAAACACCTTAAATGATGTTCTAACCAAGTAGGCTCAAACCTCACATCGTCTTCAGTAAGTGCTATTATGCTTCCTGAAGCTCTTTGAATAGCGGTGTTTCTTGCCAGCCATAAGGCCTTTTCGGGTTGAAACCATGGCTTTATATCCAGCTTCCAGTTGTCGTAAAAATCTTCTCGATATGGCTCGCTTTGATCGGCAACAAGCACTTCAAAATTGGTATAGGTCTGTTTTTCTAAATCTCTGAATACATCGTCCAGGTACTCGTATCTGTTAAGTGTAGGAATTACGATACTCACTAATGGCGCTTCCTTTAGAAGCTCACAATCAAAGGTTTCAAAGTCAGGATACTTGACGTGATCTCTGTTAAAGTTATCCTTTGCCATGTGACCTTTAGACTTTAGATAGGCGGAAACCTCGGCAAAGGGATTCTTCAAAGAGAGAACACGAATTATCAATGTAAACAGCACTCTTAGGGGATGATGGAACTTCCTGATGAATCGGTATTCATCCACAAGTGGCAGCTTAGTTTGCTCACTCCATACATCAATTCCTGAAACCGTATTCTTGGTTCTATCAATGACTCCTAGTTCAAAAGCCCTGTAGGCCTGGTCTCGCCTTTGTGCTTCTTCGCTTTGGTATGAACTGTCAACTGGAATTTTCCTGGCCAAGTCTGGATCACTGGATACATCAGTAAAGTAGCCATAGTCTTTACTTGGCTTCAAGTTGAAGTACCATGTGGGAATGATATACTCGTGCAGTTTAAAAATCAATGGATTATTTATTCAGGTCATTGACGGCAATTGGTCAGAAAGCAATCTTCTCCAAAAACCACCCAGACTTAATTCGTTTTCCCAAAGCCGCCTGTTAGCAAGTTGCTGAGATCTAAAGGAAGCGGCCGTATGTTTTCTATGGTACTCAAGAACCAACTCCGGTAATAGGTTAATCATCTTCTCCTCTAGCCAAAGTACATGCTCTCTCCACTTAATAATATTTGCGAAGGGCAGTATACAATCTGTATTGACAAAAATAGGAATGCGTCCCATTGCAAGTGTTTCATAGAGCCTCACCGAGAAATTCCCTCTGCCTCTTAGGCAAAGTGTATAATCTGAGTCATTAATATTCTGATAGAAGTTACGCGCCGATTTCCTTCTCTCTTCTGTAGTTGTTGCCCCACCTCGGTACTGGTCATTTTTAATAAATGAAGTGCTCACCAGCGAGCTCGATTCCAAAACATTCAAAGCGCGTGAGCGCCTGGAAGTATAGGAAGAAAGCGGCTGATTGCAATAACTCCTCCTCAAATTATTCTTGAGTGTATGGAGAAAAATGGTAAGAGCTTGTTTGGTATTTGCTTTTGCCTGGCCACAGAACCCTATGCTTGGCTTTTCCGAATATTCCCGTATCTCAATTTTACTTTTATTAAAATGACGGGGCAGTGGATCTGTGACGAACGCTGGCATTCCAATGTGATAATCAGGATGCTCACTTCTATTTCCACTTAATCGCAGCACCACTAAGCCTTCTTGACTAGGAATTTTGATACCAAAATCCCCTGAAGTAAAAGAAATTGTTGTCTTTCCCTTCTGAAAAGCATTCCTAACGCATTCCAGGGCTTTCTTCTTCTTATTCTGTTCGTAGTAATAATTCCAGGATAAGGGCAGCACTGCATAGTCGGCGTCCTCAACATCCCCAACGAACTCTACTTCTTCTGCTGAGATACCATAAGTTGCTTGTCGCTGAAGGTCGTCATATTTACTTCCTTTGCCCCAAAACGGTTTCAGTATATCAATCAATTCTGATCGATACATATCATTGTAAGCTTCAGGAATAATATAAAGGCGATGCAACGTCAGCGCTCTTACTGAATTTCTGCCCCCTGCTTAATTGCTGCAAGCTGTTTAGGGTACTCCAGACCTGAAGGCATCAATAGAAGATGGCACTTTCCTCTTTTAGCAATGGTTTCTGGGCTTTCAAGAATGGCTGCTTCCTTCATGTACCATGCGGTATAGTCCATCTCCTTGCACCAATCCAACACTAATTGAGCATTTTTCACCATCGGCAGCTCTGGGGGATTGTGCATTTCCACCATAAATACGGGCTGCGCCTTTCTGGTCATTTCCTTAGCTCCTGCCAATACCATACTTTCAGCACCTTCCACGTCTACCTTTATTAAATCTGGTTTCCAGGCAAGGTCTTTGTAAACATCATCTAATAAAACGGATTCTACTTCAATGTAGCTGTCCATTTTGGATGCCGTAACGGAATGTCCTTGAAAAATGCTACCCGCTGCACCATCGCCAATGGCATAAAACTTCATTTTCTCACTACGGTTGTCACTGATCAATGCCGTTAAAAACGACACATTCTTTTCCCATCTGTTTATAAAGAGATTTCGGGCAGCTATTCCTAAAGCTTCAGGATTGGGGTCTACTAATAAAATGTTCTTTTCTGGATGTTGCACCTTCGCCATGAGTGCGGTGAGTCCAATATTGGCACCTATGTCTACTATGTTTTCGTATAGGTCGGCCAACTTAAAGAACCATGCGTCGTCCTGATCGGGTTTTTCACGAATGGTTCCGTATATGGCCTTCAACTTGTACTTACCCAAGTTAGTATTTACTACATGTCTTCTTGGTTTGTATCCAATTTTTTGAGCAATGAAGTTCTTTGTTTGTGTAATAAATCGACTCATATACTGGTGGTTTTAGATTAGAGTTTCCCTATGAGAAACCAGGTGCAAAAGATTTTAAAATTCAGCTTTCAAAAAATTTAATAAACTCAGCGCGCTGTTTTTCCAGGTTGAAATCTTCTGCAACTCTTACATGCGCGTTCTTACGTAAACCTTCAAGTTCCACTTTTGACATTTTAGTCAATTCAGCAATTTTCTTTGCCAAACTCGACGGAGTTCTTTCTTTTAGTACCCATCCTGTTTCTCCATCAAGTACATTTTCTGACAATGCTCCGCCGTTGCTCACTATACATAATTTCGCCAAGGCCTGTGCCTCAAGCACGGCATTGCAAAAGCCTTCTTTGTAACTATATTGAAGATAAACATCTGAAGCCGCTACTTCTTCCGTTGTTTGTTTATGACTGAGTTTTCCCAAAAACTTCGCTCTATCACCTAGGCCTAGTTGCTTTGCCGCAAACTGTAATCTCTCCATATCAGGTCCATCTCCTATCCATTTAAAAGTGAAAGGGACACCACTTTGCATGAGCTCCTGCAAACCGTGTAACATATCTTCCCCTCCTTTCATCCAATGTGCCCTGCCTACAGTTACAATGTTTAGTACTTGGTCCTTAAGATCCTCACTTGCAGCAAGGCTCTTTTTATCCAACAGTGTATTATTCACTGCCGGCGGAATCACAGATACAGGAACGGATTCGGACAGGCCATGTTGACGGGCTGTATCGACCAAATTTTGAGAAATTGAATGTACTTTATCGATACTCTTAAACAGCTGGTTATAGCAACCTGGGTTCTTTACCGGAAATACATACATATCAAAGCCGCGCATACTAATGGATGACTGAATGCCTTTGGCAAGTGCTACGTTTTCTCTTCCCAACATGAGTGTGCTAAACGTAAAATGCAACTTATCGCAAGAGTACCTTAGGATATGAGCGTTCTTTACATAGCGCTTAAACAGTGCTGAATAGCTTATTCCAAGGCTTTTCTCAAGCCCAAAGAACTTAAAGAGTACTTTGGGTTTTGTGACAATAGTGAGGATTAATGAGCTCAGAATAAAAAGTGCTCCTCCAACAGGATTTCTTTTGGAATAGCCGCAGATTACCTCGCAGCCTTCAATTCTCTCATTCTCGGCACCGTCTGTAAAAAGAATCACTTCATGCCCGGCCTTAGTGAGTTGCTCAATTAGCGAGCGGATAAACGTTTCCGAATACCCCGGCATGTTTGCTAAAACCAATGCGAGTTTCATCTCAGCTTTCAGCGTATAGGGTTCTAAACTCTTCCACCTTGTCAGTCAAATTAAAATCAGACTTCACTCTGTCTATCCCTTTTAAACCCATTTGTTCTTGCTCTTGGTGTGGCAAGTCAGCAAACTTTCTTATCGCATTCTTCAAAGACTCAACTGACCTTGATTCAAAATGAAAACCTGTGGAGCCATTGGCTACATTTTCGGCCAAGCCGCCCGCATTGGAAACAATGCAGGGTAAACCAATTGCCTGTGCTTCCAAAGCTGCATTGCAAAAACCTTCTTCAACTGAAGACAGAACAAAAGCATCCGCTGTGTGCATAATTTTCACCAGGTCTTTCTGGTCGAGTTTGCCATGCAATTTGACTTGATCTGACAAACCATAAAAATCTATGAGAAAGGTAAGTTCTTCCTGTTGGGTGCCTGAGCCAATCATTTCATACCTAAAGTCAAAACCTTCTTCCTTAAGTTCATGAAGTGCCTTAAGTGTATAGGCATGTCCTTTAATCCAATGTAGACGGGCCACAGTAACCAAAAATGGTGTTTTGTTTTTTGGGGCTCCTTTCCGGGCATTGAACAAGCTCACATCTACCCCCGGAGTTATTACCTTGAGTTTACCTTCAACATCCATATAGTCTGACCGGGCAACTCTGGCAAAATACTCCGATACGCAGTGTATCGTTTTTGAACGTGAAAAAGACTTCTGTATAATGTCTTGTGCTTCATTATTCACTGCACCGCGCATAGTAAAGTGCGTTCCTCTTACGCTGGAAATGAGCTGCACATTTTTATTAAACTCCAGAAAATATTCAAAATCCAGATAATGCAGTATCCAATTGAGGTGCAGCACTTCTATTCGAGCCTTCCAAACAAACAGAGAGTCACAAAGCACTCGAATGATTTGGTCGTAGTTGTCATACTGTTTTCTACAGCGGTTTACAAAAGCCAGCACATTCTTTTCACCTCTCAAAATAAGCACCAAAACTGCCCAGGCTATGAGTATCACATTAATGAGCTTACTCTTGGTTCGGAATTGGTGTTTAAACTCTCTGGGTACCTTAGCACCTTTTGCTCTGTTACCAAAAAGCCATATCTCAAACTCACCTGTTTCCGTAAGCAACTCCATTAAGCTATTAATGAAAGTTGAGTCAGGATACTTTCCCGAGTAAATCGCTATGCGCTTTTTATGGATACTAGCCATTTAGTTGCCTATCTCTTTATTTGGCAAAATGCCTTTTAGAGAAAAGTGAAAGTGTTAGCAACATACTCAACGGGTGGGAATACCACACTCTATCTTCTGAGTTGAACTTACTGTAGAAATGCTGTACTAACTCTTGTGGTACCAGTTCTTTAAACGAATCGTTTTCAAACAGGTAACCTTCCAGATATTTTTTATTTTCTTCACCCAAAAACTGTAATTCCCAGTTGCGCTGCGTAGCCGGTTTTTTGCCCAACACTTTTTCCTTAAACAATCGCCTCGCCTTCTTCACTGCTCTGGTGGGCATATAGGTAAGGGATTCGTGTCTTCGATAATTGTATAGGTTAAATGGCTTGTAGTCTTGCCAGGTAACAGCAGCTACTTCGGGAGCAGCCATTTTCATGTACTCAATTTGAATTTGCCTACCCGCTAGATGCTTTTCTGGCACGGAAGTTATGAATTCACATATTTCATCGCGGTAAAAAGGCATAACCAACGGTTTCTCATGTGAGAACACGGCCATATTGATGGAAGTCCATCTGGGTGCCCAATACAAGGACTTAAAGGCCCTTACGTGAGCATTTCCACTTTCTATTTTAATAGCCGACATGAGTGAGGCAACTCTGTCACTCAAGTACTCTTCAAAACGTCCTTGAAGTCCGAATGCCTGCCATAAAGAATTGGCAAGCTCCATTCCTCCTTTCTTTATGATTTTTTTTAAGATCAAGTTGGTTCTTTCTTCCAGGCTTGAATCTTCGGCCACTCCCATGTCATCAAAAAGTACATCGCCCCAGTGCCCAAGATGAAATACATCACCCATGGCGCCAATTTCTTCTTTTACAGCCATCTGCCTCGGATGGGTGAAGTCAGAGAAGCACTTATTGATATCGGCTAGTTCTTCAATTCGAGACCACAAGTATCCCGGTTTGATGTAATAAGGTTTAAAAGGGTACTTGAGCTTGTCTGCAATCTCCTGAGCAATTCCTGTTTCTTTAAATCCATTATCGAATTGGTAAGAATAGGAGTTTACATTGCCGTGATTGCGTAAAGCAACGGCCTGACTTCTACTATCAAGTCCTCCAGAAATAGGCAGAATTACCTTTTTTCCTTCAAGCCCGTCATTCGCCACTTTTTCAAAAACCTGTGCGAACTCTTCAGTTGCCTGCTTCAAACTGATATCCCTGGGATTATAGTTCCAGTTCCATCTTGGCTTTAAATCCGAAATTCTTCCTCCTTCCAAATTATACGATGCAGCTGGGGGAAGTGTCCTTATGTTGGAATAAAAAGTACTATCGTCCAGAAAAAAACCAATGGCCACAAACTCGCAAATGGCATGGAGGTCAAGCTGATGCCCTCCCATTTGCCAGTCACAAATTTTCATACTATCCCTATTGTAGAAGGACTGCTGGAAAGGTATGATCGGAGTGTTCTTTTCCACTGATTTATGCTTTATACATGCTTGTATGTTGGAATACAAGTTTCTCTTTAGTTCTTTGCTAAGTCTTGATATAATGCCAGGTGCTTCGTTAAGAAACCATTGAGAGAATATCCCTGCTCAACATATCTTCTGGCTTCCGTTCCCTTTGTGTTTAAGCTCTTAATGTCTCTTAGTACATCTACCAGTAAATCGGCCCAAACGTCTACTTCGCCAAAATCTCTTACCCAACCCACTGTTTCGTTTACGATATTGTGGTTACCAGGCGTATTTGATACCAAAATTGGAATGCCGCAAGCCATTGCCTCCAATACCGCCATTGGACAGGCTTCACCTCTCTCGGTAGTAGGCAAAACAGCCATATGGCATTTATTGTAAAAGCCCGGAACATCAGTTACAAAACCTGAAAACCTGAACTCTTGCTCAATACCCAATTCCTGTACTTTATTTTTCACTTCCTGCACATACTCCTCTTCACCAGCTCCGGCACAGAGTATTTGGAAGGGAAAGTCAACTTTACTTTTAACCTTGGCTACTACTTCGGCAAAAAACGGATGGCCTTTTACCTGAACGATATAGGCTACAAATCCTATAGTTGGAATCTCATGCTTTTCGACTTCCGGAAACGGCTTAAACTTATCTATATCCACTCCATTAGGAATCAAGTTAGTTTCCTTTTGAACTGAATTCCTGGAAAAGAACTGGTTTAGCTGGTCTTCATTTAAGGCAACTATCGCATTGGCCAGAGTGGATTTAATACGATAATTCCGGTTCCAGAGCATATTCGTTTTGGTGAACGCGAATTTGATTCCGGCAAGCCTTGCAGAAAGCGCTTCACTAAAGGAGCTGGCATAGTCAAAGGAGTGAATGACATCCAAATTGAGACGCTTCAAAGCTCTTGAGTTCTCTCTGATTCTTTTTATAAAAGAGAATTTTGAGCTATGTTCAAAGCGAAGAGGAATAACATGAATTTTAACTCCGGCCTTCCGTAAACTCTCGTAAACGTTTCCTCCTGGTGAGTGCACAATTACTTCTACCTCCCATTCCGGTGAATTTAACAAGTGGAAAACCATGTCCTGAATTATGTACTTACTTCCAGCTGTATTCAGGTTACCTGTACTAAGGGCTATTCTCAAGGATTAATATTTATTGCAACTAAACAATGGGATAGGACTCGGTTCTGAACTGCTCCAGAATTCGGCTTACAGCCGCTGAATCTTCAGTGCTGAGCTTCCCTTTTGACTTACTGCCTTTGTTTACGTGACTATTAGGGTGGGTTTTGGAGCTTGGTTCCTTAAACCGTTTGGCAACATCTTTAGGATACTCGAGATTAAAACGGTGACATATCTCCAGATACTTTTCAAGGTTTCCGTTCAAATCCTCATATTTCACCAACATTGAGTTGTCGGTATAGCCCTTCAAATCGTTAAGCACCAAATTGTTCTCAATGACCCAGCGTAGGGCTAATACTTCCACTTCGCTATTTAGGTCATTGGTAATATCAAAGTTGTAAGAGTCTTTTATGAGTTGTACTAGCTGCTCTTGGTTGCGAAACCGTGTAAGGTCGTATAACCAAGGAAACTTTACTCGCTGCTGGGAAAATATTACGTCGTATGGGTTTCTGATGATATGAACTACCGGAATTCCATAACGCTCGTTCATGTACCTGCCTCCCAGACTCGCTCTAACAAACTTGATTATGTATTTCTTAGCGAGAAAAGGCCACAAGTGCATTTTGTACTTGCGGTTGCTGTTCTGCGCTATCCAGTCACTGTCAATCCTGTTTTTGAACAACTTACCCAAATAAGCATCCACTTCAGCAACAGGTTGTGACACATTGAGCAGGCGATCGGTCAACACCGCGCCTCTGGGAATCTGGTACTCATGATCCGGCTCAAAAAGCAATCTGTAGCGAAAGGTCTTGGCCAGGTTCTCTGCCAGCCAACTGGTCCCACTTCTACCAGAACCGACGATTATCACACACTTCTTTGAATAACTACTCATGGTATTGTTGGCCATTAAAAATCAATTACCGTAATATCACAGCCATATAAAGGAAGTACATCGGCCAGGCTGTTTTGATAAGTTACCAGATGTGATTTTTGTGTTGGCACTTCTAATTCTACAATAAGTTCATTATCTGTATTAATAGAGTCGGCCCAATGAAAATCTTCCTTTAAGATTCCCAATCTCACTTCATTGTAGTGACCAGGATGAGGTTTTACAACCACCTTTAATCCAAGCTCTTCACATTTGGCTCTAAGCTTCTCATTCCAAACCTTGGCCTGTTCCCTATAGTCACCCCAAACGTATAACTTAGGTACAGCTGCTATAACTGTAGACTCAGAAGTTTTGAATTTGTAACCGGGAATGTTTTGGGGAAGTTTCACCTCCACCCTTTTACCTTTAGCCCAGGTAAATGATTCTGATGAAAGGGCATAGGCCACCTTATAATTTGGTGTAAAGTAGATCTTGTCTTTCAACCTCTTGTGTCCATACAGCATCGGGGCCAATGGGTCGTGTATTTCTGGTTTAGGTAGGTAAAGTCCTGTATAACTTAAAGACCCTTCTTCCAGATATGACACAGATGTGCAGCGAGGGTCTAAATAGGCAATTTCGTAAATAAGATGATGCAAGTGTGGGGTAATCAGGTCAAAGGACTGATCACCTATCGTTTCATCTATTTTGCGCTTCACATCTTGAATGAACTTTCTTATGCAAAACAGCTTCACACGCCCACTACATCCGTGAGCAATGGCTACTTTGTGCGAGGTGAAGTCAGAAAAAAGGGCTGGATTCACTTTGTTCCCATGAAACACAACAGTGTTTTCAGTACTTACCAATCCTTGCTCCTTTAGGGCATGTAGCCCCATAATCATCAAGTTGTTGCTTAAGAAAACGAGATTCAAGCTAGCTTTTTTATTTCATTAAGTAGTTCTGGTTATCCTTGTTGCAGGTCTACTATGCACCTACAAAATCTGCCTTGAACCTATCTCCCCTTTTTAAGTCTTGATTCACAGGCTTGCCCAGTACATCCTTTAACAATACGGGATGCCCCCCCCAACCGGGACGAATGCTGCGTACATTTTCTTCAGTGATTACATCACCTTTATTCATGTCCTGAACCACATAAAGTGAGCGGCTAAAGTTGCGCCCGTTGAGTTGTTTCTGAGTAGGCGTGTAATCAACCTTCCCAACAGCCTTCTCTGCTTCTCTTACAGCTTTCACCATCTCAGCAAACTCCTTTTCGTCCATTGAAAAAGAAGCATCTGGTCCACCGATAGAACGATCGATTATGAAGTGTTTCTCAATAATTTTAGCGCCCATTACCGTAGCAACAATAGGAACCGTACTTCCCATGGTATGATCAGAAAGCCCTGGAACGATCCCGAACCTTTCGGCAAAGTCTTTCACCATGGCCATATTGGCCTCTTCAACGGGTGCTGGATAGCTTGAAGTACATTTCAGCAAACCAATATCATTGTTACCGGCTTCTCTGCAAGTTTTCAGAGCCAGCTCAATATCTTCCATACCGGCAATACCGGTTGACAGTATGATAGGCTTATTTTTAGAAGCTGCATACTCAATTAAGGGTATATCAGTGATTTCAAACGAAGCTATTTTATAAGCTGGGGCATCAAGCTCCTCTAGAAAATCAACCGCTGTTTTATCAAAAGGTGAAGAAAAACATATCAGTCCTTCTTCCTTAGCGCAATCAAATAGGGCCTTGTGCCACTCCCATGGAGTATATGCTGACTTGTAAAGCTCATGATAAGTCTTACCGTCCCATAAAGAACCAGAATTGATCACAAAGTCTTCTCGTTGAGAGTCTATTGTAAGCGTGTCGGCCGTGTAAGTTTGAAGCTTTATGGCATCAGCTCCGGCCCTTTTTGCTGCCCTTATGGTTTCAAGGGCGGTATCAAGACTTCCGTTGTGATTAGCTGATAACTCGGCGATAATAAATACGCCGTCCGAGCCTATGGTAAAGTGATCAATTTGCATGATTCTCAAATTTCATTTTATCTGTAATGCGCAAGTCAGTATTCCGTAAAGAAGTTATTCGCAATACTCCATTGGGTGTTTTCACCCTTAGCGGATCACTGCTTAAAACAGTGCCATTTTCCATTTCCTGATGGAACCCAAACTCGTCGAACTCCACTTTGTCAATAACCACCTTGTGCTCTCCAATCCATGTAAAAGCGCCGGGATACGGACTTGCCTGGGCCCTTACCCAATTCCGAATGCGTTCCTTTTGCCAGTTCCAGCTAATTTCACCATCATCAGGGGTTCGCTTGCCAAAATAGGTAGCCATTGATTCATCCTGAGCTTTTGGCTCAAATGTTCCGTTATCAATGCTGGCAAGAACATCATCCACCAATTGAGGATATAGATCAACGTATTGAGAAAGGATTTCGGCTCCGGTATTCTCCTTCTCAATCGGGATTACCAGTTGTTTTATAATGTCACCTTCATCACATCCTTCCGTAATCAAATGGGCTGTAATTCCGGTTTCAACTTCATTGTTGATAATGGCCCATACATGTGGAGTTCTACCACGATACCTGGGCAGCAGGGAACCATGTAAGTTCACCGCAGCCGTGTTTGGCCAGTCAATAAGGTCTTTTTCAATTATGAAAAGGTAGTTGACGGATAGCAGCACATCCACCTTCTTATTTGCGATGAATTCTGAAGCTTTACCTCCTCTTGGGTTACCCGCAAAGCAAGGAACTCCATTCTTTGTAGCCCAATCAATAATCCCCTCAGATTTCTTGTCGGTAAACACAGCCGAAACCACGCTTCTGGGCTCCAAATGCTTTAATATCTGGTAGCCAAGATTGCCACTTGCCATCACCGCAATGCTCATGATAAAGCCTTAAGTTTAGAGTGAATCACCACATCTTTAAAACTACCCTGAAAGTAACAGTGGTCCTTTAGCCGGGCATCTTGAAAATATCCACTAGCTTCCAAAGCAGTATACAAATGAGGCCTTAAGTCAAAGGCGTATACATACAGCTTGTGCAGATTTAAATCCTGAAAAGCCACCTGCTCAATCAATCCCAGGTATGTGCGCCAATTAAACTGAAAATATTCCTTCTCAAGGCTAGTTTCCATTATGAAGGATATCTCAGCATTTTTATCAATCCAATTGATATGCACCAGACCACCATAGCCAATACACTTTCCATTTTTGAGGAAGGAGAATAGGATTTGATTCGGGCTTTCCTGATTAAATAACTTCGAAACTACCTCATTGAAATACCATTCCTGTCCTTCCTGAGTAAGGGGTTTGTCTTGTCGTAAATGGTAAATCTGTTCGTTACGCCATTTCATGATATCAAGACGGTCCTGATATCGGATAGGCACTATACTGAACGCTCCAGATTCCCAAACCTGTTGGTTGAGTACTTGGTAGTTTTTCAACTAATTCAACCTTTTAAAACCACCATGACATACAGGGCCATCCAAATGTTGCTCCACATCTGTTCCTTCTTTCTCAAACTCTGCAACCCTGCTCAAAATGGGTTCAAAGGCATGGAAATACTGATCAATCATTTCATCAGTATGATCAATACATACATACACACAATGTCCCGCCAAAATGCCCTTCTTAAGCATTTCCTGGGTAATGTATGTCTTGTATTTAAGCCAATTCTCAGAGGCTATGGAAAAAGATGTAAGCGCCGAAAGACCTGCTGTATTCAAAGGCAATCCCAACTGTTGACCTAATTGCTGCCAACGTTTGGTAATCTTCTCCCCTTGTCGTGTTATCGTTTCCCAAGACTGCTCTTCTCTCATTACTTCCAAAGTAGCCAGTGCAGCTGTGGGTCCAATTCGCTCAGTCCAGAAAGTACTGCTAATGAATGTTTTCTGAGCAGCTTCCATCACACTACGCTTTCCTAAAACCGCAGTGATTCCGTAGCCATTCCCCATGGCCTTGCCAAACATGCACATGTCTGGTTCTACTCCATATTTCTTATGAAGTCCACCATAGGTTTCTCTGAACCCTGATGTGCATTCGTCAAATATGAGTACAATACCATTCTGATCACATAGTTCGCGGACTCCTTCCAGGTAACCTTCAGCAGGCCCCATGTTGCGAGACACTTCCATTTTCACCACTCCCAGGTCAGGATTGGCTTTCACAATCTCTTTTAGCTCATCCAGGTTGTTGTAGTTAAACGGAACTACGCTTCCTTCTAAATGTCTGGGAACGCCAGCAGGGTCGAGCCCGGGCAATAAATGACCATCCAGTCCTTTATCAGAAGCCAGATTGGCGGATAGGTACCAGTCGTGCCATCCATGGTAACCACATATTGCTACCTTATCTTTTCCTGCGGCAGCGCGTGCTATTCGGATGGCAATAGAATTTGCTTCACCACCACTTCTGGCGAAGCGAACCATATCACCCCATGGGTGAAGTTCTACCAGCTTTTCAGCCAACGCTACTTCTTCAGGGCAATTAAAAGTGGACATGTTACCTTTTGCGATCACATTGCTCACAGCCTCATCTACCTTAGGATGACTATAGCCCAGTGAGTTGGTGCCTATGCCCATGATATACATGTCCAGGTATTGGTTATTGTCCAAATCCCACACATGACATCCCTTGGTTTTATCAAAATAGGAAGGCCAATGCTCAGGCAAGAACATTTCAGGTCGTTTAGACAAAAGCATTGTTCCACCTGGAATAAGTGTTTTTGCTTTCTTGTATAGATCTTGTCCGGTACCCATTACACTTCTTTGTTTAGTGATTTGATATATCCTTCGTTTCTTAAGATGTCGGCGTTCACCAGTCTATCAGGATTGGCCAACATGTACTCTGTATATTCCATCCACGACTTATCTGTACCACAGTTGGTGATAAGCCAGGTCATCATTTCAAAATCTGCCGGTTCGTCAACCGTCATTCTTACTTTATTGTAGTTAGCAGGCGCTGCCACATCTTTGGCCTTAAACATGGTACCACCATTGAAATCGCAATTGTTTCTGATAAATGGGGTGACATGCTCGCGCTCAAAATTTTTCTTGGCTTCATTCCAAGCTTTTTCCAACACTGGCATTTTGAATACTTCCACATCTTGCCCATCAGGAAAGTCTTCTACCAATATGTTGGAGCAATAATCAAAATCACCTTCAATGGCCGTCTCAATTACCCTGTCAATAACTCTTGGGTCCAGAAGAGGGCAGTCTGACGTTACCCTAACCACCCAATCAGCTTTATGAGGTTTTGCAGCCTGATAAAATCGGTCCAATACATCGTTTAACGATCCCTTATACCATGGCAGGCCTTGCTGTTCAGCTACCTGACAAATTAGGTCACTCTTGTCTTCATTCGTAGTTGCCACTATTACCTGGTCCACTTTCTGAGCTTGTTTCGCTCGACTCAAGTGCAAATCCAATAAGGTTTGATCGCCAATCTTGAGCATGACTTTTTCAGGAAGTCTACTTGAGCCTATTCTTGCCTGAGTAATGAGAATGGTTTTCATGAATTCCAGTTTGATGGATTCAGTAGATTTACGTTTTCCACTGAAATAGTGCTTATCGTTTTTAGAAGTTCAGGAGAAAGTTCTTTTCCAGCTGAGCCTAAATTACTCTCTAGTTGGGTTGCTGTATCCACACCTATGAGAACACCGTCAATGCTCGGCTGAGCCAAAGCGTAACCCAAAGCCATTTGGTGCATAGGTATCTGATACTCGTTCTGAAGTTGATGTAGCTTAAACAAGTCTTCCCTAAGAGGTTGTAACCTTTCTGGGAGTGTGTTTAGATCCTTAAAAAACAATCCTTGTAAAAAAGCTGAGCGAGTATGGACAAGCTTCCCGGCGGCTTGAAGGCTTTTAAAGCTCTCTTCCCTTTGCTGGGTATTGTCTAGCATGTTGAAAGGAGATTGAACCACTTCGATATGAGGTTCTCCCAACAACTCTTCCATTTCATCATTAGTGTATACCGAAACTCCAATCTTCCCAATAAGTCCAGCTTCTTTTTGAGCAACCAAGTCAAGCAACACCTTGGGGTTCTCCTTGTAATCTCTAAAGGAATGAAACATCATTACATCAATATGCTTCACCCTGAGCTTGGCTATAGCCGCATGGACTTTGTCCGCTGTACTTTGTTCACCACCGCAATGGAATTTGGTGATGATAGAGAATGTCTTTTTGCCTGAAGTCTGGTGATAAGCTCCTATTACTTCTTCTGAAGTTCCATAGGCAGCGGCAGTATCAAGGTACTGAATACTCCCTTCGGATGCAGTATCCAGTATTCTAAATGCCTCTGTGGCATCTGGCATCCCCTGGGAATTGTTAATGCCGTAGGGCAGGCCTAGCTGAACTGTTCCCAGTATAAGTTTTTGACTAGTCAATTTTCAATGTTGGGTTAAAAATGGCCATTCGCACAATGTTGCACCATTTTCCTATGTGATGGGCATGGGCTTTCATAAGGCCCTCCCTTTGAAAACCAAGCTTCTCATACAGTTTGAGTGCAGCGATGTTATCTTCTACTACTCCAAGGGTTACCCGTCTTAAGCCCACCGCATCACTAAAACAAAAATCAACAATGCGCTGAGAAGCCTCTTTAGCATACCCTTTTCCCCATTCGGACTTTTCTCCAAGAAGTATTCCATACTCACCTGTTTTGTTTCTCCAGCTGATGGGATCAATCTTTATGTTCCCTATGTGCTTGTTTTCGTCCTTGGTTACAATGGCCCAAAAAAGCATGGGTCTTTGCTCTACTGAAGCAAGAAAGTCTTTCAGTTTATCAATAGTATAATCGCCCCCAGATTCTAGAAATCTATTGACTTCTTCATCATTCATCCAGCTAACATATTGTTCGCTGGTAAATGAAGTATCTAGTGGCTGATAGCGTAACCTGTCTGATTCGAGTGCAATGGCTTTCATGAAGCGTAGTACTCTTTTATTGAATCAATTACAAACTGCTGGTCTTCATCAGATAGGGTGGGGAACATGGGCAGAGACAGACATCGGGAATAGTAACGCTCTGCATTTGGGAAACTCCAATTGGCATTAATGCTCTTGTAATAAGGCATTTTATGCATGGGTATGTAGTGTATTTGTGCAAATATTTTAAGTGCACGCAAGTGGTTATATAAACCCAATCTATCGTCTACTTCAATAACATAGAGATGATAGGCATGGCCTTCTACCACTCCTGACTGGCCATGGATAAAGGACTCGTTGGTAAAAGCATCAGCGTATTTCTGTGCAATTTCCCTTCGTCTGGCCAATCCGGCATCGGCCCTTTTGAGTTGACTATGCCCCAACGCGGCCTGAAAATCGGTAAGTCGATAATTGTAGCCAAGGCTTTGCATCTCCATATACCAAGCCGGGTATTCGGTGTTGCCTTCTTCAAACTGTTCTCCAACAGCCTCAGCAACAGAGTTTTGATAACCGTGACCTTTTACAATACCATGGGTTCTAAGCTGAAGAAGCTTCTCGTACAAATCCTGATTGTTGGTGGTAATCATCCCTCCTTCTCCGGCTGCTATGTGCTTCACGGGATGAAAGGAAAAAATTGCCAAATCGGCATATTGCCCACTTCCCGTAGGTACCTTCTTTGATTCACTATTAACAAAGTGCCCTCCAGGTGCATGACATGCATCTTCTATAATCCAGCAATTATGCTTGCTTGCCAATTTTCGGAAAGCTTCCATATCTACTGACCGACCAGCAAAATCAACCGGAATAATTCCTTTGATTTCATTGTTTACGTCTGCTTCCAATAACCTTCTTACGGACTCTATGTCTATTAGATAGGTTTCTGGATCGATGTCGGCAAACAGCAGCTCACCTCCACAATATTTTACACAGTTTCCTGAAGCTGCGAAGGTAATTGGAGTGGTAATGACCTTCTGCCCTTCCTGAACTCCAAGTGCCAATGCACACAGATGAAGAGCTGCAGTTCCATTGGCCAGTGCTACGGCATATTGAGCTCCAACATATTCGGCAAAGGCAGTTTCAAACTTGGCTATTTCAGGCCCTTGTGTCAAAAAATCATGATGGAGTACTTCCACCACTGACTGAAGGTCTTCTTCAGTTATATTTTGTTTTCCGTAAGGAATTACCTTTTGAGTCATAATAGGCTTGGGTGAAGTAATTGCTAGTAAGTGAACTCCGGATCAACGTGTTCCTTAATCAACCTTCTCAAACTGTCAGGAGTTTCCCACTCTTCATTGTCGCCAGAATTGTAACTGAAATCGTCATCTACTTTAACGGCATTATGAGCACTTACAAAGTCGTCAAGACTCCAATTTGGTACGGTTGGTAGAATGGTATAATATTTCCCTAGATCATAGGTATAGAATGCATCTGAAGTGGTAATCATTTCTTCGTGAAGCTTCTCACCCGGGCGTATACCTATTACTGGTTTTTCACAATCAGGACCAATGGCTTCGGCCACATCCGTAATTCGATAAGATGGAATTTTTGGAATAAAGATTTCACCTCCCCAGGCATGCTCCAATGCATGCATCACCATATCCACACCGCCTTGTAGTGAAATGTTGAATCTGGTCATTCGTGGATCTGTAATTGGCAAAACACCTTGTTTCCTCTTGTTTAGGAAGAATGGAATAACTGAGCCGTTTGATCCCATTACGTTTCCATAGCGTACCACCGAAAACTTAATAGGATTCCACCCTTTAATATTATTGGCTGCTATAAACAGTTTGTCTGAAGTAAGTTTTGTAGCACCATAAAGGTTAATGGGGGCACAGGCCTTGTCTGTTGATAGAGCTACCACGCGCTCTACATCTGTCTCCAGCGCTGCATGGATTACATTCTCTGCTCCTCCTACGTTGGTTTTCACACATTCGCTCGGATTGTATTCCGCCAGGTGAACATGCTTCATGGCCGCTGCATGAATTACATAGTCAATTTGCTTAAATGCTCTTTTTAACCTTTCGGCATCCCGTACATCTCCTATTAGGAAACGTATTTGGGGATATTTCTCTACTGGATATTCCTGCGACATCACAAATTGCTTCTGTTCGTCGCGTGAATAGATTACCAGCTTCTTCACATCCGGATGATGGGTAAGAATGTGTTTTGTAAGTGCCTTACCGAGTGAACCTGTTCCTCCGGTAATAAGAATTGACTTGTCCTTCATTAAAATGCTTGCTTTTGAATTAAACAGGCAAAAACCTAGAGGCTTTGCCCTTCTACCATTTTGGCGAATCTGGTTTCGCCCTGTTCTTTGGTAAGGCTTTGGTAGGTGCCTTGCTCCACAATTTCTCCTTTCTCCAGAACAATGATCTTGTCAGCGTTTTTAATAGTAGAAAGGCGGTGGGCTATGATTATCACGGTAACTTTTCCGTGTAGCTTATCTATACTTTTTTGAATGGCCTGCTCAGATGCTGAATCCAAAGCACTTGTTGCCTCGTCGAGAATAAGCAGGTCGGGATTCTTATAGAGCTCACGAGCAATAAAAAGTCGTTGTCGCTGTCCTCCCGAAAGCCTCACTCCCTTGTCTCCAATCCGAGTATCAAAGCCGTCGGGCAACTCTTCAATGAAGCTTAAGGCAGACGCAGCCGTTGCAGCAGCTTTGATCTCTTCGATTGAAGAGTCTTCATCGAACATGCTAATGTTCTGTGCTACGGTATCATCAAAAATCATGAGATCTTGCGATACGTAGCCAATTCGAGTTCTCCAACTGTCTAATTGGATGCTTGACAGTGCTTCTTTACCCACCTGTATGTTACCACTTGAAGATGGTAAAAGCCCCGTTAGTACATCTACGAGAGTAGTTTTACCAGATCCGGAGGTCCCAACGAAGGCAACCGTTGTATTAGGTTGAATATCGAAATTGAGTTTTTTCAATGCGGGACCGTCTGTATCGTCGTACTGAAAACTTAGGTCTTCAAATACTATGGGCTGTTCGTTAATAGGTCTGTCTATGATTAAACTACCATTGGGGCTCTGAGTACTTTTCAGCTTGTCCATCTCTGTATCAACGGACTGAACAAAGCCAATAGATCCCAAAAGCTGTTGCCATGATGATTGTATGGTCATCATGTTGTTTACTCCTCTATAGAAAAGAAGTAACACCACAAAAACAGATCCTATTGGGGTGCCTCTTACAATAACTTCTATTACAATCATTCCAATGAGCAGACAAACGGCCATCAACTCTTTCATGGCATCTGTAAAGGCGTGCGCCAGCTTTGTTTTAAAGTCAAGCGTTACGAGCCTGTCGGTGCTAGACGTAAATTGCTTTTTAAGGCGTAGGTGCATCCCTGTGGAAACGATGTACTTGAAAGCGTGGATTGCCTGAATGGCAATCTGATTCATGTTTTGCGATTCTTTGGCGTACTCTTGCGAAAGGCGCTTCACAAACCTGTTGATGAAGCTCATGAGTAAAATGATTACACTTCCAAGTCCCATAGCCATTAGGGCTACTTGCCAGGATACCATGGCGGCCATTCCTACATAGGTGAGGGCCAAGGTGACTGTGGTAATGAGGGTAACAAAAATGTGAAAAGACTGTACCAGTCTTTTTGTGTGGGTCTCCATCACCGTGATAAAGAAGCCTGTATTTCTCTTGGTAAAGTACTCGTACTTTGCTCCTAACAGGTATGAGTAGAAGTCAATTTTCAAGTTTCTAAACAGGGTTTTGGATAATGAGCTTTTGAAATACCCTGAATAAAACTTTACTATGGCTTTGAGCAAAAACAGTAGGAACATGAAGGTAAGCACACCTCCTATGGAATCTGTGATACCAAAGAAATCGGTAATAAGAGTTAGAAAGCTTTCGTTATTGCTTTCTTGCTGTAAATCAAAATTCTTGAGCAATGGCATGAGCATGGATATCCCCAAACCGTCAAGAAATGCAACCACTATAGTAAGAAACAAGAGGAACCATATGCGGTCGCTCAAGTACTTCCTATAAATCTGGTAGAAATACTTAAAATCCTTCAATACAGTCTATAAATATTGGTTAAGCTGGCTGCTTCCATTTCTGGTACCAGTCAACAAAGTGGCCAATTCCTTCTTCAATGGTGGTTTGTGGCTTAAAGTCCACATAGGCTTCCAGTGCTGATGTATCAGCATGAGTGGCCAATACGTCGCCTGGTTGTAAGGGCATATAGTTTTTCTTGGCTTCTTTGCCCAAGTGCTTTTCTAAAGCTCCTATATAGCTCATTAATGGAACTGGTGACGAGTTGCCAATATTGAAGATTTGATATGGCGCTGAAGAAGTACTTGAATGCGGAGGATTGCCATCCCAATCAGGATTAGGTTGCGCTGGCTTGGGTAGCAATCTGGCAATGCTCTCGGTAATGTCTCCTACATAGGTAAAGTCACGAATCATTTTACCGTGATTGAACACCTTAATGGGCTCATCATTCAATATGGCGTCGGCAAAAAGGAACAGGGCCATGTCAGGACGTCCCCAAGGGCCATACACCGTAAAGAAACGAAGTCCGGTGGTAGGCATATTGAATAGATGGGAGTAAGAATGTGCCATCATTTCATTTGCCTTTTTTGTGGCTGCGTACAAGGCCATTGGATGCTCAGTAGAGGTGCTCTCAGAAAGAGGCATGCCTGAGTTTAACCCATATACACTACTTGTACTGGCATATACCAAATGCTTCACTTTACTATGTCGACTTCCTTCCAATATGCTTAGGTAACCGTCAACATTGGAATGCAGATATGCTCTGGGATTGTCAATACTATAGCGCACTCCTGCCTGAGCAGCAAGATTCACCACATAATCAAATTTTTCATTCATCATGAAATCAACGATGAAATCATGATCGGCCAAATCGGCTTTTAAAAAACGATAATTTGGAAGTGAATCACTTTGTCTGATATCTCTTTCCTGAAGTGCTTCGCCAGCAATTCCATGCTCAGCCAAGCGTCGGTATTTGAGATTGACATCGTAGTAGTCATTGATAACATCAAGACCAACTACCTGGGCTTCTGGATAACTGCCCAAAATTCTATTGACTAGGTGGAAACCGATAAAGCCGGCTGCTCCGGTAATGAGTACTTTCATGACTAAAGTCGTTTGTCAATTTGCTCTAGAGGCAAAATGCCTTTCACATCAAACACTACAGAATCTTCTTTTTGCCAATCTTTCAAATTGCCATCTAAAAACTCTTTGTGTGATACCGCTAGTACAACTGCATCATAGAAACCTTTCTTAGGCTCGTCTATTAGGTCTATGCCGTATTCATGTTGTACTTCTTCCTTATTTGCCCAGGGATCGTATACGTCTACATTGATACTGAACTCTTGCAATTCAGTATGAATGTCAATAGCTCTGGTATTTCTAATGTCAGGACAGTTCTCCTTAAAAGTGATTCCGAGCATCAATACGTTGGCATTTTTCACGGCGATGTCTTTCTTCACCATGATTTTTACAGTTTCATCGGCCACGTATTTACCCATACTGTCGTTGAGTCTTCTACCTGCCAGGATAATTTCTGGATGATAGCCTACTTCCTGTGCTTTTTGAGCAAGATAATAAGGGTCAACACCTATGCAGTGCCCACCAACCAATCCTGGACGGAATGGAAGGAAGTTCCACTTAGTTCCTGCTGCTTCCAGTACATCATAGGTATCGATTCCCATTAATCCGAAAATCTTCGAAAGTTCGTTTACAAAGGCAATATTGATATCCCTTTGAGAGTTCTCAATCACCTTGGCGGCTTCAGCCACTTTAATGGTAGTGGCTAAATGTGTACCTGCTTCAATTACTTCATTGTACAGGTCATCAACTACCTTCCCTATTTCCGGAGTAGAACCACTGGTAACTTTCTTAATCTTAGTTACGGTGTGAAGTTTATCACCTGGATTGATACGTTCGGGAGAATACCCTACGTAGAAACCTTCATTGTATTTTAAGCCTGATACTTTCTCAAGTACGGGTACACATTCGTCTTCAGTTACACCTGGATACACGGTTGATTCGTAAATAACGATATCTCCTTCCTTAAGTACTCTCCCAACTGTTTCACTGGCCTTGTACAGGGGAGTTAGAACGGGTCTGTTATTCTTATCGGTAGGTGTTGGCACGGTAACGATAAATACGTTGCAATCAGCCAGCTTTGCCGTATCAGTTGTATTCAACAAGCCATTTTGGCTGGCGATATCACTCGCCAACACACTTTGTAGAAGTTCATCTTCTACTTCCAGGGTATTGTCAACGCCAGAATTAAGCTCATCAACCCTTGTTTGATTGATGTCGAATCCAACGGTTGGGAACTTTTTGGCAAACTCAACGGCAAGGGGTAAACCTACATACCCCAAACCAACGATTCCGATTTTTTTATTGCTCATTTTATTTACGATTCATTATCAATTGAACTCCTATTTGGGTCAGCTCTAGTACCAATTTGCTACTAGTCACCGATTTCACAACACCGGTTTGTCCTTTAAAAACACCGGCATCTATTTCTATGTCCTGTCCTATTTGCACACAGTCTATGTCAAGGCCTTCTGTTAATCCATTTTGAAGGAAGGTTTGAACTTCTGTCATTTCCTTTTCAGAAACCACTGCCGGTTTTCCGAGCCAGTACACATAGTTTACCGCTTGCGGGTCAAAGAGGATTTTTTGACGTTCCGCTTCATTTTCGGGTTTTACAAATACGTAAGAAGGAAAAATGGGTACCTGCACTTTTTTCTTTCTATCACTCCATTGCCTAAGCACCGTTTTGAGTGGGCAGTATACTTGAAAGCCCTGACGCTCTAATCGCTCAGACAGTTTCTTTTCAGTTCTTGGTTTGGTATATAGTACCAACCATCCATTGGTTGCTACTCCTGCTCCCATAAAACCAAATACTGATTTTCATCCCAATCTCTTTCTTCAGCTTCCTTTTCTGAAAAAACCACGTAGCGAATCTTGCGCTGAAGCACTTTTTCAGCAGCGGCCACAAGTTTTACCAGATAGGCTATATCAATGCCACCAATAAGGGCTACGTCCACCATATCCGTGTCCATTCCCTTGGCGAGATCTCCAGTTAAATACACCTTCTTTACATCTCCCAATTTGTGCACCAACTGCACAAGTAACTGATCAAGCCCAAGATGTTTCAAAACAATGTTTCTGATTTCCTGAAACAAGGGATGTGTTTCATTTACCTTAAACATCTTTCTATTTCCCTGACTCTCCCCTGCTATAAGTCCGGCTTTTTCCATTCGGTTAAGCTCTAAACGAACAGCATTTGTACTCTCTCCAAAATCACTAGCCAAGCCTCTCAAATAGGCTTTAGAGTTAGGATTTAAGAAAAATCTTAAGAGAAGTTTAATTCGGGTCTTGGAAGAAATGAGGGTATCAAGCACAGCTTCGCCACGTCAGTCACACAAAGAGCATGACAGAATTGAGCAACAAAACTACTCATTCTCTGTTTCATGAAATATTAATTTCCATTGACATTGAAGTGAACAAATCGTTTCATGTGCCACGAATACTTCACACAAACCGGCCAACAAAAACCAGTCAAACCCTTAAAAACCAAATATTTAGACTAGAAAAACACATGATTTCAGGCCAGCTTATAAGCGGCCCCTTACATGGTAAACAGCTCGAAATTTGTAGGGAACTGGCCAAAATACTTAGTAAACTTAAAGATGCAATCTCCTAGCTTGGACGATCGGTATAGCCATAACCGTAGCCGTAGCCATAACCGTAACCATAGCCATACTTCCCTTTTAGGGCCGATTTATTGCTAAAGTCATTGAAAATGATACCAACTTTATCCTTAAAGAATTCATCTCTAAACCTTTCGTTGATGTATTTCACAGAATCAATACTCGTAAGGTTTTGACGCATAATAAACACCGTGTAATTCACCTTCTTCAACAAAATATTGGCGTCCGTTACCATATTTATAGGAGTGGTGTCTATAACTATTACGTCGTAGATTGTCTTCAAATGCTCCAGCAAGTCGTCCATGGCCTTACTCTCCAAAAGTTCAGAAGGGTTAGGAGGCGTGGCTCCTGATGTAATTACATGGAGGTTGGGATGTTGCGTTGAAGACAACACTTCTTCTAACTTGACCTGCCCGCTCAGTAGCTCTGAAAGACCTTTGTCGTTGTTAAGTCCAATTTCCTTGAAAAGTTGTGGTCTTCTAAGGTCACAACCTAAAACACATACTTTTCGCTGACCATAGGCAAAGATGGAAGCGAGGTTTTCGCTACAAAAAGTTTTTCCTTCACCCGGCATTGAAGAAGTCACCAAAACCAGCTTAGCATCTTCACTTAGCACGTAGTTCAAATTGGTTCTAATACCTCTGAATGTTTCAGCAAGAATTGACTTTGGTGCACTAAATATTGTTTCAAAGCTTGTGGTTGAAAAATTTGGTACAACTCCCAGCAGAGGAAAGTTACTCAGCTCCTTCAATTGATCCAGATCCCTAAGCCGTTTGTCTAAGAAAAAGAATATTAGCAACACTCCTATTGGCAATAACAAACCAATCACTGAACTCATCATCATGAGCCCGTTTCCATCAGGTTTAATCTTCCTTGCACTACGTGCCAACTCTACAATTTCATGATCTGAAAGTACAGTAGCTGATTTAATACCAAAGTCCAATCTCTTTTCAAGCAATACATCATAGAGCTTCTTAAACACATCGTATTCACGCAGCATTTTCACCAGCTCATTCTGAACTTCGGGAAGGACCTTGAGCTCCTCTCTAATGGACTTATTTTTCTGATTAACCAGTTCAATCTCTTCATTGAGTTCACTGATATTTCTATCAAGTGATTGATTAATCTTCCTGATGTGCCGTTCAATGTCTTCTTCAAGAAATTTGATCACTGAAAGCTCGGCATCCGGCACGAGCACATCCGTCACCTCACGCCTCTTCAGCAATAGATCTGAGAGCGTCATCAACTCATCTCCAATCAGGTGGCTAGTTGCTTCAGTCACTATTGGAGGGCTATCGAGCGGGTTATCCATATTTGAGTTGACATAGTCCTTGAATTTACGAACCTGGGACAGCTCAAACTCCAACTCTTCAATCTTCGTGAGACCTTCTATATACTGTTCAGACAATGCCGTACCCAAGCTGTTCTCAGCAGAGTATACATCATTGAGAACCTTATAATTGATGAGCTTTCGCTCAATAAGCTTAAGAGAGTCATTAAGCTCATCAAGCTTTTCATCAACAAATTTCAATGCGTTTTGAAACGCTTTTCTTTTCTGCTTATTGGCATACTCGATATATGCAGCAGGAATTACCCGAGCCAGTTCGACCGCATATTGAGAAACCTTATTGGTAACCTTGATATTAAAATCATAATCCCCTCTCCTTATGTTCGAGTATGATTGCACCAGGCTCACACTCATATCCTCATCTAACACCTTTACATAGACCTCTGAGTAGCTATACTGCCTTGACACCTTAAATCCATCTTCGTTATTCACATTATACCTTGCCACCTTAAGGTTAATTGGATTTCCATCCTCATCAGTGGTTCCGTAATTATATGAACTCGTATCACCTTCTATAGAACTCAGGTACATCAATGAGCCATATTTGCTAAAAGCCATTGAATCCACAACCAGCTTTACTGGCAAATCGGAACTATTCAACTCGACTATCCCCCTTATTCTTCCCTTCTGAAAATAACGAACCCTCAAATCAACCTGCCTTTCAACAAACTTCATAAATTCAGTACTCTGAATTTTGATGAGGTCCTGATCATTTTGATCAAAGAACCGTGTTCTTACATTCTTGGTCTGACCAATAATTTCAGATAGGGGATCACCTTGTCTGTTTACATTAATGAGAATATTCGAATTGGCCTCATAAACCGGAATGGCATACCTTAATTGCAAATAACCAATCAAGCCACCAAAAAGCACACTAATTACAATGAAGTACCAATACTTGAGTAGAAATGACAGGAGTCTCCTAATATCAAATCCGCCTTGCGATTGCTCTTCAATTTCCAATGGGTTATCCATAAATAACTGCTATTGACTTAGTGATCTGACGGTGGCTATAAAAAGCAGAGTAGAAGAGACGAATGATAAAGTCACGTTGAAGTTTTGCAGGAAGGTAGAACTCAAGCCAAGAGTTTTGACCCTGGCGGGTCTCACATAAATTACATCGTTGGGCATAATGTAGAAATACTCTGTATCAAAAACTTCTTCACTCAAGAGATCAACATGGGTCATCTTGAGTTGTCCTTCTACCTTTCTTAATATGTATACATCATTTCTCTTGGCAAAGGTCTGCATATCACCAAACTCAGCCAGAGCCTGATATATATTGTAATTTCTCTCCAGCACTACATATCTGCCTGGCCCATTGACATCACCAAAAACCGAGAACCTAAGCCCCCCAAGCTTTACTGAGACATAAAAC